>Ga0335077_10002165_pt1 | contig 23430 bp, 26 predicted proteins | sample Lox_Sample_31_FD_207151 | JGI IMG/M metagenome (GOLD analysis project Ga0335077, IMG submission 207151) | Soil microbial communities from Loxahatchee National Wildlife Refuge, Florida, United States - Lox_Sample_3.1 | ecosystem: Environmental > Terrestrial > Soil > Wetlands | place: USA...
CCGCGCGCTGTCTACCGCCGGTTCGGCCTGTGCCGGATCTGCTTCCGGACGATGGCGCACCGCGGCGAGCTTCCCGGCATCACCAAGTCCAGCTGGTAGCCCGCCGGGCGACCAGACCACCACCCGGCGGCGGCCCCGGCCGCCGCGACACCGACCGACCTGGGCGCGACCAGCGCCCACCGACCACGCCGCAGGTCCCCAGGGAAACCGCGGCGAGGAAGGGCCCGAAAGCCCATGACCATGACCGACCCGGTCGCAGACATGCTGACCCGTCTGCGCAACGCCAACTCGGCATACCACGACACCGTGACGATGCCGTCTTCCAAGATCAAGGTTCGCATCGCCGAGATCCTCCAGCAGGAGGGGTACATCGCGGGCTGGCAGGTGCAGGACGCAGAGGTCGGCAAGAACCTGGTGATCAGCCTCAAGTTCGGGCCCACCCGGGAGCGCTCGATCGCCGGGCTCAAGCGAGTCTCCAAGCCCGGGCTGCGGGTGTACGCGCGCAAGGACAACCTGCCCCGGGTCCTCGGCGGCCTGGGCGTCGCGATCATCTCCACGTCGAGCGGGCTGATGACCGACAAGCAGGCGAACAGGAAGGGCGTGGGCGGGGAAGTCCTCGCCTACGTCTGGTAGGGGAACCGCGATGTCACGAATCGGACGCACGCCCGTCGTCATCCCCGACGGCGTCGACGTCACCATCTCCGGGCGCGAGGTCACCGTCAAGGGGCCGCGCGGGACCCTGAGCATGGAGGTGGCGGCGCCCATCGAGGTGCGGCAGACGAACGGCACCATCACGGTCACCCGGCCGAACGACGAGGGCGAGATCAGGGCCCTGCACGGCCTGTCCCGGTCGCTGATCGCCAACATGGTCACCGGCGTCACCGAGGGCTTCCGCAAGACGCTGGAGATCGTCGGGGTCGGCTACCGGGTGCAGGCCAAGGGCCAGGGCCTGGAGTTCTCGCTCGGCTACAGCCACCCGGTCCCGGTGACCCCGCCCGAGGGCATCACGCTCCGCGTCGAGACACCCACCCGGTTCGTGGTGGAGGGGATCGACAAACAGCAGGTCGGGGAAGTCGCGGCCAACATACGCAAGCTCCGCAAGCCCGACCCGTACAAGGGCAAGGGCGTGCGGTACGAGGGCGAGCAGATCCGCCGCAAGGTCGGGAAGGCTGGGAAGTAAGAGATGTCTGGCACCAGGACCCGCGGGCACGGCCGCGTCACCGGCCGCACCGATCCGCGTGCCGCCGCGCGCGCGCGGCGCCACCTCCGGGTAAGGAAGAAGATCACCGGCAGCGCGGCGCGGCCGCGGCTGGTCGTCACCCGCTCGGCCCGGCACGTGTTCGCGCAGCTCGTGGACGACACCACCGGCGGCACGCTGGTGTCCGCGTCCACCATGGACGCGTCGATCCGGGCCGCGGAGGGGGACAAGACGGCCAAGGCGAAGCAGGTCGGCGCGCTGCTCGCGGAGCGCGCGACGGCGGCCGGCATCACCGGGGTGGTCTTCGACCGCGGCGGCCACGCCTACCACGGCCGCGTGGCCGCGCTCGCGGACAGCGCCCGCGAAGGCGGGCTGGCTCTGTGACGGCCCGCATCGTGTCCGCCACCAAGGACGTTAAGAAGGGGAACATCTGATGCCACCATCATCGCGGCGCGGCGCAGGAGGCGGCGGCGGCGAGCGGCGCGACCGCCGCGACGACCGCCGCGGCGGCGCGGCCGACCGCGGCACCGCCTACCTGGAGAAGATCGTGGCCATCAACCGGGTGGCCAAGGTCGTCCAGGGCGGCCGGCGCTTCAGCTTCACCGCGCTCGTCGTCGTGGGCGACGGGAACGGGCTCGTCGGCGTCGGCTACGGCAAGGCCAAGGAGGTGCCCGCGGCGATCGCCAAGGGCGTCGAGTCGGCCAAGAAGAGCTTCTTCCGGGTGCCCAGGATCGGCGGCACGATCCCGCACACCGTGCAGGGCGAGGACGCCGCGGGCGTGGTCCTGCTCAAGCCGGCCAGCCCGGGAACCGGCGTGATCGCCGGCGGCCCGGTGCGGGCCGTGCTCGAGTGCGCGGGCATCCAGGACGTGCTGTCCCGGTCCCTGGGCTCGTCGAACCCGATCAACGTGGTACACGCCACCGTGACCGCGCTGAAGAGCCTGAACCGGCCCGAGGAGATCGCGGCCCGCCGCGGCCTGCCGATCGAGCACGTCGCCCCGGCGGCCATGCTCCGGGCCCGCGCGGCCGCGCAGACCGCCGTGGCCGTGGCCGAGGAACAGCCGAACGGGAGCGGTCGATGACCGAGCTGAGGGTCACCCAGACCAAGTCGAAGATCGGCGGCACGCGGGCGCAGCGGGACACGCTGCGCTCGCTGGGCCTGCGGCGGATCGGCGACGTGGTCGTGAAGGCGGACCGGCCGGAGATACGAGGCATGGTCCAGACAGTGCGCCATCTGGTCACCGTCGAGGAGGTCGACTGACATGGCAATGAAGAGGGACGGGGAGGCGGGCGGGGACACCACCGTGCGGAACGACCGGGTGGGGGGGAGCCGCGGGCTGAAGATCCATCACCTGCGCCCCGCGCCCGGGGCCAGGACCGCCCGGACCCGGCTCGGCCGCGGCGAGGCCTCCAAGGGCAAGACGGCCGGCCGGGGCACCAAGGGCAGCAAGGCCCGGGGCCAGGTGTCGGGCGGCTTCGAGGGCGGCCAGATGCCGCTGCACCGCAGGCTGCCCAAGCTCAAGGGCTTCTCGAACCTGCGGTTCAAGACCAGCTACCAGGTGGTCAACACCGGCCGGCTGGCCGCCCTGTACCCCGACGGCGGGGATGTCACCCCCGAGGACCTCGTGGCCAAGGGCGCGGTCCGGCCCGGGGAGCTGATCAAGGTGCTCGGCTCCGGCGACGCGGTCCCGAAGGGCCTGCGGGTGACCGCGCACGCGTTCTCCGCCACGGCCAGGGAGAAGATAACCGCGGCGGGCGGGACGGTCACCGAGCTGTGACCTCGCACGGCCAGGCCCCGGCGCCGGGCGGCCCCGGTCCCGGCCCGCGCGCGGCTCTCGGAGCCCCCGGAGCGAGCTAGACTGCGGCGCGGGAGTCGCTGCGTGCAACCCGGCGGCCACCCTCCCGTGACAAGGAGCGGTAGATGATGTTGACCAGGCGACGTGAGGACGGGGCATGCTGACCGCGTTCCTGCGGGCGTTCCGCACGCCCGACCTGCGCAAGAAGCTGCTTTTCACGCTGTTCATCATCGCCATGTTCCGGCTGGGCGCCTCGGTGCCGACCCCCGGCATCTCGGAGAAGGCCGTCAGCTCCTGCCTCAACCTGGCCAAGGACACCGGCGGCAGCCTGTTCCAGCTGGTCAACCTGTTCAGCGGCGGGGCGCTTTACCGGCTGTCGGTGTTCGCGCTGGGCATCATGCCCTACATCACCGCCAGCATCATCCTGCAACTGCTCGCGGTGGTCATCCCGCGCCTGGAGACGCTCCGGCAGGAGGGCCAGGCGGGCCAGGCGAAGATCACCCAGTACACCCGGTACCTCACCGTCGGCCTGGCCGTGCTGCAGTCGACCGCGATCGTCTCCCTGGCCAAGTCCGGCACCCTGTACGGCGTCAGCGGCACCACGACGTGCTCCAACCTGATCCCGAACCAGTCGGTGTTCAGCATCGCCACGATGGTCATCGTGATGACCTCCGGTACCGCGGTGATCATGTGGCTGGGCGAGCTGATCACCGACCGCGGCGTGGGCAACGGCATGTCGCTGCTGATCTTCACCACGGTCATCTCGCAGTTCCCCGGCGAGATGGAGAACATCTACGTGAGCAAGCACGCGTTCGTGTTCGCCGTCGTCCTGCTGGTCGGCATCGGCATCGTCGGGTTCATCGCGTTCATGGAGCAGGCGCAGCGGCGGATCCCGGTCCAGTACGCCAAACGCATGGTCGGGCGCCGGATGTACGGCGGCACCTCGACCTACATCCCGCTCAAGGTGAACCAGGCCGGCGTCATCCCGGTCATCTTCGGCTCGTCGCTGCTGTACATCCCGGAACTGGCGGCCCAGATGTTCGGCGGCCTCAACGGCGCGCACCCGAAATCCTGGGCGCTGTGGGTACAGACGCACCTGAGCTACGGGGACAACGCCGTCTACATGATCGCGACCTTCCTGCTGATCGTCTTCTTCACGTTCTTCTACGTATCGATCACGTTCCCGCCGGCCGAGGTCGCGGACAACATGAAGAAGGTCGGCGGGTTCATCCCGGGCATCCGCCCCGGCCGGCCGACGGCCGAGTACCTGAGCTATGTGGTCAGCCGGCTGACCGCGCCCGGCTCGGTCTACCTGGCGCTGGTCGCGCTGATCCCGATGCTGGCCATCGGCCTGGTCGGCGCTACCCAGCAGTTCCCGCTGGGCGGCACCAGCATCCTGATCGCGGTCGGCGTCGGCCTGGATACGGTGAAACAGATCGAAAGCCAACTCCAGCAGCGCAACTATGAGGGTTTCCTGCGGTAGTGCGCGTCGTCCTCGTCGGGCCCCCCGGTGCGGGCAAGGGGACGCAGGCCCAGTTCATAGCCTCCCACCTGGCGATCCCGACGATCTCGACAGGTGAGATCTTCAGGTCCAATGTCAGCCGGGGGACCGAGCTCGGCCGCGTGGCCAAGGCCTACATGGACCGCGGCGACCTGGTCCCCGACGAGGTCACGATCGCGATGGTGGCCAGCCGGCTCGGTGAAGACGACGCGCAGGCTGGCTTCCTGCTCGACGGGTTCCCGCGGAACGTGCCGCAGGCCGAGACGCTGAAGAAGATGCTGGCCGAGTGGGAGACCCGGCTGGATCTCGTGCTCGAACTGGTGGTGGATGACGACGAGGTGGTCAGGCGCCTGTCCGGCCGCCGGACCTGCCGCCGGTGCGGCCGGGTGTGGCACGTGCTGTTCGACCCGCCGTCCCGCCACGAGCGGTGTGACGACTGCGGCGGCGACCTCTTCCAGCGCGACGACGACCGGGAGGAGACGATCAGGCACCGGGTCGACGTGTACCAGCAGCAGACCCAGCCGCTGATCACCTTCTACGCGGACGAGGGCATCCTGCTGGGGGTCGACGCCACCGGGCCGGTCGAGGAGATCACTGACCGGGCGCTGAGCGCGCTGCGCCGCTTCATCCGCTGACCGCGGCCGCGCAGCGGCACCAGCCGGGCGCGGGCCGGGCTCGCCGGCTGACGCGCCCGGGGCCGCGCGACGGTAACGTGGGAGAGGAAGCCGGAGGCGCGATGCGGGCGAGACGGGAACTGCAGATCCAGATCAAGACACCAGACCAGCTGGCCAAGATGCGGGAGGCGGGCCTGGTGGTGTCGCGCACGCTGGACGCGGTGAGCGCCGCGGTCGAGCCGGGCATCAGCACGGCCGACCTGGACGCCCTGGCCGAGCGCGAGATCCGGGCCGCCGGCGCCGTCCCTTCCTTCCAGGGCTACCACGGCTACCCGGCGACGATCTGCACCTCGGTCAACGACCAGATCGTGCACGGCATCCCCGGCCCGGGCACCCGGCTCGCGGCCGGTGACCTGATCTCGATCGACTGCGGCGCGATCGTCGACGGATGGCACGGCGACGCGGCCAGGACGGTCGCGGTCGGCCCGGTCAGCGACTCCGGCGCCGCCCTGCTCGAGGCGTGCGAGCGCGCGCTCTGGGCCGGCCTGGCCATGGCCCGGCCGGGCCAGCGGCTGACCGATATCTCGCACGCGATCGAGTTGAGCGCGCGGTCCAGCGGGCAGTACGGAATCGTGCGGGAATACGTGGGGCACGGGATCGGCACCGAGATGCACATGGACCCGCCGGTGCCGAACTACGGGCGGGCCGGCCGCGGGCCGGTGCTGGCCGAGGGGATGACGCTGGCCATCGAGCCCATGCTGGTGCTGGGCGGGCCGCAGACGCGGCTGCTCGACGACGGCTGGACGGTGGTCAGCGCGGACGGCACCTGGTCCGCGCACTTCGAGCACACGGTGGCGATCACCGCGGCCGGGCCCTGGGTGCTGACGGCGGCCGACGGCGGTCGCGCGGGCTTTGCCCGGCTGCGCGCGCAGGGCGGCCGGGGCCGCCAGCAGCCGGTCTCGGCCCCGGCGGGCTCGACGAGCTGAGGAGGACCTGATGGCGGGTAACCCCAGGATCCGGGCTTCCGATGATGACCGGGAGCGCGCGGTGGCGCTGCTCCGCGAGCACCACGCCGCGGGCCGGCTGACCGTTGAGGAGTTCAACGAACGCCTCGACAAGGCCTACGCGGCGAAGACCCTGGGCGACCTCGACGAGCTCATGTCGGATTTGCCGGTCATCGACCTGTACCGGCTGCCCGACGCGTCGCTCCCGCCGCACTACCGCAGGCAGATCCCGGGCTCGGGCTCGCTGGCGGTCGCGGCGGGCGGCGTGGCCCGGCCGCACGGCCGGTTCTCGCCGGCCTGGCAGGCCGCCTGGGGCAGCTGGTTCAGCATCACCCTGCTGTGCTTCGTGATCTGGGCGCTGAGCGGCGCCGGGTACGTCTGGCCGCTGTGGATCGCCGGGCCCTGGGGCGCGGTCATGCTCGGCCGCTGGGTGGCCGGCAGCCATCCTGGCGGCGGCAGCCGCCGCCAGCTGCGGGGGGATCATCATGGCCAGATCACCCGCGGCGACCCCGACCGCTGACGGGCCGGGTTCCCGGGCCGCCGAACCCGGGAATATCGCCGGGGCTGGCCGGGTTACACCGGTCGCGCAGGGTTAGGCGGCCCCGGTTCGCTTTGGCGGGCGCGGTCGCGTAGACTCTGCTGCGGCCCGTGAGCTGTCTTCGCGGTTAGGCGCGAGTCTGCGCGTGAAGGCGGCCGTCCGTCGGAGCCGCCCGGATCCGGAAGCTGTGCGCAGGCACGAGCCGGGGCGGGGCAAGCCTCACGATGAGCGCGTGATCCTGCCTGCCACGGCCGGCGACGGCCACGCCCGGGACCGGCCAGTACGGAGCCAGTAAGCACGGAACCAGCAACCAGACAGGCTAGCGACCTATCAGCGAAGCGCGGAGGATATGCCCAAGAAAGACGGCGCCATTGAGATCGAGGGCACGGTAGTGGAATCACTGCCCAATGCCTTTTTCAGGGTGGAGCTAGACAACGGGCACAAGGTCCTGGCTCACATCAGCGGAAAGATGCGGATGCACTACATCCGGATCCTTCCCGATGACCGGGTCGTCGTGGAGCTGAGCCCCTACGACCTCAGTCGTGGGCGGATCGTCTACCGGTACAAGTAACGAGAAGAGAACAACATGAAGGTCAAGCCGAGCGTGAAGAAGATCTGCAGCAAGTGCCGGATCATCCGCCGGCATGGCCGGGTCATGGTCATCTGCTCCGATCCGCGGCACAAGCAGCGCCAGGGCTGAGCCAGGACCTCACCAGCTCGACAGAAAGCCACCAGCACGCACAGCAAGACACGCACCGCAGCCCTTAGCCGGCCCGACACCGGTTAAGGGCGACCCCCGGAGGAGGCCGGGGCCCCGCACGCTTGGGCAGTGGCGGGGAGCGGCGCGCAGGACCTCCGCGAACAGAAGGAGAACTGCCCAGATGGCACGCCTCGTCGGCGTCGACCTCCCGCGTGACAAGCGGCTCGAGGTCGCCCTTACGTATGTCTACGGAATCGGCCGCACCCGGGCGCTCGAGACGCTCAAGGCCACGAACGTCAGCGGGGACACCCGCGTCAGCGAGCTCGGCGACGACGACCTCGTCCGGCTGAGGGACTGGATCGACGCCAGCTACAAGGTCGAAGGTGACCTGCGCCGCGAGGTCCAGGCCGACATCCGCCGCAAGGTCGAGATCGGGTGCTACCAGGGCATCCGGCATCGCCGCGGGCTGCCCGTGCACGGCCAGCGCACGCAGACCAATGCCCGCACCAGGAAGGGCAAGAAGAAGACCGTGGCCGGCAAGAAGAAGGCCGGCAAGAAGTAGTCCGCGGCGCCGGGATGCCCGGCGACAGCCGCGGTCCGACCACCTCCGGAACTGAGGAAGAGGATGCCTCCGAAGAGCCGAGCCGGCGCCGTCAAGAAGGTGCGCCGTAAAGAGCGGAAGAACATCGCTCACGGGCACGCCCACATCAAGAGCACGTTCAACAACACCATTGTCTCGATCACCGACCCCGGCGGGAGCGTGATCTCCTGGGCCTCCTCCGGCCAGGTCGGGTTCAAGGGCTCGCGCAAGTCGACCCCGTTCGCCGCGCAGATGGCGGCCGAGGCGGCCGCCCGCCGCGCCATGGAGCACGGCATGCGCAAGGTCGACGTGTTCGTGAAGGGCCCGGGCTCGGGCCGGGAGACCGCGATCCGGTCGCTGCAGGCGACCGGGCTGGAAGTCGGCTCGATCCAGGACGTCACCCCGGTTCCGCACAATGGCTGCCGGCCGCCGAAGCGGCGCCGGGTCTGAGGGAGTTACCGACACATGGCTCGATACACCGGTCCGGACTGCAAGCGCTGCCGTCGCGAGAAGACCAAGCTGTTCCTGAAGGGCGCCAAGTGCGACTCGCCGAAGTGCCCGATCGAGATCCGGCCCTACCCGCCGGGTGAGCACGGCCGGAACCGGCCGAAGGAAAACGACTACCTGCTGCAGGTCCGGGAGAAGCAGAAGGCCAAGCGGATCTACGGCGTCCTGGAGAAGCAGTTCCACAACTACTACGAGGAAGCCACCCGCACCCGCGGCCGGACCGGCGAGGCCCTGCTCCAGATGCTGGAGAGCCGCCTCGACAACGTGATCTTCCGGGCCGGCTTCGCCAAGAGCCGGGACATGGCCCGCCAGCTGGTGGACCACGGGCACGTGCTGGTCAACGGGCGCAAGGTGAACATCCCCTCCTACCGGGTGGGCGAGAGCGACATCGTCGAGATCGCGGAGAAGTCCCGCGAGCTGACCCCGTTCGTGGTCGCCCGCGCCGAGGCGGGGGAGCGCACGGTCCCGGCCTGGCTCGAGGTGATCCCGGACAAGATGCGCATCCTCGTGCACGCGCTGCCGGTCCGGGCGCAGATCGACACCCTGGTCTCCGAGCAGCTCATCGTTGAGTATTACTCCAAGCAGTAGTGGCGGCCGCGCCAGCGGCGGTCACGGCGGATGGCGGCGACCAGCCGTCAGCACAACATCGCGATAGTCAGATAACGGGCATCGCGGAAAGGAACAATCCATGCTCATCGCCCAGCGCCCCAGCCTCACCGAGGATCAGGTCAGCGAGTTCCGGTCGCGGTTCGTCATCGAGCCGCTCGAGCCGGGCTTCGGCTACACGATCGGGAACTCGGTCCGCCGCACGCTGCTGTCCTCGATCCCCGGTGCCGCGGTCACCAGCATCAGGATCGAGGGCGTGCTGCACGAGTTCTCCACCGTTCCCGGGGTCACCGAGGACGTCACCGACATCATCCTGAACCTCAAGGAGCTGGTCGTCTCCTCCGAGCACGACGAGCCGGTGCCGATGTACCTGCGCAAGCAGGGCCCGGGCCCGGTCACGGCGGCCGACATCGCCCCGCCCGCCGGCGTGGAGGTGCACAACCCCGACCTGCACATCGCCACGCTGAACAGCAAGGGCAAGCTGGAGATGGAGCTGACGGTCGAGCGCGGCCGCGGCTACGTGTCCGCCGCCCAGAACAAGCAGCCGGGCCAGGAGATCGGCCGGATCCCGATCGACTCGATCTACTCGCCGGTGATGCGCGTCACCTACAAGGTCGAGGCCACCCGGGTCGAGCAGCGCACCGACTTCGACAAGCTGATCCTGGACGTGGAGACCAAGCCCTGCATGCGCCCCCGCGACGCGGTGGCCAGCGCGGGCAAGACGCTGGTCGAGCTGTTCGGCCTGGCCCGCGAGCTGAACGTGGACGCCGAGGGCATCGACATCGGCCCGTCGCCCACGGACGCCGCGCTCGCCGCCGACCTCGCGCTGCCGATCGAGGAGCTGAACCTCACCGTCCGCTCCTACAACTGCCTCAAGCGCGAGGGCATCCACACCGTGGGCGAGCTTGTCGCCCGCAGCGAGCAGGACCTGCTCGACATCCGCAACTTCGGCGCCAAGTCGATCGAGGAAGTCAAGCAGAAGCTGATCGACATGGGTCTCGCGCTGAAGGACTCCCCGCCCGGGTTCGACCCGGGGACCGCGGCGGACAGCTACGGCGCGGACGACGACGAGAGCTACGTCGAGACCGAGCAGTACTGACGGACCCGGCCCGGCGCGAGACTGAGCGTGCCGGAAAGCGACTGAGGAGAACGTTCCGATGCCCACGCCCACCAAGGGCCGTCGGCTGGGCGGCAGCCCGGCCCATCAGCGGCACATGATGGCGAATCTTGCCACCGCGCTTTTCGAGCACGGCAAGATCACCACGACCGAGGCGCGGGCGCGCAGGCTGCGGCCGGTGGCCGAGCGCCTGATCACCTTCGCCAAGCGCGGTGACCTGCATGCCAGGCGGCACGTGCTGACCACGGTGACCGACCGGAACGTCGTGCACGCGCTGTTCACCGAGATCGCGCCGACCTTCGCGTCCCGCGAGGGCGGGTACACCCGGATCACCAAGATCGGCCCGCGCAAGGGCGACAACGCGGCGATGGCCGTGATCGAGCTGATCCCGGAGGAGGCCGTGGCGCGGCCGCGCCGCCGCCGCGCCCGCCGGGCCCAGCCCGCCGCCGCGCGCCCGGCGGCCGCCGCGGCCGCCGCCGAGACCGCCGAGGACCAGGCCGAGACGACGGACCAGGCGGCCGAGGCCGAGGACGCCGCGCCGGCTGAGGACTCCGCCGAGGCTGAGGACTCGGCTGAGGCTGAGGACTCCGCCGAGGACGAGGCGGACCAGGCGGACGAGGCCGAGAGCAGCGAAGACGAGCCGGATGACGACCAGCCGGAGGACGACGAGTCCTAGCAAACCGGTCAGTAGCCCGGTCACGGCCCTGAGCGGCCCGCTGACGGCCTCCGGGACCGCGCCGCGTGACGTGGTCACCCGGCTCCGGCTCGACCTGTCCTACGACGGCTCAGGCTTTCACGGCTGGGGCGTCCAGCCCGGCCTGCGCACCGTCCAGGGCGTACTCCAGGACGCGCTGGGCCGGGCCCTGGCCCTGCCCGGCGCCCCGTCGCTGACCGTGGCCGGCCGCACGGATGCCGGGGTGCACGCCCGCGGCCAGGTCGCCCACGCCGACGTGCCCGCGCCGGCCTGGGCCGCGGCCGCGCCGGCGGCCCGGCGCCGCCTGGCCCGGCAACTGCCGCCCGATCTGCGGGTCAGGGCCGTCGGCCCGGCGCCGGAGGGGTTCGACGCGCGGTTCTCGCCGCTGTGGCGCCGCTACTGCTACCGGGTGTGCGACGACCCGGCCCGGGCCGATCCGCTGCGCCGCCACGACACGCTCTGGTACCCGCGCCCGCTGGACGTCGCCCGGATGAACCTGGCCGCGGCGGGCATGGTCGGAACCAGGGACTTCGCCGCGTTCTGCCGGCGGCGCGAGGGCGCGAGCACGGTGCGTGAGCTCATCCGGCTGGACTGGGCCAGGACCGGTCCCGGCGGCGTGGCCGTGGCCACGGTGGTCGCGGACGCGTTCTGCCACAACATGGTGCGGGCCCTGGTCGGCGCGCTGCTGCTGGCCGGCGACGGGCGAAGGCCGGCCGGGTGGCCGGCCGAGGTCCTGGCCAACGGGGTCCGTGATCCCGCGGTGACCGTGGTTCCCCCGCACGGCCTGTGCCTGGAGGAGGTCCGCTACCCGCCCGATACCGACCTGGCCGCCCGCGCCGCCCTCACCCGCCGCCTCCGCCCGCCGCCTCCGCCCGCCCTTCGCGTCTTATCACGTGCCCGGCCCGGTGCGCACAAAACGGTCGAAACTGGGTGATCAACGTGCTCGAGCACGTGAAAGGTCGCGGCTTCCGGTCACTTACGATCGAACTTGTGCCTGAAGAGACCGCATCAGCGTCAGCCGGGCAAACGACGGCGGCCGGGCCGACAGCGATCCGGGGCGTGATCATCGACTGGGGCGGGGTGATGACCAACCCCATCCTGGAGACGGTGGACGCCTGGATCGCCGACGAGCAGATCGACCGGGACAGCTACGTCGCGGTGATGAGATCGTGGGTCGCTGCGGCCTACGGTGACGGCAGCGACAACCCGGTCCACGCGCTCGAGCGCGGCGAGTCCACGAACGAGGAGTTCGAGCGGCTGCTGGCCGAGCAGCTCAGGCACGCCGACGGCCGGCCGGTCGTCGCCGACGGGCTGCTGACCCGGATGTTCGCCGCCACCGCGCTGGAGACGGTGATGCTGGACCTGATCCGCTCGCTGCGCCGGGCCGGGCTGAGGACCGCGCTGCTGTCGAACTCGTGGGGCAACGGTGACTATCCGAGGCACCTGTTCCCCGGCCTGTTCGACGTGGTCGTGATCTCGTCCGAGGTCGGCATGCGCAAGCCGGAGGAGCGGATCTTCCGGCACACCGCGGCGCTGCTCGGCCTGGAGCCGCAGGAGTGCGTGTTCATCGACGACGTCCAGGCCAACATCACCGCCGCGCAGGGCGTCGGCCTGGTCAGCCACCTGCACCGTGAGCCGGCCCGCACGGTGGCCTGGCTCGCCGATGTGCTCGGGCCGCTGCCGGGCTGATCCCGCGCCCGGGTTCCGGCCCCGCGGACCAGGAAGGGCCCTACGCTGAGGCGCGTGGCCGAGTACCCGCGTCCGCTCAACGAAGGACGCTCAGCCAACATGCGCGCCAACCGGCGGACCGACACCAAGCCCGAGCTCGCACTGCGCCGGGCCCTGTTCCGCCAGGGGTACCGGTACCGCAAGGACTACCGGCTCGACCTGGCCGAGGGCAAGCGGGTCCGGCCCGACATCGCGTTCACCGCGCGGCGCGTCGCGATCTTCGTCGACGGCTGCTTCTGGCACGCCTGCCCCGAGCACGGCTCCAGGCCCGCGAACAACGTCTGGTACTGGGAACCCAAGCTGCGCCGCAACGTCGAGCGCGACCGGGCCGCGGACGCGGCGCTGGCCGCGGCCGGCTGGCGCGTCGTGCGGATCTGGGAGCACGAGCCGCTGGAGGCGGCGGTGACCGCGGTGCTGGCCGTCCTGACCGCCTCCGGAGACAACGATCCATCACGCCCCGCCCCGCCCCCGCCGGGTCCGCCCGCCGGCGGCCCGGCCCCGGTCCCCGTCCCGGCGCCGGCGGACCGGTAAAGCGAGGCGATTTCCCCGCCGCGGCCCGGCCCGGCTGGCACACTCGTGATCACGCTCCTGCTTCAGGGGACTGGATGCGCGTCTATCTGCCCAGCACGTTGCCGGCGCTGGCCAGGCTGCTCGCGGACGCCACGACCGCGGCGCCGCCGGTGCGCGGCTATGCGGTCACGCCCGCGCTGCGCGAGTGGTACTCGAGCGGCGACGAGGAGGAACTCGAGTACGCGGCCATGACGCACGCCGCCCGGGAGTCGCTGCGGCTGCTGGCGGCCGACCCCGGCGCCGCGTGCCGCCGGGTGGTGCTCGCGGCCGAGGTGCCGCCGGCGCAGGTCGCAGCCGTGGCCGGGTTCGACGATCCGGCCCTGGTCGAGATCAGGGGGCCGGTCCGGCTGGCCGACGTGGTCTCGGGCCACATCGACGACCCCTCCGCCGCGGCTGACGTGCGCGCGGCCATCGCCGCGCTGCCGGCCGCCGACGGCGGGGACGAGGATGCCCGGTTCACCGTGGACGGGCCAGAGGGGCACGAGCTGCTCTGGTACGCCACCCAGGAACTGGGGCACGTGACCGGCTGACCCGCCGAATCGCCGCTCGTGCGACGATAAATGCTGCCACTGATGCCGGTCGACGCAGGGAGCCGATCCCCGATGGATGCCGTAACGAACGTCCCCGTGCCCGCCAACGAGCCGGTCCGGCTCTATGCCCCCGGCAGCCAGGAGCGGGCCGCGCTGGAAAACCGGATCAAGGAACTGGCCGGCGAGCGCGCCGAGCTGACGATGACCATCGGCGGGGAGCAGCGGATGGGCTCCGGCGACCGCGTCGACGTGGTCGCGCCGCACAACTTCCGGCACGTGCTCGGCCAGATGGGCACGGTCACCGACGAGGACGTCACCGCGGCCATCGCGGCGGCCGGCCGGGCCGCGCCGGGCTGGCGTGAGCTGTCCTTCGACGACCGCGCGGCCATCTTCCTGCGCGCCGCCGACCTGCTGGCCGGCCCGTGGCGGTCCACCGTCAACGCCGCGACCATGCTGGGCCAGTCCAAGTCGGTGCACCAGGCCGAGATCGACGCGGCGTGCGAGCTGATTGACTTCTGGCGGTACAACGTGCACTACGCCCGGCGGCTGCTCGCCGAGCAGCCCGGGTCGGCGCCCGGCTCGTGGAACCGGCTCGAGTACCGGCCGCTCGAAGGGTTCGTCCTCGCGATCACCCCGTTCAACTTCACCTCGATCGCGGGCAACCTGCCGACCGCGCCCGCGCTGATGGGCAACGTGGTGGTGTGGAAGCCGTCGAGCACCTCGCAGCTGTCCGCGCACTACCTGATGCGCGTGCTGGAGGCGGCCGGCCTGCCGCCGGGCGTGATCAACATGGTCACCGGCGGCGGCCGGGCCGTGTCCCGGGTGGCGCTGGCCCACCCGGACCTGGCCGGGATCCACTTCACCGGGTCGACCGGGACGTTCCAGCACCTGTGGCGCACGGTCGGCGAGAACATCGCCGGCTACCGGGGCTACCCGCGGCTGGTCGGCGAGACCGGCGGCAAGGACTTCGTGATCGCCCACCCGTCGGCCGACCCGGACGTCCTGACCACCGCGCTGGTCCGGGGCGCGTTCGAGTACCAGGGGCAGAAGTGCTCGGCCGCCTCGCGCGCGTACGTGCCGCGTTCGGTCTGGAACCGGATGGAGGACCACTTCATCTCCACGGTGGCCTCGCTGACCATGGGCGACGTCGCCAATGACCTGTCGCTGTTCATGGGCGCGGTCATCGACGGCGCGGCCCTCGCCACCCACGCCGACGCCCTGGCCCGGGCCAAGTCCCGGCCGTCCATCCGGGTGCTCACCGGCGGGGAGACCGACGGCTCCCAGGGCTACTTCGTCCAGCCCACCGTGCTGGAGGGTTCCGATCCCGCCGACGAGATCTTCACCACCGAGTATTTCGGCCCGATCCTGGGCGTTCATGTCTTCGACGACGCCGACTACTCCCGCGTCGTGGCCCAGGCCGCGGACATCAGCCCGTACGCGCTCACCGGCTCGATCATCGCGCAGGACCGGGCGGCGATCGCCGAGGCCACGGAGGCGCTGCGGTTCTCGGCCGGCAACTTCTACATCAACGACAAGCCGACCGGCGCGGTCGTCGGCCAGCAGCCGTTCGGCGGGGCCCGGGCCAGCGGCACCAACGACAAGGCAGGCTCGATCTTCAACCTGATCCGCTGGGTCAACACCCGGACGATCAAGGAGCTGTTCGTCCCGCCGGTCGACTACCGCTACCCGCACATGGGTTAGCGAAATCATGACGTCGTACCTGGTCAGCGCCCTGATGTCCAGACTGCGGGAGTCAAGCCAGGGAGCGTAGCTGCGGCTATGCTCTGCTATATTTCTCGCCTTGCGCCCGCCTGGCTTGGTTGGCGGGGCTGACCGGCCTGGCGAACGGTTGGCGATCGTAGCCGCATTCCTTCATCAGCTGTCCTGGTTGAGGCGAGCGATGAGATCCCGGGCGTCAGCGGCGTCTCGGGCAGCCCCGGACCCCACGCGCTCGAAGTCATGAAGTGCGGCGCGTGCGTAGAGCAATGCGTCGCCGGGGCGTTCGGCATCTGCGAGCAAGAGGGCAATGTTGTAGCGGCTCATCCCCGCATGGTAGGTACCGCCGTGAGCTTCCTGACACTTGATGGATTGCTGGAGGTGATAGAGAGCTTGCCGGATGTCCCCCGCCTGGCTGTAGATGAGTCCTAGCTGGCCGTGGGTAGCGCCAAGGTCTGTGAGATCGTCGGCGGGAAGTAAGGTAAGGGCCTGCTCGTAGTCGCGCAGGGCCGCGTTGAGATGCTCCAGGAGCACCGGTTCAGCTTGTTGCGCGTCGAGACCATCCATAAACCGCTGGTAAGCAACGTTGCCGAGCGATACGAAGGATTGACCTCGCCCAATCCTGTTCTCCGCAGGTTCAAGACCGAGGCTGCGCTGGTGCCACCGTTCGGCCTCGTCGAGATTTCGAAGACTGCGCACCTCCATGTAGGCATTGCCTAGGGCGTTGGCCAGCCTGCACTCCTCAGGGCGGTCCTGGGCGCGTTGGGCGAGGCTGAGGCCTTCTAGGTAGTGGGGTAGACAGCCGGGATCGTTCTGCCTGCGGAGGATGTGACCGAGTTGTTCGAGGTCGACAGCGAGATTGCGGATCCGGGTGCGCTGGACGGTGTCCAGTTCGCTGGGTGGCATGGTCAAGGCAGCGGCAGCCTGGTCCCTGTCCCAGGTCACCACGGCCAGCTGGAGACGTTCAGCGGTGGGCCAGTCTCGACCCTCCCTGGCGAGTCGGACCCGGTAGCCAGTGACAATGTTCCAATCGTTTTCGCGGCCGGGCAGCGGGCCGTCGGTGGCGAGGTCGATGAAGTCAGGGGTGACGTCCCTGACGAGGCGAGCCCATTCCGCGTCCCGCCCGGTGACTTCGTACAGGAGGCGCAAGCCCTGCAGGCAACTGGTCACGTCGTCCCAGAGCTGGGCTTGTCGGCCCAGGCCAAGGGCGAGGAGGAGGTTGTCCTCCTCGATCCTGAGAGCAGGAATGGAATCGCCAGCGCCGGATTCCCGCAGGTTGTGGTAGTGGTTGCCCAGGCTGGCGATGGTGTGTATGTAGGCGCGGGTGGCGCGCTGGACGCCCGGTGCGCCGGGTTGTCCGAAGGTAGCGGCGTAGATGGCGGCGAAGTACCAGGGCAGAGCGGGGTGGATCGAGTAGTAGCCACCGCCGAGGGGGGACAGCAGGCCAATGCTGGCGGCCCGGTCCAGCAGCGAGACACTACCCTCGCGGCCGAGTCCGGCTAGCTGGGGAACGGCGTCGTCCCCGTTCAGATCTTGGTCGCCCATTAGTCTCAGCGCGTCGGCGTCGACACTTCCGCGGAACAGATGCAACACCGCGAGTTGGGCGCGCTCGGTGCCGGTAAAGGCGTGGCTGAAACCGTAGGACAGAGAGGCGGCCAGCGATCGAGATCGCCCTAGAGCGGCGTCTTCCCCCGGTTCGAGTTCTTGTTCCCCGGCCTGGAGCCGTGCCACGAACGCCTGGAGGTCGGCCGTGGTGGTGAGGTTGTCACGCAGTGCCTGGCTGACCAGGACGCTGATGGTCAGCGGGTTCCCGGCCGTGTAGCGGAGCAGCGGCCGCCAGTCCAGGTCGCGATGGGGGTTACTGTGGCGGGCGGCGAGGGCATAGGCCAGCTGCAGACGTTCGCGCATCGGCATGGGCGCCAGTTGAACGCGGGCTGGCAGGTCGCCGAGCCAGTGCCGTTCGTCGCGGCGGGAGGTCAGCAGCACTTTGCAACAGGTCTGCTGAGCCAGATCGCGCAGCAAGGCAACGATCTGGTCTTGCTCGGCGGCGGACCAGGCGCTTCGGGCGCCGGGCGGGAACCCGGTGACTGGTTCCACGTTGTCCCACACCCACAGCGTCGGCACCTGCGCCAGCAGTTGCAGCACCAGCCCGTAACGCTGGGCGGGGTCGGTGAGGGTTTGCCAGTGGATGCCGTTGGCCTCCAGCAGCGAGGAGAACGCGTCACCGACGGTGTCGAGGAGCCGGTCGAGCGGCAGGTGGTGTTCGAATGAGGACCACAGCACCGGCCCGGCCCCGAGTTGGCGATGGTGCAGGCCGCCGGTGGCCTGGTACCAGCGGGCGAACTCCGCCCCGGTGGTAGTTTTCCCCGCCCCGGCGAAAGCGTGCAGCAGCACCACCTGCTGGGTGTCGAACGCCCGGTCCAGCGTCAGCAAGGTCTCGTCCCGGCCGAAGAATCCGGCATCTGGCGGCCGCGGCACACTATCCCCAGTGCTGTCCCCGGGCGCGCTATCGGTGGGAGCGAGGTGGATTAGCGGCGCCTCCCGCTTTGCGGGTTCGAGCAGGGTGAGCGGTGCGGCCTCGTAAACCACCGGGACCGCCCAGTCCTGCAGTGCGACTGGTATGCCACCGATGTGCCGGTCAGGGTCGCCGGCCAAGGCCCGGCGGGCGGCGGTGGCGGCCTCGCCGAAAGACTTTCCGGCGAGCAAGTGGGCATAGAGATCCGCCATGTACTGGGCGGCGGTGACGACATAGACGTTGTAGCGCATCGCCACCACTCCGGGAACCCCGGTGTCGGCGACCTCGGCGGCCAGCGACCCGTACGCCCGGATCCGGGCGTGCACATCATCAGCCAGCCCGGCCATACCATGATCCGCGGCTTCCGTGCCAATCTCCGCGCTGCTTTCAGCCTGCGAGCCCGGGTCGACGGGGCGGGCCGGTGCTTCGGCATAGGCCGAACGGCAGGCGTTCAAAACCAGTACCGGCACCTCGGTTTCGGTTAGCAGCCTGCCCAGCGTGCGGCCGTCGGCGAGCTGCTGGTTTGTGGGTGAGTTGGCGTCTTCGAAGATCAGGTACCCGTGCTGCCCGGGCCGCGCAGAGCCAACCAGCGAGATCCCATACCGTAGCGGCGACAATCCGACCCCGCCACCCCCAGCGCCCTGTCCAGCATCACCGTCGCCTTCACCATCATCTCTCTCAGGCCCAAGGTTGGCGAGGTCGAGGTAGGTACCGTGGCCGTCGAAATGGACGATGTGGTACGGGCGGCCCGCATCGACGGCCTGATGCAGCACCTCGGCCAGCCGTAGGTAGGTGGCCGGACGCAGCACATCCAACTGCAGGCCTTCCATTCTCCCTGCGCCGCCGCGAACCAGCCGGGAGGCGACCGACCGGAAGGGAACGTCCTCACGGCCGCGGGGACGGCAGATAACCAGCAGCACGCGCAACTGGTCACCGGCCGCCTCCGGCAGCCGTACCTGCCCAGCGGTCTGCAAGTGGGTGCGGACGAAGGTGCCGGCTCCCAGCGCCAGGGCCGTATCGGTGTTCGGGTCGCGCGCGAGTTCCCACGGCAAGCCGGGAGTGTCTGCCGGATCGGTGTCGACCTCAACCCGCACCCGGGAAAGCTCAGACTGGGCTTGTCCCCAGATCACAGCGGCATCCTGGCTATTGAATACCTGCCGGAAAAGGCCTGTGCCGAGTTGTGAGAGCCGGGCCTCGGCGTCGGCGGCCAGGGCCGGAGCCGGGTCGGCAGGAAACTCGGCGTAGTCCTCCAGATACCAGCGGATCTTCTCCGCCTCCTGCGTACCGACCTGGTAGGGGAACGTGGATACCACCGCCCGCGGCGCCCTGCCATCCTGCTGCCAGGTCACCGTCACCCGCCGCCGCGTTCCGTCGAGCGGAACATCGCTTACCCGAAGTACCGACATCGGCTGAGCCCCCATACCTGAGCCCCCGTACCTGAGATCCCGTTCCGGCGACCCGCCCGAAAACGGCGTAACCACCCCTACCGCAATACTAAAGTCCTAGCCGCCCAATCGCGAGATCTCCGGGACATCGGCGCGGCCGCGGAAATGCCCGGTTGAAAAGGGCGATAATGTGACTGGTGCGTACTTCGGTTCGATATCCGTGCATACCCCAAGCAGCCACAGCCGCGATCAATACCGCGCACCCGGCAAGGGCCCGCGGAGTGGCAGCCACTGGAGCCAAACAGATTCTCAAGCTGATACGAAATGCCGGGTTACGGGCCTTCCCGCAACTGCACGCGGCTGGCCCGGCCGGGGTGGCGGGGCGGTGACGAACGGCTGGCCGGCCGGCGGCGGGCGCGCGGACCCGCCGCCGGCGCCTCGCCCGGGCGGATAGGCTCGGCGCACAGGCCGATGACGACCGGCGCCTCGCCCGGGCGGATAGGCTCGGCGCACAGGCCGATGACGACCGGCGCCTCGCCCTGCGCTCCTGGCCCGCCGCCGGCAATCAACCCGGAGGTCTCCCATCTACCGCCTGGTGCTGTGGAACATCGACCTGACCCTCGTCGACGTGGCCAGGGTCTCCCGGGATGCCTGCGCCGACGCGTTCCGGCGGGTCGCCGGGCGCCCGCTGGTGGCGCTGCCGCAGACGGCCGGGCGGACGGACTCGGAGATCTTCTTCGAGGCGCTGGCCCTCAACGAGGCCACCCCCGCGCCGGTCCCGGACCGGCCCGATCTGGTCGGCCAGGAGATGCTGGCCCGGTACACCCACGAGCTGGCCGCCGCGTTCGGCGCCCGGCTGGACCGGCTGCCCGCCCAGGGCCGGGCCCTGCCGGGGGCGAGGGAGGCCGTCGCCGCCGTGGCCGGCCTGCCGGGGGTGATCCAGTCGGTGCTGACCGGCACGATCCGGCCGAACGCGGTCGCGAAGCTGCGGGCGTTCGGCCTGGACGAGTTCTTCGACTTCGAGATCGGCGGGTACGGGTCGGAGATCTACCCCAAGGGCGCCCAGCTGCTGAGCATCCGCGGCCGCGCGGCCGAGAAGTACGGCGCGGACATCGGCGCGGACGCGACCGTGTACCTCGCGGACTCCGGCCGTGACGTCGAGGCGGCCCGGATCGGCGGCGCGCGCTGCGTGGCGGTGGCCAGCGGCCGCTCGACCGCGGGCGAACTGCGGGACGCCGGCGCCGACCTGGTGCTCGACGACCTCGCCGACACCGACGCGGTGGTCCGCGCCGTCGACCGGCTGACCAGCGCTCTGTCGCCCGGCTGAGGCGCGGATCGTTATCTTGCATGACGTGGGGCTGACGATCTATGGCGTGACCGCCCTGACGTTCATGATGGCGATGTACGCGCTCGAGCGCCGTCACCGGGCGTTCGTCCTGGCCTTCGCCATCGGCTGCATGCTGGCCAGCAGCTATGGCTTCCTGTCCGGGGCGTGGCCGTTCGGCGCGGTCGAGGCGATCTGGTCGCTGGTCGCGCTGCGCCGCTACGTGGTCGCGGTCCGCGAGGCCCGGCCGGGGGCCGGCCAGCGAGCCAGGGGCGGCCGGGCGGGCGAGCAGGGAGCGGGGTGAACAGCGGGCGGGGTGAACAGCGGGCGGGTGAACAGCGGGCGGGGTGAGCTGGGGCGGGTCAGCGATCACCGTCCCCGGGGGCGTCGTTGCCAGGACGCACCGGACGCCGCATGCTGATGCCTATGCCAACCGACGACCAGGTCACCGCCGCGCTCGGCGGTCGCGACTACGGCGCCACCCTCTGGGCGCCCAGCGAGCGTTCTGTTCGCGATGCCCGGATTACCGGGTTTGCCGCGTGGCTGGCCGGGGCTCGCGGCCGGGATCTGCGGGGCTACGACGAGCTCTGGCGGTGGTCGGTGACCGAGCCCGCGGAGTTCTGGTCTTCGGTCTGGGAGCACTTCGGGGTGGCCGGCCGGCCGGGCGACGGGCCCGTGCTGTCCGGCGGCCCGATGCCGGACGTCCACTGGTTCACCGGCACCACGCTCAACTACGCCCGCAACGCGCTGCGCACCGCGCGCACCGACCCCGGCCGGACCGCGGTGATCTACCGGTCCGAGTCGGGGCGAAGCGGAACGCTGAGCTACGGCGAACTGGCCGCCGAGGTGGCGCGGGTGCGCGAGGGGCTGCGCGCGCTGGGCGTCACCCGGGGCGACCGGGTGGCCGCGTACGCGCCGAACATCCCCGAGGCCCTGACCGGGCTGCTGGCCGCCGCCAGCCTGGGCGCCGTCTGGTCGTCGTGCTCGCCGGACTTCGGCCCGCGCAGCGTCATCGACCGGCTGGCCCAGATCTCGCCGAAGGTGCTGATCGCGGTGGACGGCTACCCGTACGGCGGGAAGTGGTTCGACCGGCGGGAGCAGGTCGCCGACATCGTGGCCGCGCTGCCCAGCCTGGAAGCCGTGATCACGGTGCGGTACTCGGCCACCGCGGGCGGGGCCGCCGGGCCGGCCGGGGCGGCGGGAACCGCGGACGGGCCCGCGGCGGCGGGCGGGGCCCGGCTGGACGGGGACGCGCTGCCGGGCCCGACCGCGGACGGGCCCGGGGCGGCGGGCGGGGCCCGGCTGGACTGGGACGCGCTGCCGGGCCCGACCGCGGACGGGCCGCAGGGCGCCGCGGACGGGGCGGAGGAGTTCGCCGAGGTGCCGTTCGAGCACCCGCTGTGGGTGCTGTACTCCTCGGGCACCACCGGGCTGCCCAAGCCGATCGTGCACGGCCACGGCGGGATCGTGCTCGAGCACCTCAAGGCACTGGCCCTGCACCAGGACCTCGGCGGCCGCGACGTGTTCTTCTGGTACACCACGACCGGGTGGATGATGTGGAACTACCTGGCCGGCGGGCTGCTGGTCGGCGCGGCCGTGGTGCTCTACGACGGGAGCGCGGCCCACCCCGGCCCTGACGCGTTGTGGCAGCTAGCCGAGCAGGCCGGCGTGACGTACTTCGGCACCGGCGCGCCGTACCTGCTGGCCTGCGTGAAGGCCGGGCTGCGGCCGGGGTCCGCGCACGACCTGTCCCGGCTGCGCGGGATCGGCTCGACCGGGTCGCCGCTGCCCCCCGAGGGCTTCCGCTGGGTCTACGACGCGGTGGTCGCCGAGGGGCAGGAGCTCATCCTCGGCTCCTTCTCCGGCGGCACCGACCTGTGCACCGGGTTCGTGGGGCCGTGCCCGCTGCTCCCGGTGCGGGCCGGCGTGATCTCCGGGCGCTGCCTGGGCGCGGCGGTCGAGGCGTACGACGCCGCGGGGCGCCCGGTCACCGGCGAGGTGGGCGAGCTGGTGATCACCTGCCCCATGCCGTCGATGCCGGTCGGCTTCTGGAACGATCCTGATGGTGAGCGGTACCGGGACAGCTACTTCGCCGAGTACCCCGGCGTGTGGCGGCACGGAGACTGGATCATGATGCTGCCCGATGGTGGCTGCGTCATCTACGGCCGGTCCGACGCCACGCTGAACCGCGGCGGCGTGCGCATGGGCACCAGCGAGTTCTACCGGCTGGTCGAGGGGATGCCGGAGATCGCCGACAGCCTGGTGATCGACACCGGCCGGCTGGGCCGGGAGGGCCGGCTGATCCTTTACGTGGTCCCGGCCGAGGGGCAGCAGCTCGACGGCGAGCTGACCGCCCGGATCCGGTCCGCGCTGCGCTCCGGGCTGTCGCCGCGGCACGTGCCGGACGAGATCCACCAGGTGCCCGGCATCCCCCGGACGCTGTCGGGCAAGAAGCTGGAGGTCCCGGTCAGGAAGATCCTGCTCGGGACGCCGGTCGAGGACGCCGCCGATCCGGACGCCCTGGCCAACCCGGAGGTGCTGGCGTCGTTCGCGCCGGGAGGCGCGCGGTGACCAGATCGGCCAGCCCGGACCAGGCGGCGACCGGGCGCAGCTTCGGTGAGGAGGGCGGCCGCCTCACCTACGGCAGCTACCTGCGGCTGCCGGAGCTGCTGGACCAGCAAGTGCCGCAGGTGATCCCGCCCGCCCACGACGAGCTGCTGTTCATCACCGTGCACCAGGCCTACGAGCTCTGGTTCAAGCAGCTACTGCACGAGCTGACCGCGGCCCGCGACGCCATGCGCCCGGGCG
>Ga0335077_10002166_pt1 | contig 23429 bp, 25 predicted proteins | sample Lox_Sample_31_FD_207151 | JGI IMG/M metagenome (GOLD analysis project Ga0335077, IMG submission 207151) | Soil microbial communities from Loxahatchee National Wildlife Refuge, Florida, United States - Lox_Sample_3.1 | ecosystem: Environmental > Terrestrial > Soil > Wetlands | place: USA...
CGGAAAGGGCAAGGTCTGGCTTCGGACGTGGTCAACTGGCCCGGCCAGTCGGGGAAGGCATATTCATACACGGTCTATCCCATAAACGCGACTTTGCGGCCGTCACCTGGCAATTTCATTTATGCCGGACAAGCGCAAGACGGACGCTGGGTTCCGATCTACATCGCTCAAAGCCGCAATCTGCAGCAGCGTCTGGAAGGGCACGTTTCCGCGGTGGACGCCATGACGCACGGCGCAACGCATCTGCATGCTCATTACGACACGGTTGGCCAGGCAGCCCGCTGCAATGAGGAACAGGATTTGGTTCATCGCTGGAAGCCAATGTGCAATGACCCAATCGAAAGCTGACGCCCGTCCCCGCACAAAGGCGGAGGTCAACAATTTGATTGCGGGCCAGTTTCTGGAGGTGAAGTGCGGCCCCCAATATCGTCTGGGCAGTGGATCCTACAGTGGCCGGAATCATGTTATTCATATAGACGGGCAAAGTCTCGTACGGCGGGCAGTTTGGAAAGAGGGAGGAAAAATCAGTCTTACCCGCGTCATCCATCCTTCGCCGGAGGCTGCGGAAGACAGGTCCGCAGTTGAAAAAGCGCTCGACACCTCACCTGTCCTGGCCCACCAGAAGTGTTTTCAACCTGACAACCCTCATCCGGCTTCTGATCGTCCCCTCCACAGTGCACCTCATCTGGCTTCGCCACGTTGACTCGCTCGCGCCCGCTCGCTCGGCCCTGCGGGCCTTTGCTTCCGGCAAATTCCTTTCGCCGCTTCCCTTGCGGCTCAAGTCTCCCCATCGGATGCGGAGAAGGGAATCGCGGCGGAGAGGAAATTTCCAACGGGAAGCGCAATTCAGTTTTCAACTTTTCATTTCCCGCTACACTGGCGGCGATGCATTGGCTGCAATCGCTCGATTCGGGCCTGTTTTTGTTCGTCAACCGGTCGCTGGTCAATCCGTTCTTCGACTGGCTGATGCCGCTTTTGAGCAATAACGTCTTTTTCTTTCCCGTCCTGATTGTCCTCGGTCTGACTTTGCTTTGGAAAGGCGGCATTCGGATGCGGCTGTGCATCGTGATGCTGTCGCTCATTCTGCCGCTGGGCGACAATTTCGTCATCAATACCGTCAAGCACGCGGTGGGCCGACCGCGTCCGTACGCTGTCCTGCCGGACGCGCGGGTGTTTGGCCACGTCGGCGAAGGTTACATCGCTCCCGCAACCGGCGACCACGGCGCAGAAATGTCGGCCAGGCAACGGACCGGCACCAGCATGCCGTCTTCGCACGCTTCGAGCTGGTTCGCCGCCACGATGATTTTTCTCATTTATTACCGGCGCAGTGTGTGGTTCATGTTGCCGCTGGCGCTGGCGGTTTCGTTTTCGCGCCTCTACAACGGCGTCCATTTCCCCGGCGACGTGCTGGCCGGCGCCATCCTGGGCGCGGGTTATGCGGCAGCGCTCCTGGTCGCGTTTGATGCTTTGTGGCAATGGGCCGGGAAGAAATGGTTCCCGCTCTGGCACGAACAATTGCCATCGCTGCTTAACCCGGTCCATCCGCCTTCGTCGGACTTCGGCGCGACGAGCAGTCCGGAGCCCACGGTCCACAGCCCGGAACCGGCTAAAGAATCTGGTTCCCCCTCGTCACTTGTCACTCGTCACCCGCCACTCGACACCCACTGGCTTCGTCTCGGTTATCTCGTCATCGCGGTCTTGTTCCTGGCGCGTCTCGCTTACCTCGCCAGCGGCACGATTGAGCTCAGCGGCGATGAAGCGTACCAATGGCTGTGGTCCAAGCATCTCGCGCTCTCGTATTACAGCAAGCCGCCGCTTATCGCTTACACCCAATGGCTCGGCACGCACCTGTTCGGCGACACCGAGCTGGGTGTGCGTTTTTTCGCGCCGGTCATCGCGGCGGGCCTGAGCTTGCTGCTGCTGCGTTTTTTTGCGCGCGAAATCAGCGCCCGCGCCGGATTTTTGCTCCTGCTCATCATGACCGCCACGCCGCTGATGGCGGCAGGCGCAACGTTGATGACCGTGGACCCGCTCTCGGTTTTGTTCTGGACGGCGGCCATGCTCTCCGGCTGGCGCGCCGTTCAGCCGGAGGGAAAGACTTCGCACTGGCTCTGGACCGGGTTATGGCTGGGGCTGGGTTTTTTGAGCAAGTACACTGAGTTGCTGCAATTGCTTTGTCTGGCGGTATTTTTTGTCCTGTGGAAACCCGCGCAAATTCATTTGCGCAAGCCTGGACCTTACCTTGCGCTGCTGGTAAACCTGCTTTGCGCCCTGCCGGTTCTGATTTGGAACGCGCAACACGGTTGGATCACCGTTTCCCACGTAGCCAACGATGCCGGCGCCGGTGAGGAGTGGCATTTCACCTCGCGTTATCTCAATGATTTTCTTGCCAGCGAATTGTTGTTGCTGAATCCGGTTTTTCTCATTGGCGCGCTGTGGGCGGCCGTGGCCTTCTGGCGTTCCCGGCGGGACGACCCCCGGCTGGTCTATCTTTTCAGCATGGGCGCGCCGTTATTTCTCGTTTATTTTCTGCTCACCTTTCATTCGCGCGTGCTGCCCAACTGGATCGCGCCTTCCGTGCTGCCATTATTCTGTCTGATGGTGATTTATTGGCAAACACGAACGTCAATTCTTTTCGGCCTTGCTAAAACGGGGCTGAAAGCGGGTCTCATCATTGGTTTGCCGCTCGTTGTATTTCTGCATGAAACCAACCTGGCGCAAAAGATCGTCGGCCAACCGCTGCCGCCCAAGCCGGATCCGATAACCCGGGTGCGCGCGTATGACGGCGTCGCCCGGTTGGTCGGGGACGCCCGCACGCACCTGCTGGCCGAAGGCAAACCGGTTTTTATCATCGCCGGGCATTACCAGTTGGCGGGCGAACTATCTTTTTACCTGCCGGAGGCGAAAACCAACGTCGCTGCCAATCCGCTGGTTTATTCTCTGACGACGGACAAACCGATAAACCAGTTTTATTACTGGCCGGGTTACGAAGGGACGCATACTGGACAAAGCGCGATTTACTTCACCGAAATTGGCGGTCCGCCGCTCGTGAAAGGCTGGGTTTTCAAATGGCTCGCCGGCGAAACGAACCTGCTCCGCTACGAGCCGCAACCCATAGCGCCGCCGACGCAATTGCTTCGCGAATTCGAGTCCGTCAGGAATTTGGGACTGATCAACGTGATGTATCATGGCCGCGTCTTCCACACCATCCAGCTCTTTGAATGCCGCAATCTCAAATGAGCGCGCCACACCGTCGGCGGTGACGGTATTTTCCGTCCGCGATTATGACCTGGCGGCAACCCTGGACTCCGGCCAGGTCTTTCGCTGGCAACGGAGCACGGGCGGCTCGTCCGGGTGTTCCAACTCGTGGACCGGCGTGGTCGGCAAGCATCAGGTGCGATTGACCCAAATCGGCGATGGCATTCGTGCCGAAACTGTCAGCCCGGTCGCCGATTGGGGATGGTTGCGCGACTATCTGCAAACTGAAGTGGATCTGGGGGCGGTGCTCAAAACTTTTCCTGACGACGAACCAATGCGCGCCGCCACTGCTGCTTGCCGCGGACTGCGCGTGCTGCGCCAGGACCCGTGGGAATGTCTGGCGTCGTTCATTTTGTCCTCGACCAAACAAATCGTCCAAATCCGGCAGATTGTTGAGTTGCTGTGCGAACGGTTTGGAACGCCCCTCACCCGTCCTTCGGACCCCCTCTCCCCGCCAGGCGGGGAGAGGGACGGGGTGAGGGGCTCGACATTTTCCTTCCCCATGCCACAACGCCTCGCAGCCGCAACCGAAGCCGAGTTGCGCGCGTGCAAAATGGGCTTTCGCGCGCCGCACCTGCTGGCCGCAGCGCGGCAAACCGCCGACGGCAAATTCGATTTGGAACGGCCACGTCGTTTGCCGCTGGCCGAGGCGCGGGCAGAGCTGATGAAACTGCGAGGTGTTGGGGGCAAAATCGCCGATTGCGTCCTGCTGTTCGCCTACGGTTTTGATGTCGCGTTTCCCGTGGACGTCTGGGTGGAACGCGCGTTGCGGAAGTTGTATTTTCCACGCCGCCGGGTGACGGCAAAACGGCTGCGGCACTTTGCCGCCACGCATTTCGGTCCGCACGCCGGTTACGCGCAGCAATATCTTTTCCATTACGTGCGGACGAAAATGAAATAGCTTTTGCTTGATAGAAATCCCCCGGTCGGCTTTCATGCCGGTATGAATAAGCCAGATAATCCTGCCGTGAAATGGTTCGGCATCCGCAGCGTTTTCCTCTTCGGACAAAAGAAGGACGGCACCAACATTTTTGAAGAGCGCGTCGTGGTTTTTTCCGCGAGCACCGAAGAAGAAGCCTTCACCAAAGCGGCGGAGGAGGCGAAGTTATACGCCGCCGCCAATGACATGGAATGGCATCCCTGGCAGATTGCCTTTGAGCAGGACGGCAGTCCTTTGATTGATGGCTACGAGGTCTGGTCGGAACTTTGCGAGTCGTCCGAGGACCTGCCATCATTCGTCAAATCCCGGTATGACAATTACGAGTTTCATCCCGACGAGTGAAGACGAATGTCACGATGCGCCGCTGCGTCGTTCCGTTGCTCTCTGTGGCCTTGCCCGACATTAAATGAAAATTGAAGTCATCCTGACCCCAGCGGAACTGCCGGCGCTGGCGAAACGCGATTTAAGCAACACAGCGTGCGTCGGGTTCGACGTGCTACGCGCCACGAGCACGTTCGTGACCGCGTTGCACAACGGCGCGAAAGCGATTATTCCTGTCGGCGAGATCTCAGAGGCGCTTGCGATCCGCAAAAAGCATCCAGACGTTCTGCTCGGCGGCGAACGCGATGGCGTGCGAATCCGCGCCGCGCAACCTGGCGGCGTGGATTTTGATCTTGGCAATTCACCGCGCGAATACACGCCGGAAAAAGTCCGTGGCAAAACGATTGTCAGCACAACAACGAACGGCACCCGGGCATTGCGCGCCTGTGCTGGCGCGAAGACGATTCTGGCCGCCTCGTTTTTGAATCTTTCAGCTACGGCGGAGTTCGTTAGAAAGACTCAGCCAGTCCAAGTGCTGCTGATCTGCGCCGGTACGCGTGAGAATTCGGCGCTGGAAGACGTGCTGGCGGCAGGTGCATTTTGTGAAATGCTGGTAAACGCACCCCTCACCCCGGCCCTCTCCCCGCCTGGGCAGGGAGAGGGAGTTATACAGATGAGTGACTCGGCTGAAATCGCGCGGCGCGTTTATGGGCAGGCGAGAGCCGATTTGCTGGCGACAGTTCGCGATTCGGAAAATGCACGGCGCTTGTCGGCCATTTCCGAACTGCGTGATGATGTTCCTTTCTGTCTGCAACAAAATATTTACCCGCTCGTTGCCGGGATGGAAACGGATGGCTCAGTTCGCAGACAATAGCATTCACCGAAATAAAATGATCCGCCCCTGCACAGATTCCGATGTGCCCAACATTTACGCCATCGTTAATGAAGCCGCCCGGGCCTACAAAGGCGTGATTCCGTCCGATCGCTGGCACGAACCGTACATGCCGTTGGAAGAGTTGAAGGACGAAATCGCGGCAGGCGTGAAATTCTGGGGTTACGAGGACGGCGGCCAACTGGTCGGCGTCATGGGCATGCAGCCGGTCAGGGGTGTCACATTAATCCGGCACGCCTATGTCCGGACCCAAATGCGCCAACAAGGTATCGGCGGGAAATTACTGGCTTATTTGCTGGGGCAAATGGACGGTAAAATTCTGGTCGGGACCTGGAAGGCCGCCGATTGGGCGGTCAGATTTTACGAGCAGCACGGATTCCGACTGGTCAGTGAGAGAGAAAAGAACCGGTTACTCAAAACATACTGGAACATTCCCGCGCGGCAGATTGAAACCTCGGTCGTGCTAATATATCGAAAACCCACGTGACTTACATCAGCTCACTTCGGAGTTTCCGCGCCCAACGACCGCAGTTTTGCTTCGACCGCAGCGTCACCGGGTTTGAGCCGCAGAGATTCCTGATAGCATCTCGCCGCTTCGGAAGCTTGCCCCAGCTTCACGAGAGCGTCGCCCAGATTTGCGGTGATTTGCGGGTCGTTGGGCAGGAGCCGCAGCGCTTCGCGAAACTGCCGCGCCGCTTCGTCAAAATGGTGTTCCATGAACAGAACGGTGGCGAGATTGTTATGGGCGGTCGCAGAGTTTGGATTTAATTTCAGCGCCGTTTCAAAATTCGTGACGGCCTCAGCATATTGCCCTCGTGCAACCAAGGCCAAGCCCAGATTGTCCAGGAGGTCGGTCCGGTCGGGCGTGAATTGCCGGGCACGACGATAACAATCAATGGCTTCATCCCAGCGGTCAAGCCTGGCGCAGGCGTTGCCCAGATTATACAATGCATCGGGGTCATTTGGTTCAATACGCAGTGATTCACGAAAGCAATCCACTGCCTCGCGGAACACCTTGTGGCGCGTCAGCCACGTGCCCAGATTGTTGCAGGCCACGTAATTGTCTTCCGTCACCGCCAAGGCATGGTGGAAGAGCGTCCCGCTGTTTTGCCAATAGCCCAATTGGACCCGGGTGCGCCAGGCGCATGCAGTCAGAACGACCGCAGCTCCGACGCCAAACCAGATTCCAGTTTGCGGCCAACGTGCCCCTGCTTCGCCAACACCACAAACCACGATCAGGAACACGCCGATTAACGGCAAGTAAGTGTATCGGTCCGCGAGGGCCGCTTCACCCACCTGGACGAGGCCGATGACGGGCACAAGCATTCCGACAAACCAGAACCAACCCACGAACACAAATGGAAATCTACGTCGCCAGCCAACGGCCAGAAAACAAAGCGTGAAAAACAACAATGCCGCCAGCAGAATCTCCCACAACGGCCAATGCTCAGGATGCGGATACGGGTTCGCGAGAACTGCCGGCCAAAAGGTTTTGCCCAGATAACGCGCGTAGGATACGAAGGCATTCCCGACCCGTTCTGCGAACGGAAACCGTGACAGCGTCGCGATTGCTTCACCCTGTTGCTGGACAAGGAACGTTACAACGCACGAAATAACGCTTAAGGCAAAGAATGGGGCTTTCTCCATTGCCAGGCGGGCGATTTGCGGTATTTGAGGCCTGGTTTGCGATACTCGTTTCAACGGCCACCAGTCCAAAAGCAACAAGACAAATGGCAGCGTCACGAGCATCGGTTTGGCCATCAAACCGAGCGCGAAAAAGAGCAATGCCAACGAGTAATGACCATTAGATTTTGAACCTTGAGCCGCAGATTTCTCCTCATACTGCGCGTAAGCGAGCAACGATAACAAGCCGAAGAACGTACTCAACACGTCCTTGCGCTCCGATACCCAGGCCACCGATTCCACGTGCAATGGATGCAGCGCGAAGAACGCCGCCACCAGCGCGCTGCGCCAGGCGGCCAACTTCAATTGATGGAGCAGCAGGAACAGCAACGCGGCATTGGCGGCATGAAACAGGAGGTTCGTAAGGTGCGGACCGGCGGAGCCGGTGCCAAACAACTCCGCATCCACCATGAGCGAGAGCCAGGTAAGCGGATGCCAATTAGCCGCGTGCCCTGTGGTGAAGGCCCAAAGAACGCCATCCCAGGTCAGGCCGGCTTTAACGTAAGGATTGTCCGTGAAATAGTAACCGTCATCAAAGTTGAGAAACTCGCAACGCCTGGCCGGCCAATAAACCATTGCCGTGACCGCGGCCAACAATATACAAATCGCTGACCGGCTGGAAAACCAACGCCGCCAATCCACAGACATTGCCTGTTCGCGTAAAACCATTTTGCCGGTCTGGCTAGACGACAAACTCCAACTCCTGCCGGCGCGGAATGAGGCCGCGTTCGAAGGCCTGGCCAAGAAACCGGCGGATGGCTTCCCGGCCCTGCTCACCGTAATCGAGCGTCCAGTGATTCACATACATCCCGATAAATTTATCGGCGAGGTCGCGGCCCAGGTCGCGCGCAAATTGGAGGGCGTATCGCACCGCCTCGTCCCGGTGGTCGAGACTGAATTGAATGCTGGCAGTCAAAACACCCGAGATTTGTCCGCGGACGGCGGGCGGAAATTTTTTATGAATCACATTTCCGCCCAGCGGCAGCGGCAGACCGTCGTTTTGCCTGCCCCACCACGCGCCCAAATCCTCGCAAACGACGAGGCCTTCTTTTTGATACGTCAACTGGCCTTCGTGGATGATGAGGCCTACGTCCGCCCGGCCGGAGCGGACCGTCTCGAAAATCCGGTCGAACGGCACAACGATGTAATCGAAGTTTGGAGTTCGGGGTCCGGAATCTGGAGTTATTCCGGCGGCGAGCCAGAGTCGCAGCGCGAGGAACGCGCTGGTCAACGTCCCGGGCACGGCGATTTTTTTCCGGGCAATTTCTTCACGAGAGAACCTTTGTTTTGCAACGAGCATCGGGCCATACCCGTCGCCCATGCTCGCGCCGCTGGGCAACAGCGCGTACTTGTCGCCGACGTAGGCGTAAGCGTGGAGACTGACAGCGGTGATGTCGAGTTCGCCACGCATGGCGCGTTCGTTGAGCGTCTGGATGTCCTGCAAAATGTGCTCAAAGTGGAAACCGTGCGTGGGAATCAATCCCTTCGCCAGCGCATAAAACATGAAGGCGTCATCCGGATCAGGTGAATGGCCCAGCGTCAACGTCGTCGGTTGCATGGGGGCAAATTAGCCGAGGCAACGAACGAATGCAGCAAACATCTTCGCCGCGCGCAAAAGATTTTTCAAAAACACACTGCAATGTCCCGATGGCAACCATCAAAAATAACGGCTGGAGTTTGGCAAAGGCCGCCGGTGCGGTAAATCGCTGACGAGATACAGCGTGACTTGGAAAAGCGGGGAAAGCGAGGCGTGGGCGCCTTTACGAAATAGCCGGCTGTGATTGCGGCTTATCTCTTCACACCGAAATGAAATCCGGTCTGGTCCTGATAGCCGAGGGGAATTCTGCGTTCAAACATCTCGCGCAATTTGGCGGCAAGACCAAAGATCAGCAAGTTCAGCGTCAGAACCGGCAATAACATTTTGCTCATCATGCTGGTTTTTAAGCATATACGGTGCCGGTTCAATTGGTGAGCCAGGAAGGAGGTTCGCGGGGGAACTTTGTCCTGTTTTCATCCACAGCAGTCGAATCTTAGACACATTTCTTCCCGAACAAAGAAAATTACGCGATTTCATCTCGCGCCGCCCATCGCGAGCCCCCTTCACAATGCTTGTATCGTTTCGTGCGAACACAGGCAAATCCCGTAGGAACTTCATTGACTCTGCGATTTCGCGGTCATAACCTCGCACAAACGAATCAATCAAAAATATGAAGAAGGATTTCAATGTCGAAGCGGGTCGTGTGGATTGGCGCGAGAGAAAAGGCCGCGTCGCAATCCCGCTGGTCAAATGGGGATTGACACTATGGCTTTTGGCCGTGGCTGCCGGTTGCCAGACTCAAGCTCCTCCGCCCGGTGGAGTCAAGGAGCAGACAACCGCTCCCCCGGCAGTCATCGTATTGCGAGAAGGCGATATCTTGAAAATCTCATTTCCCGGCTCCCCGACCCTGGACACCACCCAGCAAATCCGGAGGGACGGCAAAATAACGCTGCCTTTGGTCGGCGAAGTGCAGGCGGCCGGAATGACCACCGAAGCGTTACAGCAGGATTTGGTCAAGTTATACGCGCCGCAACTGTCAACCAAGGAGGTCCTCGTTACCCTGACTTCCTCCGCTTTCCCGGTTTTTGTGACCGGTTCGGTGATCCGTCCGGGAAAAATAGTTTCCGATCATCCCCTGACCGCGCTGGATGCCATCATGGAGGCGGGAGGGGTTGACTACACCAAAGCCAATCTGAAGGCAGTCAGGGTGCTCCGTCACAACGGGGACCGGGTGGAAAACTACACATTGAACCTGAAACTGATTCTGGAAGGGAAGGAGAACAAACCATTCTATCTCCAGCCGTCCGACATTGTTTTTGTGCCGGAGCGCTTCTCGTGGTTCTGAATGCAAAAAAAACTCTCGAAGCGGCTGCTTCGAGAGTTTTTGTTTGAAGATCCGTTAAAACCAATTCCCAACGGTTTTGTGCCCGATACTTAATAGGAGTATGAAATCTGGAAACCGACCTGACTGCTGGAGTAACCGAAGCCGGGTTGGGTGGACGAATTACTGCTGGCCTGATAAAAGGCGGCGACCGATCCTCGCCGGGTGAAAGCATAGCTCAGCTGCACACTGACCGAGTAGAGATCATCCTCACGACCGGCAGAAACGTTGTTCGCCGATGCCACATATTTGACCACGTGGTAACCACCTTGCAAATCCAGGTAAAGTTTCCCCAACAAACGCTGATTCAGATCGCCGGTAAAATCCGTGTTTTCGGTCGTTTGGTTCGCGAAATAGGACGGTGAGACGTTACGGTCCGCGCTGATGGTTATTTTAGTTACTTCAAACGGCTGATATTGAACGGCCGCTCCGAAAACAAAATTCAACAAATCGCCCGCGCTGCCACTGCCAAGAAACTGGTCGTCTTCGCCGCCGGCGTGAACCTGAAAACTGATCTTGTCCGTTGCCCGCCAGTCCACGCGGCTTTGGAGCTGTTCGTAGGTCATGTCCGGACCGGTCTGCATGTTGACATAGCCAAAGCCCGCACCGATGCCGGCATCCAGGCGGGGCCAAAATTGATAATTCAACCAGTCGAGGGTGCCCCATTCGCGCGAACTGTCAAACTGGTCGGCGGAAAGAATTTTTTGGCTGAGCCCCAAATCCGTGAACATTTTGCTGTTGAGCTGACAGGAGGCGCTGAGCGTGGTGGTATAGGTTTCCTGACTGGTCTGGGTGGCGGTGGCGACGAGTGGATCCGAGGTCAAAGCACAAACTTGCGACAGTCCAAAGGTCCAATCTTCATACGACGTCCCGCCCGTCAAAGTGATGGCGTGATCCAAGGTATTCTCGAAGTGGTTATTCGAATAAAACGTCCAAGTGGGTGTATAATCCAGCGTCCAATGTCCACCGATTTGCAAAAGAAAACCGGGTGAAATTTGATTAATGACCGTATTTTCCGCCTGATTCGTATTCGCCAGGATTCCATTGCCGTAAAGAAAACGGTAAAACGGATGTGGGCGCAGCGTGAATATCCCGTATTGGAACGGTTGTGTCTCCTGCGCGCCGCCGGGAGCGTATTCTTCCGCGCTGAACACGCTCATCTCATTATTGGTCTGAATTTCCTGGACGGCCGGCGGCGTCACGGGATACGAAGGCGCCGGCATAATAACCTGTTGCGCCCTGGCCGTGAAAGCCAATGACAGCAGGAAGATCAACGCGACTCTCCATGCCGCTGATTTGCCGAGGCCGTGAATGGGATGTTTAGATGTAATATTCATGGGATTACTTTCGAATTTGATTGGCAGAACTAATGTGGTTGGCCAATTGCCCGGCTGGCGCTGCCTCACGCCAGTTGCGCAATGAATCCTCAAGCGCTTCCTTCAAAGGTCGCATTTTGACTCCGGTCGTGAGCAGCTTGGAAACATCCAAAATCGCGTGCGAACGGGGCGATTTTGCGCCCAGCCGTACGGATGACAGAATTGAATCATGCCCCAGGGGCTTGACAGCTGGCCCGGCCGATTCGGCATCAGTACCGTAAAACTCCGCGTCGTCCTTCCAATATTCAAAACGGCGGGCCGGCTTGAGGATTTGTTGAATCATCTCGATGATCTGGCGAGTGACCACGGCCCCGGGATTGGTCATATTGTAAATGCCGAAGGGAGCACGGTATTCCCAGAGGTCCAGACTGGCGCGCACAAAATCGTCCAGGTGCGAAAGCGAGGCGACGGCGTCATAGACTTTGGGATAGTGTTGAAGTTTCCACAGGAGATTTCTCGGTTCGCTATACTCGCCGAACGGTGTTCCCGGCCGCCAGATGTAACTCTGGCCTATGCCGCGAATGGCCTCCTCTGCCAGTGCCTTGGTGCCGCTGTAAAAATTGCACGGCGCATGACGGAAGGAGAAGTTGGGCTCATCCCATTCGGTGAAGCCGAAGAGACTCTCCGGCGATTGCTCAAACAGCCGCCGCGTCTCAGGCTGATTCAGGTCGCGAACCACCCGCATTTTCCCGCCCTCAACGATTTTGGCGCCGGTGTAAATGCCGCCCGACGAAACGTGTCCCCACGGCGTGTTGGTCAACAGGCAGACGCGGGCGATGGTCTGGGGAAGCAGCGTATTGGCAAATAACGTTTCTTCCCGGGTCGTTTCACAGGCATCCACGTTGGGTTTGCCGGTATAACCGGCGGCGTTGATGATAAATTCCGGCCGGATTTTCCGAACATAATCGAACAACAGATCGAAATTTGTGTAATCCAGCGCCGCCCGGGTCAGGGGAATAAAGCTGGAGCGCCGCCGTTGCAATTCGCGCGCAAAGGCGTGCCCGACGTAACCGCTGGCTCCCAGAAGCAAAATCATGGCAAAGTCAGGAGTTATTCAGCCGTTGGACGACTGTCGGCTCTGGACATTGGATTTCTGTCCAAACGTGAAACGGCGTTTGCTGATCCGAGGTTCAGGCTTTCCACACCTGGCCGGGCTTTGTTTTGATGCCGGCCATCTGGTTCCGGGTGTCCACGATGCAAGCGGCCCAACCGGCCAGTTCCCGGTAGTTAATGGACTGGTGATTGGTGGCAATGACCACGGCGTCGAAATTTCTGATCGTTTTGCGGTCCCACTTTACGGACCGCATTCCAGCCCAATGCGGATGTTCGCGAGTCATGCCAACCACCGGCACAAAAGGATCGTAGAAGGCGACTCGCGCGCCGCGCTGTTTGAAAAGGTCCATGAGAACGAACGTCGGCGACTCGCGAGCATCATCCACATTCGGCTTGTAGGCGAGCCCGAGCAGCAACACGCGGCTGCCTTTCAACGATTTTTTCCGCGCATTGAGCGCCTCGGCCGTCTGGTTGACGACGTGCATCGGCATGGCCGTGTTAATCTCGCCCGCCAGCTCGATGAAACGCGTGTGTTGCCCGAATTCGCGGGCTTTCCACGTGAGGTAAAACGGATCAATCGGGATGCAATGCCCACCCAGGCCCGGCCCCGGATAGAATGCCATATAGCCAAACGGCTTCGTTTTCGCAGCCTGAATGACTTCCCAGACATCAATTCCCATCGCGCCATAAACGAGTTTTAGTTCGTTGACCAACGCGATGTTCACACTGCGAAAAATATTTTCCAGGAGCTTGGTGGCTTCGGCCGCGCGACAGGACGAAACCGGCACGAGGGTTTTAATGGCCTTGCCATAAACCGACTTGGCCCGCTCGAGGCAGGCAGGCGTGCAACCGCCAATCACCTTGGGAATCATCGCCACTTTGCTTTGAGCATTTCCCGGGTCTTCCCGCTCCGGCGAAAAAGCCAGGTGAAAATCCACACCCGCCTTCATCCCGGAACCGGCTTCCAGCACCTCGCGCAATTCCCCGTCCGTGGTGCCGGGGTACGTCGTGGATTCCAAGACCACCAGAGTCCCTTTCGACAGGTGCGGGGCGATGGATTTGCCGGTTTCGACAATGAACGATATATCCGGCTCCCGGTTCTTGTTCAACGGCGTCGGCACACAAATAATCACCGCCTTGACCTTTCGGACGCGGTTGAAATCGGTAGAAGCGGAAAATTTTCCGGCCTTAACCGCCTTAGCTATGTCTGCGGACGTGATATGCTTGATGTAGCTCCGGCCCGCATTCAACGATTCCACTTTTGTCCGGTCAACATCCAGCCCCAATACCGTCACTCCGCAACGGGCAAACTGGAGCGATAGCGGGAGCCCGACGTAACCCAAACCAACGACTGCTATTTTCATGGATACATGTGTCTTTAATCTGAAGCCTCAGGACAAAATCCGGCCGCGCTTCAAATGTTCGATGGCGCCAATCGGAAAAGCACAATCATTCTTTGCGCGATCCGGGGGAGGCGCTCCAGTGAAACCAACGTGCAGAGTGTTTTCAACGAATAAATCCCGGACAGCACTGTGAGCGACACCCCGATAATTGCAGTAACGATATAGGGAAGAAAATACCAACTGACAAACACAGCCGCGATTCCGGGGGTAAACATGGCCGCCAGTCGCAGATTTGTACCCGACCATCGGAATCCACTTAACCGGCTGACGACCAGGTAAATTCCCGTCAAATAGGCGGCATACAACCCCAGGAAGGCAATGCCCGAACCATTCAGTCCAAATATTGTCAAGCCGGCCCAGACCAAAAACACGAAGAGCCCATTGCTCAACAGTTCCGTCCAGAAATAGATTCTCCGTTCACCCTTGGCGACCAGGATGTAAGCCATCGGCCAACTGGCCACGCGCAACATCATGCCGAGACAAATCCAGCGGAGGATTTCCACTGCCGGCGAAAAAGCGGACGAGTAAAAAAGCCAGATAACCAGCGGGGCAAATGTGAGGGTCGCAATTACCCCGGGACCGGCGAGCAACAGGCCCACCTCTGCCTGCTCGTTCACCAGCCGGTTGCATTCCTTGTGGTCGCTGGCAACCGCGGTGAGGCGCGGATAAAAATCCGCTCCCATCGCTTGCGTTATGAATCCGACATACGTTCCGCCCAGCACCGAGGCTGCCTGATAGCAACCCACCGCTGCCAGGTCGAATTTGCGCAGCACCATGATGTTCACCAGATAACCCGCGCCCAGCGGCATCAAGCCGGTCGTCATAAAAACCACCCCCAACTTTAACAGCGCGGAGATTTCCTCGCTGGCCTGCCGCATCGTCAGCGCCACCCGTTCAATCGCGATTTTTCGTGAATACCACCACGAGGTAAGAATGCTCGACCCCGCCACACACACCAAAGCGGGCACGACACCCTGTTCATGGAAGAAATAAATGATGGGTATACTGAATAATGTGCCATAAAATGCCCCCAACACACTCATCCGGGCAAGGTCCGCGATCCTACGCATGCCCTGCACCAGGGCGGCCTGACCCTGGGAAACGTCCGCGAAGAACACTGCCAATGCGAGCAGCGCTATTGAACCCGTGTGCCGGTAATCCTTGAACGTCAGCCACGAGATGGGTTTGCTCAGCGCCAGCAGCAAGAGTGCTCCGATAGCCCCGGAACAGAACGCCACGCGCCGCAGGGTCGTTGCCGTTCGGGCGAGGCGTTGGGCGTCTCCGGTTCCGGCGGCTTCGGCAATCTGGCGCACGCCACTGCTGTTAACTCCCATGCCGGCGATGTTTCGCGTCAGGTCGTTGACGTACCCGTAGAGACTGAACAGTCCTACCCCCGGGCCCCCCAGGATCAGGGCGATGGCCTTGGTACGCACCATGCCGAAACCAATGTTCAATATCGAAGAACCACCGATCAACGCCGATGACTTCAAGATCTGCCCGTAGGAATGTTTCCTTGGTTCGCTCACGTAAATTTCGGTGCTCGGCTCAGACTTCGATCGGAACAGGCGGCTTTCCTGCAAACGACTCCAGGACGTGGTGTATTTCTTTGACCACATAACCGCTTTGTTCCCGTGAAAGGTGCGGTCCCATGGGGAGGCTCAACACACTATTGGCCAATTCTTCTGCAATGGGGAAGGCCCCGCGTTCCCAACCGGCTCCCGCATAAGCACCCGACAGGTGGGGTGGTACCGGGTAATGAATCAATGTTCCGATTTCCGCTTCCGTCAATCTTTGTTGTAGCGCGTCGCGTTGAGAATGGCGAATGACAAACAAATGCCAGACTGGCTCAGACCAGGCCGGCACAAACGGCAACGTCAAACCGGGCAAACCGGACATCCCGGCCAGATATTGGCCTGCCACACCTCGGCGACGCGCATTCCACTGGTCCAACTTTTTCAACTTCACGCGCAAAAACGCGGCTTGCAACTCGTCGAGCCGCGAGTTGTAGCCTTTGACTTCGTTGTAATATTTCTTTTGTGAACCGTAGTTGCGCAAAACCCGGATTTTATTGGCCAGTTCCTTGTCGTTCGTCGTCACCGCGCCCGCCTCGCCATACGCACCGAGGTTTTTCCCGGGATAAAAGCTGTTGCCGGCGGCATCGCCGAGTGAACCGGTTCGCCGTCCTTTGTAACGCGCGCCCTGGGCCTGCGCGTTATCTTCGATGACCCTGAGCTTATGTTTCTGTGCAATGGTCATGATTGGATCCATGTCCGCCGGCTGGCCGTAAAGGTGCACCGGCATGATGGCCTTCGTTCGCCGGGTAATGGCCGCTTCAATCCGGGCCGGGTCAATGTTAAATGTTCTTGGGTCGGGTTCGACCGGGATTGGCGTGGCTCCTGCATACGAGACCGCGAGCCACGTGGCGATGTAGGTGTTCGAGGGAACGATGACCTCGTCGTTTTCTCCAATGCCGCAGGCGCGCAAAGTGAGATGCAGGGCCTCAAGACCGTTGCCAACACCGACACAATGCGCCACGCCGCAATACTCGGCGAACTCCCGCTCAAAGGCTTCGACCTCGCGTCCGAGGACGTACCACGCGGAACGCATGAAGCGCAAATAGGCTTCATCCAATTCAACTTTTAGGTCCTCGTAGGGCTGAATGAAATCGAGAAAGGGGACTTTCACACTTTGGTGCCTCCCACGGCCAAAAGGTAGTCGCGGTAGTCGCGGTAATAATCCTTTTCGTCATACGGTTCCGAAGCCAGTGCCAGGCACACCGCGCCGGAGGAAAAATTGTCCATCTCGCGCCAGATCATCGGTGGCAGGTGCAATCCATAATACGAGCGGTTCAGGTGAAACCGTTGTTTTTCCTTTCCGTCATACACGACCACATCGAAACTGCCGGACATGGCGATGAGAAACTGGTGACAGGTTTTCAGAGCGTGGCCGGCCCGGTCCGCCCCGCCGGGCACGTCATACAGATAGAATACCCGCTTGATGGTAAAAGGAACGTGATGCCCGCCTTCAATGAAAGTCAGGTTGCCGCGGGGATCCGTAATCTTGGGCAGGTCAATCATTTGACAATGCTTAACTTCAGTCATGAGTCACCTTGTTTTTAGCATCTTGCGAGGACGAGATCTCGCCTGGGGCATTGTGCGTCTTCCCACTCAAGCACCTGGATTCGGGCCTCTTGCGCCAGCGACACCATTTGTTCGCGGCGCTTGCCCCACTCGCCGACCGTCAGGAGGAAATGGATCATATCCACACTCCTGTCGCCAATGATCTGCGCGTTCGTCTCCATTCGCATGTCGCGAAAACCAAATTTACGGTGCAGAGAAAGGACCGGCCGATTGTCGGACACGACCCGGACCCGTATCTCGTCAAGGCGGAACGTGCTGAAAGCCAGGTCAAACAGAAGGAGCGCGCTCGGAATGGCGGCAAGCACCTCCTGACGAACGATCCATCGGCCCGCCTCGGCGCTGTTCGATTTGAGATCATAGATGGCGTAGGTGCCGACGGGAATGCCGTTCGTCGTCTCGATGATGAAATAATAGTCGTTTGCTCGCTCATAATAGGCCGCCAGCCATGCCACCTGGCCGGCAACATCCCCTACGGTATCACCCACCCTTCCCCTCACGTAGTCACGGTTCCGAAGCCACACAATAAAGGCCGCGTCGAGCATGCGCACCGGGCGCAGACGGACTCCAAATCCCTCTACCTGGAGATTGTGTTGCATCGTCAAACCGGTTTTGCCACAGCTTCTTCCCAGGGTTGCTGCAGGCCCAGTTGGGTTTTCTCCCATTCCAGTACTTGGGCGCCGGCTACACGGGCCAAAGACAATTGTTCGTCGCGAACCCTGAACCAGTCTTCCGCCGTGATACAAAATTCGACCATGTCCACCGGTTTGCCGGCGATCACCTGGGCCGCCGGAATGACTCTGACCTGCTTGAATGCGGACTTCCGATGGAGGGATTGCACGGCGACGTTGGTCGCCACCATTTTGACCCGCAACTCGCGCAAGCGCATGCTTCCGAAAGCCAGTTCCGTTGTCAAGATACCGGCAGGCACGCCTGCCATCACCTCCGCTCGGATGATGTGTCGCCCTTTTTCCGCGCTTGTTTTGGTCACGTTGTAAAGTCCGTGTGTGCCGAGCGGGATTCCACTCAGACTCTCAACGATGAAGTAATAGTCAGCATCGCGTTCGAAGTAGGCTTTCAGCCAAGCCTCCTGAGCGGAGATATCCACCGCCGAATCGCCGACATTTCCCTTCACATAGTCGAGATTCCTGAGCCATACGATGAAGGCGGCGTCCTCGATTCGGACTGGACGCAATCGCAGGTTAAAACCTTCCAGGTGGATGTCGTGACGCATTGGCTTCAGTTGTTTGTTCTTTCTGCGGTGGTGCCCATCAGATTTGAATGACGGTTTCCTGCTGGTACGAAAGCACAATCCGCCGCACGCCCACGATGCGGGAGGCGATTTCCTTGACCTTTTCGATCAAAACAAGACCCAAACCCAAGCCAGCCCGCCGCCCGTGAAGGGCATAGTCCGGATGCACGGCAATGTGCATGATGGCGATCTCATCTGGTGATGTCCGCAGAAAAATGACGATGCCAACCGGGTTCCCGTTACGGCGATCCGAGTCGAATGCAAACAATGTTTGCGCCTCCTGGTCTCCGACGCAGACAGATAGGCCGCTCATCGTATCCTCGATTCGCGGGTGGCCGAATCTTCCGAGGGAATTGACGATCCCATCCCTCACCCGATACTGGCGCGGGTTGAAAAAAAACAACTCTTCCACCGCCGGGCGGGCGTCTCTGGCAGCTTTCGATGAAAAGGTAAGGTTCAAGGAATGTTTTTCTGCTGGCTCCGCGGGGATACAAGGCGGGCTTTCAATTGGTTTTCGCGCACGACGGCTTCGCCCGGCATCGGGGAACAGACGGTTCTGCCGCCGTCCACGACCAATTCTTGTCCGGTGATCCAACGAGCGCGGTCAGAGGTCAAAAATTCCACCGCTTCCGCCACGTCTTCCGGGCGGCCAAAGCCCAAGGGATAAAAACCCAGGAAGTCCGGGTCTTCGAAATATTGCCGGGTCATTTCAGTCTCGATGATGCCGGGCAAAACGGAATTGACCCGCACGTCCGGGGCCAGTTCCACGGCCAACGAGAGCGACATGGCGTTGATGGCTCCTTTGGTCGCGCCATAAACCGAGAGGCCGCTGCCGCCCAGTCGGCCCGAGATGCTCGAAATGAAGGTAATGGTCCGCAACGCGCCATGATTGGCGCTCTTTCGCGTCAAGGGCTGGATGATTTCCATGGCGGAAAACACATTGACATTGAATATTTGCCGCACGAATTCCATTTCCACAGCTCGCGCGAGTTGAAATCCCGTGAATCCTGCCGAATGAATGAAATGGGCGATACCGATTCCCCGGGTCTTCAGCAAATCCGCCAATTCCTGCGCGAGACCGTTGATGTCGCTCAAATCGCGGGGCCATAAAATATGCCGTTCGGGCGTTTCACACCGGCTGCGCACCAGTTCAAGCCGCTCCACGTTTCTGCCGGCGAGGATGAGCCGGTGAGTCGGCGCCAATTTCCACGCAATGCTTTTCCCAAAACCCGAGGATGCGCCAGTGATGAGCGTGTAAGTTTCCATCGTCGTTCCGTTATTTCACCGGGAGAAGGGTTTTGCCGGCCAATCGGCCGCCATCCACGACCAGTTCTTGGCCGGAGATCCAGCGGGCGCGGTCGGACATCAGGAATTCCACGGCATCCGCCACGTCGTCGGGCCGTCCCAGACCCAGGGGGTGCATCGCCTTGATGGTCTCGACGAATTCAGGTTTGGCAAATTCATCACGATTCATTCCCGACTCAATGATGCTGGGCAGGACGGTGTTAACCCGGATGGCCGGGGCCAATTCAACAGCGAGGGCCAGACACAGCCCGTTTACGGCGCCTTTGCTCGAGGCATAGACATATTGACCGGCGGCGCCGAGCCTTGCACCGACAGAGGAAATCAAGGTAATACTCCGCAGCGCCCCGCCGTTCGCCCGTTTCTGGGTCAAGCTTCGAATGAGTTCGATGGCGGAGAACAGGTTGACATTGAATACACGCGAAACAAAGGCCATGTCATGGGCGCGCGCAAATTGATGGCCGAAGATTCCCGCCGAGTGGACGAAATGCTCGATACAGATATTCTCCTTGGCCAGAAGTGCGGCGAATTCCGCACCGACACCTTCAGGGCGGCTCAGGTCCCGCGCCCACAACCGGTGTCCCGGCGTCGTACAAGCGCTCCGCACGGTGTCGAGTTTCTCCTGGTCAATATCGGACAGGACGAGCCGTCGCGAGGGAGACAATTTCGCGGCGATGCTGCGACCGAAACCGGAAGCGGCCCCGGTGATCAATGTAAACGCCTCACGCATGACCGCCGTTCACTTCGATTCGTAATCCACGAGTTTACAATAATCCAGAGGACCCAGATCCATCACCGCCGAAGCCCAGGTCAGCCCGACGCCAAAACCCGAGAGGCACACGCGGCGGGTCTCGGTCCGCATCGGTTCGCTGCAGTTCAGCGTGATATTCAGCGGGATGGTGGTCGAACTGCAATTGCCGTAAAGGCTGACAACATTATTCGGCACTTTTGCCTGCGGAATCTTCATCTTCTGTGCCATCTGGGTGACGATAAATGGATTTGGCTGGTGGAGGAAAAAATGCTGTATGGATTCCCGGGTGTCGCCGGAAAAGGCGAGCACCTCTTCGATCTGGGGTGGGATGTCGTCCATGGTGAAGTTGAAAATGGCCGCGCCGTCCATGTCAACGTGTTCCAGGCACTTGACAACCCCCTCCTCCACTTCCCGCAGTTTCAGCGTTTCCACCGAGGAAGGCATCCGATAACCGCCGCCCTGAATGAGGAGCGCCTTATGCCGGGAACCGTCGTTCTTGACGTCCATGAAAATTGTTCTTTCGTCCGAACACCGTTCGACCACCGTCGCCGCGCCGGCGTCGCCGTTGATGGGATAGTTGAGGCGGTTCTGCCGGGTCATTTGTTTGCTTCCAGTGTCGCCGGTCAGCAGGAGCACTTTGGAAACGGCTGGGATTTCCAGAAGCATGAAAGCCTGCTGCAAACCGACAACAAACCCTGCGCAGCCCTGATTGATGTCCAGACAGATGACATCATGGCCCAGTCCGAGCTTGCCGTGAATGACATTGCTGGTGGGCGGCAGAATATAGTCCGGAGTCTGGGAAATGAACAGGATGGCGCTGATCTCCTCCTTCTTCAAAACGCCGGCCTTGAGCAACTGCTGCACGCCGAACAGACAAAGGTCCGAAGCGCAGACGTCCGGTGGCGCAATGCGATGCCGATCCAGACTCATCATCTTTTTGAACCGCTTCGCCTGCGCCTCGGTCATTTTGAAGTAAGGGTATTCGTCGTCGAAACGAAATTCCTGACTGGGCGCAACGGTAATGATCGAGCTGATGCGCTTGTTTTTAAAGGTGCATTTCATGCGGTATGGCCCGGGACGGGCGGTTGCGGTTGGAACCCGGTGCTACTTCCGTTTGGCTTCGACGAGACGCGCCAAGTCTTCGGCGGTAACCACCGAGCGGATCTCTTCCGCCTTGACGGATACGCCGTATTTTGCGTCGGCCATCGCCAGCACCGACAGGATCGCCAGCGAATCCCAAACGTCAAAGTCCTTGAGCACATTGTCCGGCTTCACTTCTTCAACGTCGAGGATTTCTGCCAACCTTTGATAGAACTCAGGTTTGTCCATATATTTTTTATTTGTATTCAGTGATTTGGTTAAACGCAAGTTTGCCCAGCCTGAGCAACATTGCACTCCAGGCAAGCCCCCCGCCGAACCCGGCCAGGCAGACTTGAAATTGTTCCCGCAGCAGGCGCTCCCGCAAATTGTATGCCATTACCGTCGGGATGGTCACACTTCCGCTGTTGCCGAAATGTTCCACCACGTTGTTCGGCATCCGGGCATAGGGCACTTCCATCTTGTCCGCCAGTTTTTCCAGCATGAAGCGGTTGGGCTGATGGCACAAGAAATAGTCCACCGCCTCGGAAGAAACTCCCGCCCGGGCGAGCAAATCCTTGATCAAGGGCGGCACCTCCGTCTGCACAAAATTGAAGATCGCTGACCCATCCATGAACACATGGTCCTTGGCCCGGAGGTTGTTGTCGCCCACGTCTTCGAGCCGCGCCGTCTCCGGGCTGGAAGGCAGGCGCAATCCCCCCGCCGGAATGGTGAGGGCCGAGGCGCGGGACCCATCCATTTTGACGCTGGCGTGAATGACCGTGTCCGCGACATCGCGTTCGACGATCGTGATGGACGCGCCATCGCCAATCAGCGGATAAATGTTCCGGTCCTTCGGCGAAGCTTTGCGACTGAGCACATCGGCATTGACGAGGACCACTTTCTTCACGCTTTCCTGCTCCAGCAACATGAAAGCCTGCATCAACCCAATCACGAAACCCGCGCACGCTTGATTGATGTCCAAACACAACATGTCCTGTTTGAGATGGAGCCGGCCCTGGATTAAACTGCTGGTCGCCGGCATAAAATGGTCGGCGGTCTGTGTCACCAGCAGCAGCGCGTCAATCTCCTCGCGCTTCAGCAGGTTTTGCTTAAACAGTTGTTCCAGCCCGAACACCGCCAGGTCGGAGACGCAGACTCCCGGTTCGACGACGCGGCGTTTGTCGTAACCCATCACTTCCTTCAGCTTGAGCGATCGGCTTTCGGGGAAATTGAAGTTCCGCATCTCCTCGGCAAACGACCGTTCGTTGGCCGGGACCACGACCAGGACACCCGAAATGCGCTTGCGTCGGAAGGTGAAATTCATGGTTGCGCCCCGTTCTTGCGCAGCAGCGATTCAATCGTTTGCAAATTCTGGAAATTCTCCGGCACAATGTCCGTCCCCTGGATCGAGATGCCCCAATTTTTATCCAGCGCCGACACGAGGGTGACCATGTCGAACGAGTCGAGCATGCCATCCGCGATGAAATCGCTGGACGCGGCAAAATCAAATTCCGGACGGATTTCCGTCAAAATTTCCATGACCGATTTCATTTGGAGATCAGCCCGCTCGACAGGACGTAGTCAGTCAAACCGTCCGGCGCGTAGCCAAAATGGCGGTATTTCCGGATTGCATTTTCATTGCTGGCATTCACCCAAAGCGTAAAACGCCGGACGGAATCGTGGATTTTGAGATACTGTCGCATCAAGGCGGAGCCGGTCTTCAGGTCGCGGAACTTTTCCGCCACTGCCCAGAAACGGACCGTTGAAGCAAGCCCCTGTGTTTCGAAAAAAAGCAGCCCGGCCAGTTCGCCATCGCGCCAGGCCGTCAGGATCTGCCGGCCTTCAATTGCCTGTTCGATCTCGTAAAGCATCGGAAGCTGTTCGCCGTAACGGTCAAATGCATTTTCAATCAACTCGAGGACTGCCCCGCCATCAGCTTCCCTTGCGAAACTGACCGGCAGATTGCCGTTGACGGACTCAGGACGGCCCGTCCTCGCCAGGCGCACGAGCTGCGTATGCCGCCGGAAGCCGGCCGGTTCCAGTGCTGACTGCATATTACGCAG
>Ga0335077_10002167_pt1 | contig 23423 bp, 22 predicted proteins | sample Lox_Sample_31_FD_207151 | JGI IMG/M metagenome (GOLD analysis project Ga0335077, IMG submission 207151) | Soil microbial communities from Loxahatchee National Wildlife Refuge, Florida, United States - Lox_Sample_3.1 | ecosystem: Environmental > Terrestrial > Soil > Wetlands | place: USA...
TGTTTGCCGACGGCGTGGTTCCCATGGTGAATCCGCAGGGGTTCCTGACTGCCGCGCACCTGGAGCGGCTGGATGCGCACGTGGCCGCCGGGGCGGTGCCGGCATGACCATTGCCAGCGAATGGACCGAGGCGAACTATGTTCTGCTCCGGCTGGGGCCGGGCGGACGCGACAGGTTTGCCCTGCCCGCCGGCGACGTGGAAGAACTGGCGGGAGCGAGCCGCCTGCAGAAATTTCCGCACACCACGAAGCAGGTGGACGGGGTGATCGTGCGGCGCAAGCGCGTGGTGGCCGTGCGCGACGTCTCCACCCTGCTCACCGGCCGCGCCCTGGCCTTCCACCGCTTCTACCTCATCGTGCGCCGCCGTTACGGCTCCGCTGTCGAACTCGAGGCCATTCCCGTCTCCGGAGATTGCGAACTGCTCAGCGGCGTGATTCCCATCCCTCGCGCCGAAGAAGCGCCCGAATATTTCAGCGCCATGATCGACCTGGCCGGTGAGCAGGTGCCGCTGCTCGACCTGGAGAAACTGGCCGCCGCAGGATCCGCGGCCGACACTCCTGCCGCGGATTCGGTCCGGAGGCCGGCATGACCACGGCCACGGCCACTCCCGCCAAAGTGATGCTGATCGACAGCAACGTGCTGTTTTCGCGCCGCCTGACGGACGCGTTGCGCCGCGAAGGGCTGGAGGTGGTTCACGCCGCCCAGAGCGCCTACGCGCTCACCATGCTCGAATGGAACACGCCTTCCGCCATTCTGTGCGCCACGAACTTGCGGGAGATGAGCGCCTTCGAAATCGCTCCCCTGCTCCGCGCCGATCCCAAGACGGCCCAGATCCCGCTCATTGCCATCAGCTCCGGCGAATCGGCCGCCCTCATGGAGGCCTTCCGCGCCGGGTGCGACGAATGCGTGGACCGGCGGCGTCCGCCGGAAGAAATCGCGGCGCATGTGCGCAACCTCCTGCTCAGCCGGCAGGAAGGCTTTCAGCCCACGCAAATGCTCTCCGGGTCGGAGACCAGCCTCTCCGGCAACATCGAGCATCACGACCTGCCCGGTGTGCTCCAGATGCTCGCGCAGGCCCGGCAGACCGGCGCCCTGCACATCAACGCCGCGGGCGTGGACGGAATTATCTTTTTCGACGCCGGCGAAATCACCCACGCCGAATGCGACAGCCTGTTCGGCGACGAGGCCGTGATCCACATCGTGAAGCTGTGCCACTCCGCCGCCTCCGGCGTGTACAAATTCGCCTACGGCGCCGCCGCGCTGCACCGCACCGTGCTGCGCTCCGCAACAGACCTGATGCTCGACGCCATGCGCGAGTTCGACGAGGCCGAGCGCGACCAGCCCGACCAGGAGACCCCATGAGCGACACTCCCACGGCCACCGCCGTCCAGGCCCCCACCATTTATTTCATCGACGACAGCGCCACCATGCGCGAAGTCATCAAAATCGCTTTCCGCAAGGAGAACATCCAGGTGGTCACCTGCCCCAGTGTGGCCGCGGCCATCGAACAATTCGGCGCCCAGCGTCCAGACGCCGTGATCAGCGACGTCATCATGCCGGACCGCGATGGCTACGAGCTCTGCACCTATGTGAAGGGGCACGCCGAACTCGCCAAGATTCCCGTGATTCTCATGTCCGGCGTGGTCAACCGCACCGTGGCGGAGAAGGCCACCGTGGTAGGTGCGGACGAGCTGCTCCGCAAGCCCTTCCAGCCCCACGAGCTCGTCGCCCGCGTGAAAAAACTGCTCCGCCTCGATGCCAGGACGGATGCGCCCGCGGCAACCCCCGAATCCGGGCCGGGCCGCGAGGCCGCCAGCCCGGCGATGAGCCTGGAGAAAATGTTTCGTCCGCCCGCGCCTGCCGGGGCGGCTCCCGCGGCCGCCAAGCCGGCTGTGCCGGCAGCCGCTCCGCCGCCGTCACCCGAAGCACGGCCCGCGGCGGCTGCGCCATCTGCGCCGGCCGCGCCCGCAACGATTCATCGGCCGCCGTCTCCGGCGCCCGCGGCGGCAAATCCCGCCGCGGCGCAAACGGCCCGGCCTGCGATTCCAGCGTCGAAGCCGGCGCCTCAGGCGCCCGCCGCTTCCGCAGTTCCGTTTGGCTCCGCGCCGCCGCCGGCGGACGCGCAACGGCTTCGCCTGGAAATCCAGCGGCTCGAATTGCTGGTCCGAAAGCTGCATTCCGAACTGGAGGCGGAGCGCCAATATTGTCAGGCGTTGGAAGCGCACATCCGCACTCTCCAGGGATGTGACTAGGGAGCGGGGAAGGGATACCGATGCCGGCCACATTGATCACCGGAAAGGAACGGGTCCGCCTGCGGCTGCTGCTGGAAGCCTGCGGCGCAGACGCCGCCGGCCGCTCATTCGAGCACCGCGGCGCCACGGTGGAAATCCATCGCGAGGGCGCGCTCGTGGAATTTCCCAGCGCGGCAGGCTCCATCGAGCCCGGACAGAAGCTGGCCTTGCGGCGCCGGCAGGGCAACGACGGGTGGCTCGAGGCGCAGGCGCGCGTGCTCGGACTGGTGGATCGGCAGGACAATTCGCGGCTCTACAGCGTGGAGCTGGCGGCCGAAGACGGGGAGTTCTGGGGCATCGAATTTCCGGTCCGCGCCGGCTCGGCTCAGTCCGTGGCCTGCATGCTGCTGGAGTGCTGCTTCTGCCGCCGCCGCGAAGTGGTGTACGTCACCGACCGCGACATGCTCTCCTTCAACACGCAGAAGGGTGTGGCCCGCCAGTGCGAGGCCTGCGAGATGCCCACCATCTGGGTGCAGACCCTCGATGAAGACCTGCCCCAACCGGCCGCCGGCGCCAGCTTTCAGCGCATCGGCCAGCCCGCGCAGATTCACGACCGCCAGGCCACCCCCCGCTTCCGCACACGGCTTACGGCGTGCGTGCGCGCAGCGGGATCCGAACTCGAGCTGGCCGTCTGCGAGAACATGTCGCGCGGCGGTCTTTGTTTCCGCACGCGCCGCCGGTTTTCGGAAAACGACATCCTGGAAGTGGCCGTGCCCTATACAAAAGGCGCCGCCAACATCTTCGTTCCCGCACGCGTGATTTACGTGCAGGAAGTTCCCACCGCCGGCCTGCACCGCCACGGCGCCGCTTATCTTCGCGCCGGCTCCGGCGAAGATCCGCAATCGGCCGACTGATCGCCCGCTCCACCGCCCATCCGCTGGACATTCCTGCTCACCCGGCGTAGAAAAATACCGGGTATTTCTTTTCCTTCGAGGGGAGCATGGCCATGAACAGAAAGCTTCCAGCCGCGCTGGCGGCGCTTTGCACGGCGATTCTTCTCGCCGCCACGATGGGGGCGCCCAGCAGCGCGCGCGCCCAGGCATCCGCCTCCGATGAGGCCGTCTACACCTACGTGGCACAGTGGGCCGTGCCCCGCTCCGACTGGCCGCAAATTGAAAAGTTCTACAAGGACGCCGTGCCCACGCTCAACAAACTTGTGGCCGACGGCATCATCGTCGGCTGGGGCAACGCCCGCAATTGGATCCATCAAGAGGGCGGTTTCACCCACGCGAGTTGGATCACCGCCACGAGTTTTGCGAACATCCAGAAGGGTCTCGCCGCCGTTCGCGACGGTGTGCCGCAGCCCGCGGCATTTGCCGCTTCCAAGCATGCCGACGAACTCCTGCGCTCCCCCCTTTACGGCCAGAAGCCGGGCGCGTCCGGCAGCGGAATGCTCTGGGTGGCCCATTACCGCGTGCGCGAGGGACAGATGGACGAGTTCACGCAGCTCTTTGAGACCCAGATCAAGCCGCTGTTCGACGAGCAGATTGCGGCCGGCACCATCCTCGCCTACTCCCTGGATTTTCAGGCCGTCCATTCCGGCCAGCCCGGCGACCTGGCCATTGCCTACCTCATGCCCGACGCCGCGGCCATCGATGCGTTCCAGGCCGCTCTCGCCGCCTACCAGACGAAGCATCCCGAAATCGGGCCCGCCCTGGAAGCCACCATGGACTACGGTTCCCATCGCGACACCATCTACGAGGTCATGAATTTCGGACAGAAGTAAGGATTAGCCCGCGCGAATTCCCGATCCCCGCGGGCTTCGAAGAAATCCTGCGAGGGTGAAATCGTCATGATTCACGGAATCATCTGGTGGTTGATCGTCGGCCTTGTGGCCGGATGGGCCGCGGGAAAAATCATGAAGGGCGCGGGCTACGGCGCGGTCATGGACATCGTGCTCGGAATTGCGGGTGCGGTTGTCGGCGGCTTTCTGCTGGGATTTCTTCACCTGGGCGGGGGATTGATTGGCTCCATCGTGGTGGCCACGATCGGAGCCTGCCTGCTGGTCTGGCTCTCGCGGAGATTGAAGGCGTGAGCGCGGCCGGAGGCTAGGCCGTCACCGCCGCCTCGCGCTCCGTCTTCCGCCGGCGGTTGTAACGCATCCCGATGTTCAGGTACACGAAACCGGCCGGCGTCTCGAACGACATCACCACGGCTTCCGTGTCGTAGGAACTCTTCATCCCCTCTGCATCGGTGTGCACTTCGGGCGGCTGCACGCGGAAATGGAATCCGCGATCGTTCAACAGCGTCACCGCGTTTCCGATGATCATGTTGGCCAGCTCGCACAGCGTTTCCGCCACGACGCTATCGTCTGCAGCGGCCGGCGGCTCCGCGCCGGCCAGGCTTCCGGCGATCCGGCACGCCGTTTCCGGCTCCAGATCGAAGATGATCCGCCCTTCGATATCTCCCTGGAAGCCGATCAGCGCGGCCACGCCTTTGCGCCGGTACGCGTCTTCTTCCATGCTCGGATTGCCGACCACCGTGGGGCCCTGCAGCAGCTCGCCCAGCACGGAATCCGCGGCGCTCACGAACGGCTGAATCAGATCCATGCGCATGATTACACCGCCTCTTTTTGCGAGCCGCCTATGCCCGCCCCGGTCAGCACCCCGTCGTCGTTCAGCACGTAGCGGACGATTTCGTACAGCACGTCCGGCCGCACCGGTTTCTGCACAAAGTGGCGCGCGCCCTTCTGCAGCGCCGCCAGGATGTTCTCCTGGTAGCCCACCGACGACACCATCACGATCCGTGCGTCCGGATGCTGCCGCACGATCCGCTCCACCGCCTCGATTCCCTCCATCTGCGGCATGGTGATGTCCATCAGCACGATGTCCGGCAGCGTGCGGTTGTATTCCGTGATGGCGGTGAATCCGTCTCCCGCCTCCCCGGCCATCACGCCGCCGAACGACTCCACCATCCGCGCCAGATTCCGCCGCGCGAATACCGAGTCGTCCACCACCAGATAGCGCACCGGCCGCTTCTCTTTGGTCACGCTGAGTGCCGTAAACTGTTCCATGACGCTTCTCCTTCATCTTTCCCGCGTTCCCCGCAGGCCCGCTCGCGCGGCCCCCGGTAAACGCGGCTTCCTGAAATCCTCAATCCGCCGGAACCCGTTCCGCCGCGCAAATCTCTTCCCACACTTTGCCCATGGCTTCGAGCGGTACCACCCGCTGCGCGTAGCGCCGCTCGATGGCCATGCGCGGCATGCTGTCCACCACGCAGCTCTCCCGGCTCTGCGCCAGCGTGATGCCGCCCGCCTCGCGCATCCGGCCCAGCCCTTCCACTCCGTCGTCCCCCATCCCGGTCATGATCACGCCCGCCGCAGCCGCTCCGAACTCCTGCGCCACCGACGTCAGCAGCACATCCGCGGAGGGACGGTGGCCGTTCACCCGCTCCGAATCCCGCAGCACCACCAGATCGCCCACCACCATCCGCCGCACCGTCATGTGCCGGTTGCCCGGACACACAAACGCGTGGCCCGCCATCAGGTAATCGCCCGACCTCGCCTCCCGCACGCGGATCGCCGAGCACTCGTCCAGCCGCCGCGCGAACATGTCCGTGAATCCTTCCGGCATGTGCTGCACGATCAGGATGCAGCCGGGAAATCCGGCCGGCAGCTGCGGGATCACACGCTGGAGTGCCGCGGGCCCTCCCGTGGAAACTCCCACGGCGATCACTCTCGCCGGCGCGTGTCGCGGCGCGTCATCTTCTTCCGCCTTTGCCGGCGGAACGTCCGGCAGTTCCGAGGGCGGCAGATTGGGCAATTGCGTGCCGGCGGCCGCTTTGATTTTCACGGCCAGCTCACGCGCCGCTTCGCTGAGAGCTTCCCGCGTGCCTTCCGCGGGTTTGGTCACGAAGTCGAACGCACCCAGGCCCAGCGCCTTGAACGTCAGGTTCGCTCCGCGGTGGGAGTGCGCGCTGAACACGATCACCGGCAGCCGCCGCGCGCGCATGATCGCACGCAGCGTGGCGATTCCGTCCATCAGCGGCATTTCCAGGTCCAGCGTCAGCACGTCCGGCCTCAGCTCCTCGATCTTCCGCAGTGCGATGGCCCCGTCCATCGCCGTTCCCACCACTTCGATCGAAGGATCGCTTTCCAGCAGCCGCGGGATCAGTTTCCGCATGAGCGCCGAATCGTCCACCACCACTACGCGGATTCGGGGCGTCATGCCACCACCTCCGCCAGCGCTGCGCGCGACAGTTGGGAAATCACCGTGGGCAGATTCAGGATCATCACCACCGTGCCGTCGCCCAGGATCGACGCCCCGCTCACGAAATCCGTCTGCGTCAGCCGGCTGTCCAGCGCCTTGATCACCAGCTCCTCTTCCCCGCGCAGGTTGTCCACTCCCAGGCCGTATTTGCGGTCCCCCAGCGCGATCACAATCACGAACAGCCGGCGCGACGCCCGCGAAGGCGCCCCGGAGCTCAGCCGGTCCATCCGCACCAGCTTCAGCACCTGGTTCCGCAGCTGGAACACTTCGTGCCCGTCCACCTCGTGAATCTCCGATTCCGTCACCCGCGTGATTTCCACCACCGAAGCCACCGGAATCGCATAGAGCTGGCCGCGCACCTCCGCCAGCAGCGCCTTGATGCTCGCCAGCGTCAGCGGCAGTTGCAGCAGGAAGGTGGTTCCTTTTCCGACCGTGGTGAGCACGTTTACGGTTCCCTTCAGCTTCGCCAGGGCCGTCTTCACCACGTCCATGCCCACGCCCCGGCCCGAGATCTGCGTCACTTCCCGCAGCATCGTGAATCCCTGGATGAAGATCAGGCCCAGCGCTTCCATGTCCGTCAACTGCCGCGCTTCCTCAGGCGTCACGAAGCCCAGCTCGATGGCGCGCTCCACGATGCGCTCCCTCACGATCCCGCGCCCGTCGTCTCCCACCTCGATCACCACGTGGTTGCCCTCGTGCCGCGCGCTCAGCCGGATGGTTCCCCGCGCCGGCTTTCCCGCCGCGATCCGTTCCTCCGGCGCCTCGATCCCGTGGTCCACGCAGTTCCGGATCAGGTGTGTAATCGGCTCCGCCAGCGGCTCCAGAATGCTCTTGTCCAGCCCCGTGGATTCCCCGCTCACCGACAGCGCCACGTCCTTTCCGCGCATCTTGGCGATGTCGCGAACCACCCGCGGGAATCGCCGGAACAGCTGCTCCACAGGCACCATCCGGATTTTCATCACCGATTTCTGCAGCGTGTCCAGCACGCGCGTTTGGAATCCCAGCGCGTCCGCGAATTTCACGGCCAGCGGGTCGCGCTGGAACCGCCGGTCGAATTCCGCCACCGTCCGCGACAGCATGGATTTACCGATGATCAGCTCGCCCACCAGGTTCAGCACGTCGTCAATCCGCTCAGATTCCACGCGAAGCGTCTTTTCCGCCAGCGCCGCCGCACGCGACGCCGCGCTTTCTCCTCCGCCCGCTCCCGCCCCTTCCGCTGCGCCCGCGGCCTTGGGTCCGGCGGCGGAAGAAACGGCGGGGGGAATCGCCGCCTCCTCCGCGTCGCCGGTGTGGGGAGAAACCAGCTCGTGCAGCGGCTCCCCGGCCACATCCGCCCGGTCCAGCATCACCTCTCCGGTCACCGCGGGGATGCGCAGCCGCTTCCGCAGCGTTTCCAGCGGCAGTTTGCTCGCCAGCGCTGCTTCCACCACTTCCACGCTCTCCGCCTGCGCGTCGTCCGCGGGATGCAGCACCAGCACCGTCCCGCAGGAGTGCAGCACGTTGCGCACCAGTTGCCAGGCCGCCGACGGCATCCGATTCGCCGTGTCCAGCGATACGCCGGCGTGATACACCGTCTCGCCCCGCGACACCGCCTCCAGAATCAGCGCCTGCTCGTACTCGTTCCACTCGAACGAAGCCCTGGCGCGCGGCCGCTCCGCCCGCGCGGGCGCGTGTCCGGCGCCGGCCGCTGCGTCCGCGCACAGCCTGCCAATCAGCGCGCGCAGCGTCTCGCATCCCGGCGAGGGATGTTTCTTCGCCGCGGCTGCCAGCAGGGACTCGAAGGTGTCCGCCGCGGCCAGCACCGCTTCCGCCACGTCCGCGCCCCGTTCGGCCGCCAGTTCCGGCGTCAGCACGTCCTCGAACTCGTGCGCGATCTGGCTCATCTCGCGCATCCCGATCGCCGCGGAGTCGCCCTTCAGCGTGTGCACCACACGCCTCACGCGCCGGATGGCCTCCTCCCCGCCTGTGCCGCGCTCCAGCGCCAGCCCGTCTTCGTTCAGCGATTGCAGCAGCTCGTGCGCCGTCTCGAAGAAGACTTCGCGCAGTTCGCCGGCCCGCTCATCGAGAGGCTGCGTCACGCCCCCTCCTCCAGCCGTTCGTACGCCGTCCCGTTGTTCTGGTGCACCATCCGGAATTTTGTGGTCAGCCCGAACAGGCTTTCCGCGTGCCCCACAAACAGGTAGCCCCCGCTGTTCAGGCAGCGGTAGAACTTCTCCACCAGCCGCTTCTGCTCCGCCTCGTCGAAATAGATCATCACGTTCCGGCAGAAAATCACGTCGTTCCTCTGCGGCAGGAATTCCGTCTTCAGGTTGTGGAAGTCGAACTGCACCAGGTCCTTCAGCGGCTTTTTCACCTCGTACTTCTCGCGCAGCTTTTCAAAGTAGCGCAGCCGCAGCGTGTACTCCACGGGCTCCATCTGCGTTTCCGTGTACTGTCCCTGCTGCGCCGCCTGCAGCGCCGAGTAGCTGATGTCCGAAGCGATGATTTCCACCTTCCACGGCGGCGGTACCAGCGGCTTCGGCGACGGCATTTCGTACGGCAGCGGATTCCGCAGGTAGTAGTAAGCCAGCGCGTCACACACCAGGATCGCCAGCGAGTACGGCTCCTGGCCCGTCGAGCACCCCGCGCTCCAGATCCGCAGCGTCCAGTCCCGCCGTTCCTGCTTGCGGTGCAGCATGTCCTCCAGCACCTGCTTCTGGAACAGCTCGAGCTGCGGCCGCGTCCGGAAGAAGCTCGTTTCGTTTACCGTCAGATTTTCCAGCAGCAGCCCCAGTTCCTTCTTCCCTTCCCGGCTCGTCAGCAGGCGGTAGTAGTTATAGAAGCAGTCCGCCTGCGTCGCCTTCATCCGCCGCTGCAGCCGGTCCTGCAGAAAGTGCGCCCGCCGCTCGTCGAAACACATCCCGCATTCCTGGTACACCAGCGTTTGCAGGAGTTTCAGTTCCGCGTCGGTGAGCTGTATGGGCGTGCTGATCGTGGTCGTGGACATGGTCTCGAGTCTCGGGCTCTTCTGCTCGCGCTCAGGCCTCGACCGCCGCGAGTTGTGCGGCTTCGCCCGCCGACCGCAACTCGCTCCGCTGCAGCACTTTGGTCAGGTCCAGGATCAGGATCAGCCGCCCGCCCAGCTTCCCCACCCCGCTGATGTAGTTCAGCTCCCCTTCGCTGAACAGGTTTCGCGGAACTTCCACTTCGGAGGGCGGCAGCTTCAGCACTTCGGAGGCCGAGTTGACGATCAGACCCACGGACTGCCCCTCCACTTCCGCCACCAGGATCCGGCACTTCCGGCCTGACTCCGGCGCGGCGTCCTTGAACCGTTTGCGAAGGTCCACCACCGGCACGATCTTCCCGCGCAGGTTGATCACTCCCTCGATGAATTCCGCCGCGTTCGGCACCGCCGTGATTTCCGGCACGCGCACGATCTCGCGCACCATCCCGATCGGCACCCCGAACGTTTCCCTTCCGACCCGGAAGCCCACCAGGTGCAGTTCTTTTTCCATGGCTCGGCTCCCGGCTACGAGTTCACCAGTTCGGCCAGCCGCGGCTCGTAGCCCTGGCCGTGCCCGTTGCCGTGTCCATTGCCCTGGCCTTGGCCGCCTCCCTGCGGCCCTCCGCCCAGCAACTGGCCGGAAGCCGCCGGGTCGCCGGCCGCGCGTCCCTGCTGTTCCTCGATGGAAATGTTTTCCAGCGTCTTCAGCAGCACGCGCGCCAGCTTCGACATCTGTTCCGACGCCGCCGCCAGCTCCGTGGCGCCCGACGTGGAGTGCTGCACCAGTTCCCGCATCTTCTCCATCGCGCGAACCACCGCCTGCGCCCCCGACGCCTGTTCTTCCACCGACGAGCTGATCTCCTGCGTGATTTCGTTCAGCCGGTTCGTCGTTTTGGCGATCTGCGATGAGCCCACCGACTGCTCGGTCGTGGCGTTGCCGATCTCCTGCGCGAACTTGAACACCTCGCTCACCACCGTGGAGATTTTCTGCAACGCGGCATTCAGGTCTTTGCCCAGCGCCAGCCCTTCCTCCACGATCTCCGTGCTCTTGCTCATGTTCACCACCGCTTCGCGCGCTTCCTTTTGAATGCTCTGGATCAGCTCGCTGATTTCCTTGGTCGACTGCGTGGATTTTTCCGCCAGCTTGCGCACTTCGTCCGCCACCACCGCAAACCCCAGCCCGTGCTCCCCCGCGCGCGCCGCTTCAATCGCCGCGTTCAGCGCCAGCAGGTTGGTCTGCTCCGCCAGATCGTCGATCACCTCGATGATCTTTCCGATGTCGTCCGCCCGTTTCCCCAGCGCCTGGATGGTCTCCGAAGACTGCTGGATCGATTTGTTCGTCCGGCCCATCCCGTCGGTGGCCTTTTCCATCGTGGCGATTCCCGTGCGCACCTCCTCGCGTGAACGGTTGGAGATGTCCAGCAGGATCTTCGCCGTGTCCGCCACCCGCTGGATGGACGTCACCATCTGGTCGATCGACGCGGACGTCTCCGCCACGCTGGACGCCTGGTTCTGCGTGTTCCTCACCACGTTCTGCACGTTCACGCTCATCTCGTGCATCGTCGACGACACTTCGTCAATCGCCGAGGACGCCTGCACGCCCAGCTTTGCCGACTCCTCGGAAGCCTCCGCCACCTGGTTCGATCCCGCGGCCACTTGTCCCGCGCTGTCCCGCACCTGCCGCACCAGCCCGCGAAGCCCGCCGCTCATCGAAGCGAACGCCTTCCCCATGGTGTCCCGTTCCGAACGCGGTTTCGTCTCGATGGCCAGTTGCCCCCGTGCGATGCACTCCGCCGCACCCGCCATTTCCTTCAGGTACGTCATCATGTGTGCGAAGCTCTTCGCCAGCGCTCCCACTTCGTCCTTCCGGCTCGTGTCCAGCGGCTGGTCCAGGTCGCCCGTCTCCCCGATTACCTGCGCCGTATTCATCAGCTCCGCCAGTGGCTGGGTGATGGATCGCGACGCGAAATACGCGATGCTCAGCCCCATTAAAATCACCAGCAGGGTCCCCGCCGTGGACATCACCGCCGCCGTATACGCCGCGGACGAGGACGATCGGTCCGCTTCCGCCATCACCGCGTTCATGGCCTGCGATGCCTGGTCCAGGATCTGCCCGGAACGGACCACGTGCGACGCCGGATCCAGTTGCAGGTAGTCCACCTGCAGGTCCGCCACCGTCGCGTCACCGGAATCCACCTTGTGCCGTTTGTTGATCAGCGGCTGGCAAAAATGGTCCGCCCAGTCCCGCTCGCTCGCTTCCACATCTCCCAGCGCCGAGCGCAGCACGGAAGAAGCCGTGTTCGCCTGGGCCTTCTGGACCGTGTCCAGCAGATCGGAAACCCCGCGCTTCAGCGTTTCCTCTTCCCGGGGGTCCCCGCTCAACAGGTAGCCGCGCAGCGACAGACGGTTCTGCATGATCTTCATCCGGATCGACTCGATCAGCCGCACTCCGTCCACCGCCGCCGCCGCGCTCTCCCGCGCCTTGTGCTCGTGCAGGATCGCGCTCAGGTTCACGATCAGCAGCACCACCAGCAGCACCAGGATGGACCCGAATCCGTAGTACAGTTTCTTTGCGATTGTCATTGCTCGCCTCTCTGTTCCGCCCTGCCTTCTCGCCCTTCGCCGCGGGCCCTCCGCTCCCTCGCACTCATTCGAAATTGAATTCGATGATCTGGGTGGTCTCTTTCGGCCCGGGCTCGAACTTCCACTGCTTCACCGCTTCCTGCGACACCCCCACCAGCACGGGATGCCCGCCCAGCACGTGCACGGCCTTCACGCTGCCGTCCGGTTCCACCGTCACCTGCAGCCGCACCCTTCCATGCACGTTCAGCCGCCTGGCCAGTTCCGGGTACACCGGATTCAACTGGGTTTTGACTTTGCGCTTCACTTCCGGCGGATTCTGCGCGTGCACCAGTTGCGGTGGAATCGCAAACACTGCCATCAGCGCCCCGAGCGCCGCCAGTTGAAAGACTCGGTTGCCTCGTGCCATGGAACACCCTCCTCGGAGAAATCCAGGAAGTAGAGAGCAATGGGCCTGCCAGGAGAGCCGGTTCGGGCGCCTCGCCCCCCCAGACGGACATATTCCTTATCTTATTGACAATAAATGACTTACTGGATGGCCCGGAAGCCCGCGCCTTTCTTCCCAGTTCCGGGATGTCTCAGCGGACAGAGAATACCTCCGAGCGCGTCTCAAATTGAGACGCGGCAGCGAGCCATAGGCCCCCCTGCCTCCTCCCCGTTTCGTTCCTCCCTGAATCGGAAATCGCCCGGCCAGCGGGTAGAATTGAGCGCGGAATTTTGCCGGATGCGCGTCGGTCCCACTGGCGTCGCCGCGGCTCCAAGGAGCGCATGTCCGTCCTTCGCCTGGAAAATGTCTCCAAGGATTATGTGGACGGAAGCCAGCGGGTGGCCGCACTCGTCGGCGTGTCGCTCGAGGTGCGCGAGGCCGAATTCGTAACCCTGGTGGGGCGCAGCGGCTGCGGCAAATCCACGCTCCTTCATCTCGCCGGTGCCATGGATCTTCCCACCTCCGGCCGCGTCTGGGTTGCAGGCGAGGACACCTCAAAGCTGGATGACGCCGGTCTGGTGCGTCTGCGCCGCGATGCCGTCGGCCACATCTTTCAATCCTTCGAGCTGCTGCCCACTCTCTCCGCCGTGGAGAACGTGGAGTTGCCGCTGCTGCTCGCCGGCCGCGCGGGGGCGCGCGCCCGTGCTCTGGATTGTCTGGCCTGGGTGGAATTGGCGGAATTGGCCCCGCGCATGCCCCATCAGCTCTCCGGCGGCCAGTTGCAGCGCGTGGCCATCGCCCGCGCCCTGGTCCATGGCCCCCGGCTCCTGCTCGCCGATGAGCCCACCGGAAATCTCGACAGCGTCACCAGCAGCCTGATTCTCGCGCTCCTTCGTCGCATCTCCAGCGATCGCGGCACGGCCATTCTCATGGCCACGCACAGCCTCGAGTTGATCGCCGCCGCCGACCGCTCCATCCGCCTCCGCGATGGGCGCATCGCTGCCGGAGACTAGCGCGATGGGATTCCTCCGCTTCTGCCGCGCCTTTCTGCTCCGCCCTCTGCGCCAGGAGCCGCTGCGCGCGGCGCTCACCGCCCTCGCCGTGGCTCTCGGCGTGGCCGTCGTGCTGGCCATTGAGCTGGCTGGCCGCTCTGCCGCCGGATCCTTCCACGCTTCTCTCGAAACTCTGGTCGGTAGCCAGGATTTGGAAATCACCGCCATTGGCGGCGTGCCCGACCGCGTGTATGCCGAACTGGCTACTCTGCCCTATCCGCTGCACCTCACTCCTCGCATGGAAGATTTCGCCGTCGTCCGCCCCGGCGGAGAAGTGCTGCCGCTGGTGGGATTGGATCTCGTCTCCGGCATGCTGGAACCCGGCGTGCGCCTGCCCGAACCTGGCGAAACGCCCGCGGCCGGTTCGCGCGCATCCCCGGATTGGGAGCGCTCGGTTTGGATCGGCGCGGGCCTGGGCCGCGCCGCCGGCGATTCGATTCGCCTCCAGATCAACGATCAAGACGCCGTCTATCCTGTCGCCGGCGTCTTGCCCGATCTCTCTGATTCCGGCGAACTGCCTCGCGCCGTGGTCATGGACATCGGCCTTGCCCAACGCCTCCTCCGCCGCCAGGGAAGAATCGACCGCATCCTCGTGCGCCTCCCGGCGGGCAGCGACGCCGCCCAATATGAATCTCTGCTCGCCGCGCGCTTTCCCGGCCTCCAGGTGGCCCGCGCCGGAGCGCGCACACGCGAAAACCGCAAAATGCTCGCCGCCTTCCGCTGGAATCTGCGCCTGCTCAGTTACATCGCGCTCATCGTCGGCTCGTTTCTCATCTACAACACGATCTCCGTTTCCGTGGTTCGCCGCCGCCGCGAAATCGGCGTGCTTCGCGCCCTGGGTGCCACCCGCATCCAGGTTCTGCTCGCCTTTCTTGCGGAGGCCGCCCTGTTCGGCATGGCCGGCGCCGCCGCGGGCATTCCCCTGGCTCGCGCCATGGCCGCGGGAGCGGTACGGCTGCTGGGCGTCACCGTGGAGTCTTTGTACGTGAGCAGCGCTCCCGCGCCCGTTGCGCTCACTCCCGGCCTCGTCGCTATCGGTGTTTCGATCGCGCTTGCTCTCGCGCTCCTTTCCGCTCTGGCCCCCGCCCTGGAGGCCGCCCGCGTCTCTCCCGTGGAAGCCATGGAACGCGGCGCGCGCGAATATCACGCCCGTGTCCACAAACGCCGCGACGCGGCCATCGCCGTCCTCCTCTCGCTCGCCGCTCTCGGCTCCTCGCGCCTCCCACCGATCGGCGCCACTCCCGTTTTCGGCTACCTCGCCGCGCTCCTCCTGATTGTCGCGGCAACTCTGGCCATGCCCGCCATTGTCTCCGCATCCATGGCCGCCTCCGGAGCGCTTCTGCGCTCCCTGGGTTTCGCCGGCGTGGAGCCGCTCCTCGCCGGACGCAGCCTCGCCGCATCGCTTCGCCGCAGCTCCACGCTCACCGCCGCACTCGCCACCGCCGTGGCCATGATGGCCAGCGTCGGCATCATGGTCGCCAGCTTTCGCCGCACCGTCGTGGACTGGATGAACCAGCAGTTGCCCGCCGATCTCTATCTCAGTCCCGCCGTTCCACCCGCTCCCGACCGCCACCCCACCCTCGACCCGCAGGTGGAAGCCATCGTCGCCCGCGTTCCCGGTGTCGCCGCCGCCGGCAGCTTCCGTTCCTACTCCATCAGCTTCGGCGGCCTGCCCGCCACTCTCGGCGCCACCGATTTATCCATTGTCGCCCGCACCGGTCGTCTCCATTTTCTCTCCGGCAATCGCGCCGAAATCCTCTCCGAATTGGCTGGCCACGATGCCGTGGTGGTCAGCGAGCCGTTTGCCAACAAGCATCATCTCCACCCCGGCGATTTCATTTCCCTGCCGCTCCACATCCGCCCCGCGCGATTCCGTGTCGCCGGCGTCTTTTACGACTACGGGAGCGAGGCCGGCCTGATTCTCATCGATCGCGCCACGCTCGCAAACTACATGCCGCTCGGCCCGCCCACCAATCTCGCCGTCATCCTGTCCCCCGGCGTGGACCCGGAGGCTGCCCGCCGGGACGTCGCCGCGGCCCTCTCCGGCCATCGCGTCGGCATTTTCCTGAACCGCGAAATCCGCGCCCAGGCCATCCGCATCTTCGACCGCACCTTCGCCATCACCTACGCCCTCGAAGCCGTGGCCATCGCCGTCGCCGTCATCGGCATCGCCGGCGCCCTGCTCGCCGTCGTCATTGACCGCCGCCGCGAGCTGGGCCTTCTTCGATTTCTCGGCGCCTCGCAGCCGCAGGTCCGCCGCCTGATCGTTTGCGAGGCCGCTCTGCTCGGCCTGCTGGCCAGTCTCGCCGGACTGGCCCTCGGCGTCCTGCTTTCCTGGATCCTGATTTTCGTCATCAATAAGCAGTCTTTCGGCTGGACCATCCAGTTTCACTGGCCGCTCGCTCTGCTCGCCGCCGGACTCGGCGGAGTCTTCGTGGCTACCCTGCTCGCTGCGCTCTATCCCGCCCGGGCCGCCGCCCGCCTCGTCCCCATCCACGTGGTTCACGAGGAATGACGCTCCCCCCGCGCACCGCTCCGGGTAACTACCGCGATATTCCCCATCCAAATCGCGTTGCCCCGCGGCGCCGCGTCACTCAGAATGCCCCGAGGAAATCCCCGTGTCTCGCCTGCTCACCATTCTCTGTCCTGTTTTCAATGAAGAGTCCGTCATCCCCCTCTTCTTCGATCGCATGCGCCCCGTCCTGGTGAAACTTTCCGAGCGCTATTCGGTGGACCTGGTCTTTTTGAACGATGCCTCCACGGACCGCACCCTCCAGGAAATCGAGAAGGTCCGGCAGTCCTGGCCCTCCACCTACGTCATCACCACCAGCCGCAAAGTGGGCTACTGCGCCCTGCAGGAGTGCGGCATCCGGCACGCCCGCGGCGACCTCATTGTCTTCAACGACGTCGATTGCGAAGATCCGCCCGAAATGATCCTCGAGTTCGCGGAGAAGCACGAGCAGGGCTTCGACATCGTTTACGGCGAGCGCGTCGACCGCGAAGAGCCCGCATGGCTCAATAGCGCGCGAAAATTCTTCTACCGCATCCTCCATGCTCTCGCCGACGACGAAATCATCCTGGACATGGCCGAATTCGCCATGTTCACCGCCGAGGTCCGCGACGCCATCCTCCGCGACAGCTCCTCGTTCCCCTTCATCCGCGCTTCCATCGGCCGCGTCGGTTTCCGCCGCGCCGCCATCCCCTTCAAGCGCCGCAAGCGCATCGCCGGCAGAAGCCATTACAACCTCATCGGCATGTCCATTTTCGCCATCGCCGGCATTCTCGCCTCTTCCACTCTGTTTCTCCGTCTCCCCATCTACCTGCTTCCGCTCGTTCTCCTGGCCATCGCCGGGTCCGGCATTGCCTACATCCAGACCCACGCCCCCGGCTGGGCCCTCGCCGGAATCCTGGTCTTCGCCTCCTACGTCGGTGCCACGCTCGCCTTCACCGCTCTCTACGTCGCCCGCACCTATAAGAACGGACTCCAGCGTCCCACCGCCATCATCGATCACCGCCTCAGCATTCTTCAGCATCCGCCCGAACCCACGGCTGGCTCCGCTCCCCTGCACGGCTCTCCTCCCCGCTCGTCCGTGCTCCACGATTCTTAGAGCCTCGCGTCGCGCAGGCCGCCCGCCGGCCGCCCCGCCGCTCGCAGAGAGCCGTCCGGTCGCGGAGTTGCACTCGGGAATCCCGCTCCGGACGCACCATCGCCCCGCGGTGCGCCTCGCTGGCGCTTTTCTCTCGGATTTCGTGCTTTCCTGCGTGGCTCACGCCGGCTCTGCGATGCCCGCGTTCAGTTCCCCTCGGTCGCGGAGTTCCGCTCCCAGATCACCGCCGTCCACTCCCACATCCCGGGACGAACGGGAAGCAGCCGCCGCACCGGATGGTAGTGCGACCGCAGGTACGCCCCGATTTCACGGTTGAAATCCTCTCCAAAAATGGGCGTGCCGAACTCCGGAAACACCCGGTTCGACCACAGGAGGTAACGGATGTGCTGCGCTTCGATGTTGCGGATCACCTCCTGTTCCACTCTTCCGGGTTCGACCACTCCCGGCGTGAACAGGTAGAAGCGCAGCGGGCAGGGCGTCCCCGATAGAAAATACAGGCTGGTGTCTTCCGGGATCGAAATCACCGATTCCCCCAGGGCCGCCTTTTCCTGCATGAATTCGATCGCCGCGGCATAATTACTGGCCAGGTCGGGCATCGTGCGTACCGTTCCTCGCGCGGTCACCAGCGGCACATAGGCGCGAGTCACCGACTCCGAGTACCGCGCCGCGAAAAACACCACCGCCAGGCAGCACGCGCAGATCGCCGTTTGCCCCGCCAGGATCCTCCGCTTCGGCCACCCCCTTCGCGGAATCATCCAGCTCAATAGCAGCAGAAATCCCAGCACCACCGGCCCGTTGTAGAAAATCGGGTATTCCACCGCGTACATTTTCATCAGCACCCGGAACGCCAGCAGCGGCGCGAAGCTCAATACCAGCGGGATTGCCAGATGGTCCCGCGCCTCGGGCCTCCGCCAGAAGCGCCACCACACCGCGGCCGCACCCGCCGCCACATACAGCACCATGTCCCGCGGAAATGCGATCGGGGTCAGCACCACTTCCCGGAATTCCCGCCAGCTCAGCGGGAGATAACCCCTCGCGACAAAGTCGAGCGCCACCGCCATGCACAGCAGCGCCCGCAGCCACTGCGCCCGCCGGTCCGTCCGCCGCCACCACAGCAGCGCGTACGCCGCTGCCGCCACTCCGATCAGCGGCGCCGTGCGCAGCGCCGCGTCATAAAACGCCCCGGGAGCCAGCGTAAACCCGTTGCGCTCCAGCCACAGTTTCGAGTACGCGGTCATGAAGTACGACGTCGGCCAGTTCTCCAGGTTTTGGTGCGTGATGAACTCCACTCCGCGGATCGAAATCATCCACGCCACGGTCAGCGCGCACACCGCCACTCCGGGCAGGCTCAACGCCACGCCGCGCACCAGCGGTTTCCACGACCGCCGCTGCACGCTTCTCCCCGCCATCAGCAGCGCCAGCGTCCCGTAGCACGCCGCTCCAAATTCCGGCTTCACCTCCATCGCCAGCGCCGCCACCGTCGCGGCCGCGAACTCCCACCCCCAGTGCTTCGATCTCGCCGCGCTCAGCACCAGCCACAGAAACGCGCATCCCACCAGGCTCCCGTAGACCGCCGCGAAACTGTAGGGCAACGGGAAGCAGAACAGCGAAGGCTCGAACGCTTCCAGCACCACCACCGCTCCCGCCGCCCACCCCAGCAACCACGCCGACAACCGTCTCCCCGACAGATAAAGAAAAATCGCCGACCCCAGCGCGGATAGCGAGCCGGCCCAATACAGCACTTCCAGCCGCGCTCCAAACATCCGAAACCAGAAATAGTTCAGATACGGCGCTCCCGGCCCGTACATGTACCACATGTCGCGGTACAGTACTTTTCCCCGCGTCATCATCCAGGGCACATACATCTCGTGCCCCGAATCTATCGTCAGGTTTCCCCACGCCCCCCACGTCGTGTAAACCTTCGCCGCCCAGATGGCCACCAGCGCGGCCAGTGCCATGCTCTCGGTGAGTTTGCCCGGCGGGCCCGATTCGGCGGGTGTGAGCGGTGGAAATTCGGCCGCCGGCCGGTCCACCGTTTCCACTCTGTCTGCGGATTCCGTCCCGGGATGGACTGCCGCGCCGCTCATGGCTTTTTCCCGCTTCATGTTAGCAACTCATCCCCACTCCGCCATAAGATTGTCGGCGGGAGTTTTCCTGGCGCGCATCCCGCCCGCCGGGAATCTCTCCTCTGCGGAACTCACCATGATCCCTCGGCAAACCGCGGCCGGACTGCTGGCGCTCCTCCTCTCCTGCGCCCCCGCGCTCCTTGCCGTCGGCTATCAATGGGAAGTGGCCCTGCCCGGCTATCGCTACGAATTTCCCCGCGACGATTTCAATCACCCCGGCTACCAGACCGAGTGGTGGTATTACACCGGCAATCTGAAAACTGCGGAGGGCCGCCGTTTCGGCTTCGAACTCACGTTTTTCCGCCAGGGAATCGCGCGTCCCCCCGTTCCGCCCGCGGGTGCCCGCCGCAACGAGCGGCATCCCGGCGATGCCACTCCCGCTTCAGCCGGCGATTGGCGCGTCAGCGATATCTGGCTCGCACATCTCGCTCTCTCGGACCTCGACGCCGGCCGCTTCTATCACGACGAGCGCCTCAACCGCACCGGCCCCGGTCTCGCCGGCGCCGATCTCGCCTCCCGCCGCATCTGGAACGGAAATTGGGAGGTGCGCTTCGAGCCTCCCGCCCCCTCGCCCGGCTCACCCGCGCGCTCCGCTTCCTACGCCCTCCCCGCTCAAGTCCTTCAGGCCGTCTCCGACGAATTTTCCCTCCGTCTTACGCTCCGCCCAGCAAAGCCTCCCGTCATCAACGGCGTCGACGGCGTCAGCCAGAAAGCCCCCGGCCGTGGCCGCGCCTCGCACTACATTTCCTACACGCGCCTCGCCGCCTCCGGCTCGTTCGATCTCGCCGGCCGTTCCTTCTCCGTCTCCGGCCTGGCCTGGATGGACCACGAATTTTTCTCCAGCCAGCTTTCGCCCGGGCAAACCGGCTGGGACTGGTTCAGCATCCAGCTCCAGAACGGCGAGGATCTGATGCTCTTCCGTCTCCGCCGCAGCGACGGAACCGCCGACCCCTTCTCCGCCGGCACCTTCGTTTCCGCCACGGGCGCATCTCGCCACCTCTCCGCCGCGGAGTTTTCCCTCCTTCCCGGCGCCACCTGGACCAGTCCCGCCGGCCGCGCCCGCTATCCCGTCCGCTGGACCATTCGCGTCCCCAGCCTCGCCCTCGAACTTTCCGCCTCGACCCCGCTCGACGCTCAGGAGCTCGTCAGCCGCAATCCTTTCTGGCCCACCTATTGGGAAGGCGCTGTCACATTCACGGGCGCCCGCGACTCCAAGCCCGTCTCCGGTTCCGGCTACCTGGAAATGACCGGCTACGATCGCGCCATCACACTCGAACATTGATTGCGCCCCTCCGGCGGGTATCATGGTTCGCCGCGCCGGAGTCGGCGGAGGCCGCCTTGCACGCACTCATCCCACGCAGAACGTTTCTCTCCGCGGCCGGCGCCGCAGCCGCCTCGCTCTTCGCGCCGCTCGCCCTTTTCGGAAAGGAAATGCAAACCGTGCCCGCCACCCTCGATCACATCCTGCTCGGCGCCTCCGATCTCGACGCCGGCATCGGACTGGTCTTCCAGCGCACCGGCGTGCGCCCCGCCTTCGGTGGCGTCCACCCTGGCCGCGGCACGCGCAATGCCCTGCTCGGCCTCGGCCCGCTTCACTATCTGGAAATCATCGCGCCCGACCCGCAGCAGCCTTCGGTCCCCGATTTCCTCGGCCTGCGCTCCCTCGCTGCTCCGCGGCTCATCACCTGGGCCGTGCATCCGGGGGACATCCACGAGCAGGCTCGCCGCCTCACCGCCGCAGCCCTCGCTTTCGACGGGCCTGATGCCGGCTCGCGCAACCGTCCCGACGGCCGCGTCCTCCACTGGTCCACTCTCCGCCTCAAGGACGACCGCCTCGGCCTCCTTCCGTTTTTCATCGAATGGGGCGCCGGCTCCGTGCATCCCTCCGCAGACGCGCCTCAGGGCTGCCGCCTCGTGCATTTCGAAGTCGCCGGGCCCGACCCAGCCGAACTCGCCGCCACCTTCCGCCGGCTAGATATCGATGTTCAGGTGGCGAAGGCGGACCGGCCGCAGCTCCGCGCCACTATCGCCGGCCCGCGCGGCGAATTCCACCTCACCTCGTGAGCGTCGTTTCGTGTTCCGCCGCTAGCCGCGCTGTTTGCGGCTCGTGGGGTACAAGAATTCCAGCCCGTAGTGCTTCGCTGGATAGAACCAGGTGTCTATCCCTTCCGGCGTATGCGCTCCCCGGCTCTCCAGCGTCACCACCGGATTCGCCGTCGTCTGGTAGCGGTACACCGGCATCGCATCCACGATGTCCACCAGCCTCGTGCCCGTCCCGTTCATGATTTCCACGATGTCGCGGTCCGAAGGCGAGTTGAACAGTTTGAAGATGTACCGTCCCGCCGGCAGCACCCGGCCCGGCACCTCCACGGGTTCACTGAATTTCAGCTCCGTTTTTTCATTCCAGATTCCTGCGCGTGCGGGGATCGCTAGAACAACCAGAAGTGCGAACACACTGAAGCCGAGCAGAACTTTTTCCAGCCAGTTCATGGGCCTGCCCTCCAGGTCATTCCCAGGGTGCGGCCCCTCTTCGTTGGATGCCGGCTCCTGCTCCGGGTTTCCAACCGGCTGCGGGCAGTCTTCGGCGCGCCATTCGCCTCGACCTCCCGCCTCTGCTCCACTCTGAATCTTTGGGGATTCTGCGGCCGGCTTTCTTCACTCCGCGCCCGTGAGAACCTCCGGCCCCGTGGGTTCCGGCGATCCCCCCGCGCGTTCAATGGTCACCGCAAACGCTCTCGGCACCATCGACTTCGACGACGGCGGCGACATCAGCGTCGCGTTCCCGTGCACGTCCGGTGCGAACACTCCCGCGCTCTGCGGCGACCCGTGCTCCGGCACGTACCACAACTGATACACCTTTCCCGCCTCCACCGGCGGCATGTTCGACGCCACGAACAGCAGCCCTTCCTTCGGGTGGTAGTACACCTTTCCTTCCGGCCACGGCCACGGTGCCGTTCCGCTCATCAGCTTCACGCGCACCGTATCCGTGGCGTGCAGCAGGTCCACCACCGCCTTCGTCCGTTCCAGTTCGTTTTGGCTCCCCGCCAGTTCCGTCTGCAGGTTGCGGATTTCGTTTTCCGCCCGCCGGTATTGCTCGGAGAGCATCGCCGTCACCGCCAGGATCACCAGCGTGGCGATCGCCCATCCCAGGTTCGACGAATGCCAGAACACCGGCCGCCCGGCCGCTTCCCGGTACCCGGACTCCGCCGCTCTCGCCGCCTCCGGCTGCCTCGCGGGCTTCCCCGGCTCTCTCTGCGCGTCCAATTGCGCCAGCAGCCGCTGCCTCACCCTTGCCGGTGGATTCGCCGGCGGCGCCGCTATCGCTAGCATCGCACCCAGCGCCCGCGCCTCTTCATACCGCGCGCGGCACGCCCCGCACCCCTCCAGGTGCTCGCGCAGCGGCCCGCAGTCCTCGTCCCCCAGCATCTCCAGCGCCAGCAGGTCGATGTCTTCCGCGAATTGTGGATGTTCCCTCATCTCTTTGTCGAACTGTGTTCCACTCCCGTGGCCACCAGTTCCCGTCTCAGCGCCGCCACCGCAGACCGCAGCCGGCTCTTGATCGTTCCCAGCGGCTCGCCCGTTTTCCGCGCCAGCTCCGTGTGCGTCAGCCCTTCGTAGTACGCCAGCTCAATCGCTCCCCGTTGCGCCTCCGGCAGCCGTTCCATCGCTGCCCGTACCCGCTCCGCCATCCGTTCCCGGAACACTTCGTCTTCCAGGTCATACGGCACCCGGATCTCCACTCCCCCCGTCACCATGTCCGCGTCCCCGTCCGGTTCCGGGTCCCTCTGCCTCAGCCGGTCGATCGCTCGGTGCCGCGCCGCCACCGCCAGCCACGCCGGCAGCGACCCCCTCTGCGGATCAAACCGCGCCGCCACCACCCACAGCCGGTGGAACGTGTCCTGGAGCACCTCTTCCGCCGCCGTGGCTTCCCGCAGCACCCGCAGCGCCACCGCGTACACCAGGCTCGCGTACCGGTCATACACTTCCGCCAGTGCCGCTTCTTCTCTTCTCACTATCCTCATCACCAGGGCGTGGTCCGCCTCTCGGGTATGTTCCTCGGATCTGCGCGCGGCTGCCTTGGAGGCTTCCATTCGGGGTACGCGTTCTGCGGTCGTTCGGATTACGAGTGTGGCATAAATGCGACGCAC
>Ga0335077_10002169_pt1 | contig 23416 bp, 21 predicted proteins | sample Lox_Sample_31_FD_207151 | JGI IMG/M metagenome (GOLD analysis project Ga0335077, IMG submission 207151) | Soil microbial communities from Loxahatchee National Wildlife Refuge, Florida, United States - Lox_Sample_3.1 | ecosystem: Environmental > Terrestrial > Soil > Wetlands | place: USA...
CACGTTGGCTCGCCAGGTCTCCGGGCTCCTGGCCCGCTGAGCCTCCATTGTCATCTTGTCACCCCTGGTAGCTGCACCGCCGCATAGAGTAATGAGATTTCTTAAGAATGCCCCTCGAAGCGCAGATGTGCAACATGCATTGCGTAAATCGCACTGTGCTTTTTGTTCCCGTACTGGACTTGTGGGCCGCCACCCCGCCACACTGGCCTGTACCGCCAGGCCGCGGGCGGAGGTGAATACATGGCAAGCGCGCAGAGCCCGACAGTACGGCGCCGCAGACTTGCGCTTGAGCTGAGACGACTTCGTGAGTCAGCGAAGCTGACCTGCGAGGAAGTCGCAGAGCGCCTGGAGTGCTCGGCTTCCAAGATCAGCCGGGTGGAGACCGGGCGCGTTTCGGTATCCCCGCGCGACGTGCGCGACATGCTGGAGATCTACGGCGCGCCGCCGGAGCAGCGCGACAGCCTGGTCCAGCTGGCCAGGGACTCACGGCAGAAGGGCTGGTGGCACGCCTACGGCGACACCGTCCAGCCGCACTTCGCCACGTACCTGGGGCTGGAGAGTGCCGCCGTAGAGATCCGGATGTACGAGGTCAGCCTGATTCCCGGTCTGCTGCAGACCGAGGACTACGCCAGGGCCGTTATCACCGCGGGGATGGTGAACAGCCCGCGCTCCGACGTGGAACGGCGGGTCGCGCTGCGGATGGAGCGGCAGCGGCTGACCAGGACCAGCCCGCCGAAGGTCTGGGCCGTGCTCGACGAGGCGGCGCTGCGCCGTCAGGTGGGCGGGCCCGAGGTCATGCGCATGCAGCTGGAGTACCTGCTGGAACTCGGCGACCTGCCGAACGTGTCGCTGCAGGTGATCCCGTTCGGCGGCGGCGCGCACCCGGCGATGGGCCGGCCGTTCGTCATCCTCGTGTTCGGCGAGCGAATCGACCCCGACGTCGTCTACCTCGAGGACCTGACCAGCGCGCTGTGGGTGGAGAACGTCGACGAGGTCGATCGCTACAACGTGTTCTTCAACCATCTGCGCGCCACCGCGCACTCGTTCGAGGAATCGGCGGCGCTGATCACCTCGGTGCTGAAGGAGATGTAGCTAGCAGAGGGCTGCGGGCAGCGGGTCGGCGTGCAGCACGGTCAGCCGGGACACCGCACGGGTCAGCGCCACGTACAGCCGGTGCAGGCCGCGGCTCTCCGCCGCCGCGATCCGGCCCGGCTCGACGACGATCACGTAATCGAACTCCAGGCCCTTGGCCAGCGTGACCGGGACCAGGGTGATCAGGTCACCGGCTGCCGCCCCGGTGAGCAGCGCGTGCTCGACGCCCGCGGCGGCCAGCATGCCGGCGAGGGCAGGCAGCTGGTCGTCGGCCGCGATCACCGCCGCCGAGCCCGGCCGCGCCAGCGCTTCCTCGCAGGCCATCGCCAGCACGGCGGGCAGCTCGGCCGGGCCTAGCTGCCACACGTTGAGCGCGCCGGGGTCCTGGCGGACAGAGCTGGCCGGCGTCAGGCCGGGGGCAATCTGCGGCAGCAGCCTGCTGGCGAAGTCCAGGATCTGCCGCGGCACCCGGTAGCCGGTGTCCAGCACGCGCAGGTCGGCGTCGTCCTTGCCCAGGTGGCCGAGCATCTGCTCCCAGCTCGTCGTGGCCCACGCGGTGGTGCCCTGCGCGATGTCCCCGAGCACGGTTGCCGAGCCGGTCGAGCACCGGCGGCCGATCGCCCGGCACTGCATCGGCGACAGGTCCTGTGCCTCGTCCACGACGATGTGCGCCATGCTCGGCGTGCGCTCGATCAGGTCGCCGGCCTCGTCGACGAGGACCGCGTCCGCGGCGCTCCACCGGGCCGAGCCCGGCCCGCGCGGCGGCACCCGCCAGGCGATGGCGTCCTGCTCGTCCCGGTCCAGGATCCCGTCCGCCGCCCTGGCGAGCAGGCCGCGGTCGGACAGCAGCCGAAGGACGATCCGGACCGGGTCGGCCTTCGGCCATGCCTGGTCCACCGCCGCCTGCACCGGCCGGGTCCGCCGGACGGCCTCGTGCGTGCGGTCGTCGCAGGTCTCCCCCGCGGCCTCCATCCTGGTCAGGATCACGTGCGCGATGCGGTGCGCCAGCATCTGCCGCCCGGTGCCGTACCGCACGCCGCGGTCGCGCAGCCCTGCGATCAGCTCGGCTATGTCATCGGACGGCACTCGCCACCGCCGGGACCCGCGCACCAGCATGATCGCCTCGGCCGGCTCGGTCACCTGCTCCCACAGCGCGCGCCTGAGCACCTCGGCCATCCGCGCGTCGCCCTTGACCCGGGCGGCGAGCTCGGAGTCCGTGCCCCGCACCGGCACGCTGGCCAGCAGGTCGCCGACCGACTGCTGTGCGACGTCTAGCTCGCCCAGCGCCGGGAGCACGTTCTGGATGTAGGCGAGGAATGCGGCGTTCGGCCCCACGACCATGACCCCGCCGCGGCTGAGCCGCTGCGCGTGCGCGTAGAGCAGGTACGCGACGCGGTGCAGGCCCACCGCCGTCTTGCCCGTGCCCGGCGCACCCTGCACGCACACCGTCTGCTCGACGCCCGCCCGGACGATGTCGTCCTGGTCAGGCTGGATCGTGGCGACGATGTCGCGCATCGGGCCGGACCGCGGCCGCTCGATCTCCTCGATCAGGATCCTGCTCGCGGTGCCCAGGTCTGCCCGCCCCGCCCCGCCGAAGCGCTCGTCCTCGAACGCGGTCAGGTCGCCGCCGGAGAAGCCGAACCTGCGCCGCCGGTCCAGCCCCATCGGCTCGGCCTGGCTCGCCCGGTAGAACGGCCGGGACACCGGCGCGCGCCAGTCGATCACCACCGGCGCGCCGTGCGGGTCGTGCACGTGCCTGCGGCCCACGTGAAAGTGCTCGCCGTCCGGCCGGTCCCCGTGCGCGGCCGCGCTCGCCGCCAGCTCGTCGCCGCCGTCCGGATCTGACAGCGCGCCTGGCCGGTAATCGAGGCGGCCGAAGAACAGCGGGGTATCGGGCAGGTCCTGCAGCGCCTCCGCCCGCCGGTACAGGTCGGCCTTGAGGTACTCCTCCGACACCGGATCGCCGCCCATCGCGCGCAGCGACAGGACATCGGTGCGCATCAGGCCGAGATACTCGCGAGACCTGGCCAGGTGCTCGCGCTCGGCCGCGAGCACGCTGATCTCCGGGCCGGGACTTGCCGGTTGCATGACTCAACTCCAGCTGTCAGAAGGCGGGCAGGCTTGTCAGCGAGCGGACGGGCTTCGGCGGGCGGGCGGGCTTCTCAGTGCGGCGGGCAGGCTGGTCAGGAGGCGGACAGCACAAGAGCAGAAGAGCCTAGCAAAAGCGACCCCGCCGGCTCATCTGAGTTTCGGCTGGCTACCAGGACCAGTGAAAGCCCACGACGGCGCGCTGCAGCGAGCGCAGGTACCGCTGCGCGGCGTGCAGGCTGTCGAGCAGCACGGGCTCCTGGGTCAGCATCGGCCCGTCCACGCCGTCCCAGGTGGCCCACCACACCTCCGCGGGCAGCCGGCCCGGATGGAACTCGATCCGCAGGTCGAAGTTCTCCAGCGAGCCGAGCACTCCCCTGCGGTACATGCGCTCGCGCTGATCCTCCAGGTCGCCGGGATAGCAGAACGTGGTCGTGTACTCGACGGTGGTCGTCTCGCCGAGCCCGAGGGGCCTGGCCAGCAGGATCTCGGTAGCGAACACGTCGCCCCCGAGCTGACGCAGCTCGCCGGAGAGCCCCGCGCAGCCCTCGCCCGCCTCCACGGTCAGCGAGCTCGTGTCGTACAGGTAAGGGATCCGGTCGGTCTCCGGCACCAACGCCTCGATGACCTGCATGGTCCTGGTCTTCGCGATCCGGCCGTCGGCGTCCACGTAGACGTGATCGTGCATCGTGAGCGTCTGGTGCCGGCGCGGGCCCAGTGCCTGCTGGATCGTCTGCTCCGCCTGCGGCGGCAGCGCGTGGCTGCCGGACAGCACCCGGATCGAGCCGGTGCCGTTCCAGAGCTTCCGCAGCCGGTCCGCCTCGTCGGCGGTGAAGCCGAAGGCCGCGATGAACAGCTCGAGGGCCGGCTTGCTCAGCAGCCGCCCGGACAGCGCACGGGACACCGTGTCCTTGATCTGATGCGGCGCCACGGCGGCCGGCCTGCCGTTGGCGCCCGACATGTGCCTGGCGAGCACGTCCGACACCGCGAGCTGGTTGATTGTGCCCGGCCGGGTGCGCACCACGTGCCGTTCCCATGCGTGCCGGTACGTGCCGGGCTTCAGCAGTAGCTGGCGGAGGTAATCGGATGCCGCGCGCCTGCCATCCGACTGACTTTCGTAGGTCACCGCGTCGTCACTCCCCGGGACGCCCGCACCCAGGCTCCAAGTCAGAATAGTACTGACATGAATGTTCCTGACTCGGTAAATCCGACCCGGCGGTATGCAGCCCGGGCAGGCGCGTTGAAGTCGTTCACGTACAGGCTCACGACGGGCGCGATGCGCAGGGCCGCCTGGACGACCGCCGCCATGCCGTGGATGGCGTAACCGCGGCCGCGGGCCTGCGGGGGCACCCAGACACCCTGGACCTGGCAGGCGTACGGGGTGACCGCGCCGATCTCCGCCTTGAACAGCACCAGCCCGTTCTCGATCCGGGCGAACGAGCGCCCGGCTTTGATCAGCTCGGCCACCCTGCTCCGGTACGCGGCTCCGCCGTCGGCGCCGATCGGCGAGACCCCGACCTCCTCGGTGAACATCGCGATGCACGCGGGCAGCATCACGTCGAGGTCAGCGGGCCGGGCCTGGCGCACCAGCGGATCCGGCTCGGCCAGCGGCGGCCCTGAGATCGACAGCACCGGCTGCACCGGCCGGATCTCGCGCGGCCGGACCCAGTGCTGCTCAAGCTGGCTCCACAGCTCGCTCACGGCGTCGGCGGGCCCGACGATCGACGAGCACCTGCGGCCCTGCATCCGGGCCCGGGACGCGTACGCGGCGACAGCCGCGGAGTTCGCCGCCACCGGCACCAGGTTCGCGCCCGAGTAGCAGACCGAGGTCAGCTGGCCGCCCTCGACGTAGCCCCAGACCTGGCCGCCGAGCCGGGCGGGCTCCATCCCGACCGAGCGGATGCGCGAGCTGACGAAGACGTTCGCGACCGGGTCGCGATCGCAGAGCGCGAGCACCTCGTCGCGATCGTGGTCTGTGAGCAGGCGCAGCGAGGCCGTCCGCCATGCTCTGGTGCGCAGCACCCTTCCAAGCGTAGCGGCAATTGCGCCGGTGCCTGCGGCGCCCGTGGTTACCGCGACCGGACTCAGGGCGACTGCGCTCAGGGCGCGGGTGCGGGCAGCGCCGGGCACCTGGCGCTGACCAGACCGGTGCCCGGCGGCAGCGCGCCGGTCCCGAGGTATCGGTTCAGGTAACCGAGGACGCACTGGTTGGGCGGCGAGCTCAGCGACTGGCCGTGGTTGCCGCCGCCCTCCACCACCACCATCCGGGCCGTGGGCAGCCGCCTGCGCGCCACCAGCGCGCCCTGGTAGGGCGTCGCCGCGTCCAGCGTGCCCTGCAGCATGAGGATCGGCGGCAGCCGCGACCCGTCGATGCGCATCGGCACGGCCGGCCCCTTGACCGGCCAGAACGCGCACGAGGCGTTGAACCAGGTGTTCGCCCACGTCTCGAACGGCGCGCTCCGGCTGGCCCGCCGCATGTCGGCGTTCCATCTCGCCCAGCTCCGCGGCCAGTCCACGTCGCTGCACTCGACGGCGTTGTAGACGGCGAACTCGTTCTCGCCCTGCGCGCCGACCGACTGGTAGAGCTGGACCAGGTCGCTGCCGTCGCCGTTGTTGAGGTAGCCGGACAGGGCGCCCGCCAGGTCCGGCCAGAACGAGTTGCTGTAGCCGCCGGCGAGGAAGGTGTCGGCGAGCTCATCCGGCCCCACGAGGGGTCGGCCCTCGCCGTTGGTCAGCGGGTGCGCGGTGAGATTCGCGGCCGCCCGCGCGAACGCCGCCCGTACCTGCGACGCGCTGCTGCCCAGGCTGAAGGTGGAGTTCGCGGCCGCCGTCCAGGCGAAGAACGCGTTGATCCGGCCCTGGAACGCGTAGTCCTGCTCGAGGTTGTCCTGGTACCAGGCACCCGCCGGGTCCACGACGCTGTCGAGCACCATCCGGCTGACCCGGCCGGGGAACATCGTCCCGTACACCTGACCGAGGTAGGTGCCGTAGGAGTAGCCCAGATAGCTGATCTTCTGCTGGCCCAGGGCTGCCCGGATCGAGTCCATGTCCCTGGCCGAGTCCTGCGTCGTCATGTACGGCAGCAGCCAGCCGAACCTCTTCTCGCAGTCGGCCGCGTACACCTTCGCCCGGCCGATCTGCACCTGCTCGGCCCGCGCGCTCGCCGGCGTGTACGGCGGCCGCGGCTTCGCGAAGAACGATGCATCACAGGTCAGCGCCGGCACCGACGAGCCGACACCGCGCGGGTCGAAGCCGACGATGCTGTACTCGGCGGCCACCGCGGGGCTCAGCGCGCCGGCGACCGACCCGGCAAGCCCCAGGCCGCTCGCGCCCGGACCGCCGGGGTTCACCAGCAGGTACCCCTGCCGCTGGCTGGCGGGCGCGGTGGCGGGCACCTCGGAGAGCGCGAGCGTGATCTTGCGACCGGACGGCCGCTGGTAGTTCGCCGGCACCCGGATGCTCCCGCAGCGCAGCCGGGCGGCATCCGGCGCGCCGGAGCCGACCGCGGCCGGGCACCGGTGCCACCTGATCGCGCCCGCGGCGGCCGCGGGCACGCCCGCGCCGGAAGTACTGGCGGCCGGGCTCAGCGGGCTGGCCGGGCCGGAGGTTCCGGTGCAGCCGGCCAGGACGCCGACCACCACGATAACCGCAGCCGGCCAGCCGGACCGCCGGATCCCCGCGCCGATCATCGCCGGGAACGTCAGGCCTCGACGGCGGCCGCGTCCGCGGCTGCCAGCTTCATCGCTTCCTCGATCAGGGTCTCCACGATCTGCGACTCCGGCACGGTCTTGATGACCTCGCCGCGGACGAAGATCTGGCCCTTGCCGTTGCCGGAGGCCACGCCGAGGTCGGCCTCCCTGGCCTCGCCCGGCCCGTTCACGACGCAGCCCATGACCGCGACCCGCAGCGGCACGTCCAGCCCGTCCAGGGCCGCCGTTACCTGGTCGGCCAGGGTGTAGACGTCGACCTGGGCGCGGCCGCAGGACGGGCAGGAGACGATCTCCAGGCCCCGGTCGCGCAGCCCGAGCGACTCCAGGATCGCGATCCCGACCTTGACCTCCTCGACCGGCGGGGCCGACAGCGACACCCGGATCGTGTCGCCGATGCCCTCGGCCAGCAGGGCGCCGAAGGCCACCGCCGACTTGACCGTGCCCTGGAAGGCGGGTCCGGCCTCGGTCACGCCCAGGTGCAGCGGGTAGTCGCACTGCTGCGCGAGCTGCCGGTAGGCGTTGATCATCACCACCGGGTCGTGGTGCTTCACCGAGATCTTGATGTCGGTGAAGCCGTGCTCCTCGAACAGCGAGCACTCCCACAGCGCGGACTCGACCAGCGCCTCCGCGGCCGCCTCCCCGTGGTGGGCGAGCCGCCGCTTGGCCCGCGACCCGGCATTGCCGCCGATCCGGATCGCCACGCCCGCGTCCATCGCGGCCTTCGCGATCTCGCCGACCTTGTCGTCGAACGCCTTGATGTTGCCGGGGTTCACCCGCACCGCGGCGCAGCCCGCGTCGATGGCCGCGAACACGTACTTGGGCTGGAAGTGGATGTCGGCGATCACCGGGATCTGGGACTTGCGCGCGATCGCGGGCAGCGCGTCCGCGTCGTCCTGCGACGGCACCGCGACGCGCACGATCTGGCAGCCCGCCGCGGTGAGCTCGGCGATCTGCTGCAGGGTCGAGTTCACGTCGGCCGTCAGCGTCGTGGTCATCGACTGCACCGATACCGGGGCGCCGCCGCCGACCGGAACCGCGTGGCTGCCGCGGCCCACCATGATCTGCCGGGAGTTCCTGCGCTCCGCCAGCGGCGCCGGCGGCACCGCGGGCAGGCCTAGATCTACTGTCATGACTCCGCTCTCGCTATACCTGAAGGTGCACGGGGTTGAAGATGTCCGCCGCGATCAGCAGCGTGCCGAAGCCCACAAGCACGGCGAAGACCAGCAGGCTGACCGGAACCAGTTTCTGGACGTCGACCAGGCCGGGATCTGGCCGGTGTCGCAGCCGGTTGAACCAGGCCCTGATCCGTTCGTAGATCACCACCGCGAGATGACCGCCATCCAGCGGCAGCAGCGGGAGCAGGTTGAATGCCCCCACGAAGATGTTAAGAGAGGCGATCAGGAAGAGCACCAGCGACACCTTGGCCTGCCACGGGATGGCCGCGGCCACCACGTCGCCGGTGACGTTGCCGACGCCGACGACGCTGCTCACGTCGCCGGCCGGGGTCTTGGCCCGGTCCTTGGCGAACAGGTCGGGTATCGCCGCGGGGAGCTGGCCGATGGCCGAGGCCGACGACGTGATGGTGTCGCCGAACTGCGTTCCGGCGAACGCGACCGCGCCGGTGAAGCTCTCCCGCTGGTAGACCGGGACCGGCTCCATGCCCAGGAAGGGCACGTCGTACTTGTGGACCGTCGCGAGCGTGACCGTCAGGTGCAGGTCGTGACCGTTGCGGACGACCACGATCGGGACCGGGACGCCGGCCTGCTTCCCCTTGAGCACCGTGTGCAGCTGGTTGAACGAGGTCACGCGCTGCCCGGCCAGCGAGACGATCGTGTCGCCGGGCTTGAGCCCGGCCTTCTCGGCCGGCGACCTGCCCGGCGCGGCGCCCGCGCACGGACTGGCGCTGTTGAGCGCGGCGGCGCTGGCCGGGACGCAGGTGGTGATCGCGCTTATCTGGTTGGAGTTCTGGGCCATCCCGATGCCGATGGCCAGCACGAACAGCAGGAAGAAGGCGAGCGCGAAGTGCATGAACGACCCGGCGGCCAGCACGATGATCCGCTGCCAGCCCGGCTGCCGCCGGAATGACCTCGGCTCGTCGGCGACGTCGATCTCCTCCATCCGGGTCATGCCGGTGATCTTGACGAAGCCGCCGAACGGCAGTGCCTTGACCCCGTACTCGGTCTCGCCGCGGAAGAACGACCACAGCGTGGTGCCGAAGCCCAGGAAGAACTGGGTCACCTGCATGCCGAATCTCTTCGCGGTCAGGAAGTGGCCAAGCTCGTGCAGCATCACGGAGACGAGCAGGGCGACGATGAAGATCAGGATGCCCACGATGAAGGCGCGGTGCGAGCCCGAGAGCACGATGAGCGCCACCAGGAGGCCGGCGATCAGGATCGCGCCGCGCGCCCGCATCAGAATGCCGAGCGCGCCGCTGCCCTTCCCCATCAGACGGCCTCTCCTTCCTCAGCCCCCGCGAGCAGCCCGGCACCTGCGAGCTCGCTGGCCCGGCGCCGCGCCCAGCCGTCGGCCGCCAGAATGTCGGCTAGCTCCACTGCTTCCCCGGCGGGGTCTTGATGCTCCGAGACTACCTGCGCCACCGTATCCACGATTCCGGCGAACGGGATTCTGCCCGCCATGAATGCGGCCACGCACACCTCATTTGCCGCGTTGTAGACGGCCGGCACCGTCCCGCCCGCGGCGCCCGCCTGCCGCGCCAGCCCTACTGCCGGGAACGCCAGGTCATCCAGCGGCTCGAATGTCCAGGCATGCGCGGTGGTCCAGTCAACGGCGGGAGCGGCGCCCGGCACCCGGTCCGGCCAGCCGAGCGCCAGCGCGATGGGGATTCTCATATCGGGGGGGCTGGCCTGGGCGATCGTCGACCCGTCGGCGAACTCCACCATCGAATGGACGACGGACTGCCGGTGCACAACAACGTCAATGCGGTCGAATGGAATTCCGAATAGCAAATGCGCTTCAATCACTTCCAGGCCCTTGTTGACGAGCGTCGCGCTGTTGATCGTGATCACGGGCCCCATGTTCCAGGTCGGGTGCGCCAGCGCCTGCTCGGGCGTGACGCCCGCCAGCTCGGCCCTGCTCCGGTGCAGGAACGGGCCGCCGCTCGCGGTGATCACCAGCTTGCTGACCTCGGCTGACCGTCCGCTGCGCAGGCACTGAGCGATCGCTGAATGCTCGCTGTCCACGGGCACGATCTGACCCGGCGCGGCCCGGCCCGCCACCAGCGGGCCGCCCATGATCAGCGACTCCTTGTTGGCCAGCGCCAGCACCCGGCCCGCGTCCAGCGCGGCGAGCGTCGCGGCCAGGCCGACCGCTCCGGTCACCGCGTTGAGCACCACGTCGCACTTGCCGCCGGCCAGCTCGGCCACCGCGTCCGCGCCCGCCACGACCTCGGGCGGCCGGCGGCCGGCCGGCGCCGCCCGGGCCCGCAGCGCGCCGGCGACCTGCCCGGCCGCGTCCTTGCTCGCGACCGCCACCACATCGACACCGAACTCCAGCGCCTGGCTGGCGAGCAGGCCGGGGTTGCCGCCGCCCGCGGCGAGACCGGTGAGCCGGAAGCGGCCGGGGTTGCGGCGGATGATGTCCGCGGCCTGAGTTCCGATCGAGCCGGTGGAGCCGAGCAGGATGACGTCGCGCGGGGGGGCCGATTCCATTGGCCCATTGTCCAGGACTTCATCGCTGGCCTGGCACTCCCCCGGTCAGATTGGACCTCATCGGGTGGGTAGCGTGTGAGCGTGACGTCCGCCCCGGCAAGCCCCCTGCTCCCCCAGAGCATGCTGCCCGCCTGGTCCGGGCCGCCGCCCGCGCAGCAGCCCGACTGGCCAGATCCGGCCCGGCTGGAGCTGGTGCTCGCCGAGCTGGCGGGGCTGCCGCCGCTGGTGTTCGCCGGCGAGTGCGAGCAGCTGCTGTCCCGGCTGGCCGCGGTCACCCGCGGCGAGGCCTTCGTGCTGCAGGGCGGCGACTGCGCGGAGACGTTCGCGGGCGCCACCGCAGACGCGGTCCGCGCCAAGCTGCAGACGATCCTGCAGATGGCCGTCGTGCTGACCTACGGGGCCAGCGTCCCGATCGTGAAGATAGGCAGGCTGGCCGGGCAGTACGCCAAGCCCAGGTCCCGGCCGACGGAGACGCGCGACGGCCTGGAGCTGCCCGCCTATCGCGGCGACGCGATCAACGGCTTCGATTTCACCGCGGCCGGCCGCACGCCCGATCCGGACCGGCTGCTGCGCGCGTATCACTGCGCCGCCGTCACGCTGAACCTGTGCCGGGCGTTCACCACCGGCGGCTACGCCGACCTGCACCAGGTACACGCGTGGAACCAGGACTTCGTCCGGCACAGCCCGTCCGGCCAGCGCTACGAGGGGCTGGCGCGGGAGATCGACCGTGCCCTCGCGTTCATGCGCGCCTGCGGCGCGGACCCGGACGAGCTGCGGACGGTCGAGTTCTACGCCAGCCACGAGGCCCTGCTGCTGCCCTACGAGCAGGCGCTGACCAGGCTGGATCCCGTCACCGGGCACTGGTACGACCTGTCCGCGCATTTCCTGTGGGTCGGCGAGCGGACGAGGGCCGTCGACGGCGCGCACGTCGCGTTCGCCGCGGCCGTCCGCAACCCCGTCGGGATAAAGATCGGCCCCGGCACCACCCCCGACGACCTGCGGGCACTCGCCGAGACCGTGAACCCGGACCGGCAGCCAGGCCGGCTCACGCTCATAACGCGCCTCGGCGCCGGCCTGATCCGCGCCCTGCTGCCGCCGCTCGTGCGCGCGCTGCGGGACGAGGGCATCCCGGTCGCGTGGATCTGCGACCCGATGCACGGCAACACGTTCGAGGCGCCGAGCGGGCACAAGACGCGGCGGCTCGAGGACATCCTGGACGAGGTCCAGGGCTTCTTCGAGGTGCACCGTGACCTGGGCACCCATCCCGGCGGCATCCACATCGAGTTCACCGGCGACAACGTGACCGAGTGCGTGCTCGGCACCGAGGACATCAACGCGGCGGGCCTGTTCGAGCGGTACGAGACGGCCTGTGACCCGCGGCTGAACCGCAGCCAGGCGCTCGACCTCGCGTTCACGGTTGCCGAGAGCTACCGCCGCTAGTGCCGGAGCTCCCCCGCCCGGACGAGCTGTCCCGCCCCGAAATCCAGGGCCACCGCGGTGTGCGCGCGCTGCGGCCGGAGAACACGCTGCCGGGCCTCGCCCGTGCCCTCGCGATCGGCGTGGATGCGCTCGAGTTCGACGTCACGCTCACCGCCGACGGCGGGCTGATCCTGGCCCACGACCTGACGGTCAATGCCACCACCATCCGCGGCCCGCACGCGGGCACGCCGTGGCGAGAGCTCACGCTGCCGCAGGTCGCCGCCCTGGAAGCCGGCTGGCGCACCCCGCCCGACCCGTTCGGGGACACCTTCGAGCCGGCCCCGGGGACCGCCGTCCCGACGCTGGACCAGGTGTGCCGTCTGGTGCTCGAGGCCGGAGCCGATCACGTCACGCTGGCTGTGGAGCTGAAGACCAGCCCGTCCTGGCCGACCGCCGACATCGAGGCGATCAGCCGGGCGGCCCTGGACACGCTCGCGGCGCACGGGCTGACCGGCCGGGCCCGGGTACTAGCGTTCAACTGGCGGGTGCTGCAGGCCGCCCGCGATCAGGCGCCCGCAGTTCCTCGGGTGGCCCTGGTCGAGCCCAGTACCTGGGTGCCGGGCTCACCCTGGCTGGCGGGACTCGACCCGGCCGACTTCGGCGCGGACGAGTCCGGTTTCTCCGCCGCAATCGGCTGCGCGCCAGCCGCCCAGACCGTCGCCGCCGCCTGGCTGTCCCCGCGGGACTATCTGGTCAGCCAGGACCTGATCCAGGCGGCGCATGGCTGCGGGCTGAAAGTGGTGTCCTGGACGGTGAATGACGGGGCCCGGATGGGCGAGCTGATCGGCCAGGGCATCGACGCGATCATCACCGACCGGCCCGACGTGCTCCGGCGGGTCGTCGCGGCGCGCGGCGGCGCGCTGCCCGAGGCGATCCGGCTGCCGTGGCGATCCGGGCTGCCGGCGTGGGCACCCGCCGTTCCCGTGACGTGACCGGGTTACCAGCCGCGCTCGTCCCGCTCCAGCCAGGTGCAGACGCACGCCTCGTTGCCCTCGGCGTCGGCGAGCACCCAGAACGACGGCGCCGGCTCGCCGTTCACCAGCGTGCCGCCGGCCGCCAGCGCCGCCTGGACGCGGGCCTCGGCCTCGTCGTGCGCGACTGTCACGTCGAAGTGGATCCGGTTGCGCTGCGGGCGGGGCTCGTCCATCTGCTGGAACCAGACCGACGGGCCTTGCCCGGCCGGGTCGACGATGGCGGCCTCCGGCTCGTCGTGGCCTGGCTCGTCGCCGTAGCCGAGTACGGCCCGCCAGAACGGCCGGATCGCCGGGATGTCCATCGCGTCGATCGCCAGCTCCAGCACCTGAACCGGCCGCGGGTACTGCGCGCTGACCGCACTCGCGATGCGGGCGCCGGGGCCGGCCAGCGCCGCGGTGATCGCGTCCGCCAGCTCGACGTCCGCCCGCGTGACGGCCAGCACGGACCGGTCCTGCAGCGACAGCTCGACCCGGTCGGGGCGCAGGTCGAGCCGCAGGTGCCCGTCGGCGCCCGGCCCGCAGGCAGCCAGCGCGACGGCGGCGATCGTGCTCGCCTCGCCGAGCGAGCCGACCGGGACCGACGCGCAGAGCGTGCCCAGGATGTACCGCCAGCCGGTCGCCTCGACCGCCCGCGACGCCTCCGTCCGCGAGAGCCCCCTGCGGCCCGGCTCGTCGTCCGCCACCGTGATCACGATCAGGCCCCGGCGACCGGCCTGGCCGGCTCCCAGTCCGGCCGCAGCGGCATCCCGGAATCGCCGTTCTCGCCCAGCTTCACGCCGAGGATCTGGTGCAACTGGATCTGGTTGCGCTCGAAGCCGAGCCGCGATCCCGCCATGTACAGCCGCCACACCCTGGCGGTGCCCTCGCCGACCTCGGCAACCGCCTCGTCCCAGTGCGCGTCGAGGTTCGCGCACCAGGCCGTCAGCGTCTTCGCGTAGTGCTCGCGCAGGTTCTCCTCGTGCCGGACCTCGAAGCCGGCGTCGTGCATCAGCGACACCAGGTGGCCGGGGCCCTCGAGCTCGCCGTCGGGGAACACGTACCGGTAGATGAACCCGTCCGAGACGTGCGTCGGCCCGGTGTTGTCCGGCCGGGTGATGCAGTGGTTGAGCAGCCGGCCGAGCGGCCTGAGCTTGCCGTGCAGGAACGCGAAGTACTCCGCCAGCTGCGCCTTGCCGATGTGCTCGGTGAGGCCGATCGAGCTGACCGCGTCGAACCCGGTCTCGGTCACGTCGCGGTAATCCAGGTGCCGCACCTCCGCCAGGTCGGACAGGCCCGCTTCCTTGATCGCGCGCTGCGCCCACGCGGCCTGCTCGGCCGAGAGCGTGACGCCCAGTGCCGCCACGCCGTACTCGCGCGCGGCGTGCATCACCATGCCGCCCCAGCCGCAGCCGACATCCAGCAGCCGCATCCCCGGCTGCAGCGCGAGCTTGCGCGCCACCAGGTCGAACTTGGTGAACTGGGCCTGCTCGAGCGTCGCGTCCGCCGAGGGGTAGCAGGCGCAGGTGTAGGCCATCGACGGCCCGAGCACCCACTCGTAGAACGTGTTGGACACGTCGTAGTGGTGCGAGATCGCCGACGCGTCGCGCTCCTTGGAGTGCCGCCGCCCGGTCAGCCACCTGCGGTTGACCCGGACCTCCTGCGGCGGCGGCGGGACCCGCGGCACCAGGACCCTGGTCCCGCCGAGGTCACGGACCAGCCGCAGCTTCTCTGCGAGCCCGAAGTTGAGGCGCTGCGCGCTGGCCATCCGCACCAGCGCGGTGTACATATCGCCGACAATGTCCAGGTGCCCGGCCACGTACGCGCGGGCGAGTCCGAGCGCGCCCGGCGCCTGCGCCAGGTAGGAGACGGCGACCGGCGACTTGACCGTGATCTTGATTGGTGACCCGGCGGCTCCCGCCGAGCTGCCGTCGAAGGCCTCGAACTGGACCGGGGCATCGGGTCCCGCAACCCGCTCGAATACGTTGGCCAATGCCATCTCTGTCATCACTTCCCTACTGTCCGCGAACGCATTTGTCGTACAGGTCGGCCAGCCGGCCCTGCGGATCGTAAGCCCGCTTGAGATCGGCGTATTCCGGACCGTTGTACAGCGACCAGAACTGATCACGCGAGTAGAACGAGGTCGAGTACAGGCCCTTGTGCCCGCCGAGTTCGGTCACCGTGTCCTCCACCTGCCGGTTGTAGTACCCGTCGGATTCACCGGGCGGCAGCCTGACGGTGCCCCAGAAGCCGAAGTTCACGTACACCTGGCCGGGCTGCATGGGATACAGCGGCCAGGTGCGCTCGCCCCGGAGGCGCAGCGGGCACATCCAGATCGGGGTCATCCCGACGTTCCCGCAAAAGAACTCGAGGAACTCGGCCGAGCGCTCGACCGGGATCTCCACATCCTGGATCACGGCCTCGGCGGCGGGCCGGCCGCGCCGGGCGTCGATGTCGTGCTGCCGGTACCACGCGACCAGCCTGCGGTAGACGTCCGAGCGCCGGTACCGCCGCGGCCAGAGCCGGCGGATGACCGGCTGCTGCACGCCGAACGGGCGCGAGCACCAGAACCAGTCGGTATCCCACCGCCACAGGTAGTCGCTGATGGTCAGGAAGTCTTCCTGCGGGCCGCGGATGGACTGGTAGTAGATCCGCTCCCTGGTGTAGTCGCTGCGCCACGGGGCCACGTCGCTGAACGACCCGATGGTCAGGTACAGCTCGTCGGGCGCGAACACGGTGCCGTCGACGAAGTCGGCCCGGTGACCCCGGTAGCTGCCTGCCGCCGCGACCTCGGTGACGGCCCGCATGCACGCCTGCGGACTGTCGAACCGGAAATGCCGCAGGTGCACGAACGGCCTGACCGGCTCGAGCTCGATCGTGAGCGAGAGCGCGTAGCCGAGCGTGCCGTAGGAGTTCGGGAAGCCGCGGTACAGCGCGGCGTGCTCGCCGTCCGGCGTCGCGGTCACCGCCCGGCCGTCGCCGGTCAGGATGTCCATCGACAGCACCGACTCGTGCGGCATGCCGCTGCGCAGCGAGCTGGACTCGATGCCGAGCCCGGACACCGCGCCGCCGAGCGTGATGGTCTTGAGCTGGGGCACGACCATCGGCATCAGGCCGTGCGGCAGCGTCGCGGCGACCAGGTCCTCGTAGGTGGTCATGCCGCCGACGACCGCGGTCCTGTCCTGCTCGCTGACGGCCAGCACGTGCCCGAACGCGGATACGTCCAGGCCCGGGGTCGTGGTCTGGTCGCGGAACCGGAACAGGTTCGACGTCTTCTTGGCCAGCCGGACCGGGCTGCCTGGCGGGATCGCCGCGTATGCTCCCTCGATGGCGGCGACCGCCGCGCGGTACTGCCGGTCCTGGACAGTGCTCGTGACCTGGGTCACACAGCCTCCTCCGCGTTGGCACGCCACCGCTATTTCGTCGCAGAATGCATCCAGGAGGGTGACATGGGCAAGGTCTACCCGGAGCTAGACGAGCGGCTCAGGAAGTTTATCGCCAGGCAGTCTGTCTTCTTTGTGGCGACTGCTCCCTGCCTGGCGCCGGACGGCTCGGGTGGCAGCGTGAACCTCTCGCCCAAGGGCTACCGCGACACGTTCGCGATACTCGGGCCGCGCCGCGTCGCCTACCTGGACCTGACCGGCAGCGGCGCGGAGACGATCGCGCACCTGCGGCAGAACGGCCAGATCACGATCATGTTCTGCTCGTTCGAGCACGAGACGAAAATCCTGCGGCTATACGGGACCGGGTCGGTGGTGCTGCCCGGTTCGGCCGCGTGGGCGGAGCTGTCGGGGCCCTTCGGCGGGCGGCTCGGGCTCGGGCTCGGCAACGAGCGCGCGATCGTCGACGTCGCGGTGGAGCGGATCGCGGACTCGTGCGGCTACGGCGTGCCGGTCATGGAGCCCGCCTCGGAGCGCGACGTGCTGACCCGGTGGGCGGCGAGCAAGACGCCAGCCGAACTTGCCGGTTACCGGGCGGAGAAGAACTCGGTCAGCATCGACGGGCTGCCCGCGCTAGATCTCGATCTCGCGCCGGTGCCGGAGTAATCGCCGCGTCGCGGGGAAGCTGGCTCGCATGCGCGCTCGGCACGTCCTCATCGGCGCCTCGCTCGCCGCGATCGCCGGCTGCGCCGCCCCGGCGGCGGCGACCAGTTCCAGCCAGCCGGCGCACCGGCACACCGCCACGGCGGCCTACGACGGCCGGCGCAGCGCGACCCTGTCCGTGCTCAGCGGCGCGGCGAGCGTGACGGTCAGCGTGGCCAGGATGCCGGGGGATCTCGTCCGCGCGTGGACGCCCGCGGGCTCCGGGGTCCGGCCCGAGCTCGTCGTCGTTAACGGGAATGTGCAGGTCTATCTCGGCGGCACCGGCCAGTCCGGCCCGGACGCGGCATGGATCCAGGTCAGCTCCGCGGTCCGGTGGCGACTGCAGCTGAGCGGCGGCGCGGGCCAGACCACGATCCAGATGGGGAACGGGAAGCTCGCTGGCATCGACTTCACCGCCGGCTCGAGCCTGATCACGGCGGCACTGCCGCGTCCGGCCGGCACGGTGCAGCTCACGCTCGCAGGCGGCGCGAGCCAGCTGAACCTGACCGTGCCGGCCGGCGTCCCGGCCCGGCTGCAGTTGTACGGGGGCGCCTCCCAGGCGGTTCTCGGCGGCCAGGTCTACACCGGGATCGCGGGCGGCACCGTGCTGGCCAGCCGCGGCTGGACCTCGGCCGCGAGTCGCTACAACCTCGATGCGGTATCGGGCGTCTCCCAGGTCACGGTCTCACCGGGCTAGCCGGTCACGGTCTCGCCGGGCTAGCCGGTCACGGTCTCTCCCGGCGGTCTGAGTCATGGTCTGTCGCGCGGCCCTCGTCACAGCCTCTCCCGGCTGGCCAGGTGCATCAGGCGACCCAGCCCGGGAGGACCTTGTCGCCCTCCGCGACAGCCGGATGCGGTCCGGCCGCTGTTCCCCGCAGCACGTAGGCACGCATCGCGGCCGGCGCGGCGACGATCGCGACAAGGCCCTCGCGCTCGTCGGCGGTAATGCGGCGCGCGACGCCGGCGGGCAGGACGATCGTGTCGCCTGGCCGCAGCGTCGCGGCCTGCTCGCCGGCCTCCACCCCCGCGCCGCCCCGCAGCACGGTCCACACCTGCACGGCGTCGATACCGTGCAGTGGCCCGGAGTGCCCGGGCGCCATTTCCACCCGCCAGACCGCCTGTTCGGAGCTGCCCTGAGTGGGCGACGCCAGTGTCGTCATGACGGCATTCGGGGTCTCGGTGCGGCGAGTTTCCTCGCTTCGGATGACGTGCATTTATGCCTGCTCCTAGAATCGACAACGTGATTGTCTATATCGTCAACCTGGTTGTCGAGTGATGTCAAGTCCGTCGCCGCGCCCATCGGACCCGCCGGGCTTCGAGCTGCCGCTCCGGCTGCTCGCGGGCTTCCGCATCCTCATCGACGATCTGCACGCCGAGCTGGCCGAGAACGGGCACCCCGGCCTGCGGCCGCTGCACGGATTCGTCCTCCAGGCGATCGGCGGGTACGGCACCACGGCCGCAGAGCTGGGACGGCGGCTGGGAGTCTCCAAGCAGGCGGCAGGCAAGACGGTCGACACCCTGCAGCAGCTCGGCTACGTGATCCGGGTCCCGGACAGCGTCGACCAGCGGCGGAAGATCGTCGTGCTGACCGATCACGGCGTGGACGCCCTGCAGCGGTCGGCGCAGATCTTCGACGAGCTGCGCGCCAGATGGGCGGGCGTGCTCGGCGCCGACCGGCTCCGGGCCCTGGAGGCCGACCTCGCGGCGGTGACCGGCGAGGCCACGATCCCGCTCGACATGCCCGGCTGGTTCGGCGCGGGGTGACCGGGCGCCCGGCTGACCGGCAGTCGCCCGGCGGCGGCGCCCCCCGCAGCGCATGCCCGGGGTCATGACGCCCGCGCTCGCTGCCGCTTGCCCGGCCGCCTGCCCGCGCTCGCCTCGCGCCTGCGCTTCTCGTCCTGTACCGCATAGCTCGCCGCGACCTGGCTGGGGCTCATCGGCAGCCTGGCCGCCGACGGCGGCAGCCCTGCCTGCAGCGCCCCCGCGATCAGCCGGGCCATCGAGTAACCCGGCCTGGCCGCGAGCGCCCGCTCGATGGCGACCATCGCGAGGGATCCCTTGCCCGACTGCCAGCCGACGAACGCCAGCAGCGACGCCGGGGCCGCCACGTACTCCGTGGACGCGCCGCGGATCACGTCGGTCCACAACCGCTGGTGCGCATCGGTGAACGCGGGATCCATCCGCGCCCAGGCGTCATCGCGGACCCGGAGATCCGCGAGCAGCACGGCCAGCCACGCGAGCTGATCGCCGTTGGTTATCGTGCCGCCGTCGCGGTAGCGACGGATTGCCCGCTGCACAGCCGCCCGGCCAGCCGTGGCCGTGATCTGCTGCAGATCGTCGCCGCCCTCGGCCCACTGCCTTGTGCCCAGATCGCAAAGCCGCTGCTCCGCCATCCGGGTAGACGCGCGGATGCGGTCCGCGCTCCCGGCCGGAGGCTGCAGTGTGCGGCTTAGCGCCGCCCGGTCAGGCAGGGCGTCCATCCCCGCTTCCACCATCGCGGCCGCCGCAGGGTGCGAGCACGGATCGAACGGCACGCCCTCGGGCGGACAGCAGGCGGGGTCTTCGCACAAGACCGACCAGTACCTGCCGCCCGCGGTGCGCAACGCTTCGCGCAGCTCGATTCTGTTGACCTCGAGCCAGCCCAGCACGGCGGCGAGCACCGGCGTGACCAGATCCGGCGGTCCGTAACCGACGACGACCGCGAGGCGCAGCCGCTGCTGGCGGAGTACGGCCACCGCGTGCTCGGCGATGTCGGCAGCGAGCACGGAGTCTGCCGGGTCTGGCAGGTCATACCGGAATGTCACCCGTACCTTGCCCGGCCTGCCGCTCAGCCCGAGTACCACCAGGCTCTGAGTCGGATAGAAGCCGAGCATGTGGGGCACGGCCGCGAGGATTGCTTCTGGACCGTCTAGCCTGACCCGCGACGTCTGCACGCCGCGCCTTTTCATCGGCGTGGCGGAGTCGTGCCTGATGTTCATGTCATCTGTCATGGGCACAGACTCGGCCCGGATGCCAGCCCGGCGCGAACCGCAATCCACCGGATCGCGCGGATACCGGCTTGCCGTCCACAGCCCCCGGATTTCACGTTGCGATCACGATCCCGGCGCGCTATCAAGATCCGCCGGAGCGCAGCTCCCGCTCGCCTCGCGTACCCGCAAGGGAACGCTCAGCTACCGCGCGCCAGAGCGTTCGCGGGCGCCACAGCAGAATGTCAGAGGTATTCGATACTGTGGTCGAGCAGGCAGAACTAGCGCGAGAGGTGGTGAGACAGGTGAGCGAACTGGCTGAAGAGCAGTGGGAGCCCGATCCGGCACTGGACGTGTGGGATCCGGCATGGGACGCGGACCGGGAACCGCCGCAGCCCTGGGAGAGAGAGCTCAGCGGCGAGCCCCCCGGCCTGTGGGACGAGCCGGCCGGTCCCGGCGCCTGCGACCCCGGCGCCGGTCCCGCGCCAGGCTGGACCGGCGAGGGCGAGGCGTGGGCGGCCGGGTTCCTGCACCGCGATCGTTACGAGGATGTGCCGGCCGGCCAGGGATTCGCGTCCGGCGGGTTCGCGGACATTCTCGAAGCCGGGCCGATGCTGGCCATCCTCACCGACCGAACTTCCCGCGATGCCGAGGGCGGACACGCCGGGCTGGGTGAGTCGGAGCTGATCGGAGTCATGTGCGCATGGCGGCGGCTCGCCTCTTGGGCCGCAGCGGGACAGGCGGCCGCGGTCATGGCGCTGTCGCAGCGCCGTGCTGTCCAGGCCCGCGAGCACGGCAACCCGCACCTGTCCGAGCACGTCGGGGACGAGATCGCCGCAGCGCTCACGCTGACCTTCCGGGCAGCGTCCGGACTGCACGGCGACGCGTTAGCGCTGGCCCGTTTGCCGGAAGTGCACGCAGGCCTGGCCGATGGCCGGATCGACTGGCCGAAGGCCGCCGTGTTCGCCACCGAGCTCAGCGGGGTTCCCGGTGACGCTGCCATCGCGATCGCCGCGCGGGTGCTGCCGGCCGCACCGGACCTGACGACCAGCCAGATCCGGGCCCGGCTGCGCCGCCTGGTGCTCGCCTTCGACCCCGATGGCGCGCAGCGGCGCAAGGCCGGCGCCGCCGGTGACAGCGACGTGATGCTGTGGACAGAGCCGTCCGGCAACGCCGCGCTCGCGGGCCGGGAACTGCCCGAGGCAAGCGCGCTGGCCGCCGACCGGCGGCTCACTGCGCTGGCGAGGTGGCTCGCCGGCCGCGGCGCCGCAGGCAGCCTCGGCCAGCTGCGATCGGCGGCGTTCCTCGCCCTGCTGCAGGGCACCGCGCTCGAGTCGCTGCTGCCGCCCGGCATGCCCGCCCGCGAGCGGCGGGCGGACCGCGGCAGCCCCGGCAACGCGGGCAGCCCCGGCGGCACAGGCAGCCCCGGTGACCCGGCTGCCTGGCAGCCTCACGTCAGCGGCACTATCCATCTCACGATGCCGCTGACGGCATGGGCAGACCTGACCGACCAGGCCGGCGAGGTGGCCGGGTACGGACCACTCGACGCGGCTACCTGCCGCGAGCTGGCTGCGATGATGACCGCCGGGCCCGGCGCCCGATGGCAGGTCAGCGCCGTCACCCCCGCAGGCCAGGCCATCGCCACCGCCGCGGCGAAAGCCGGGGATGCACCGCCACCCGGACCCGCGGCGATCCGCTGGGCGCGAGGCCTGGCGGGCAGGCTGGAGTGGCTGCGAGCCGGCGACTGTGACCACGCCCGAGCCGAGGACGGATACGAGCCTTCCCGGTTCCTGCGCAACCTGATCATCTTCCGCCAGCCCGCATGCTCCTTCCCCGGCTGCCGACGGCCCGCCGCGCACTGCGATCTCGACCACACCAGGCCCTATGACCAGGGCGGGCTCACCTGCGAATGTAACCTCGCGCCTCTGTGCCGCAAGCACCACCGTGCCAAACAGGCCCCGTGCTGGCTGCTCACTCAGGACCAGCCAGCCGTCATGCGATGGCGGCTGCCCAGCGGCCGGACTTACACGACCCGGCCGGAGCCGTACCCGGTCTAGCGCCGCATCGTCAGCAGGGCGTGATCCGCGGCAGGCAAACTTCGCTGCGTCGCGTCGATGTCGGATGCCTCGTGCAGACTGTGACCGCACTGAGCCCCGCCCCGAGGGAGAACCTGATGGCCGCCCGCTTCCAGCTCGTCATCGACTGCCGAGACCCTGAGCCGCTCGCGCGCTTCTGGGCCGCGGCCCTCGGATACGAGTTCGAGCCGCCGCCGGAGGGCTTCGCATCCTGGGACGACTACTGGCGTGACGTCGGCGTGGGCGAGGAGGACCTGGGGATCGGCGAGGACCGGATCATCGATCCAGGCGGCGGCGGCCCGCCCATCTGGTTCCAGGTGGTACCCGAGCGAAAGGGGGTCAAGAACCGGCTGCACCTGGATATCTCCGTCAGCGGCGGCCGCGCTCTCCCGCTGGAAACGCGGCGCCGGCGGGTCGATGCCGAGGCCGAGCGCCTCGCCGGGCTCGGAGCCTCACGGGTGCGCGTGCTCTGCGAAGAGGGGCTCGACCACTACGGAGTCGCCATGCGAGATCCCGAGGGCAACGAGTTCGATATCAACTGACGCCGGCATACGCTGACGCCGGCACGCGTCATGCTGAAACGTGAGCGGTCGGCGTCTCAGAGCCGCTTGCTGAAGTACACCCGGTCGAACTCGTCGCTGCGCGCACGGTGCGTCTCGACGTAGCCGTGCCGCGGGTAGTACGCGAGGTTCTCGGTCATCGCGACGTTCGTGTAGAGCCGGATCTCGGCCAGCCCCGCGAGGGCCGCCTGTTCGTCGGCGACGGCGAGCAGGCGCGCGCCGACACCGGTGCCCTGGAAGCCTGGATGCACCGCGACGTTCTCCAGCAGCAGGTGATCCGGCCGGCGCACCAGCACGAGCAAGCCGGCGATCGTCTCAGCCAGCATCGCGACCCAGACCTCACCGCGCTGCACGGCGGCGGCGTAGTCGGCCGTCATCGGCGCAGGCCGCTTGCCGATGCGCGGCACGTAGCGCTCATAGGCCGCGACCGCGATTTCCCGCAGCCGGGTGACGTCCTGCGGGACCGCCTTGCGGACAGCGAGCCGCAGGCTCAGAGCGCGACGCCCAGGATCGCGTCGACCGCAGCGCGCACCAGCCGCCCGGAGCCAGCAGCCCCGCCGCCGAGGGCGACAGCAGCCCAGTCGTCCACGGCCGCGAGCGCGCCGGGTGCGTCCAGATCTTCAGCGATGCGTGCGCGGATGGCCGCGAGCGTCGCCGCGCCTCGGCTGCCGGGACCAACGTTCCCGGCATCGGCACCCGCGACAGCGCCACCCGCGCCACCCGCGCCACCCGCGACAGCGCCGACA
>Ga0335077_10002170_pt1 | contig 23414 bp, 20 predicted proteins | sample Lox_Sample_31_FD_207151 | JGI IMG/M metagenome (GOLD analysis project Ga0335077, IMG submission 207151) | Soil microbial communities from Loxahatchee National Wildlife Refuge, Florida, United States - Lox_Sample_3.1 | ecosystem: Environmental > Terrestrial > Soil > Wetlands | place: USA...
CTCACCGGTGTCGTCCCGCCGAAGCCTGCCCCGGCGTGCCTGAACCCGGGGGCCGGGACCCGAGTTTGCACCGTAGCGCCAACACGCTACCCAATTGGACCCCGGCCTGCGCCGGGGCGACGATGGGTTGTCTCACTCCGGCGGCTTCTTCGCGAGCCACCGCGTCAGCCAGCTCGACGTGGGCAGAAACTCAAGGGGCACGCGGATGAGAACGACCGAGATGTTGTCGCGGCCGCCGTTCTGGTTGGCGATGTCGATCAGCTCCGCCGCGGCCTCGGCGAGGTCGGAGCGCTTCGACACGACGATGTCGCGCACGACTTCGGCGTCGACCATGTCGGTGAGCCCGTCGGAGCAGAGCACGTAGACGTCCTCGGCCTCGACCCGGTACTCGGCGATGTCGGCGGGCACGACCGCCTCGATGCCGAGAGCGCGCGTGACCAGGTTCTTGTTGAGCGAGTACCGTGCCTGCTCGGGCGTGAGCATCCCGCTGTCGATCTGCTCCTGCAGCAGCGAATGATCGTGCGTGAGTTGCTCGAACTTCTCGCCTCGTAGGCGATAGCATCGCGAGTCGCCGATGTGGCCGATGCTGACCCGGTTCTGGAAGAACACCGCCGCGACCAGCGTCGTGCCCATGCCGGCGCATTCCGGCCGCGCCTGCGCCGCCTCGTAGATACCCTTGTTGGCGAGCGCGATCTGCTGCTGGAGCAGGAGCGCGGCGTGGGTGAGCCCGCTGCCGATGTCCACCTTGGAGAGCTCCCGGCCGGATTGCAGCTCGGGCAGCAGCCCGTGGCTGATCACGTTGACGGCGATCCCGCTCGCGACTTCGCCGGCGCTGTAGCCGCCCATGCCGTCGGCCAGCACGGCGAGGCCCGCGTCGCCATCGACGAAGATCGAATCCTCGTTGTGCGCGCGGACCATGCCCGGGTGCGACAGGCTGGCGACGTCGAGGGGCGAGCGCGTGCTCACGAGCGGTCGCGCATCCCGGCTCGCGCCGCGACGGCCACAGCGTTGCTGTCGCCCCTGCTCAGGTGCCCACTGCGTTGCCAACTGAGCCCAGGGCCGGATCGGGTCTTCAAGGCAGCTTGATCGAACGTGAATCCCGGTCCGCGCCGGGATGCTCCTCGCCGGAAACACCTCCCGGGCGAGACCTTTTGCCGGTCCTGACCCGGGATGGCACCATCGACTGAATCGTTTCGCCTCCGATTCGGCCGCCAGTTTACCTTGCGCCCACGATCGAGGCGAGGCCCGGCAAGGCGGTCAGGGCGAACGCGTCCGCCGACGCCGAAGCAGCCAGACGCCGACGATGATCACCAGTCCGAACAGCACCGGCGGAGCGAGCGCCGCGAGACCCGCGGCGTTGGCGGCGATCCACGGCCGGACGACCGGGTCCTCGACCGCCATTTCACCGGCGATGTAGCCCAGCAGCCCGCCGCCGGCGAGCACCAGCACCGGCAGCCGCTCGATCAGCTTCATGATGATCTGGCTGCCGACGATCACGATCGGGATGCTCACGACCAGGCCGAAGATCAGCAGCACGAGGCTGCCCTTCGCGGCGCCGGCCACCGCGACGACATTGTCGAGGCTCATCACGAGGTCGGCGACGACGATCGTTCCGACTGCGGCCGGCAGCCGGTCGCTCGCCTTCACCCTTTGCTCGCCGCCGTCGTCCTGGGCGATCAGTTTGATGCCGATCCACACGAGCAGCGCCGCGCCGATCAGTCTGAGCCACGGATAGACGAGAAGCCCCATGGCGAAGAACGTGAGCGCGACGCGCAGCACGATCGCCCCGAGGACACCCCAGAAAACGCCAAGCCGGCGCTGGCGCTCCGACAGATTGCGGCAGGCGAGCGCGATCACGACCGCGTTGTCGCCCGAGAGCAGGATGTTGACCGCGATGATCTCGACGACCGCGATCCAGAATGGGAGGGTGAGAAGCTCGTCCACGAGTTATTGTCGAGCGCTCCGGGTGCTCGCGCGTGCAGCGGCCGCCGGCGCCGCGCCCCCGCGTCGTACCGGCACAGCGGGAACCCCGGCGTCTGGCCGCGACACCACGGTGCCGCAGCCCGACGACACCGCGATGCCTCGGCCCGTCGTCCCCGCGCGGGCGGGGACCCGGCGTCTTTCACCGGATGGCCGCCTACGCGGGAATGACGGCGCGCCGACCGCGGCCTAGATCACCGACTGCAGCAGCTTCCCCATTTCCGCGGGATTGCGCGTGACCTTGATCCCGGAGGCCTCCATCACCGCGAGCTTCTCCTGCGCCGTCCCTTTTCCCCCTGACACGATCGCGCCCGCGTGACCCATGCGCTTTCCCGGCGGCGCGGTGACCCCGGCGATGAAGCCCACCACCGGCTTCTTCATGTTCGACTTGACCCACGCGGCCGCAGTCTCCTCGTCGCTCCCGCCGATTTCGCCGATCATCACGACCGCGTCGGTCTCGGGATCGTCGTTGAAAAGTCGCAGCACGTCGACGTGCTTCAGGCCGTTGACCGGGTCGCCGCCGATGCCGACGGCCGAGGACTGTCCGAGGCCGAGCTCGGTGAGCTGCCCGACCGCCTCGTAGGTGAGCGTTCCCGAGCGCGACACGACGCCGATCCGGCCCTTGCGATGGATGTGTCCGGGCATGATGCCGATCTTGAGCTCTTCGGGCGTGATGATCCCGGGACAGTTCGGCCCGAGCAGCAGAGTGCGCTTGCCCTGCATCCGGTACTTCGTGCGGATCATGTCCCGCACCGGGATGCCTTCGGTGATGCAGATCACGAGGTCGAGGTCGGCGTCGACCGCTTCATCGATCGCGGCGGCGGCGAACGGCGGCGGGACGTAGATCACCGAGACCGTGGCGCCCGTGGCCTGCTTCGCCTCGCGCACCGTGGCATAGATCGGTATCCCCTCGAAGTCCTCGCCGGCCTTTTTCGGGTTGACGCCTGCCACGAAGCACTGCCTGCCGTTCGCGTAGTCGCGGCACATGCGTGTGTGGAACTGCGCGGTCTTGCCCGTGATGCCCTGGGTAATGACCTTCGTGTTCTTGTTGATCAGGATGCTCATTGGGCGGTTGGTTTTGCCGTCATTCCCGCGCGAGCGGAAACCCAGTATCGTCAGCCTTGCCGTCCCCGCGCAAGCGGGAACCCCAGTGTCGTTAGCCTTGCCGCTTGCGCGGGAACGACGAGCCTTGCGGTTCCGTTTCCGAAATCTAGCCTCCCCTAGCCGCCGCGACCACCTTCTCGCCCGCCTCCGCCATGTTGTTCGCGGTGATGATGGGCAGCCCCGAATCGGCGAGGATCTTCTTGCCCAGGTCCTCGTTGGTGCCCTTCATCCGCACGACCAGCGGCACCTCGAGCTTCACTTCCCGGGCAGCGGCGACCACGCCGGCGGCGATCGTGTCGCACTTCATGATGCCGCCGAAGATATTCACCAGGATCGCTCTCAGGTTCGGGTTGCGCAGCATGATCTTGAACGCTTCGGTGACCTTCTCGGTCGTCGCGCCGCCGCCCACGTCCAGAAAGTTCGCCGGCGACCCGCCGTAGAGCTTGATCGTGTCCATCGTCGCCATCGCCAGGCCGGCGCCGTTGACCAGGCAGCCGATGTCGCCGTCGAGCGAGATGTACGACAGGTCGTATCTGGACGCCTCGATCTCAGCGGGGTCCTCTTCGTCCAGGTCGCGCATCTCGACGAGATCGGGATGACGGAACAGGCCGTTCGAGTCGAAGTTGAACTTGGCATCGAGCGCGATGATCCGACCGTCGCCGGTGAGGATGAGCGGGTTGATCTCCGCGAGCGAGGCATCGGTCTCGTCGAAGGCGCGATAGAGTCCCCGCAGCACGCGGCGGCACTGCTCGACGCTGCCTTCCGGGATGCCGATCCCGCGTGCGACCTGGTCGGCCTCCGCGTCGGTCAGGCCCTTCGCCGGATCGATGAACACCCTCTGGATCTTCTCCGGCGTCTTGGCGGCAACCTCCTCGATGTCCATGCCGCCTTCCGAGCTCGCCATCAGCACGACGCGCTGCGTGCCCCGGTCGACGACCATGCCGACGTAGAACTCCTTGCGGATGTCCGCGCCTTCCTCGATCAGCAGCCGCCGCACCTTCTGGCCATGCGGCCCGGTCTGATGCGTGACGAGCTGCATGCCGAGAATCTTCCCCGCGAGATCGCGCACCTGGTCGACGGTCTTCGCGACCTTCACGCCGCCGCCCTTGCCGCGGCCGCCGGCGTGGATCTGCGCCTTCACCACCCAGACGCCGCCTCCGAGCGTCTGCGCGGCGTTGACCGCTTCGTCCACGCAGAAAGCGGGGATGCCGCGCGGCGTCGGGATGCCGAAACGGCGGAGGATTTCCTTGCCCTGGTATTCGTGGATTTTCACGAGCTCGATGCGGGCGCTTCCGGCGAAGCCCCGCTAGAATAGGCTGGCGAAATATCCATTCTACGCGGCGCTTCCGCACCGGACAACGACTCGGGTTCATGTCCTTCATTCTCGCTCTCGACCAGGGCACCACCAGCTCGCGAGCGATCGTCTTCGATCGCAGCGGATCGATTCGCGCCGTTGCGCAACAGGAGTTCGCGCAGCTCTATCCCCAGCCGGGTTGGGTCGAGCACGACCCGATGGAGATCTGGGCGACGCAATCGGGCGTCATGGCGGAGGCGCTCGCGAAGGCGGGCATCGGCGCCGCCGACATCGCGGCCCTGGGGATCACCAATCAGCGCGAGACGACCGTGCTGTGGGAGCGCGCGACGGGCAAGCCGGTCGCCAAGGCGATCGTCTGGCAGGACCGGCGCACCGCGCCCGACTGCGATGCGCTCCGCGCCGCCGGTCACGCCGCGCTCATCGCGCGCAAGACCGGGCTGGTGATCGATGCCTATTTCTCAGGCACCAAGCTGCGGTGGCTGCTCGACCATGTCCCGGGAGCACGGGCGCGGGCCAAGCGCGGCGAGCTCGCCTTCGGCACGGTGGATTCGTGGCTCGTGTGGCAGCTCTCCGGCGGCGCCGCGCACGTGACGGATGCGTCGAACGCCAGTCGGACCATGCTCTTCGACATCCAGCGAGGCGACTGGGACGACGAGCTGCTCGCGCTCCTCGACATCCCGCGCGCGGTGCTGCCGAAGGTCGTCGCATCGTCCGGGATCTGCGCGGAGGCTTCCGTCCAGGGCGCGCGCGTGCCCATCGCGGGCATCGCCGGCGATCAGCAGGCGGCTCTCTTCGGCCAGGCGTGCCTCAGGCCCGGTCTCGCCAAGAACACGTACGGCACGGGCTGCTTCCTGCTGCTCAACACGGGACGCAAGGCGGTGGCGTCGAAGAACAACCTCGTGTCGACCGTCGCGTGGCGCCGCGAAGGAACCACGGAATACGCGCTCGAAGGCAGCGTCTTCATTGCCGGGGCGGTCGTGCAGTGGTTGCGCGACGGGCTGAAGCTCATCCGCACCGCGCCCGAGGTGGAAGCGCTCGCGGCGAGCGTCCCCGACAACGGCGGCGTCTACCTCGTGCCGGCGTTCGCCGGGCTCGGGGCGCCACACTGGGACGCCTACGCGCGAGGCTCGATCTTCGGGCTCACCCGCGGGGCGACGGGCGGCCACATCGCGCGCGCAGCGCTGGAATCCATCGCCTACCAGAGCGCGGAGCTCGTGCGCGCGATGGAATCCGACGCCGGCATCGAGCTCACCGAGTTGCGCGTCGACGGCGGCGCGACGGCCAACGACCTCCTCATGCAGTTCCAGGCCGACATCCTCGGCGTGCCCGTCGTTCGCCCGAAAGTCGCCGAGACCACCGCGCTCGGCGCCGCCTATCTCGCGGGGCTCGCCGTCGGCTACTGGAGCGATCCCGCGGAGGTCGCCGCCAACTGGCAGGTGCAGCGGCGCTTCGAGCCCGCGATGTCGCGCGATCGAGCATCCGCGTTGATGGCCGATTGGCGCAAGGCGGTCGAGCGCGCGAAGCACTGGGCGCAGTGATTCCGGCGCGGGTCAGCTTCGTCATCCCGGCGCAGGCCGGGATCCACGTTCACGAGCAAGTGCATCCTCGACACAGCTTGGATCCTGGCCCCCGGACTCAAGCACTCCGGGGCAGGCTTCGCCGGGCGACACCTGGTGGGGCGACAGCTGCCCCGGCGCGACAACGATCTAATGGCGACCACTACGCCGGCGGGATCGCGTCCACCGCATCGGTGATCACCGTGTCCACGCCCCAGTCGAGGAGTCGCGTGACAACGTCGGCTGCGTTCGGCGTGTACGTGACCACCCGGTAGCCGGCGTAACGCACCGAGGCCACGAGCGACTTGGTGAGCTGCCGATAGTCGGGGTCGATCGCGACGCACTCGAGTCGCGCCAGCCGCTGCTCCCAGTCCGCGGGCACCTCGTCGAGCAGGAGCGCGCGCGGCAGCTCGGAGGCCGCAGCCCGGGCCGCGGCCAGCGAGGCCTCCGAGAACGAGGACAGCAGCGGCGGCAGGGACGCACCTCGAAACAGCTCACGCGACGCGACAGCGACATCGGTGCCCGTCTTCTCGTCGAGACGCGGCATCGGCTTGATCTCGACGTTGCACGCGACCCCGTGCGCGGTCGCCCACTGCGCAACGGCCGCGAAGGTCGGCAGCGCCTCGCCGGCGAACGCGCGCGAGTGCCAGCTTCCGGCGTCGAGGCGCGAAAGCGCCGACCACGGCTGCGCGCCGGCCGGGCCTCGCCCGTCGGTCGTGCGGTCGAGCGTGTCGTCGTGCAGCAGAAACGCGACGCCGTCGGCCGAAAGCTTCACGTCGAACTCGACCATGCGATAGCCGTGCTCGAAACCGACGCGCATCGCGGCGAGCGTATTCTCCGGAGCGAGCTTGCCCGCGCCGCGATGGGCGCAATGGCGTGGATAGGGCCAGTCGACCGTCGTCATGCGGTGAGCCTCGCGCCGGTTTCGCCGTCGAAGACATAGATGCGATCGGGCCGCGCGGCGAGCGCGATCGGCTCGCCGACCGCGGTGGGTGCGCCTTGCGGCAGCCGGGCGATCAACGATCGTCCGCCAACGCCGACGTGGACCAGCGTGTCCGCGCCGAGCGCCTCGACCATCTCGACGCTGCCGACGACGCTGGCCGCGCTCGGCGCGCTGGGCGCGAGATGCTCGGGCCGAACGCCGATCGTGAGCTTGCGCCCAGCGGCCAGCGGCATGCCTACCGCGACCGATCCGCTGCTGTCGAGCGACACGCGTCCGTCGCCTTCGCTCTTTCCGTCGAGAAAGTTCATCGCCGGCGAGCCGATGAATCCCGCGACGAACACGGTCGCCGGACTTTCGTAGACCTCCATAGGCGTGCCGATCTGCTCCGCGCGCCCGGCGTTCATCACGATCATCCGGTGGGCGAGCGTCATCGCCTCGACCTGGTCGTGCGTGACGTAGAGGCTCGTCGTGCCCAGGCGCCGGTGGAGCTTCTGGATCTCGAAGCGCATCTGCACGCGCAGCTTCGCGTCGAGGTTGGAAAGCGGCTCGTCGAAGAGGAACACGGCCGGCTCGCGCACAATCGCCCGGCCCATGGCCACGCGCTGGCGCTGGCCGCCGGAGAGCTGGCGCGGCTTGCGGTCGAGGAAGTTCGCGAGCTCGAGGATGCCGGCCGCGCGGTCGACCCGCGCCTTGATGTCGTCCTTCGCGAGCCCGCGGATCCTCAAGCCGTACGCCATGTTGTCGAACACGCTCATGTGCGGATAGAGCGCGTAGTTCTGGAAGACCATCGCGATGTCGCGGTCCTTCGGCTCCAGCCCGTTGACGACCCGATCGCCGATCGCGATCTCGCCGGAGGTGACGATCTCGAGACCCGCCACCATGCGCAGCAGCGTCGACTTGCCGCAGCCCGATGGGCCGACAATGACCACGAACTCGCCGTCGGCGACGTCGATCGACACGCCGTGGATCACCTCGTTGTCGCCGTAGCTCTTGCGAACGTCCCGCAGGCGCAGCTTGGCCATCGTCAGAGCACCGAATAGAGAATCATCGCACCGAACGGCAGCATGCCCAGCAGCCCCGCGAGAAACATGAGCTCGACGAGCGCCGCCAGCGACGGGATCCACGGCTCGTGCCGGAAGCGAAGCGCGATGAAGCAGGCCACGGTGGCGGCGATGAACAGCAGCGAATCGGCGGCGAGGATGATGTCGGCGGCCCGGCTCAACGGGGCGGACTTCGCGAAGGAATGGAAGAGCCCCAGCCCCGTCAGGCACAGACCGGCGAGTGTACCGCTCGTGGACATCACTCGCATCAGGATCTGGATCCGGTGCTCGGTGATCGCGTCGGGGGGCGGGTCGCTCGTCGAGGAGGTCATTTCTCGGTCTCGACCAGGCCCTTCACGAACCAGCGCTGCATCAGGATCACCACCATGGCCGGCGGCAGCAGGGCCAGCATCGCGGTCGCCATGACGAACTGCCATTCGACCAGCGTATCGCCGCCCGCGACCATGCGCTTGATGCCGATCACGACGGTGTACATGTCCTCGCGCGTCGTGACGAGCAGCGGCCACAGATACTGGTTCCACCCGTAGATGAACATGATCACGAACAGCGCGGCGATGCTCGTGCGCGAAAGCGGCAGGAGGATGTCGAAAAAGAAGCGCATCGGGCCCGCGCCGTCGATGCGGGCCGCCTCGGCGAGCTCGTCAGGAACAGTCAGGAAGAACTGGCGGAACAGGAAGGTCGCCGTGGCCGAAGCGATGAGCGGCAGGGTCAGTCCAGCATAGGTGTCCACCATGCCGAGCTGAGCGACGACCTGGTAGGTGGGGAGAATGCGTACCTCCACCGGCAGCATGAGCGTGACGAAGATCATCCAGAAGAAAGTCCGGCGCAGCGGAAAGCGGAAATAGACGATCGCGAAGGCGGAGAGCATCGAGATCGCGATCTTGCCGATCGCGATGGCGAGCGCCATTACCAGGCTGTTCCACATCATCTGAGCGACGGGAGCGCGCGCCCCCGACGTGCTGCCGTGCAGAAGCACGCCGCCCCAGTTCTCCAGGAGGTGCGTGCCGGGCGTCATCGGCATCGGCACGCTCGTGACCTGGTCGAACGAGAGCGTCGAGGCGACGAAGCCCACATAGAGCGGCAGGGCGATGATCGCCACGCCGGCGATCAGCACCACGTGGCTCAGGACGGTCCCGACGGGACGATGCTCTACCATCAGTACTGCACCTTCCGCTCGACGAAGCGGAACTGCGCGACGGTGAGCGCGATAACGATCGCCATCAGCACGACGGACTGCGCTGCCGAACCGGAGAGATCGAGCGCCTGCACGCCGTCCTGGTAAACCTTGAACACGAGGATGGATGTGGCCTGGACCGGGCCTCCGCTCGTCGCGGCGTCGACCACCGCGAAGGTGTCGAAGAACGCGTACACGAGGTTCACCACCAGCAGGAAGAATGTCGTCGGCGAGAGCAGCGGAAAGACGATCGTCCAGAAGCGCCTCCCTGGGCCGGCGCCGTCGATCGCGGCCGCCTCGACCAGCGACTTCGGAATCGACTGGAGCCCGGCGAGGAAGAACAGGAAGTTGTAGCTGACCTGCTTCCACACGGCGGCGATGACGATCAGCGCAAGGGCCTGCCCCGGGTTGAGCAGATAGTTCCAGTCGTAGCCGAGCGCGCGCATGAGATGCGTCAGGACGCCCAGCGTCGGATTGAGCAGGAACACCCAGAGCACCGCGGCCACGGCGGCGGCGACCGCATAGGGCCAGATCAGCAGCGTCTTGTAGACGGCTGCGCCGCGGACGACCCGGTCGGCGAAGACCGCGAGCAGCAGGGCCACCGCGAGCCCGGTCGCGGTGACGAGCGCCGAGAAGACCGCCGTCACCTGGAACGAAGCGAGGTAGTGCGGATCGCTGAACAGCGCCTTGAAATTGTCGAACCAGACGAATTGCGCCTTGGCGGCGAACGCGTCCTGGATCAGGAGCGACCAGTACAGCGCCTGGCTGGCCGGCCAGAAGAAGAACACCAGCGTGATCGCGAGCTGCGGCGCGACGAGCGCATACGGCAGCCATCGCGACTGGAAGACGACCCGCTTCTCCATCCCGCCTCGCCGCTGATCGTCCCCGCCACTTCGTGCGACCGGACGGAAACCCGGCCACTCCCACGACGCCGGGTCCCCGCCCGCGCGGGAATGACCGGACCCAGCGCTACATGTTGGCCTTCTGGAATCGCTCGAGCTGCTCGTTCCCGCGCTTCACGGCATCGTCCAGCGCCTGCTTCGCCGTCTTCTGTCCGCTCCACACCGCCTCCAGCTCCTCATCGATGATGTTACGGATCTGAACGAAGTTGCCCAGGCGCAGTCCCTTCGAGTTCGCGGTCGGCGGCTTGTTGGTGAGCTCCTTGATCGCGATGTCGAAGCCAGGACGTTCCTTGTAGAGCCCCCTCTCCTTGGCGAGATCGTACGCCGTCAGCGTGATCGGGACGTAGCCGGTATCCGCGTGCCAGTTCTCCTGGACCTCGGGCGACGACAGGAAATTGAAGAACTTGGCGATGCCCTTGTACATCTCGGGGTTCTTCTGGTTCAGCACCCACAGCGTCGCACCGCCAATGATCGTGTTCTGGGGAGCGCCCTTGACATCGGCGTAGTAGGGGAGCTGCGCCACCCGCCAGTTGAACTTCGCGTTCGCCTTGATGTTGGCGTACGAGCCGGATGACGTAGTGATCATGCCGCACTCCCCGCTGGTGAACGCTGCGAGCGGCTCGTCCTTGCGGCCCTTGTAGGTGAACAGGCCCTTCTTGGCCCATTCGCCGAGGTTCTGGATATGCTTCACCTGCACCGGGCCGTTGAATTCGAGTCGCGTCCCCAGCCCGCCGAAGCCATTCTGCTCGGTGGCGAACGGCACGTTATGCCAGGCGCTGAAGCTCTCGAGCTGGACCCACGACTGCCAGCCGGTCGTGAAGCCGCATGCTGCGCCGGAGGCCTTGAGCTTCTCGGCGGCCTTTTCAACATCCGGCCAGGTCTTGGGCGGGTTGTTCGGGTCGAGTCCCGCCTTCTTGAAGGCGTCGTCGTTGATGTAGAGAACCTGAGTCGAGCTGTTGAACGGCATCGAGATCAGCTGACCCGACGTATCGGCGTAGTAAGAGTAGACGGCGCCGAGGAAGCTCTTCGGATCGAAGGGCTCGTGCTGCTCGGCCATGAGCTGGTAGACCGGTTTCACCGCGCCCTTGGCGGCCATCATCGTCGCCGTGCCCACCTCGAACACCTGCACGATCTGGGGCGGATTGCCCGCGCGATAGGCCGCGATCGCCGCGGTCATTGATTCGTCGTACTGACCCTTGTAGACCGCGGTGACCTTGTAGTCCTTCTGCGAAGCGTTGAACTTGGCCGCGATCTCGTCGACCTTGTCGTTGAGCTTGCCAGTCATCGAATGCCACCACTGGATCTCGGTGACGGCCTGGGCCTGTGCAGCGAGCCCGAACAGCGCGACGGCCAGAACGGTACGCGCTGCGCCAGCGATGCGGCTGTGCATGACTATGTCCTCCAATGAAAACGAGTGGATTGCTTGAAGTATTGGCGCTGCGGGTGACGATTCTATTGCAAAAGGGTGGCGGCCGCACCCGGACGAGGGCCGCGCGCCTTGACCGCGCGGACTCGATCCCCGCGCGCCCGCGCCAGCGGCGGGCTCCCGTCGGGAGCGTCCCGCGCCGCATCTCGAGCACGCCCCTGCCTTGCAGGCGCCGCTGACTCGCGAAAACCTCAGTAGAATGAACAGGCAATCGTCTGCTGAGGAGTCTGCCTTGAGTATCGGTCGCCCGTCGCCCCTGTCTTCGATCGCGTTGTTCGCCTGCGCCTTGGCCGCCTCGACGCTCGCGTACTCGGTCGCGTCCGCCCAGACTTATCCGGCGAAGCCGATCCGCCTCGTGGTGCCGTTTCCCGCCGGCGGCTCGCTCGACGTGGTCGCGCGGGCGATCGGTCAGAAGCTCGCCGAAGCCTGGGGCCAGCCGGTGGTGGTCGACAACCGGCCGGGGGCGGGCGGCAACATCGGCGCCGATCTCGTCGCCAAGAGCGCGCCCGACGGATACACCATCCTCGAAGGCGCGCTGTCGACGCACGCCGTCAACGTGAGCCTGTACGGCAAGATGCCCTACGACCCGGTGCGCGACTTCGCGCCCATCACGCTCGTCGCCGTCACGCCGAACGTGCTGGTCGTGAATCCGTCGGTACCGGCGAATTCGGTCAAGGAGCTGATCGCCTACGCCAAGGCGAACCCGGGCAAGCTCTCGTTCGGCTCGGGCAGCAACGGCAGCGCGGGCCACCTCGCCGGCGAGCTCTTCAAGACGGAAGCTGGCGTCGACATGGTGCACGTGCCGTACAAGGGCGCCGCGCCGGCGATGCAGGACCTGCTCGCCGGCCAGATCCAGCTCATGTTCGACAACCTGGCGAACTCGATGCAGCAGGTGCGGGCGGGCAAGCTCAGGGCGCTGGCCGTGACCACCGCGCATCGCTCCACGCTCGTTCCGGATCTGCCGACGCTTTCCGAGGCGGGACTGCCCGGGTTCGACATCTCGACCTGGTGGGGCTTCCTCGCGCCGGCCGGAACGCCGAAGGAGATCATCGCCAAGTGGAACGCCGAGGTCGCGCGGATCCTCGCGACACCGGAGATGAAGGCATTCTTCGCGCAGCAGGGCGCGGAGCCGAGCCCGACCTCGCCGGAGGCGTTCGCGGCGATGATCCAGCGGGAGATTCCGAAGTACGCGAAGATCGTGAAAGAGTCCGGCGCGAAGGTGGATTGATCCGCCGTCGTGCCCGCGCCGGCCTGGGCCCGGAGTCTTTCTCCGCGCGGCGCCGATTGTCGTCGCCGACTCGAGCCTCGAGGAGATTGCTTTCGCGGGAACGACGTCACACAACCGGTACGACGATCGGAATTGGGAGGAACCAATGACACGCACGATCCAAGCCGTCCTCTTCGGCGCGCTGGTCGCCATCGCGGCCTGCGCGTCGGCCCAACCCTATCCGAACAAGCCGATCCGGCTCGTCGTTCCGTTTCCGCCCGCGGGCACGACCGACATCCTCGCTCGCGAGGTCGGCCAGCGGCTGACCGAGGTGCTCGGCCAGTCGGTCGTGATCGACAACCGCCCCGGTGCCGGCGGCAACATCGGCTCGGACCTGGTCGCCAAGAGCGCGCCGGACGGCTACACGCTGTTGATGGCGACCGTCGGCACCCACGCGATCAACGCGAGCCTCTACAGCAGGATGCCCTACGACCACATCAGGGACTTCGCCCCGATCGTGCTCGTCGCGGGCGTGCCGAACGTGCTCGAAGTGACGCCGTCGCTGCCCGTGCACTCGGTCGCGGACCTGATCAAGCTCGCGAAGGAGAAGCCGGGTCAGCTCAACTTCGCCTCTTCGGGCAGCGGGACCTCCATCCATCTGTCGGGCGAGCTGTTCAAGGCGATGGCCGGCGTCGACATGACGCACGTCCCCTACAAGGGGAGCGCGCCCGCGCTCACCGATCTCATGGCCGGACAGGTGCAGCTGATGTTCGATAACCTGCCCTCGTCGCTGCAGCAGATCAAGGCCGGGAGGCTCCGCGCGATCGCGGTCACGTCCGCGCAGCGCGCTCCGGCGCTCCCCGACGTGCCGACGATCGCCGAGAGCGGACTGCCGGGCTACGAGGCGAGCGCCTGGTTCGGCCTGGTCGCGCCGGCCGGCACTCCGCCTGCGGTGATCGCCCGGATCAACGCCGCCGTCAACGACTGGCTGCATACCCCGCAGGCCGCGGAGAAGCTCCTCGCGCAGGGTGCCGTCGCCGATGGCGGCACGCCGGAGCAGTTCGCCGCGCACATCCGCGCCGAGACCGACAAGTGGGCGAAGGTGGTCAAGGCGTCGGGAGCAAAGGTGGATTGATCGGCTACAATAGGGGCATGCCTTCGTCCGTCACGCTCGTCGAACCCTTTTCCCGCGCCGCGGCCGAGGCGCACGCGACGCTGCCGGTGACGCGCGCGATGTTCGACCAGTGGATGGTGCCGTGCTACGCCCCCGCCGAGTTCGTTCCGGTGCGAGGCCTCGGGTCGCGCGTCTGGGACCAGCAGGGACGGATGTACATCGATTTCGCGAGCGGCGTCGCCGTCACCTCCCTGGGGCACTGTCACCCCGGCATCGTCAAGGCGCTCACCGACCAGGCGCACACGCTCTGGCACGTCTCCAACTGGATGACCAACGAGCCGGCGCTGCGCCTCGCGAAGAAGCTGATCGACGCGACCTTCGCCGAGCGCGTGTTCCTCTGCAACTCGGGGGCGGAGGCCAACGAGGCGGCGCTCAAGCTCGCGCGCCGCTATGCGCACGATCACTACGGAGCCGAGAAATTCCGCGTGATCTCGACGCTCAACGCCTTCCACGGCCGGACGCTGTTCACCGTGACGGCGGGCGGCCAGGCGAAGTACTCGAGCGGCTTCGGTCCGCAGCCGACGGGCTTCACGCACATCCGCTACAACGACCTGGCGGGCCTCGAGGCGGCATTCGCCGAGGAAGGCGGCGACGACGTGTGCGCGGTGATCCTCGAGCCGATGCAGGGCGAAGGGGGAATGATTCCCGGCACGTTCGAATTTCTGGCGGCGGCGCGGCGTCTCTGCGACGAGCACGACGCGCTGCTCGTCTTCGACGAGATCCAGAGCGGGATGGGCAGGACCGGCGCGCTCTTCTCCTACATGCAGAAGGGCGTCGTGCCCGACATCCTGACCAGCGCGAAGGGCCTGGGCGGCGGCTTCCCGGTGGGCGCGCTGCTCACGTCCACCGAGGTCGCGAGCGCTTTCTCCGTCGGCGTGCACGGAACGACGTTCGGCGGCAATCCGCTCGCCTGCGCCGTCGCCTGCGCGGTGCTCGACGTGATCAACACCGTCGAGGTGCTCGACGGAGTCAAGGCCCGGCACGCGCTGTTCATGGAGGGCCTGCGCACGATCAACGCGCGGCGCGAAGTCTTCGCCGACATCCGCGGCGAAGGCGTCTGGCTGGGTTGCGAGCTCGCGGCGCGCTGGCGCGGGAAGGCCTCCGACGTGATGCGCGCAGCCGGCGAAGCGGGCCTGCTGGTGCTCATGGCCGGCCCCGATGTCGTGCGCATCGCGCCGTCGCTGATCATCGGCCTGGACGAGATCCTCGAGGGCCTGGCGCGCCTCGAGACGGCGCTCGGCAGGGCGCTGGCGTGACCAGGCGATACCGCCGAACCGCCTGACATCGTAGTCTCGCCATCCGTGGCAAGCTTCGTCGTTCCCGCGCAAGCGGGGACCCTGCGACTTTCGCCGCAGGACACTGGACTCCCGCTTTCGCGGGAATGACGGCATCGGATGTTCTACATCCGTCCGATCGCGCGCGACGACCTGCCTGCGCTGCTCGCGCTGTCCGAGCGGACCGGAACCGGGCTCACCTCCCTCCCCGCGAACGCAGCTCGGCTCGAGCACCGGATCGAGCGCTCGCTCGCCTCGTTCGCCGGGATCGCGGCGAAGCCGGACGCCTGCTACGTGTTCGTCCTCGTCGACGGCGGGAACGATCGCGTCGTGGGGATCAGCGCCGTCGAGGCCGCTGTCGGCTTGTCCGAGCCCTGGTACAACTACCACGTCGGGACGCAGGTCCATGCCTCGCGCGAGCTCGGCGTGTACACCGCCGCGCCGACGCTCTTTCTCACCAACGACCACACCGGGCACAGCGAGCTGTGTTCGCTGTTTCTCGACGCGCGCTACCGACGCGCGCGCAACGGCCCGCTGATCGCCAAGGCGCGACTGCTGTTCATCGCCGAGTTCGTCGAGCGCTTCGGCGCGAAGGTGATCGCCGAGATGCGCGGGCGCATCGACGCGCAGGGCAAGAGCCCTTTCTGGGAAGGCCTCGGCCGGCATTTCTTCGCGATGGAATACTCGCGCGCGGACTACCTGACCGGCATCGGCCAGAAAGCGTTCATCGCCGAACTGATGCCGCGCTATCCGGTGTACACGACGCTGCTCCCGCCGGAGGCGCGGGCGGTGATCGGCGCGGTTCACGCCCATACCGAGGCGGCGAAGGCGATGCTCGAATCGGAAGGGTTCCGCTACGAGGGCTACGTCGACATCTTCGACGCGGGGCCGACGCTGGAATGCTTCCGCGACAACATTCGCGCGGTGAGTCAGAGCCGCTGCCTGCCGGTGACGATCGGCGAGGACAACCCGGTGCCGGACAACCTGACCGACGAGGTCGTGTGGCTGGTCGCCAATCGCAGCTTCGAGGGCTTTCGGGCGCTTCTCGCCCCCGCGCCGGCGCGCGTCGCGAGCTTTCCGCTGCTCCCGCACGCGGCCGCGGTGCTTGGCGTCGCGGGCGGGGACGAAGTTCGCGCCGTTCCGCTTTCGCCGCGCGACCGCCTATGAGCGCGATCTCGCGCCACGCGATCGAAGTCAATTTCGACGGACTGCCGGGACCCACGCACAACTACAGTGGGCTCGCCGAGGGCAATCTCGCTTCCGAGCGGCACAAGAGCCTGGTGTCGAATCCGCGCGAGGCGGCGCTGCAGGGCCTCGCGAAGATGAAGGCACTCGCCGATCGCGGCTTCGTCCAGGCCGTGCTGCCTCCGCACGCGCGGCCCGACGTCGCGGCCCTGCGCGCGCTCGGCTTCGAAGGCGACGACGCCGCGGTGCTTCGCGTGGCGGCTCGCGAGGCGCCGCAGACGCTCGCCGCATGCTCGTCGGCCGCGGCAATGTGGGTCGCCAACGCAGCGACCGTGAGCCCTTCCGCGGATACCTCCGACGGCCGCGTCCATTTCACGCCGGCCAACCTCGTATCGCACTTCCACCGCTCGCTCGAGGCGCCTGTCACCACGCGGGTCCTGCGCGCGATCTTCGCCGACCCGCGGCGCTTCGCGGTGCACGAGGCGCTGCCCGCTGCGGCGCAGCTCGGCGACGAGGGAGCCGCCAATCACAGCCGCTTCGCCGCCGATGCCGCCGCGCCCGGCGTCGAGCTCTTCGTCTACGGCCGCTCCGGGCTCGACGCCGGCGCTTCGCAGCCGCGGCGCTTCCCGGCACGGCAGACGCGAGAGGCGAGCGAGGCGGTCGCACGGCGTCACGGGCTGGCCGCGCAGCGCACCGTGCTCGCGCAGCAGCATCCCGACGCGATCGACGCGGGCGTTTTCCACAACGACGTGATCGCGGTCGGCGCGGGGACGACGCTGTTCTGCCACGAGCGCGCCTTCGTCGATCAGGCGCGCGTGCTCGACACGCTCGCCGCACGCATCGGTCCCGCCTTCACGCCGATCGTCGTCACGGACCGCGAGGTGACGCTCGAGCGCGCGGTCGCGACCTATCTCTTCAACAGCCAGCTCCTGAGCCGCGCCGAAGGCGGTCTGCTGCTCGTCGCGCCGGCGGAATGCAGCGAGGATGCGGCAGTCGGAGCCCTTCTGGCGCGCCTCACGAGCGGCGATGGCCCGATACGCGAGGTGCTGACTTTCGACCTTCGGCAGAGCATGCACAACGGCGGTGGCCCGGCCTGCCTGCGGCTGCGGGTCGTACTCACCGACGAGGAGCGCGCGGCGATCGGCGTCAGAGTGTGGCTCGATGACGCCCTGCACGACGAGCTTGTCGCCTGGGTCGGGCGCAACTATCGAGATCGGCTCGCCCCGGCTGACCTGGCCGACCCCGCGCTCCTCGACGAAAGCCGCAGCGCGCTCGACGAGCTGTCGCGGATGCTGCAGCTCGGCAGCGTGCATCCGTTTCAGCTCTAGGCGTTGCTCCCGCGAGCGGGGAGCCCGGCGACTTTCGAACGAACGACGCTCGATCCCCGCTTGCGTGGGGACGACGCATCACGCGAACGCGTCCGGCGCGAGTCGCAGCAGCAGCGGCACCTCCAGCGTCTTGTCGTGCGACACGCCGTGCTCCCACAGACCGTCCTCGCCCCAGCAGTCGCCGTGGTCGGCGCAGGCGATGACGCTGTCGTCGGCGAAGCGCGCGAGCAGCGGCTCCAGCGTCCGGTCGCACCATTCGATGCAGGCGATCTGCCGCCGCCTAGCCTCGACCGCATCGTTGTTCTCGCCGAACGCCTGCGCGGGATTGTACGAACGATCCCACGGCGCCCCTTCGTAGTAGTACGGCACGTGGGTCTCCCCGACATTGAGGAAGACGAAGGCCGGCGCGGCCGGATCCGATTTCCCGAGAGTCGACTCGATCCAGGCGATCTGCCGCTCGAGCGAAGGCCCACGGGCATAGGCGAAGTGCTCGAAGTCGGCGCTGAGCACGCGTCCCGTCGGCCGTTCGGGGTTGAACCAGTTGACCGCGCCCGTGCCCAGCGTGCGGTAGCCGAGCTTCTTCAGCCCGTCGACGATGTTGCGGCCGGCCAGCGTCACGAGCGGCGGCGACGCGCCCGGATGTCCGCCGCCTTCCATGCGGAAGATCTTGCCGTACTTGGGGTTGACGTAGGGCTCGCGGAGGCTGAAGTCGCCGGGCGTGAAGCCCATGAAGAACGCCGCGTGCGATCCGTAGGTGAAGTGCGACGGCGCACGGGCGCGACAAAGCGACGAGAGCGCCTTCAGGTTCGGCGCACGCGCCTCGACGAACGCATCGTAGCGGCACGAGTCGAGCGTGATGAAGAGGATGGAGCGAGGCATCAGCGTGAGGTCGTCGTTCCCGCGCAAGCGGGAACCCAGCGACTGTCGCGTGAACGACACTGGGTCCCCGCATTCGCGGGGACGACGAAGTCTACTCCAGCACGGTCGTCGGCAGGACGCGGTGCCCGCGCACCGGCGACCACAGCACCGCCGCCGCCGAGAGAGCGACGCCGAGCGCGGCGACCGTGAGCAGCGTGCCCCGCAGGCCGATGCCGGTGGCGAGCACGCCCCCGACCAGCGAGCCGAGCGGGGCCGCGGCCACGGTCAGGAAGCGCATCGTGGCCGTCATCCTTCCGAGCAGCCGATCCGGCGTGATCGCCTGCCTCAGCGCGAGGTAGTTGATCGCGTAGACGATCGCCCCGAAGTCGAACACGAGCATCGCCGCACCGAGCGCGAACGTGGCGGTCCAGCCCGTGCCGCCGAGCAGCGCGAACGCCTGCCAGCCCACGACGGTGAGAACGAGGCCGTGCACGATCACCGGCCCGACGCCGAAGCGGCGCGACAGGCGCTCGGCCGACGCGGAGGCGAGCACGCAGCCCAGGCCTCCGCAGGCATAGGCGAAGCCGATCGCGCCGGCGGAGAGACCGAGCTCGCGGGTCGCGAACAGGATCAGCACGGCGATCTGCATGTGATGCAGGAACTGCCACAGGCCCGCGAGCCAGGCGAGGCCCCAGAGCGTGCGGTTGTCCCAGACCAGCCTCAGGCCCTCGCCGATCTCCCGCCACACCTGCGCCGCGCCGTTCGAGCGCACGACGTCGCTCTTCACCGCGATACGGCGAAGCATCAGCGCTGAGGCGAGGAAGGCGAGCGCGTCGAAGACGATCGCGAACGGCGCGGTGAGCGCCTGGATGAGGCCGCCCGCCATGCCGGGGCCGACGAGCGCGGCCGACGTCTCTCCGAGCGCGATCTTCGCGTTGGCCTCGACCAGCCGCTTGCGCCCCGCCATCTGCGCGATCAGCACCTGATAGGCCGCTCCCCCGACGACGTTCTGAACGCCGCAGACGAAGCCGACCACGAACAGGATTCCCATCGACAGCGAGCCGTGCCAGGCGGCGATCGGAATCGCCGCGAGCACTGCCGCCCGTCCGACGTCGGCCGCGATCACGACCGGGAGCTTGCGCACGCGGTCGAGCAGCACGCCGGCGTGCAGGCTGCAGAGCGCGAAGGGCAGCGTCTCCAGCGCGACCAGGATGCCCATCTGCAGCGGCGTGGCGTGCAGCAGCAGCGCCGCGGTGAGCGGAAGCGCGAGATTGGTGATCTGCGTGCCGTACGAGGTGACCGTGAGCGAGATCCACAGCCGGCGGAACTCGCGCGACAGCCACAGGCCGCGGAAGCGACGCCGCAGGCGGTGCCAGAATCTTCGTTTCTGTCTCATGGCTTCTTTCACCTCCGGCCGCTAAAGCACGGCCGCCGGTCATCCGACACCGGCGGGAAGAGAAGCCCGGAAATGAGCCCGGAGTTCGGTTCCCGCCCTGCCCGGCGGAAACCGACGGGCAGTGAGCTAGTGCAGCGAGAGCGAGGGCGCAATCCCCCGGCCGTAGCCGGAGAGGCGTCCACCCGGGAACACTCCCAACGTGAACGCGCAGGCCGTCGCGTCGATCGCACTCGCAATCGCGTTGACGGTTGTCGTCGGCGTTCGGGTCATGGTGGGAGCATTCCTCGGTGTTGTTGTTGTCGAATGAGGTTACGAGTCTACGCGAATCGGACCCCGCTGCCAAGGAAAGGGCGCGCCGTCAGCCGGGCGCGAACGCGCGCTTGTCGCATTTGCGCGACGCCGCGTCGTCGTTCCCGCGCAAGCGGGAACCAGCGGCTTGCCCTGGCGACGACCCTGGGTCACCGCATTCGCGGGGACGACAACCGGCGTTACCGCGCCGCCTGCTGCCGCGTCTCGTCGACGTCGAGATACTTCCACGGGTGCTCCCAGTACGCGTGCTTCTTGTAGCCGCGCAGCCAGGGTTGCACCAGCGTGTTCTCGATGGTGTAGAAGCCCAGCCACCACGGATTGTAGGCGGCGACGAGCTCGGACATGCGCCGATAGATCCGGTTGCGCTCCGCCCCGTCGGGCAGGCGGCGCGACGCGCGATAGAGCTCGTCGTACTCGGGCAGCGAAAACCGCGAATAGTTGGTCTGCCCGATGTTCGGGCCGTAGAGGAGCTGGGCGAACGCGTCGCCTTCGCCGTAGAGCGTGATCCAGCCCACGCGCCACATCTGCAGCTTCCCGGCCTTGCCCATCTTGAGGAGGTCGGGAAACTTCTGCTTCATGAACTCGATTCGGATGCCGACCGCCTTCATGCACTTCTGCCACAGCTCGTCGAATTCGCGATCGCGTGCCGACGTCGCCGACGCCATGACGATCGTGAACGGCTTGCCGTCGGGCAATTCCCGCCAGCCGTCGCCGTCGCGATCGCGATAACCGAAGCGGTCGAGCAGCGCGCTCGCCGCCGCGGGATCGTACTGAAGCGCCACGTTCCAGTGGTCGTCGTGCCCGGGAAGGTTCGGCGGTATGGGCTGCGTGGCGGGCAGCGCCTGCCCCTGGTAGACGACGCGGATCATCTCCGGGCGATCGAAGGCCATCGAGATGGCCCGGCGCAGCGCGATCTTCTCCTTGGCGTAGCCGCCGACGACCGGATCGTCCATGTTGAAGTACGCGTACTGGAGCGAGGGCTGCGTGATCCGGCCGAGCGTGACACCGCGCCGCGCATACTCCGCGCGCAGCCGCCCCGAGGCGTCGAGCACGGTGTCGGACAGATCAGAAGGCACATTGACGTAGTCGAGCGCGCCGCTGTTGAACGCGAGCAGCCGCGGATTCGACTCCTCGATCACGCTGATCTCGATCTGCCTGGCGATCGGCAGCTTCCTGCCGCGCATGCGCGCGATTAGCTCCCGGTCCGCGGGATCGCTGCTGTCGGGAAACGTCTCGTCGCGATAGCCCGGGTTGGCTTCCAGCACGATCTGCTGGCCGCGGCGCCATGACTTGAGACGGTACGCGCCCGTGCCGACGGGATGGTCCATCACCCAGCCGTTGGCGTCGCCGTAGGCTTCGACCACTTCGCGCGCCACGGCAGCCATCGGCGACTGCGTCATGTAGCCGAGCATGATGTAGTCGGCTTCCTTGAGCTCGAGCCGCAGCGTGTAGCGATCGAGCGTCCGCAGTCCTTCGATCGACACGTCGTAGTCGAAGCGGCCCGTCCTGTTCGCCGCGTCGATCACGCCTTCGGCGCCGACGATCTTGCCCTGGACGTACCAGGCGAAGGGCGAGCGCACGCGCGGATCGAGAAGCCGCTTCCAGGCATAGACGTAGTCGCTCGCGGTGAGCTCCCGCTTCCTACCCTTGAATGCCGGATCGTCGGCGAAATGGATGCCCGGCGTGATGCGCATAGTCCACGTCCGGCCGCCGTCGGCGATATCGGGCATCGCGGCGGCGGTGCGCGGCACGCGCTTATAGGGTCGCGCGAGATAGTCGAAGCCGTAGAGCGTCTCGAAGATCGCGCGGTTGATGCTGTCGGAGTACAGGTCGCTCGTCGCCTGGGGATCGAAGCCCGTCTCCGCGACGATGAACGCGGTGCGGATCGTCTTGGTGGATTCGGCGGCTCCGGCGGGTATCGCCGCGCCCGCCGCGACGGTCGCGGTCGCACGGAGAAACGCGCGGCGACCTTCGTCGATTCCGCCAGTCCGGCACAGGCTCGCCGATGGGTCATCCTGGCGCAGGTCGGGATCCGATTTGTGCTGCATGCGCCTAACGCATCGAAATTGCGTCCGGACCCCCGGCTTCATGCATGCCGGGGCCGGCTTCGCCGGGGCGACATGGATACGGTCGCGCCTTGGAGACAGTCACTTCGTCGCCGCCCGGCGCTGGTCGACATCGATGTCGTAGTACATCCAGGCGTGCGGCTCGAAGGTGCTGTACTTGTAGCCGTGCACCCAGGGATGCACGACGATGTTCTCGATCCGATAGGCGTGCAGCACCCAGGGAGCATACGCCACGACCAGCTCCGACATGCGCCGGTAGAGCTGCGTGCGCTCGGGGCCGTCCTTCATCCGCTCGGCCTTGTCGTAGAGCGCGTTGAACTCCGGCAGGTCGAAGCGCGACAGGTTGGAGTTGCCCTTGTGCGGGCCGTACAGAAGATCGAGAAACGTGCCGCCGTTGGCGTTGGTGGCGGTGTTGCCCAGCGCCCACATCTGCAGCTGGCCCGCGGTCGCCTGCTTGAGCGTATCGGGGAACTTCTGCTTGGTGAACTCGATGTGGACGCCGATCGCGTCCATGCTGCGCTTCCACAGCTCGTCGAACTGGCGGTAGATCGCCGAGGGGTCGGAGGCGAGCACGAGCTTCAGCGGCTTGCCGTCGGGCAGATCGCGCCAGCCGTCGCCGTCGCGATCGACATAGCCGAACTTGTCGAGCAGGGCCTTCGCGCCCGCGACGTCGTGCGTCGGGTTGCCCTTGAACGAAGGATCGTAGCCGAAGACGTTCGGTGGAATCGGCTGCGTGGCGATCTGCGCCTGGTCGAGCCGGATGACGTGGATCTCGTCGTCGTTGTTGTACGCCATGCCGATCGCACGCCGCAGCGCGATCTTGTCCGGCGTGTAGCCGCCGACGACCGGATCGTCCATGTTGAAGTACGTGTACGTGATGGCGGGCTGCACGCCGCGAAACTGCACGATGCCCCGGGCCGCGTACTCCGGCTTGAGCTTGTCGCCGTTGAGCATCTTGGTGACCAAATCGGTCGGGACCGTGATGTAATCGAGCTCGCCCTTCTCGAACGCGAGGAGCCGCGGATTCGACTCCTCGATGATCGCGATCTCGATGCGGCCGATGATCGGGAGCTTCTTGCCGTGCATCTCGCTCTCGATCGCCCGGTCCTCGGGCTGCGCGCTCTCGGGGAAGCGCACGTCGCGGAAGCCCGGATTG
>Ga0335077_10002171_pt1 | contig 23409 bp, 19 predicted proteins | sample Lox_Sample_31_FD_207151 | JGI IMG/M metagenome (GOLD analysis project Ga0335077, IMG submission 207151) | Soil microbial communities from Loxahatchee National Wildlife Refuge, Florida, United States - Lox_Sample_3.1 | ecosystem: Environmental > Terrestrial > Soil > Wetlands | place: USA...
GGTGAGCATCGCGGCCTCATCCGTGAGGATGTCGCCGAACATGTTCTCCGTGACCAGCACGTCGAAGTCGCGCGGCCGGAGCAGCAGGTGCATCGCGGCGGCATCCACCAGCATGTGCTCGAGCGCGACGTCGGGGAATTCCTCGGCCATGACGCGCGTGGCGGTCGCGCGCCACAGGCGCGAGGTCTCGAGCACGTTGGCCTTGTCGATGGAGGTGAGGTGGCGGCGGCGCGTGCGCGCCAGGCGGGCGGCGACCCGCACGATGCGCTCGATCTCGGCGCTCGTATAGACGCACAGGTCGGAGGCGCGCCGCGGCTCGCGGCGCTTCTCGCCGAAGTAGATGCCGCCGGTGAGCTCGCGCACGAACACGAGGTCGACCCCTGCCACCACCGCCGGCTTCAGCGTCGAGCTGTCCGCCAGTGCCGGCTGCACCTGCACCGGACGCAGGTTGGCGTACACCTCAAGCGCTGCGCGCAGCGCGAGCAGTCCCTGCTCGGGACGCACGCGCGCCTCCGGCGCCGACCACTTCGGCCCGCCGATGGCCCCGAGCAGCACCGCATCCGCGGCCAGGCAGGCGGCGAGGGTGGCCGCCGGCAGCGGCTCCCCGCAGGCATCGATGGCGGCGCCCCCGAAGGGCAGCTCCTCGAGCGTGAAGCTGTGGCCGAAGCCTTCGGCAATGGCGCGCAGGCAGGCGAGCCCCTGGGCGATGACCTCGGGCCCGATGCCGTCACCGGGCAGTACCGCGATGTGCGCCCTCATGCGTGCCGTTCGAAGGCGTCGATCTGGGCGCGGCGCGCGAGCAGGTAGCCGAGCTCATCCACGCCCTCGATCAGGCACTGCTGCGCAAAGGGCTCGAGCGGAAACTCCGCGGCCCTGCCATCGGGCAGCGTGAGGAGCCGCGCCGGCACGTCCAGCGTGAGCAGTGCTTGCGGATGCGCGTACAGCCACTCGCACAGCGGCTCGCTCACGATCACCGGCAGCAGGCCGTTCTTCAGCGCATTGCTGCGGAAGATGTCGGCGATCTCCGGCGCGATGACGGCGCGGAAGCCGTAGTCGAGCAGCGCCCAGGGGGCATGCTCGCGCGAGGAGCCGCAGCCGAAGTTGCGGCCGGCGACGAGGATCTGGCAGCCGGCCGCCTCCGGGCGGTTGAGTGCGAACTGGGCGCGCGGCTTGCCATCCGGGCCGTAGCGCCAGTCGGCGAACAGGTGTGCGCCGAGGCCCGCGCGGGTGGTGGTGGTGAGGTAGCGCGCGGGGATGATCTGGTCGGTGTCGATGTTGGCATCGGCGAGCACCACGGTGCGCGAGCTGAATGTGCGGAGCGGTTGCACGCGTGGCGCTTCCTAGATGAGCTCGCGCGGGTCAGTGACGCGTCCGGTGAGCGCGCTGGCGGCGGCGGTGAGCGGACTTGCGAGCAGCGTGCGCGCGCCCGCCCCCTGGCGGCCCTCGAAGTTGCGGTTGCTGGTGCTGACCGAATACTCGCCGCGGCCTACCAGATCGCCGTTCATCCCGAGGCACATGGAGCAGCCGGACTCGCGCCACTCGGCGCCGGCGGCGAGGAACACCTGGTCGAGGCCCTCGCGCTCGGCCTCGCGCTTGACCTGCTGGGAGCCCGGCACCACCAGCATCCTCAGCCCGCGGGCGATGTGCCGCCCGCGCAGCAGCGCGGCCGCCTGGCGCAGGTCCGAGAGCCGGGCGTTGGTGCAGCTGCCGATGAAGACGACGTTCACCTTCTGGTCCTTGATGGGTGCACCGGCCTCGAGCCCCATGTAGCGCAGCGCGCGCGCGAAGTCCGGATCATGCGGGCGTGCCGGGATCGCCGCCCCGATCGGCATCACCATGCCCGGATTGGTGCCGTAGGTGATCATCGGTTCCACCGCATCCGCGTCGATGTCGAGCTCGCGGTCGAAGCGCGCCCCCGCATCGCTCGGCAGGCTCCGCCAGTGCTCGAGCGCGCGCTCCCAGGCATCACCCTGCGGGGCGCGCGGCCGGCCGGCCAGATACTGATAGGTGATCTCATCCGGGCCGATCATGCCGGCCTTGGCGCCGGCCTCGATCGACATGTTGCACACGGTCATGCGCTCTTCCATGCCGAGCGCGCGCACCGTGGGACCACGGTATTCGATGACGTGCCCGGTGCCGCCGTCGACTCCGATCTCACCGATGATGGCGAGGATCAGGTCCTTGGCGGTGACCCCGGCGCGCAGCGCGCCGGCCACGTTGAGCGCGAGCGTGCGCGGCTTGCGCTGCAGCAGGCACTGCGTGGCGAGCACGTGCCCGACCTCGGTGGTGCCGATGCCGAAGGCGAGCGCGCCGAGCGCGCCGTGGGTGCTGGTGTGGCTGTCGCCGCACACGATGGTGCGCCCCGGCTGGCTCAGGCCCAGCTCCGGGCCGATGACGTGCACGATGCCGCGCTGCGGGTGCTGCAGGGCGAGCAGCTCGACGCCGAATTCGGCGCAGTTCTTCTCCAGGGTCGCGACCTGGCGCGCCGCCGCGTCGACCGCAATCGGGGCCCCGCCGAAGATCTGGGCGCTCTGCGTCGGGGTGGAGTGATCCATGGTGGCGAGCGTGCGCTTGGGGCAGCGCACCGGCAGGCCCCGCTCGCGCAGCACCGCGAAGGCCTGGGGCGAGGTGACCTCATGGATCAGGTGCAGGTCGACGTACAGCACCGCCGGGGCCTGGGCGCTCTCGGGCACCACCTCGTGCTGCTGCCACACCTTCTCGAACAGCGTGCGCGGCGCGGCGCCCCTGGGTGCTGTCGCGGACATGCCCCTTCAGCCGGAAGCCGCGGCGCGCGGCGCACTCATGTCGACGTAGTCAAGCCAGCCCCACTTGTCGGCGGTCTTGCCGCTGAAGAGCCCGAAGAAGGCCTTCTGCAGCGACTCGGTGATGGGGCCGCGCCGGCCGGCGCCGACCGGCAGGCGGTCCACCGAGCGGATCGGCGTCACTTCGACCGCGGTGCCGGTGAAGAAGGCCTCATCGGCCAGGTACAGCAGCTCGCGCGGCAGGGCGCACTCGCGCACCTCGAGGCCGCGCTCGCGGGCCAGGCGGATGACGGTGTCGCGCGTGAGGCCGCCGAGCACCGAGTGGGCGAGCGCCGGGGTAAGCAGCACCCCGTCCTTCACCAGGAACAGGTTCTCGCCCGAGCCCTCGCTCAGGGTGCCGTCGGCTGCCAGGCCGATGCCCTCGGCGAAACCGAGGCGGCGCGCCTCCGCGCCGATCAGCTGGCTGGAGAGGTAGTTGCCGCCGGCCTTGGCGAGCGCCGGCAGGGTGTTGGGGGCCACGCGTTGCCAGGAGGAGATGCACGCATCCACCCCCAGCTCCTCGGCCTCCGCCCCGAGGTACTTGCCCCATTCCCAGGCGGCGATCGCGACCTCGGTGGGCGGCTCGTACTTGGGCGTGACCCCGATCTCGCCGTAGCCGCGGAACACGACCGGGCGGATGTAGGCGCCGCGGCTCAGGCCGTTGGCGGCGATCACCTGGCGGCAGGCCTCGTTCAGCTGCTCGGGGCTGTAGGCGAGGGGGATGCGGTAGATCTTGGCCGAGTCGAACAGCCGCCGCGTGTGATCGCGCAGGCGGAAGATCGCCACGCCCTTGGGCGTCTCGTAGGCGCGCACGCCCTCGAACACCGAGGAACCGTAGTGCAGCGCGTGGGCGAGCACGTGCACCGTAGCCTTCTCCCAGGGCACGAGCTTGCCGTTGAACCAGATGAACTGCGTGGCGGGAATCGGCATGGGGTCTCCTTCAGACGCTGGTCGCCGCGGCCAGTCGCTCCTCGCGGCTGCGCACGCCGCTCGCGGCCAGTTCGATGCGGTTGATCACCTCGAGGAAGGCGCGCGCGGCCGACTCGACGATATTGGTGCTGACACTAGCACCGCGGTAGCTGCGCTGATTGTACTCCACGTACACGCGCGCCTCGCCCTGCGCGTCCTCGCCCTCACTCACCGCCTGCACCTCGAACTTGCGCAGCACCACGCTGAAGCCTGCGACCGCCTCGATCGCCTTGAAGGCCGCATCCACCGGCCCGTCCCCGCTCGCGCTGCGCTCGATGAGGCGCCCGTCGGCGTGCGCCAGGCGCACCGCCGCGCGCGCCGGGCCGCCGCTGGTGGCCTCGGTGGTCAGCTCGATGAGCGTCCACGGGCCGTGCGCGGCGCCTTCCGCGCGCAGCACCAGCGCCTCGATGTCACCGTCGAACAGCTCCTTCTTGCGGTCGGCGAGCGCCTTGAAGTCCTCGAAGATGCGGTTGAACTCGAGCTCGTCGAGCTCGAAGCCGAGCGCCTGCACGCGCTCGCGGAAGGCGTGCCGCCCGGAGTGCTTGCCGAGCACCAGGTGGCTGCGGGCGAGGCCGACGTCCTCGGGGCGCAGGATCTCGTAGGTCGAGTGGTGCCGCAGCATGCCGTGCTGGTGGATGCCGGACTCGTGCGCGAAGGCATTCTCGCCCACCACCGCTTTGTTGCGCGGGATCGGCTGCCCGGTGATGCTCGAGACCAGCCGCGAGGTGGGGTACAGGCGGTTGGTCTGGATCTGGGTGGCGACGTTGAAGAAGGCGGCGCGCGTCTTGAGCGCCATCACCACCTCCTCGAGCGAGCAGTTGCCGGCGCGTTCGCCGATGCCGTTGACGGTGCACTCGATCTGGCGTGCCCCGGCCACCACCGCGGTGAGGCTGTTGGCGACCGCCATGCCGAGGTCATCGTGGCAGTGCACCGAGAGGCGCACGCCCTCGATGCCGCGCACGTTCTTGCGCAGGTAGCGGAACAGCTCCGCGAACTCATCCGGCACCGTGTAGCCGACCGTGTCCGGGATGTTGACGGTGGTGGCGCCGGCGGCGATGGCGGTCTCGACCACCTGGGCGAGGAACTCGAGCTCGGTGCGCGAGGCGTCCTCGGGGGAGAACTCCACGTCCGCGCACAGCTCGCGCGCGCGCGCCACGCCGGCCGCGGCCAGGCGCAGGATCTCATCCTGCGCCATGTTGAGCTTGTACTGGCGGTGGATGGCGCTGGTGGCGAGGAACACGTGGATGCGCCGCTGTGCGGCGGCGCTGAGCGCGCGGTGGGCGAGCTCGATGTCATCCGGGTTGCAGCGCGCCAGTGCGCAGATGATCGGCCCCTGCACCTCGCGCGCCACGGCCGAGACGCTCTCGAAGTCCCCGCGCGAGGCGGCCGGGAAGCCGGCCTCGATCACGTCGACGCCGAGCTCGGCCAGCGCGCGCGCGACGCGCACCTTCTCCGGCTGCGTCATGCTGCAGCCGGGGGACTGTTCCCCATCGCGCAGCGTGGTATCGAAGATCAGGACACGGTCGGGATTGGCGACCATAAGGCACTTCCGGGTTTGCGGTTTAGGGGTTCACGGCCGGGCGCGCCTCAGGCGCGCTTCTCCTGCAGCCAGGCCATGCGCGAGCGCAGCTGCGCGCCCACCTTCTCGATCTGGCGGTCGAGGTCGGCATCGAGCAGCTTCTGGTACTCGCCCTTGCCGCTCTCGTTCTCCTTGATCCACTGGCGCGCGAAGCGCCCGCTCTGCACTTCCTTCAGCACCTTGCGCATCTCGTTCTTGACGCGCTCGTTGACGATGCGCGGGCCGCGCGTGAGGTCGCCGTACTTGGCGGTCTCGGAGATGAACTTGTGCATCTTGGCGATGCCGCCCTCGTACAGCAGGTCGACGATGAGCTTCAGCTCGTGCAGGCACTCGTAGTAGGCCACCTCGGGCTGGTAGCCGGCCTCCACCAGCGTCTCGAAGCCCTTCACCACCAGCTCGGTGGCGCCGCCGCACAGCACCGCCTGCTCGCCGAACAGGTCGGTCTCGGTCTCCTCCGCGAAGGTGGTCTCGATGACCCCGCCGCGCGTGCCGCCGATGCCGTGCGCGTAGGCGAGCGCCTTGGCGTGCGCCTTGCCGCTGGCATCCTGCGCCACCGCCAGCAGGCACGGCACGCCGGCGCCCTCCTGGTACTGGCGCCGCACCAGATCACCCGGGCCCTTGGGGGCGATCAGCACCACGTCCAGGTCCTTGCGCGGCTTCACCTGCTTGAAGTGCACGTTGAAGCCGTGCGCAAACAGCAGCGTCGCGCCGCGCTTCAAGTCGCCCTTGATGCTCTTGTAGAACTCCTTCTGCGCGGTGTCCGGGATGAGGATCGCGACCAGGTCGGCATCCTTCACCGCCGCGGCCGGCTCGGCCACCTTGAGGCCCGCCTTCTTCGCCTGCTTCCAGCCGGCGCCGCCCTTGCGCACGCCGACCACGACGTCGAAGCCCGAGTCGTGCAGGTTGAGGGCGTGTGCGCGCCCCTGGCTGCCGTAGCCGAGGATGGCGATGCGCGCCCCCTTCAGGGCCCGCTTGTCGACGTCTTTCTGCGAATACAGCCTCATCGAAGTCACTCCTCAATGCCTCATGCGGCAAACGTAAAAAACCCCGCAGCGGCCTTGGTGCCGGTGCGGGGTCCTGGTGTCTTATCGCGCGTGCCTGGTGTTTCTGTCAGGCGTCCGCGCGGGCCCCGCACCGTGCTCCAATAAGGAGCAGGCGGGGCAGCAGTACCAGCAGCAGCGCGCGCGCGGCGCCTGGCGGCGTCACGGCGGGGCAGGGGGCTGCGGCGGTCATGGTGTACATGCGTGGCGAACGAAACCTGATGCATCGATAGGAGCACACGGCCGGCTCGCTTGTCAACGCGGCCCCCGGTGCACGCGAGACGCGCGCGCTTTAAGCTTCACGCGTGCCTCAAGGCCGACCCGGTAAGCCCAGCCCCCTCGCCGAGGGCATATTCCGCCGCGAGATCCTGCCCTGGGGGCTGCTGGGCTTCACGCTCGGGCTGGTCGAGGGCGCCACCGCCGCCGTGCTGGTGAAGCAGCACTTCGCCGGCGCGGCTTCGGTGCTCGGGGTCAACCTGGCGGTCGGCCTGGTGAGCGGCGCGCCGGCCTTCTCCAACGTGCTCTCCTTCGTATGGGCCAACGTCGCGCACGGGCGCGCGCGCGTGCAGCTGATGGTTGCCCTGCAGGCGGGCTTTGCGCTCCTGGTCGGCTGCGTCGCGCTTGCCTCGCGCGCCTCCGCCGGACTGTGGCTCACGGTCGGCTCGATCATCGCGGCGCGCGTGGTGTGGGCCGGGATCCTCACGGTGCGCGCGGCGGTGTGGACCTCCAACTACCCGCGCAACGTGCTGGCGCGCATCACCGGACGCATCGTCATCGTGAACGCGATCGCGGTGGCGAGCTCGGCGGCGCTGGTGGGCTGGGCGCTGCAGGCGCAGGCGCTCGATGCGCGCTGGCTGTATGGCGGCGGTGCGCTCGCCGGCCTCACGGCCGCGTGGCTGTATCGCGCCATGCGCGTGCGGCGCGAGTTCCAGCTGCTGCAGGCGGAGGCCGCGAGCGGCATCAGCAGCGAGCCCTTCAGCCTCGCGATGCTGACGCAGATCCTCAAGGAGGACCCCGCTTACCGCGAGTACATGCTGTGGATGGGCATCTTCGGCGCCGGCAACCTCATGCTCACCGCGCAGCTGGTGCTCATCTTCTCCGAAGGCCTGCACCTCTCCAGCGGCACGCAGATCGCGCTGCTCGCGGTGGTGCCGCTCATCAGCCAGCCGGTCTTCATGCCCTGGTGGTCGCGGCTCTTTGACGGCTCGCACGTGGTGCGCTACCGCTCGCGCCAGGGCTGGGCGCTGGTGGCCGCGAGCTGCGCGCTGTGCCTCGGGGTCTTCCTGGCCTCGCTCCCGGTATTGTGGTGCGGCTCGGTGCTGCTCGGGGCGGCCACGGCCGGTGCTAATCTAGGCTGGAACCTCGGCCACAATGACTTCGCCTCCCTCGGGCGCGCGCAGCACTACATGGGCGTGCACGTGACACTCACCGGGCTGCGCGGCGGGATCGCCCCGCCGCTCGGCGTGCTGGCGTACATGGCGCTCGAGCGGCTCGCGCGCGGGGCGGGACAGTACGCGCTGTTGCTGCCGCTTGCGATGACGGCGGCGGGGGCACTCGGCTTTAACCGCATGCGCGCGGCACTCGAGGGCGGCGCGCGGCAGGGCTCATGAGAAGGACGGCGATGCCAAAGCGAACGGTCGATCCGCGCCAGTACTCGCACGTGGTCATGGACGGGGTGAAGCAGGCGCCCTCGCGCGCCATGCTGCGCGCCGTGGGCTTCACGGACGAGGACTTCACGCGGCCGCAGATCGGGGTCGCCTCGACCTGGGCCAACGTCACCCCCTGCAACATGCACATCGGCGAGCTCGCGCGTGAGGCCTGCGCCGGGGTCGATGCCGCCGGTGGCAAGAGCGTGCTCTTCAACACCATCACCGTCTCGGACGGCATCTCCATGGGTACGCCCGGGATGCGCTACTCGCTGGTGTCGCGCGAGATCATCGCCGACTCGATCGAGGCCGTGGCGGGGGCCGCCGGCTTTGACGGCCTGGTGGCCCTCGGCGGCTGCGACAAGAACATGCCCGGCTGTGCCATGGCGCTGGCGCGCCTGAACCGCCCGGCGGTGTTCGTCTACGGCGGCACCATCCGCCCGGGCGTACAGCGGCGCGACATCATCTCGGTCTTCGAGGCGGTCGGGGCGCACGCCGCCGGGCGCTTAAGCAGCGGGCAGCTGCTGGAGATCGAGCGCACCGCGATCCCCGGACCGGGCAGCTGCGGGGGCATGTACACGGCCAACACCATGGCCTCGGCGATCGAGGCCCTGGGGCTGTCGCTCCCGGGAAGCTCCGCGCAGGAGGCGGTGGGGGCGGACAAGCGCTCGGACAGCCACCGCGCGGGGGAGGCCGTGGTGCGCCTGGTGCGCGACGGGCTGCGACCGCGCGACATCCTCACCCGGCGCGCCTTCGAGAACGCCATTACCGTCGTGATCGCGCTCGGGGGCTCGACCAACGCCGTGCTGCATCTGCTGGCGATCGCCCAGGCGGCCGGCGTCAAGCTCACGCTCGATGACTTCACGCGCCTCGGACGGCGTTCCCCGGTGCTCGCGGACCTGAAGCCGAGCGGCCGGTACCTGATGTCCGAGCTAGTCGCGATCGGGGGCATTCAGCCGCTGATGAAGATGCTGCTCGAGGGCGGCCTGCTGCACGGGGACTGCCGCACCGTCACCGGGCATACGCTCAGGGAGAATTTGCAAAAGGTCCCCATGTACATGAGCGATCAGGACATTGTCCGGCCACTGTCGCGGCCCCTGAAGAAGGACAGCCACCTCGTGGTGCTCTACGGCAACCTCGCCCCCGAGGGTGCGGTGGCGAAGGTGACGGGCAAGGAGGGAGAGCGCTTCGAGGGGCGCGCGCGCGTGTTTGAGGGCGAGGAGCGGGCGACGGCCGCGATCCTGGCGGGGCGCGTGCGCGCCGGGGACGTGGTGGTCATTCGCAACGAGGGTCCGCGCGGGGGCCCGGGCATGCGCGAGATGCTCTCGCCCACCAGCGCCATCATGGGGCGCGGGCTCGGGGACAAGGTCGCGCTCATCACCGACGGGCGCTTCTCCGGCGGCAGCCACGGCTTCGTGGTCGGACATATCTCGCCGGAAGCCGCGGTTGGCGGGCCCATTGGCCTCATCCGCAGCGGCGATCGCATCGTGATCGATGCACTGCGGCGCGAGCTTACGGTGCAGCTGCCGGCTGCCGAGCTGCAGCGCCGCCGTAAGGCCTGGAAGCCCGCCCGCCCGTTCGCCAGCCATGGCGTGCTCGCCAAGTACGCGCGCCTCGTCGGCAGCGCCTCCCAGGGGGCCGTCACCGAGCCGATACAGACACGTCGACGCCATTCTTAAGCCGCCGGCGGAGTTGTCAGTGGATATGGCAGCGGTTACAGTTCGCGCACACGCGTCCGTGCTGCGCTTAAGCGCACAGTCTTCGTGGGTGACTCTTATAATCACAGCACCCGACGAGGGCGGATGCCGGAAAAGGTTTGTCGGCCCGAAGCGATGAGGGAAGTGCGCAGCTGCTGATGCTGCGGACTTGAGGTCCGGGTTTCTCGAACGGGGGAGTCGCAAGCGCGGATCAAACGCGCGCCCGGTGGTTTGGATGACTGACGGCATTTGAATAACTCATGGCAGCCTACCTCGAACAAGACTCCGGCTTCTTAACGCGCCGCGGCTTGGTGCTCATCGCCATCATCCTCCTGCACCTGTTCATCTTCTGGGCGCTGGCCAGCGGCCTGGCGCGGCGCGCGATCGAGGTGATCGCGCCACCGATCCAGACGGTCATCGAGACCGAGACGCACAAGGACGCGCCGCCGCCGCCGCCGCCGCCGCCGACCTTCGAGCGCCCGCCGGTGGAGATCCCGCCGACCGACACCATCGTCGAGATGCCGGTGGCGCAGACCACCACCGCGATCTCCAACACCACGACCCAGCACGTGGCCGCCCCGGTGGTCGCCAAGCCGGTCAACAAGACGGCCCCCAAGATCGGCAAGGGCTTCCCGAACTCGGAAGACTTCTATCCGGCGGCCTCCAAGCGCTTAGGGGAGGAGGGCTCCCCCACGGTGCACGTGTGCATCGGCGCCAGCGGCAAGCTGACCGAGGACCCGAAGATCGCCGCGAGCTCCGGCAGCGCGCGCCTGGATGAGGGCGCACTCGCGCTGGTGAAGGCCGGGGCCCGCTACATCCAGCCGGGCACCGAGGATGGCAAGGCGGTCGACTCCTGCTTTGACTTCCGCATCAAGTTCCAGATGACCAGATAACACTATTGATCCAGGCGCCGCCCCTAACCCGGGCGGCTCTTTTTTTCGAGGAAACTATGGAAAACCAACCCGCTCCCATCGCCCCACCGACCGCCCAGGTCGAGAATCCCTACGGCCTGACCGCGCTGTGGCAGACCGGCGATATCGTCGCGCGCTCGGTGCTCGTGCTGCTCGTCATCATGTCGCTGGCCTCCTGGTACGTGATGCTCACGAAGCTGTGGGACCAGCGCAAACTGCGCCAGTCCGTGCGCGTGGTCGAGAAGCAGTTCTGGACCGCCCCGTCGGTGAAGGACGGTGTCGAGCGACTGAAGAAGGGCGATGAGTTCCGTGCCATCGCCGAGGACGGCCTGCGCGCCGCCTCGCACCACGACGGTCGCCTGACCGACCGCATCGACCTCAACGAGTGGATCACCATGTCGCTGCAGCGCGCCGTGGACACCGTCAACAGCAAGCTCTCCAATGGGCTCGGGCTGCTCGCGACCGTCGGCTCGACCGCGCCGTTCGTCGGACTGTTCGGCACGGTGTGGGGCATCCTGAACGCCCTCGTCGGCATCGGCATCGCCGGCCAGGCGAGCATCGACAAGGTGGCCGGCCCGGTCGGTGAGGCGCTCATCATGACCGCCATCGGATTGTTCGTGGCGGTGCCCGCGGTCATGGGCTACAACTGGCTGCTGGGACGCAACAAGGCGCTGCAGGATGCGCTGCGGAACTTCGCGAGCGACCTGCATGCCTACCTGGTAGGGGGCGCGCGGGTTGAGACCGGCGGCGGGGTGCGCCCGGCCGCCGCCAAGGCCCAACCGCTCGGCAAGTAGGAAGCGCCGCATCCGTGGGCTCGCGGAGTGCGCCTGGCACGCCGCGGGCCTCGACGGAAGCGCGCTCTAAGGAGTCGCTGCCATGGCAATGAGTGTAGGCGGGGGTAACTCGGAAGAACCCACCGCAATGTCGACCATCAACACGACGCCGCTGGTGGACGTCATGCTGGTGCTGCTGATCATCTTCCTGATCACCATTCCCGTGATCAACAAGACGGTCAAGGTGAACCTGCCCAAGGCGGTCAACATCCCGACCCAGACCAAGCCGGAGAACATCACCATCGCGGTCGACAAGGAGGGCAACATCTACTGGAACGACAAGCGGCTGGCCAGCCAGAACGACCTGCTGGCCAACGTCAAGGCCGCCGCGGTGAAGAAGCCGCAACCCGAGATCCACATCCGCGGCGACAAGGAGACCCGCTACGAGGCCATCGGGCGCGTCATGTACATGATCCAGCGCGGCGGGGTGGTGAAGGTCGGCTTCCTCACCGAGCCCGACCACGGCGTGCGCGGCTACCGCTAAGTCTCGAGGAGCTCAATCCCATGGCAATGAGTGTTGGTTCCAGCTCCGGCGTGATGTGCGACATCAACACGACGCCGCTCATCGACGTCATGCTGGTGCTGCTGGTGACCCTGATCGTCTCGCTCCCGGTCATGACGCACGCGGTCAAGCTCGACATGCCCAATCCGAACGCCCAGCCGCCACCGCCCGACACCCCGCCTGAGGTGATCGACCTGGAGATCGACTTCGATGGCACCGTGGCCTGGAACGGCACGCCGGTGCCGGACATGGCGACGCTGGAAGGCTACTTCCGCAACGAGTCCGTGAAGGATCCGCAGCCGGAAATTCACCTGCGTCCCGACCGGCGCGCCAAGTACGACGCGGTGGCGAAGGTGCTGGCCGCGGCCCAGCACAATCGCATGCAGAAGATCGGCTTCGTGAACGTCGCGGAATTCGGCTCCTAACGTCAGGTACGAAACATCCCTATGAAGTCAACGGTTACCCTGGTGGCGGCCCCGGCCGCTGCCATCGCCCTGCTGATCACTGCCGCGCCCGCGCTCGCCGCCGGGGGCAAGCCCACCAACTCCGAGAAGGTGGCGAAGCTCCTGAGTCCGGCCCAGGACATGATGAAGTCCAAGAACTGGTCGGGCGCGCTCGCCAAGATCAAGGAGGCGGAAGGGCTCCCGGACAAGAACCCCTTCGACGTCTACACGATCGCGGAGTTTGCCTGCCAGGCCAACATCGGCGCCGGCAACTACAGCGAGGCGGCCAAGGCGTGCGAGGAGCAGCTCAACAACAGCTACATGAACGAGGCCAACGTGCCGCGGCAGGTGCACATCCTGCAGGCCGTCAACTACCAGATTAAGAACTACGACAAGGCCGTCGAGTACGGCCAGCGCGCCGTCAAGGCAGGCACCGCGAGCGAGGAGGACAAGAACATCCTCGCCCAGGCCTACTACCTGAAGGGCGACTGGAAGAACACGGTCAAGATCGAGGATTCGCTGGTCGACCAGGAGATCAAGGCCGGCCAGCAGCCCAAAGACCAGCAGCTGGCCCTGGTGCTCAGTGCCTGCGTCAAGCTCGAGGATGCGGCCTGCCAGGAGCACGCGCTCGAGCGCATGGTGGCCTACTACCCCAAGCCCGAGGTGTGGAAGCAGCTGCTGTTCACCGTGCAGAAGGAGACCTCGGGGAATGACTCGGCCACGCTGCAGACCTACCGCCTCATGAGCGAGGTTGACGTGCTCTCGCAGCCGAGCGACTTCAACGAGGCCGCGCAGCTGGCGCTGGAAGCCGGCTCCCCGGGTGAGGCGCAGAAGTTCCTCGAGAAGGGCTTCGCCAGCAACGCTTTCACCGACCAGCGCATCAAGGACCGCAACACCCGCCTGCTCGAGACGGTGAAGAAGACCGCCGCCACGGACCAGGCCTCGCTGCCGAAGACCGAGAAGGAGGCCGAGACCTCGGCCACCGGCGCCAAGAACGTCGGCGTCGGGCTCGCTTACCTGGGCTATGGCCAATACGACAAGGCGGCGGACGAGATCTCCAAGGGCCTCGCCAAGGGCGGCGTGAAGAGCGAGCCCGAGGCGCGCCTGCTGCTCGGCATTGCGCAGCTCAAGGGCGGCCACAAGGATGAGGCGGTCAAGAGCTTCAAGGCCGTCAAGGGCGACCCGAACCTGGAGAAGCTGGCGAACCTCTGGGCGCTGCACGCCCGCCAGGCCTGAGCGCGTAAGGGTTTCCCCCTACGCTGGAAATCAACGGGGCCGGCGAGAGAAAATCTCCCGGCCCTTTTCATTGGCGCGCCTCCCGTGAGCGGGGCGCCCGGCAACACGCGAAAGGAACACCACATGGCGATCAAGGCAGGCGAGCGCATGCCCTCGGGCAAGCTCAAGCGGATGACCAAGGAAGGCCCGAAGGACATCTCCACGGACGAGCTCTTCAGCGGCAAGACGGTGGTGCTGTTCTCGGTGCCCGGCGCCTTCACCCCGACGTGCGACGCCAAGCACCTGCCCGGCTTCGTCGAGCTCGCCGACCAGCTGCGCGCCAAAGGCGTGGACACCATCGCCTGCATGGCGGTCAACGACGTGTTCGTCATGAACGCCTGGGGCAAGTCCTCCGGCGTCGGCGACAAGGTGATGATGCTGGCCGACGGCAACGGCGACTACGCGCGCGCGCTCGGGCTGGAGCTGGATGCCAAGGGCTACGGCATGGGCATGCGCGGCCAGCGCTTCGCGATCCTCGCCAAGGACGGGCTCGCCAAGGGCGTCTACGTGGAGGCCCCCGGCGAGTTCAAGGTGTCCGCCGCCGAGTACGTGCTGAACCAGCTCTAGAGCAGCCGCTCGATCTCCGGGATCACCTGGAACAGGTCGCCGACCAGGCCGAAGTCGGCGACCTCGAAGATCGGCGCCTCGCCGTCCTTGTTGATGGCGACGATCGTGCGGGCGTCCTTGATGCCGGTGAGATGCTGGATGGCCCCGGAGATGCCCACCGCCACGTACAGCTCGGGCGCGATGATCTTGCCGGTCTGCCCGACCTGCATCTCGTTGGGCGCGTAGCCGGCATCCACCGCGGCGCGCGAGGCGCCCACGGCCGCGCCGAGCTTGTCGGCGAGCTGGTAGAGGAGCCTGAAGCCCTCTGCGCTCCCGAGCGCTCGGCCGCCCGAGATCACGCGCGCGGCGGTCTGCAGGTCCGGGCGGTCGCTCTTGGCCGCCGACACCGACACGAAGCGCGTGTGCGTCGGCAGCGTGACGCTGACATTCGCCGCCTCGATGGGCGCGGCGCTGGCGCCGGAGGGCGCGGCCTCGAAGGAGGCGGCGCGCACCGTGCCCACCAGCTTGTCCGCGGCGCTGCTGTCGACCGTCAGGATGGCGTTGCCGGCGAAGATCGGCCGCCGGAAGCGGCTCGCGCTCTCGATCGCCATGATGTCGCTCACCTGCGGCGCATCGAGGAGTCCGGCGACGCGTGCCATCAGGTCCTTGCCGAAGGTGGTCGAGGCGCCGAACAGGTGCGTGTACGGGCCGGCGAGTGCGGCCACCTGCGGTGCCAGCACGGCGGCGAGGGCGGGCTCGTTGGCCGGATTCTCGAGCGTGAGCACCCGCGCGACGGGCAGCTGCGCGGCCTGCGCCGCCACGCCCGCAGCACTGGCGGCGAGCACCACGATGCTGATCTCGGCTCCGGCCAGGGTGCGGGCGCAGCTGACGCACTTGGCGGTGGCTGGATTTAACTTGCCGCCCGCGTGCTCGGCGACGATGAGTACTTTGGCGTTCACAGCAGACCCTTCTTCTTCAGCGCCTCGACCAGCTCGGCCGCATCCTTCACCCGGATGCCCTTCTGGCGCTGCGGCGGCGGCTCGAAGCGCACCAGCTTCAGCTGCTGGCGCGGCTCGACGCCGAGGGCGCCGAGCGTCAGGGTCTCGAGCGGCTTCTTCTTGGCCTTCATGATGTCCGGCAGCTTCACGTAGCGCGGCTCGTTCAGGCGCAGGTCCGTGGTGATCACGGCCGGCAGGTCGACCTCGAGCGTCTCAAGCCCCGCATCCACCTCGCGCGTCACGCGCGCCGTTTCCCCCTGCAGCTCGAGCTTGGAAGCGTAGGTGGCCTGCGGGCGCTGCCACAGCGCCGCCAGCATCTGCCCGGTCTGGCCATTGTCATCATCGATCGCCTGCTTGCCGAGGATCACCAGCAGCGGCTGCTCCTTCTCCACCAGCTTCAGGAGCACCTTCGCGGCCATGAGCGGCTCGATCACCCCGTCGGCCTGCACGTGCAGGGCGCGGTCGGCCCCCATCGCGAGCGCGGTCCGCAGCTGCTGCTGGCAGTCCGCCGGGCCGACGGTGGCGACGACCACTTCCTCGGCGAGCCCGCGCTCCTTGATGCGCAGCGCCTCCTCGAGCGCGATCTCGTCGAAGGGGTTGACGCTCATCTTGACCCCTTCGGTGATGACGCCGGTGTTGTCCGGCTTCACCCGGATACGCACGTTGTAGTCAACGACGCGCTTGATGCCGACCAGAATCCGCTTCATTCCCGTGTGCTCTTGCTGTGCTCTTTTGAGGGGCCCGCCGCGGCGGGCGTGGAAAAGCCCAGTATAACGGGCCACCGGCCGCACGGTTGCCGGGACGGGTCGTGGCGTTGACGAATTGCGCAGCCCCTCCCTAAAGTCCTCGGCCCATGCTGAGCTACGTCCTCCGGCGCCTCGCCGGACTGATCCCCACGCTCATCGTCATCGTCACGGCCTCCTTCCTGATCCTGCGCCTGGCTCCCGGCGGCCCCTTCGACCAGGAACAGACCCTCGCCCCGCAGGTGCGCGCCAACCTCGCGCGCGCCTACGGACTCGATCGACCGCTCGCCGAGCAGTACGCGCGCTACCTGCGCGGTCTCGCCCACGGGGACTTCGGCGCCTCACTGCGCGAGCGCGACTTCAGCGTCGGGGAGCTGATCGCCCAGGGCCTGCCGGTGAGCGCCGCGCTCGGTGCGCTGGCGCTGCTGCTGGCCCTGCTCGCCGGCATACCCGGCGGCATCGCCGCGGCGCTGTGGCGCGCGCGTGCGCTCGATCAGCTCGCCGGCGCGCTCAGCGCACTGGCGCTGGCGCTGCCGGGCTTCGTGGTCGGGCCGCTGCTGGTGCTGCTCTTTGCGCTCACCTGGCAGTTACTGCCGGCCGGCGGACTTGAGGCGCCCCCGCTGCGCCACCTCATCCTGCCGGCCATCACCCTGGCGCTGCCGGTGGCGGCAGCGCTGCTGCGCCTGATGCGCGCGAGCCTGCTCGAGGTGCTGCGCGCCCCGTACGTGCGCAGCGCGCGCGCGCGCGGCCTCGGTACGCCGCGGGTGCTGCTGCGGCACGCGCTGCCGCCCGCGCTGCTGCCGGTGCTGAGCTACCTCGGGCCCGCGATCGCCTTCCTCGTCACCGGCTCGCTGGTGGTCGAGACGGTGTTCGGCCTGCCGGGCACCGGGCGCTACCTGGTGCAGGGCGCGATCGACCGCGACTACCCGCTCGTGCTCGGCATGGTCATCGTGTACGCAGCGCTCACGCTCGTCATGAACTTCCTGGTCGACCTGGTCTGCGCCTGGCTCGACCCGAGCGTGCGCCATGGGCTCGAGTGAGGCGGCGCGCGCGGGCCCGTGGCGCAGCCTCGCGGCGCGGCTCGCCGCGCAGCCTTCGGCGCGCTTCGCGCTGCTCGGCCTCGGCGTGCTCTTGGTGCTGGCGCTGGCCGGCCCGCTGCTAAGTCCGTGGCGCTTCGACGCCCTCGACTGGCGGCACCTCGCCGCCCCGCCGGGACAGGCGGCCGCGCACTGGCTCGGCACCGACCGCCTCGGGCGCGACCTGTACGTGCGCGTGCTCGGGGCGCTGCGGCTCTCGCTCCTGGTCAGCCTGTGCGCGAGCGCCGTGAGCGTGGTGTTCGGCATCGGCTACGGCGCGCTCGCCGGCTACGCCGGCGGCCGCACCGATCAGCTCATGATGCGTGCGGTGGACGTGCTGTACTCGCTGCCCTACCTGCTGATCGTCATCATCTTCACCAGTCTGCTGCCACGCGGCAGCCTCGCCGTGCTGTTCGTCGCCCTCGGGGCGGTCGGCTGGCTCACGAGCGCGCGCATCGTGCGCGCCCAGACCCTCGCCCTGAAGCGCCGGCCCTTCATCGAGGCGGCGCGCGCGCTGGGCGTGCCGCCCGCGAGGATCGTGACGCGCCACGTGCTGCCGAACCTCATCGGCCCGGTGATCGTCTATGCGACGCTGACCGTGCCGCAGATGATCCTCTACGAGGGGTTCCTCAGCTTCCTCGGGCTCGGCGTGCAGGAGCCGCGCGCGAGCCTCGGCAACCTGATCGCCAACGGGGCCCAGGAGATGAGTGCGGCGCCGTGGCTGATCGTGGTGCCCTCCGTGCTGCTCGTAACGCTGCTGCTGTGCCTGAACCGCCTGGGCGATGCGCTGCGCGATGCGCTCGACCCGCACCAGGAGTGAGGCGGTGAGCGCGCTGCTGGACATCCGTGGCCTCTGCGTCGACTTCCACACCCCGGCGGCGGTGGTGCATGCCGTGCGCGACCTGACACTCAGCGTGTCCCCCGGGGAGTGCCTGGGCGTGGTGGGCGAGTCCGGCGCCGGCAAGAGCCAGGCGTTCATGGCGGTCCTGGGGTTGCTCGCGCCGCCGGCACGGGTGAGGGGCAGCGCGCGCTTCCGCGGGCGCGAGCTGCTCGGGCTCGCCGCGGGGGCGCTGGATCAGCTGCGCGGTGCACGCATCGGCACGGTGTTCCAGGACCCCTCGAGCTGCCTCACCCCGCACCTGCGCATCGGCGCGCAGATCAGCGAGGTGCGCGTGCGGCACCTGAGGGAGTCCGCGCGCCAGGCGCGCCGCGCCGCGCACGCGCTGCTCGAGCGCGTGCACATCGCGGACGCCGCACGGCGCCTGCAGCAATACCCGCACGAGCTCTCCGGGGGCCTGCGCCAGCGCGCCATGATCGCGCTTGCGCTCGCCGCCAGCCCGCAGCTGCTCATCGCCGACGAGCCGACCTCATCGCTCGATGTCACCGTGCAGGCACAGATCCTTGCGCTGCTGCTGGAGCTGAAGCGCTCGGGCAGTCTCACTCTGGTGCTGATCACCCACGATCTGGGGGCGGTCGCGGGTCTCGCCGACCGCATCGGCGTGTTGCGCGACGGCACGCTCGTCGAGTGCGGCAGCGCGCAGCAGGTGCTCGAGGCCGCGCGCACCCCCTACGCGCGCGCGCTGGTGGGCGCCGCGCGTGCGCTCAACGGGGCGGCACCGGCTCGCGAGGGCGGCTCGCCCACGGCCCCCGTGGCGCTCGCCGCCGAGAACCTGAGCGTCACCTACCACCGGCCGCGCTGGGGACTCACCAGCGAGCCGGTGCCCGCCCTCGCGGAGGTGAGCCTCGCGCTGCACGCGGGCGAGTCACTCGCGGTGGTGGGGGAGAGCGGCAGCGGCAAGTCGACGCTCGCACGCGCGCTTCTGAAGCTCCTCCCGCCGAGCGCCGGCCGCATCCTCTGGCAGGGCGCATCCCCCGAGACACTCGGACCGGCGGCGGTGCGCGCCTGCCGCGCACGACTGCAGCTGATCTTTCAGGACGGGCTCGCGAGCCTCGACCCGCGCCAGCGCGCCCTGGACATCGTCGCCGAGGGCCTGAGCGTGCACGCGCCGGGATTGCCTGTCGCGGAGCGCGAGGAGCGCGTGCTCCGGGCGCTCGCGCAGGTGGGGCTCGAGCCCGAGCTCGCGCAGCGCTTCCCGCATCAGCTCTCCGGTGGCCAGTGCCAGCGCCTGGGCCTCGCGCGCGCCATGGTGCTCGAGCCGGCCGTGCTGGTGTGCGATGAGCCGCTGAGTGCCCTGGATGTCTCGAGCCAGGCGCAGCTGCTCGAGCTGCTGCAGGCGCTCAAGCACCGCCACGGCGTCGCACTGCTGTTCATCACCCACAACCTGGCAAGCGTGCGTGCGCTGTGCGAGCGCGTCCTGGTGCTCCTGCGCGGGCGCATGGTGGAGCTCGCCCCCGCCGCGACCCTGTTCAGCGCCCCCGGCCACCCCTACACCCGTGAGCTGCTCGACTCCGTGCCGCTGCTGGATGCGCAGCGCGAGCCCGAGCGGCTGCGGCGCGCGCGCGCGTCAGCGCCGGAGGAGCCGGCCGGGGAGGGCGGCTGCCCGTATCGCGGGCGCTGCGGCTACGCACAGCCCGCGTGCGCCATGGCGCCGGTCTGGGAGGGGCCCTCCGCCGAGCACCGCCTCGCCTGCCGCCGCTGGCGCGAGCTGCCGCCGCCGTAGCGCACCGCAGGCGCGCAGCGGCGGCGTCACAGTTTCGCGCCCGGCGCGGGCGGCGACGCTGCCCTCAGCTGCTATCCTTGTGCGATGAGTGACGCCACCGTCCGCCCGAGCGAGGGCCTGAAGCACGTCCGCTACGAGATCCGCGGGCGCCTGGCGCGCCGCGCGCACGAGCTCGAGCGCCAGGGATACGAGATCATCTCGCTCAACATCGGCAACCCGCGTGCCTTCGGGCTGCGCACGCCCGAGACGATGCGCCTCGCCATGATCGAGAACCTGCCGGAGGCGGAGGGCTACTGCCACCAGAAGGGCATCTTCCCGGCCCGCGAGGCGGTGGTGATGCAGCAGCAGGCGCGCGGCATCACCGGCGTCACCGCCGAGGAGGTCTTCATCGGCAACGGCGTGAGCGAGCTGATCGACCTGACGCTGCGGGCGCTGCTGAATGAGGGCGACGAGGTGCTGGTGCCGAGCCCCGACTACCCGTTGTGGACGGCGGCGGTGACGCTCAACCGCGGCCGCGCCGTGCACTACCCGTGCCGCCCGGAGAACGCCTTCGTGCCTGATCCGGAGGAGCTGGCGCGCCTCATCACCCCGCGCACGCGGGCGATCGTCGTCATCAACCCCAACAACCCCACCGGCGCGGTCTACCCGCGCGCAGTGCTCGAGGCGCTCGTGCGCCTGGCCGAGCGCCACGCGCTGGTCGTCTTCAGCGACGAGATCTACGATCAGATGACCTATGCGGATGCGCAGTTCGTGCCGCTCGCGACCCTGGTGCACGGCACGCTGTGCGCCACGCTCTCGGGACTGTCCAAGGTGTACCGCGCCTGCGGCTACCGGGTCGGCTGGGCGGTGTTCTCCGGGCGCACCCACGCCGCGGCCGACTACCTCGGCGCGCTCGAGCTGCTCTCCTCGCTGCGCCTGTGCAGCAACGTCATGGCACAGTGGGCGGTGCAGACCGCGCTCGGCGGCCACCAGAGCATCCGCGAGCTCGTCGCCCCCGGCGGCCGCCTGTACGAGTCACGCGCCACGATCCTGGAGGCGAGCGCACGCAGCCGCTTCCTCACGCTGGCGCCGCCCGGCGGGGCCATGTACGCCTTCCCCGGGGTGAATGCGGCGGTGCTGCCGCAGTTCGATGACCAGCAGTTCGCCCTCGACCTGCTCGAGCAAAAGCACGTGCTCATCGCCCCGGGGGTGAGCTTCAACGTGCCCTACCGCAACCACTTCCGCATCACCAACCTGCCGGATGCGGCCACGCTGCGCGAGGTGTTCGCACGCATCGAGGAGCTCCTGAGCGGCTATGCCGAGGAGCCTCCCGCGCACGAGGCCGGCACCAACGTCATCAGCGGCCGCTTCGCCTGAGGGAGGGCGCGAGCTCGCGCACCCGGGCTTCCTTGCTCAGCCTGCCTGCCAATCTCCTCGCGCACCTGACTGAGGGCGGCACGCTGCTCGTGCCGACGCGCGCGCGGCGCCGGGCCGTGCAGCTGGCCTATGCCACCGCCCAGCTGCGGCAGGCGCGCACCGTGTGGCCGAGCCCGCAGGTGCTCACGGTACGCGCCTGGGTGCGCCAGGAATGCGAGCAGCGCGCCGCACAGGACCCGCAGGCGTGGCCGCGGGCCCTGAGCGCGAGCGAGGAGTGGCTGCTGTGGCGGCAGGCCGCCACGGCAGCCGCACGTGGCGCGGTGTTCTTCGACGAGGGCCTGCTGGCGCGCGCCCTGCAGCAGGCGGCCGCGCTCGCCGCCGATTACGGGCTGGCGCTGAGCCGCGCTGCTGCCGGGACTGAGGCGGGACTTCTGTACGAGGCGCAGCGCTTCCTGAGCGCGCGCTGCGCCGAGCTCAACGCCGCCGACCATCCTGCCCTGCTCGAGCGCCTGACCCAGGCACCCCGCGGCAGCACACCCTTGCCGCTCCTGGCGGGCTTTACGAGCATCCCGCCACGGCTCGCCGCGCTCACCGGCGGTGAGTGCGCGCGCCCCGTGCCCGCTCCAGCGCGCAGCCCGCAGCTGCGGCAACCGACGGATGCGGCGGCCGAGCTCGAGGCGATCGCCGCCTGGTGCCACGCACGCCTCGCCGCATGCGCCGATGCGCGCCTGCTGGTGCTGCTGCCGGGCCCACCCGGGCGGCGCGCGCGCCTCGCCACCCTCATCCGCGGCGCGCTGCGGCCGCAGGAACTGCTCGCGGCCAACCCGGCGGGCGCGTGCGTGCTCGAGGAGGGCGGCGAGGCAATCGCCGCGCAGCCCCTGATCGCCCAGGCGCTCACGAGCCTCGCACTCCTCAGCGGTGCGACGTTCGAGGCGGATGCCCTGCGGCAATGGTTACTCGCGCCTTACTGGGAGCGCCCCGCGGCCGCCGAGCGCGCCGCGCTGGCCCTGCACCTGAGCGAGAGCGCGGTGAGTGCACTCAACCTGCGCGAGCTGCAGGGCCTGCTGCAGCTCTTACCGGCACCGCTTGCGGCCACCGGGCGCGCACTCGATGCACAGCTGCGCGCTGCGCTGCTGCGCCTCGGGGCACAGCAGCGCCTGACGCCGCGGCGCTGGTGTGAACGCTTCGCGCGCTCGCTCGCCGCCCTCAGCTGGCCGAATCCCTCGGCCGCGGCGCCCGCGGCCCGCCTCGCCTGGCAGGAACTGCTCGAGTCGTACGCGGAACTCGAGGCGCTCAGTGCGGTGAGTGCCGCGCCCGAGGCGCTGGCGCTGCTGCGCGAGCTGGCGCAGCACACCGCAGCCGGCGCCGCAGGCGCCGATGCGCCCGTCACCGTGAGCGGTGCACTTACAGACCCCGTGGTGCACTACGACGGCATCTGGCTCGGCTCGCTGAGCGCGGACGTGCTGCCGCAGCCGCTCATGCCCGATCCCTTCCTGGCGCTGCCCGCGCAGCTCGCAGCCGGCATACCGCAGGCGAGCGAGGTGGGCCGCTCGCGCGAGGCCGCGACGCTGCTGGCGGCCCTGAAGGCCGCCACGACGGACCTGCAGCTGTCAGTTCCGGCACGCGAAGGGGACCTGGCACTCCTGCCGACGCCGTTGGTGTCTGAGTGGCCGGCGCCAGAGCGGCCTGCCGGCACGCTGTGGCTGCCGGCGCGCCTCGCGCGCGCCGGCCTGACCGAGTCCGTCGAGGATGCGCGCGCTCCGCCATGGAACCCGCTGCAGCCGCTGCCGGGTGGCACGCGCGCCCTGACGCTGCAGAGCGCCTGCGCGTTCCGCGCCTTCGCGGAGCTGCGGCTCGGCGCGCTCGACCTGCCGCTGGCCGCGCCCGGGGTGGCCATGGACCAGCGCGGCCTGCTGCTGCACGCCGCGCTGCAGACGCTGTGGGAACGGCTGGGTGCCCAGCGGGAGCTGCTGCGGCTCGCCCCGGCGGCGCTGGAGGGGCTGATCCGCGAGTGCGTGGCGCAGGCGGCCCAGGCGCTGCTGCTCGCCCCCCGCGGCCGGCGCCGCCGGCGGACCCATGCCCGCACCCACCCGGCGCAGCTGGACTTTCTGGCGGGCCTGCCGGCGCCGCTCGAGCGCGAATGCCGCCGCGCGGTGCGCCTGATCGGCGCGCTGTGCGCGCTCGAGCGCACGCGCGGGGATTTCACGGTGCTCGCCACCGAGGCCCCGCGCGAGCTGGCACTCGGGGGCGGACGGCTGCGCATGCGGCTCGATCGCATCGATGAGACCGCGGCCGGGCAGGTGATCCTCGACTACAAGAGCGGCCGCGCCGGCACGCCCGACTGGTACGGCGAGCACCCGACGCATCCGCAGC
>Ga0335077_10002172_pt1 | contig 23407 bp, 20 predicted proteins | sample Lox_Sample_31_FD_207151 | JGI IMG/M metagenome (GOLD analysis project Ga0335077, IMG submission 207151) | Soil microbial communities from Loxahatchee National Wildlife Refuge, Florida, United States - Lox_Sample_3.1 | ecosystem: Environmental > Terrestrial > Soil > Wetlands | place: USA...
GAGTCCGGGCACGCCCTGGTGGCGGCGCTGTCCCCGAACGCGGACCCGGTGTCGAAGGTGACCATTCTGCCCGCGGGCATGGCGCTCGGCGCCACCCACCAGCTGCCCGAGGTCGAACGCCACCTCTACAGCGAGGCCTACCTGACCGACCTGCTCGCGGTCCGGCTGGGCGGGCGGGCGGCCGAGCTGGTCGTGTTCGGGCACGGCTCCACCGGCGCCGCGAACGACCTGGCCGAGGCCACCCAGCTGGCGGTCCGGATGGTGCGCGAGTTCGGCCTCTCCCCCGCGCTGGGACCGGTCGGCTACTCCGACCAGGGTGGCCAGTACCTGGGCGGCCCGGTCCAGGACGGGCTGCGGCGGCCCTACTCGGAGGAGACGCAGCGGGTCGTGGACCAGGAGGTATCCCGGCTGCTGCGGGAGGCCGAGGAGCGGGCGGTGACGATGCTGAACGAGCACCGCGACGAGCTGGACTGGCTGGCCGCGAGGCTGATCGAGAAGGAGACCGTGGACGGCAGCGTCGTCCTGGAGGTGCTGCACGACAAGAGACAGCTTGTCTCCCAGGCCAGCGGGCCCGCCCCAGGCGGCACCGGCAAGTCCCCCGCCAGTGGCGCCAGCGGGTCCACCCCCGGCCCGGCCGGCCCCGCTGCCCCCGGGTGATGAACCGGGCGGGACCGACGGGCGGCCCCGCCTCACCGGGCAGTCCCGGCGCCCCCGGAGTGCGTCAGGTGGCGTAACGCTGCTCCGCCTCACGCACCTCCGGCAGGCCGATGAAGTCCACGAACTCGCCGAACGTCGGCAGCCCGGCCAGCGCCGCCGCCGGGGTGCCCGAGCGGGCGATCTCGCCGAGCACCGCCCGCATGGCGGCGGTGGCCGCCAGCAGCGTGCTGATCGGGAAGATGACGATCCGGTATCCCAGCTCGGTCAGCCGCGCGAGGCTGACCGGCGGGGTCTTGCCCCCTTCCGCCCAGTTGAACAGCAGCGGCACACCGGGGAAGGCCCGGGCCGCCTCCTGGACTTCCGCCTCGCTCACGAGCGCCTCGATGAACAGCGCGTCGGCCCCGGCCGCCCGGTACATCCGCGCGCGCTCCAGCGCCTGCTCCAGGCCTTCCACCGCCCGCGCGTCGGTCCGGGCGATGATCACGAACTCGGGCTGCGCACGCGCCTCGACCGCGGCCCTGACCTTCGCCGCCATCTCCTGCGCGCCGATGACGAGCTTGCCCTCCATGTGGCCGCACTTCTTCGGCGCCACCTGATCCTCGATGTGGATCCCGGCGACCCCCGCCGCCTCGTAGGCGCCGACGGTGCGGATCACGTTCAGCGGGTTGCCGTAGCCGGTGTCGGCATCGGCGATCACCGGGATGTCGACACAGTCGGCGATCCGCCCGGCGCTGGCGGCCATCTCGGTCATGGTGAGCAGGCCGACGTCCGGCCGGCCGATCAGCGCCGCCGAGGTCCCGAACCCGGTCATGTACACGGCCGGGAACCCCGCCTCCTCCACCAGCCGGGCCGCCAGCGGGTCGAAGGCTCCCGGCGCGACGATGGTCTGCCCGGACTCCAGCAGCGCCCGCAGCCGCGCCGCCCCGCCCGGCCGGCGGGTGAGCCGGCCCGTCACCGGGAGCCCAGCAAGGAGCCGTTCAGATCCCCGCCCCTGTGAGGGCACGAGCTTGAGCCGCTGAAGGTTACCCACCGCGGGAGACGCACGGCACGGTCAGGCCAGGTCAAACTCGCCGTCCTGGACGCCGAGGGTGAAGGCCTGCCACTCGGCCGGGGTGAAGACCAGCACCGGGCCGTCGGGCCGCCTGCTGTCGCGCATGGCCACCACGTGGTCGCTGCCTTCCTTCGAGCCGGCCACGAACGCGATCTCCACGCAGGCGCCATCGGTCCCGCCGGTGAAGGACGACTTGTGCCAGGTGGCGCCGGTCAGGTCCATCTCTCGATCGCCTTCCTAGCCAGATCGACGGAGGCCCGCGGGGACAGTGCCTCCGCCTCCAGTATGTCGTACAGCAGGGCAACCCGGGCCACGTCGCCGGGCCGCTCAACCACTTGGAACTCCGCTGAAACCGCCGTGATCCGGTGAGGCCAATCAGGACTCGGTGTCCAGCACCGGGTGGCCGGCCGGGGGGCCGATTGCGGTGCGAAAACCACGGCCCGCCCGCTGGCCCCGCCGGGCGGGGTCAGTCCTGGCCGGGCGCGGCCCGGTAGTCCTCGTCTGTGACGTGCTCGTGCCAGATCGTCGTCTGGCCGGTGGCGGGGTCCCGCTCCTGGATCGCGAGGTGGCACATCAGGTGGCCGGGCGCGGCGCCGTGCCAGTGCCGTTCCCCCGGCCCGACGATGACGGTGTCACCCGGCCGCACCTGGCGGACCGGGCCGTGCTCGCCCTGGACCCGGCCGACGCCCTCGACGATGTGCAGCACCTGGCCGAGCGGGTGCACGTGCCAGGCGGTCCGGGCACCGGGCGTGAAGTGCACCCGGAGCGCACGCACCAGGCCCGGGTCGGGCAGTAAGGCGATCTCGTCGGTCCACACCTCGCCGGTGAACCAGTCCGCTGGCCCGCGGGTGCTCGGGCGTTCCGCCGCGCCTGTCACTTCCATCGCTTTTCCCTCACGGTTCGCTCTGGTCTGCGGTCACTGACCGCCAGTGTGGCAGGTTTCCCGCCCGGCGGCCGTGGCAGCCGGTAACCGGGCGCTCACGCCCGCGCGGCGGTCAGGGCAGGTAGCCCATTGACTCCAGGACCCGCTGGCCGAGCTCGCGGTCGCCGGTGATGTCAACGTCATCCGGCACATCGGAGCGCCCGCCGACCAGCGCCGCGAAGGTGGCCGCCGGCATCGCCATGGTCACGGTCGCGCCGTCCGGATCGGCCGCCTGGACGCCCCGGCCGCCGGTCACCTGGACCGCGACCGGGGCGGAACCGCCGATGCGGAAGACCACCTTGGAACCCTCCGGCGCCGCGGCACGCTTGCCCACCACGTATGGCAGGAAACGGGTGAGATATCCCAGGGCTTCCCCGGCGGCCGGGCCGCTGGAGTGCCCGGGACAGCCGGTGGCGCGGCGGATGTCCTGCTCGTGCATCCAGCTGTCCATCACCCGCAGCGTGAGCATCTCCGCCATCGTCCCCGGCCCGGCCGGGGTCACCACCGGCTCGGCGAGCTGCGGCCCGGTCAGCGAGCGCAGCTGCGCCAGCCGCTCGCCGGTCACCTGGCGGAACTCCGCCAGCACCTGTGCGCCTGGCAGTGGGCGGCGCGCGTCCACGCCGATCTCGTTGGCCTGGCCCATCTCGTTCCTCACATGGGGCAGCGGGCCCGGCCCGTGAGCGGGGGCAGGCCGGCCCAGGGCACGGGCCTCGTAGTCCACCAGGTGGGACAGGTTGTCCTTGACCGTCCATCCCGGGCAGCCGGTCGGCAGCTCCCACTGGCCGTCCGGCAGGCCCGAGCACAGCTGGTCAACCGACGCCCAGACGATGGCCAGGTTGTCGACCGAGGCAGGCACATCAGCAGTGTGACACGGGCAGGTGGCGCGCGCTGTCGCGGTCATCGCCGATGATGGCCAGATGGCACACATCGGGCTGGTCACCCTGGTCGTCGCCGACTATGACGAGGCGATCGGCTTCTACGTACGCGCCGCCGGGTTCGACCTGGTGGAGGACACCGTACTGGGTGACGGCAACCGCTGGGACCTGATCCAGCCCGCCTGACGGCACACCCCAGGGCCGGACGGGCCGCTGCCGGTGGCTGGCTTTCAGGGCCGGGGCGGCCCGCTGCCGGGGTGGCTGGGCGGGTCGCCGGTCCCCCGCGCGACCGCCGTCACGCCGAGCAGCGCGGCCAGCAGGGCGGCGAGCGCGATGAAGTCGGCGGGGGTGAAGCTGCCCAGCGCGGCGAGGGCGCCAGCGAATCCCACGATCAGGATGGCCACCACGACCAGCCCCCACCCGTGCAGGAACAGCCGCAGCGGGAACGGCGACGCCGGAGCCGTCACGTCCGCCACGGCGGTCACCGGCTTGGTCGCGCGGTGCTCGGTCATGCCCTCGCGCACCCGCGCGGAGACCATCAGGCTGCCCGGCTGACCGGCGATCAGCAGCAGCTCGTCGGGATGAGCCGGGTCGGGGGTCTGCGTCACCGAGCCGCCGCCGGCCGCCCATGACACCACCGTGCGGCCGCCCGCCGCCAGCACCCGGTAGCGCGCCTGCTCGCCGGTGACCACGGTCTCCGGCCCGTCGATGACCACCAGCGCTGGCCCCGCGCCACCGGCCGCCGCCTCCTTCAGCGCGGCCGCGCTGCCGTTCCCGTTCGCCGCGCTGCCCTCCGCGCCCGCTGCGCCCGCTCCGCCGGTCACGATGAACTGGCGGCGGGCCAGCTGCTCGGCGAGCCGGATCTGCCGGGCGTTCACGTTCCATGCCATGGCCACCACGGCACATGCCAGCCCCGCCGCCCCCAGCCCCAGCAGCGCGGCGACCGCCGGGTGGCTGGCGCCAGCTGCGGCTGCGAACATGTCATCTCCCTGGTTGGGCGGTCGCGGTCAGCGCGGGAACCTGGCCTGGCCGATCCGGCTGTCCCGCCCGTGCCACGTAGGTATTCAAACACATAATCGAATCGGCTGGAACCCCTCCCGGCCATCCGCTGCGCGTGGGCACGAACGTCCGGCCCGCCGCCGCCTGCCACGCCGCCTGGGGGAAATCCCCCACGTGAAGACGGGCGGCAGCCACGTTCCGCCCGCCGCCGCGGGTTCCTAGCGTGGCCACATGATCGAAATCCAGGATCTGACCAAACGGTACGGCGCCACGCTCGCCGTCGACGGGCTCAGCTTCGAGGTGCGGCCGGGGGTGGTGACCGGCTTCCTCGGCCCGAACGGCTCGGGCAAGTCCACCACCATGCGGCTGATCCTCGGCCTGGACCGCCCCGACGGGGGGCAGGCCCTCATCGGCGGCCGCCGCTACCGTGACCTGCGCTGGCCGCTGCGTGAGGCCGGGGCGCTGCTGGAGGCCAAGGCGTGCCACCCGGGCCGCAGCGCCCGCGCCCACCTGGCCGCGCTGGCAGCCAGCAACGGCATCGGCCGCCACCGGGTGGATGAGGTACTCGGCCTGGTGGGCCTGGCCGATGCCGCTGGCAAGCGGGCCGGGACGTTCTCGCTCGGCATGGCGCAGCGGCTCGGCATCGCGGCCGCGCTGCTGGGTGACCCGCCGGTGCTGCTGCTGGACGAGCCGGTCAACGGCCTGGACCCGGCCGGGATCCACTGGATCCGCGGCCTGCTGACATCGCTGGCCGCCGACGGCCGGGCCGTGCTCGTCTCCAGCCACCTGATCAGCGAGATCGCGCTGATGGCGCAGCACCTGGTGGTGATCGGCGAGGGCCGACTGCTCGCCGACACCTCGGTCGCCGGGCTGTCGGCCGGCGCGGCGTCCCTGGAAGAGGCGTTCCTGCAGCTGACCGGCGACGGGACCGGCCACCGCGGGCACCCCATCATTTCCGGCACAACGACCGGCGGGCACGCGGCCCGCCGGAGGGGAGACTCGTCATGACCGTGCTCACCCAGCGCGCGCCGGCCGGCCGCTACCGCTTCCGGCACGCGGCCCAGATGGAATGGATCAAGCTGCGCAGCCTGCGTTCCACCTGGTGGACGCTGGCGATCACCGTGGCCGCCGCGGCCGTCATGGCCGCCGTCATCGGGCTGCACACCATCAGCAGATCGGCGGACCTGACCAACAACGACCTGGCCGGGGTGATCCCGGGCCTGCTGCTGATCGGCGTGCTCGGCGTGCTGACCATGACCTCGGAGTACTCCTCCGGGATGATCCGGGCGACGCTGACGGCGGCCCCCCGGCGGCCGCTGCTGCTCGCCGCGAAGGCCACGGTCTTCGGCCTGGCGTCGCTCGCGGCCGGTGAGGTAACCGCCTTCCTGGCCTTCTTCGCCGGCCGGGCTGCCTTGCGGCACGGGATACCGGTGCCCGCGCTGAGCCAGCCGGGCGTGCTCCGGGCGGTACTGCTGGGCGGCGCGAGCTACTGCCTGATCGGGCTGCTCGGCCTCGGGCTCGGCGCCATCATCCGGCACACGGCGGCGGCGATCGCCGTGCTCGTGGCCGGCGTGTTCCTCGTCGCGCCGATCATCGGCGCGGCCGCGCGTTCCCTGGCGGCCTACCTGCCGGTGTTCATCATCGGGAACTCGCTGACCACGACCAGGCCACCGTCGTGCCCGGGGGCCGCGCAGTGCGTGCACTTCCTGTCGCCGTGGGCGGGCCTGGCCGTGCTGAGCCTGTACGCGGCGGCCGCGCTGGCGGCCGGGTGCTGGCTGCTCGTCCGCCGTGACGCCTGAGCGGACAATAGGCCCATGGGCACCACCGATCAGGTGAAGGCGACGGCCAGCGCGGTGGTGCGTGCGCCGTTCACCCGCCGGGCATGGCGGGAGCTGCTGTTCTGCGCCATCGAGGTCCCGCTCGGGCTGTGCGCCCTCGTGATCCCCATCGCGCTGGCGGCGTTGCCGGTTCTGGTGACCGTGCTGGCCCGGGACGGCGGCCACCCGCTGCCCCGGTCCGCCCCGGCCCACCCCTACGGGCTCATCGCCGTCTTGCTGGTCCTGCTCCTGCTGGCGCCCAGGGCCGGCCGCAGGTTCGGCGCCGCACACCGCCGGCTGGCGGCGCGGCTGCTGGGCGAGCGGATCGGCGGGCCGCCGCCCATCCGCCGGGGCGGGGGTGTCACCGGGCGGCTGACCGCCACGCTGCGCGACGGCCCCGGCTGGCGGGCGGCGGCGTACCTGCTGGTGAAGCTGCCGGTGACGGTGGGCGAGCTCTACGCCGTCTTTCTCGCGGCCGCCGGGCTGGCCAACCTCACCTACCCGCTGTGGTGGCCGCTGTTCCGCAACCACCCCCGGGGTGCGCGGCTGCGGCCGGCCGGCGCGCTCACCCCGTTCGGCACGCTGCACATCGCCACCTTCCCCGGCACCCTCGCCGCCTTCGCGGCGGGCGCGGCGATGCTGCTCGCCGCCCCATGGCTGGCCCGGGCGGTCAGCTCGGCGGACCGCTGGCTGATGCGCGGCCTGCTCGGGCCGGGCCGGCTGGCGCAGCGGGTCGCCGACCTGGAGCAGACCAGGGCCATGGCGGTGGACGATTCCGCCGCGCAGCTGCGCCGGGTCGAGCGGGACCTGCACGACGGCGCGCAGATCCGGCTGGCGACCGTCGCCATGAACCTCGGCATGGCCAGGGAGAAGCTCGGCGACGACGCCAGCCCGGCGGTCCGCGAGCTGGTCGACGCCGCCCACCAGGGAGCCAAGGAGGCCCTGATCGAACTGCGCAACCTGGCCCGGGGCATCCACCCGCCCGCGCTCGACAACGGCCTGGCCGACGCGCTGGCGACCCTCGCCGCGAGCAGCGCCATCCCGGTCAGGCTGACCACCGCCATCCCGCGGCGCCCGGCGCCGGCGATCGAGACGATCGCCTACTTCTGCGCCGCCGAGCTGCTGGCCAACGCCGCCAAGCACAGCCACGCGACTGCCGTCGCCATCGAGGTGTCCGAGCACGGGCAGACGCTGGTGCTGCGGGTCAGCGACAACGGCCGCGGCGGCGCGGACCCGGCCCGTGGCAGCGGCCTGTCCGGGCTCGCTCACCGGGTGCGCACCGTGGACGGCAGCATGGAGATCACCAGCCCCCCGGGCGGGCCGACGCAGGTCACCGCCCGGCTCCCGCTGCACGCGTGAGGACGCCATGACCGGACCGCGATCGCTGCGGGTGGTGATCGCCGAGGACGCCGCCCTGTTCCGGGAGGGCCTCGCCCGGCTGATCGCCGACCGCGGTCACCAGGTGGTCGCGGCCGTGGCCGACGCCGGCGCCCTGCTCGCCGCCGTGGCCCGGCACGATCCCGACGTGGCGGTGGCCGACATCCGGATGCCGCCGACGCACACCGACGAGGGCCTGCGCGCCGCCATCGAGCTCCGCCGCAGCCACCCGCGGACCGGGGTGCTCATGCTCTCCCAGTACGTCGAGACCACCTACGCGGCGCGGCTGCTGGGCGGCAGCGCGGCCGGCGTCGGGTACCTGCTCAAGGACCGGGTCGCCGACGTGAGCGAGTTCGCTGACGCGCTGGCCCGGGTGGCGGCCGGCGGCACCGCGCTCGACCCGGAGGTGGTCAGTCAGCTCGTCCGCGCCAGCCGCCACACCGACGGGCTGGCCGCGCTGACCCCCCGGGAGCGCGACGTCCTCGCCCTGATGGCCGAGGGCCGGTCCAACGCCGGGATCGCCGCCGCCCTCGTCGTCTCGCCCGGGGTGGTGGAAAAGCATGTGGCGAGCATCTTCGGCAAGCTGGCACTGCCGCCGTCGGAGGCGGACAACCGCCGGGTGCTGGCGGTCCTGCGCTACCTGGGTTCCTGGCCCGCGTAGCGGGCGGCGGCCTGGCCGGCTCAGGCGGCAGACGGCCGGCGCTGTGCGGCCAGGGCAGCCGGCGGCAGGCCGGCCAGCCGGACGCATTCGCGGGTCAGGTGCGCCTGGTCGGCGTAGCCGGTCTCGGCCGCCAGCCAGGCCAGGTCCGGCCCGTCCATCCCGTCCGGGCCGCCCATCCTGCCCCGCCCGTCCGGACCCATCCCACCCGGCGCGCCTGGTGTCCCGAGGCGGCCGTGCCCGGTGTCGACCCGGGTGACGAACCGGCGGAAGCGCAGCACCCGGCGCAGCGTCGCCGGGCCATAGCCGGCCGCGGCGCGGCACCGGCGCAGCAGCTGGCGCTCTCCCACCCCCAGCCGGGCGGCGACGGCGCCGACCTCGGCCCGGGGCCGGCCCAGCAGCCTCGCCGCCTCGCTGACCAGCGGATCGGCCGGCCGGTCCAGAATCTCGCCGGCCACCTCGCGGGCCAGCAGCCGCAGCGCCTCCGCCGGGGCGAGTCCGGGCACCAGCGACCGGCCCAGCCGGGCACCGAAGCCGGTCCCGAGATCGCAGACGCCGACCCGCTGGTCGAGCAGGGCGGACAGCGGCAGCCCGAGGGCGGGGCCGCCCGCGCCCGGCCGCAGCCGCACCCCAGCCAGCGCCGTTCCCGCGGGCAGCGAGGAGTACCAGGGCCGGGTGTCGGGGCCGGCCACGAAGGCTCCGCGGCCGCTCTGCCAGATCAGGTCGCAGCAGGCGTCCGGCAGCACCGGAGTGGCCGGCGTGCCGCCGTCGCCGGGCGGGATGACCCGCGCCCACAGGCACGCCACCGAGCCGCCGAGCTCCGGGGGCGGTGCCCACTCCCAGTAGCCCGGCCTCCATTCCATACGCACCAGTCTGGCATTGCCGTGTCCGTTCCGTACCAGACGGCGGTGCCGGGCCGGCTCGCGGGCCTCAGGGCGCGGGCGTGGGGGTGGCCGGGCAGAGCACCACGAAGGACAGCGCGGCGCCGTTGAGCACCAGGACGCCGGTGTTGGCCGGGCCGGTGAGCTCGATGGTGACGAAGGTCCCACCGCTCATCGCCGCGGTGATCTGCTGCTCCAGCGCAGCCAGGTCCGCCAACGGGGGGAGCAGGTAGTACCGCTTCGGGTTGCTGTGCAGGTCCGGGCCGGTCGCCGACGGCACATAGATGCATGGCTCAGGCAGCCTGGCGCCGTTGGGGATATGGCCACCGCCAGGCGGCGGCGCCAGGAACACCGCGCTGCCCACGGCCCGGGGTGACAGGATCAGCCGGCCCGCGAGCGGGTCGGTTACCTCAAAGGCCACCGGCTCGCTGGACGTGGGCACCTGATCCGCGCCGACCGGGGTGGGAAGAGTCCAGGTGGTCGGGTCACTTTCGATCCGGAGAATGCTGGGCATCGGGCTCCTCACCTTCTCGTGCCGAAGGGGCCGGTGGCGGGGTCAGGCCCAGATGCGCGCCGAGGGTCGCCGCCTCGGTGCGGTTGCGCACGCCCAGTTTGTCAAGGATGCGGGAAACGTGCACAGCAACGGTCCGGTCGCTGATGAACAGGGCGCGTGCGATCTGGCGGTTGCTGTCGCCCTTGACCAGCAGCGCCAGCACGTCCGCCTCACGGCCGGTCAGGTCGAACCGGGCGGCAGCGGCGGCGGGCCGGCCCGGCTGGCCGGCCTGGCCGGCCAGCCGGGCGCGCCGCGCGAGCCCGGCGGCCTGGCCGAGCAGCGGCGGCGACGGCAGCTGGCCCGCGAGGCTCTCGCACGCCGCCAGGGCGCGCACGGCCTGCTCGCGCCGGCCCGCCCGGGCCGCGGCGCCCGCCTCCCGCAGGCGCGCGTAGGCCTCCCGGTAGGGCTGGCCGAGCCGGTGCCAGGCGTCGGCGACCGCCCGCCACGTCGCCCGGCTGTCGCTGCCGTCCCGGCGCGCGTCCTCGGCTGCCACCAGCGCGCCGAACGCGGCCACGACCGGCTGCCCGCTGCCATGCTCATCGGTGATCGCCCGGGCCCGGCCAGCGAAGCTGGCCGCGGCAGGCTCCCAGCTGGCCGGAATGTTCCCCGGCCGGGCGGCGCTGGGCAGTGCCGCCAGGTCGGCGCCGGCCCTGGCGCCCGCCGCGAGCAGCCGGATCTCCTCCTCCGCCAGGGCGGCGCCTTGCAGGGCGGCCAGCCCGTCCAGCACCTCGCCCGCCGCGGTGGCCAGGTCGCCGACGTGCAGTGCCTGCTCGGCGAGGCAGGCGTGCAGCGGTCCGTACAGCCTCGGGTCCTCGGGCCACTTGCCGAGCGCGGTGGCCAGCTCCTCCGTGCGTTCCCGCTCACCGCGGCCGACAGCCAGCTCCAGCTGCAGCAGCTGCAGGTAGCGGGCGGCGTTCGGCGGTGACTCACCGATCAGCTCGGCCAGCAGCTGGCCGGCCTCCGCCCACCGCCCGGTGGCGGTCAGGACCGCCGCGGTGTTGTTGTCGAGCACCCAGGTCAGGGCGGGTGGGGCGGCCAGCGAGCGGGCAGCCTGCCGCCCGCTGCGGGCGACCTCCAGCGCCTCGGTGAACCGGCCTACCGAGATGAGCAGGTACATGTGGTTGGCCGCGGCACGGACGACGCCCTCGATGCTGCCGGTGCTGAGCGCGAGCGTGAACGAGGTGTGCAGCGCCGCCAGCCCGGCCTCGAACTCCCCGCGCTGCGCCTGGATGATGCCCAGCGCCGCCAGGCCGTGGGCGCGCTCGGCGACGGCGCCCACCTGCTCCGCCATCGCGACCGCCTGCCGGGCCAGCGGCATCGCCTCGTCGAGCTCGCCCAGGAACACCCGCCAGGTGGCGAGCGCGGCCAGGATCCGGGCCTGCAGGGCGGAAGCGGGATCGGCGGCGAGCAGCCGCACCGCCTGCTCGGCCGCCTCGAGCGCCGCTCGCGGGTCCCCCGCTTCCCACCGGTAGCGCCCGAGCCGCTCCAGCAGCCGCGCCCGGTCGGCCGGGTCAGCGGCGCCGGACAGTGCCAGCAGGTCGGCGGCGCAGCGGGCGGCGCGTTCGGGGTGCCCGGCCCAGCTGGCCGCCTGCGCCGCTTCCTCCAGCAGCCCCTGGTCCTGCCCGGGCAGCCACCGCCGCTGGTCCACGGCCAGCGTGTAGAAGTGGTCCGCCTCCGGGTAGGCGCGCGCGGCCACCGCCTGCCGCGCCGCCACCAGGGCGGCGGGGGCGGCCCGGTCCGGGCAGTCCGCCAGCTGCCAGTGCAGCGACAGCAGCGCCGGGTCCGGCTCGGGCCGCGCGGCGAGCGCTTCCGCGACCCGGCGGTGCAGCAGGCGGCGCTCACCGGGCAGCAGCTGGCCGTAGAACACCTGGCGGATCAGGTCATGGCCGAACGCGTAGCCGTCGGCGGTCGCGACCAGCAGCCGCCGGGAGACCGCCTCCCGGGCCGCCGCCAGCAGGCCGGCCTCGGCCAGCGGCACGGTCGCCGCGAGCAGCTCGTGCGACAGCCCGCCGTCGGCCACACAGACCTGGTCGACCACCGCCCGGACCGGTGGCGCGACGCCGGTGGCCTTGGCCAGCACGGCCTCGGTGATCGAGGGCGGCGGCCACTGGGCGGCCGAGCCCGCGAGCTCGAGTGCGTACAGCGGGTTGCCCCCGGCGGCGCGGATCACCGCGCCCACCGGGTCCGGCCCGCCGTCGGCCGGGACCAGGCCGGCGACCAGCTCGGCGACCTCATGGGGAGTCAGCGCGGCCACCCGCAGCCTCCGCACCCGGGGGCGGCGCTGCAGATCGGCGAGCCAGCGCTGGGCCTCCTCGCTCAGGTCCTCATCGCGCAGCGTCACCACGACCAGGACCGGCAGGTCACGCAGCCGGACCGTCAGGAAAGCGAGCAGCTCATGGGAGGACTCGTCCGCCCAGTGCAGGTCCTCCAGCACCAGGACCAGCGGTGCCTCGGCGGACAGCTCGGCGAGCAGGGCCAGCACCCGCTCGAAGAGGCGGTGCCGGGCCGCGGCCGCCTCGCCGGGCTCGCCGCCAGTGAGCAGCCATGCCGCCCGTTCCCCCAGCGCGGCCACGAACGGCCCGTATGCCAGCGCCGCCCCGGCCAGCGGCGCGGACTCCCCGGTCCGCACCTGTGCCCCGGCCGAGCTCACCTGGTGGACCAGGTGCTCGACCAGCCTGGTCTTGCCGATGCCAGCCTCGCCGGTGATCAGCAGCACCTGCGACTGGCCCGCCGCCGCCTTCTCGTAGGCGGCCAGCATGGCGTCTCGCTCTGCATCCCGCCCCACGACCGGCGGCGATTCCGCCCCATTCGCCACAGGTGAAGTGTCGCGCGCCTGCCTGCCGCGTAGTCAATCCCCGCCAGCCTGAATACGCATCCCTGCCGATGTGGCGGTTCCCGTATCACCGCAGTCTGGTCGCTATGCACCAGATGCGGCCGGCCAGCTACCAGGCAGCCTTGCTGCCGGGCGCCGCCCGCATGCGGCCCGCCGCCGGCTGCGGGAGCGGCCGGGCGGGAACCAGAGCCGGGCGCCCGCTGCCGCTGGCCCGGTCCGGCGTTGCCCTCACGCTGCTCCTTTGCGCGGTGTCCGGGGTGGCCGATCTCTGCGTTGCCCCGGGCGCGGCCAGGTGGATATGGATCGAGCCCGTGCTGTCGCTGATGACGTGCATCGTTGCCGCCTCGGCAGCGCAGATGCACCGGCAGGCAGCCGAGCTGCAGGCCTCGCGGACCCGGATCGTGACCGCGGCCGACTCCGAGCGGCGCCGGATCGAGCGCAACCTGCACGATGGCGCCCAGCAGCGGCTCACCGCCCTGGCCATCAAGCTGAGCCTGGCCGCCGACCTGGCCGGCCGCGACGCTGGGCAGGCCCGCAGCCTGCTGGACGAACTCCGCGCCGACGTCAAGGAGACAGCTGACGAGCTGCGGTGCCTCGCGCACGGCATCTATCCGCCGCTGCTCGCCGACAGCGGCCTGCCGGCCGCCCTGTCCGCGGCCGCCCGCCGGTCCACGCTGCCGGTCACGGTGCGGGCCGCCCGCCTCGGCCGCTACCCGGCCGAGATCGAGGCGACGGTGTACTTCTGCTGCCTGGAAGCCATCCAGAACGCCTGCAAGCACGCTGGCGAGGGGGCCGCGCTTGAGCTGCGGGTCTGGCAGGAGGGCGCGGCACTCGCCTTCGACGTCAGCGACGACGGCCGCGGGTTCGACGCCAGCGGCCGCGGCCTCGGTGCCGGGTTTGTCAACATGGAGGACCGGCTGCGGGCGCTGAACGGCAGCCTGCGGGTGGAGTCAGCGCCGGGAGAGGGCACCCGGGTGGCCGGGCGACTCCCGGCGGGCACTGCTCCGGCCGGCACTGTTCCGGCCAAGCCGGCCGCAGCGGGATAAGGGCCCGCCAGGGGCTCAAGCCCGCCCGGAGTCCCGCCAGGCCCGTCACACCTGGGCGGCCGGCCCTGCGGACCCGCCGGCCAGCGCCGCCGCGAGGCTGGGGTAGATCGCCAGCAGATGGTCAAGGCCGGTCAGTGTCAGGATCCGCAGCACCTGGCCGGGCGGCAGCGCGATACGCAGCTGGGCATCGTGGGCGCGCGCGCAGTCGTCGGCCAGCAGCAGGCACCGCATGCCAGCGGAGTCGCAGAAGCCGGTCGAGGTCATGTCGGCGATCACGACGGTGACGCTGGGGGCGAAGGCCGACCGCAGCTGGTCGCCGACGGCCTGCGCGTTAGCCATGTCGATCTCGGCCGGCAGATGCACCACCACCGGCTCGGTCAGATGGTCCAGCGCAGTCACAGCGGTCATCCCTCGGTCCGGCGGGCAGCCAAGCCGCAGCTTCCCCGGCAGGCCCCCGGGGCCTTGATCACCGAAGCGTGGCTTCGCGCTCGGCAGCGTCCATCGTGCCGGCTGTCTGGTCAGCCGTCGTTCAAAGTCTCCCCGCCCGGCCGCCGTAAGTGCAACCTCGGCTCGGCAGCCGCGCCGTCTTCTCCCAGACCGGCAGCTGGCTCCCGCGCTCAGCCGTAGAACAGGCGCTCCATCACCGCGCGGGCACGCCTGGCCGCCCGCCGCCAGTCCTGCTCCAGGTCCTGGTAGGCCTCGGGCGGGTACCCCAGCACCGCGGCCACCGCGGCCAGCTCGGGCTGGCGGGTGGGCAGCACGTCCGAGGGGCGGCCCCGGACCAGCACCGTCGCGTCCCTGATGCGGGCCGCCAGCCGCCACGAGGTGGCCAGCGCGGCGGTGTCGCCCTCCCCCACCAGCCCCGCCCCGGCCGCCGCGGGCAGCCCGGCCATGGTCCGGGTCGTCCGCAGCTCCGGCACCGCGTAGGCGTGCCTGAGCTGGAGCAGCTGGACCACCCACTCCACGTCCGCCAGCCCGCCCGGGCCCAGCTTGAGGTGCAGCGCCGGGTCCACGCCCCGGGGCATCCGCTCGGCTTCCATCCGCGCCTTGATGCGCCGTATCTCCCGGACGGAGGCGTCGGGGATGCCCCCTTCGGGGTACCGGAACTCATCCGCCAGCGCGGTGAAGGCGGCACCGAGCGGGCGGTCGCCCGCGACCGGCTCGGCCCGCAGCAGCGCCTGGGCCTCCCAGGGGACCGACCAGCGCTCGTAGTACGCACGGTAGGAGGCCAGGGTGCGCACCAGCGGGCCCTGCCTGCCCTCGGGCCGCAGCCCCGGGTCGATCAGCAGCGGCGGGTCGGGCGCGGGCCGGCTGAGCAGCGCCCGCAGATCCTCGGCGACCGCGTGCGCGGCCCGGCTGGCCTCCTGCTCACCCGCGCCGGCCACCGGGTCGTGCACGAACATCACGTCCGCGTCGCTGCCGTACCCGGTCTCGTGCCCGCCGAAGCGGCCCATCGCCACCACGCACAGCCGGGTGGGCAGCGGGCCCTGCCCGGCCTCGGCGGTCCTGACCGCGACCTGCAGCGCCGCGCTCACCGCGGCCCCGGCCACGGCGGTCAGCGCCTCCCCGGTCTCCTCGATCGCGGACAGGCCCAGCAGGTCCGCGATGGCCGTGCGGAGCAGCTCGCGCCGCCGCAGCGCCCGGACCGCCGCGACCGCCTCCGCCGGGCCGGCGTGCCTGCGCACCGCCGCGACCGCCTCCGCGCGCAGCGCGGCGGCCGGGCGGGGGGTGAGCTGCGCGTCCTCACCCAGCAGCGCCACCATCTCCGGCTGCCGCAGCAGCAGGTCGGTGGCGTACCGGCTGGCGGCGAGCACCCGGGCCATCCGCCGGGCGACCGTGGTGTCGTCCCGCAGCAGCCGCAGGTACCAGGGCGATTTGCCGAGGGCGTCGCTGACCTGGCGGAACGCGAGCAGCCCGGCGTCGGGCGTGGCCGTGTCGGCGAACCAGCCCAGCATCACCGGCAGCAGGGTGCGCTGGATCGCGGCCCGGCGGGAGACGCCGGAGGTGAGCGCCTCGATGTGGCGCAGCGCGCTGGCCGGGTCGGCGTAGCCCAGTGCTTCCAGCCGGTCCCGCGCCGCCTCCGGCGTCAGCCTGGCCACCTCGCCGGGCAGCCGTGCCACCGCGTCCAGCAGCGGGCGGTAGAACAGCTTCTCGTGCAGCCGCCGGACCTCGGCGGCGTGCTGCCGCCAGGCGGCGGTGAGCTCGGCGGCCGGGTCGGCACGCGACGGCAGCCGGGCCTGGCCGCGGCCGCCGCCGGCCCCGCCGGCGCCGTCGGCGCCGGCGGCCGCGGCCCGCAGCGCCCGGCCGATCCTGCGCAGCACGGCCGGGTCGTCAGGCAGGGTGTGCGTGCGGCGCAGCTGGCGCAGCTGGAGCAGGTGCTCCACCGAACGCAGGAACCGGTACGCGGCGGCCAGGCTGGCGGCGTCCTCCCGGCCGACGTAACCGCCCTCCGCCAGGGCCGCCAGCGCGGGCAGGGTGGCGGGGCTGCGGACGGTTTCGTCGGCGCGGCCGTGCACCAGCTGCAGCAGCTGCACCGCGAACTCGATGTCGCGCAGCCCGCCCGGGCCCAGCTTGAGCTGCCGGCCGGCCTGGCCGGCCGGCAGGGCGCCGACCACCCGGCGGCGCATGGCGCGCACGTCCTCGACGAAGTTGTCGCGCTGGGCCGCCTGCCAGACCAGCGGCGCGATGGCATCCGCGTAGGCGGCGCCGAGCCCCGGGTCGCCGGCCACCGGCCGGGCCTTGAGCAGCGCCTGGAACTCCCACGTCTTCGCCCACCGCTCGTAATAGGCGCGGTGGCTGGCCAGCGTGCGGACCAGCGGGCCGTCCCGGCCCTCCGGGCGCAGGTTCGGGTCCACCGGGAACAGGGCTCCCTCGGCGGTGCTCTGTGAGCAGACCCGGATCAGGCCGGCCGCGAGCCGGGTGGCGGTGCCCAGCGCGTCCCCCTCCCCGTCACCGGCGGGCCCGTCCGCGGGCTCGGCGACGAAGATCACGTCCACGTCGCTGGCGTAGTTGAGCTCCCGCCCCCCGCATTTGCCCATCGCGATCACCGCCAGCCGGCCGGGCGCCGCGCCAGCGGGCAGCTGCGAGCGGGCGATCGCCAGCGCTGCCTCCAGCGCCGCCGCCGCCAGGTCGGCCAGCTCGGCTGCCACCTCGCCGACGGCCATCTGGCCGGTGAGGTCCCTGGCGGCCAGGTGAAGCAGCCGCTGCCGGTACACCACCCGCAGCGCGGCGGCGGGGCCGTCGTCCTGCCCGTCATAGCCCGCCACCGGCTCCCGGGCACCGGGGTCCGCCCCGGTGGCGGCCAGCAGGGCCGAGCGCAGCTCACCGGCGGACGGGCACGCCAGCGGCTCGGGCCCGCGCAGCAGCCGCCAGCCTTCCGGGTGCCGGGCGAGGTGGTCGCCGAGCGCGGCGCTGGCCCCGAGCACCAGGGCCAGCCGCCTGCGCAGGGCGGCGTCCTGGCGCAGGGCGCCGAGCATGGCGGGGTCGCGCGGCATCCGGGCCAGGGCCGCCAGCGCGAGATCCGGGTCGGCGGCAGCGCCGAGCGCCGCCAGCAGCGCGTCGTCATCCCCGTCGAGGCCGAGCGCGAGATCCCCGCCCGCCAGCCGTTCCGCCTGGGCGGGATCGGCGAACCCCATCCGGGCCAGCCGGGCGCTCAGCGTGGTCTGGCGAGGCATGCTCACCCCTGCACGGTAGCGACCCCGGCCGCCGTGGTGCGAGGCGCTGGCCGGCCGCCGGGGCCAGGGGCGCCGCGGCCATGAGCGCCGCCGCCCGGGGGGCCGCGGGTCAGGGGAGGCAGCGGTCAGGGAATGCAGCGGTCAGGGAATGCAGCGGTCAGGAGCTCAGCATGATGTCGGCCTGCCGCAGCTGCCCGGCCCCGTCCACCTTGACCGCCAGCACCAGCCGGGCCGTCTCACCGTCCAGCTCCACCGTGGCGCTCCTGTCCCCGTTGCCGGCCCGGAACGCCCCCTGGCGGCACCGGCCCGCCCAGGCGCCGGCCATCCGGAACTGGCGCAGCAGCACGGCGATGTCCACCGGGCTGGACACCGGCAGGGCGGCCGGCCAGTCGTGGGCACCGCCGTTCAGCAGCGAGATGAGTGCCGTCAGCACCTGTCCCAGCAGGGAATCCGGCGCCGGCGGCACGGCCAGCGTGAGCGACTGGACCCGCGGGTGGCGCTCTGGGGTGAGCCTGATCTCGGCCTGGGCGGTGCCGCGCTCACCCCGCAGCCACCACCGGCAGTGCGCGGGCGAGTCGAACTCGGCCGGGCGGCTCCTGTCCACGCCGAACACGCCGATCCGCTCCCGGACCAGCCCGATCCGGCGGCGGCGCTCCGGATAGGGCTCATCGCGCGCGACGTTCTCCGAGAACAGCCGGTCCGCCCGCGCGTCGGTCCACCGGTACAGGAGCTTGGTCGCCTCCCGCTGCGCGGCCAGCGTGGCCGGCCACGGCGCGGCCGGCCCGGCCAGGTGACCGGCCTGCCCCTGCCCGCCCGCCGCCGCCCGCGCTGGCGGCCGCCCGATGGCGGCGTCGAGCAGGCTCGCCGCCAGCGTCGGCGCGGCCGCGTAGGTGCTGTTCGCCAGCACGATCACGCCGATGCCGGTCGCCTGGTGCCAGCGCATGTTGCTGCCGAACCCCGGGTAGCCGCCGCTGTGGCCGGCGACCCGGCCGTGGACCGGGTGCTCGTCCACGAACAGCCCGAACCCATAGCTCACCTGGCCGCCGTCGGCCGGGTCGCCGGGCAGCCGGGCCAGCGCCGGCGGGGTCAGCGCCATCTGCGGCAGCTGCATCTCCCGCCGGGTCGCGCGTGCCAGCGGGTGCGCGCCGCCGTCCCCAGGCTCACCGGGCGGGAACGCGCCAGCGAAGCCGCTCACCCAGCGGGCCAGGTCCGCCACGCAGCTGAACAGGCCGCCCATCGGGGCGAACGCCCCACAGCCGTCCAGCGCCAGCTCCTCCCATCCGCCCGGGCCGTGCCGGTATCCGCGGGCCAGGTGTGGCGCGGCGAGCTCGGCTGCCTCGAACCCGCTTCTGGTCAGCCCGAGCGGGCGCAGCAGCCGGTCGCGCACGAGCTCGGGGTAGGCCCGGCCCGAGACCGCGCTGATGACCCGGCCGAGGATCGCGTAGCCCAGGTTGGAGTACTCGAACCGGGTCCCGGGCACCCAGGCGAAGCTCAGCCCGCTGGCCAGCAGCGCGGAGAACTCGGCCAGCGGCAGCCCCTGCTGCCGGTCCCCCCAGGGATCGTCGGTCGGCAGCCCGGCGGTCATGGTCAGCAGGTGCCTGACCGAGATCCGCGGCGAGTCGGGAGCTGGCAGCGCCAGGCCGCGCAACTCGGGCACGAACTCCTCGGCCAGGTCGTCGAGTGCGAGCAGGCCGTCGTCCCGCAGCGCCAGCACCGCCGCCGCGGTGAAGCTCTTGGTCATCGAGGCGATCCTGAAGACCGTCCCGGCATCGGGCGCGGGCCCGCCCAGCCAGCGCTCCCCGAACCCGCCGGCATGCACCAGGCGGCCCCCGTCGACGATCCCGTACGCCAGGCCGGGCTGCCCGCCGCGCCGCTGGAAGTTCTCGGCCAGAGCATCCACGGCCGCGAACCGGTCAGCCATGCTCACCTCCGTCCGGCGGGCGGTCAGCCCGCGGGCCAGCGCCCTGCCCGGCCGACCTCCCGCACTCCGTCCGCGATCGCCCGCGCCACCACCTGTGCGGCGGCGGCTTCGACCAGGTCTGCCAGGCCGGGGCCCGGTGCCGTCCCAGCCGCACCTGGCGGCGCGGCCACGGCGCCGGTGGCCAGGCAGAAGATCGTATCGCCATCAAAACGGGTGTGAGCGGGACGCACCGCGCGGGCGATGCCGTCGTGCGCGACCGCTGCCACCCGGTTCGCCTGCTCCCTGGTCAGTTCCGCGTCGGTCACGACCACGCCGATGGTGGTGTTCGCGCCGGCCAGCGGCCCTGGCGCGCCTTCCTCCTGCCCCCCGGCCAGCGGTGCGACCCACTCGTGACGCTCGTCGTCCCAGATCGCGCCGACGCTGTTGGCGACCATGACCGCCGCGACCACCGCGGGGCCCACGGGCTCGCTCGCGATGCCCACCCCGCCGGGGCGCGGCGGCCCGCCGCCGGCCTTGGCGACGGTCGCGCCGGTGCCCGCGCCGACCGCCCCGGTCGCTGGCTCGCTGGTGGCCGCCTGGCACGCGGTGTAGCCGGCCGCGGCATCCGGCCGGGCCCGCGGGTCGCCGGTGAGCAGGTCGAAGATGACGGCCCCGGCCACGACCGGCACCCGGACACCGCCGATCGGGTGCCCCGCGCCGCGTTCCTCGAGGTAGCGCATCACCCCGCCGGCCGCATCCAGGCCGAACGCGCTGCCGCCGGTCAGCAGGACGGCGTGGGCCAGTTCGACGAGCCTGCCGGGCCGGAGCGCGTCGGTGCCCAGGGTCCCCGGCGCGCCGCCGCGCACGTCCACGCCGGCCATGGCGCCGCCCGGCGCCAGCACGACCGTGCAGCCGGTGCGGCCCGCCAGGTCGGTCCAGTGCCCGGCGGACACCCCGCCGGGCAGCCGCACGCCGGTGCCGCTCACAAGATGGGCAGGTAGCGGTTCAGCTCGAACTCGGTGACCTGGTAGCGGTACTCACGCCACTCCTCGCGCTTGTTGCGCAGGAAGAAGTCGAAGACGTGCTCGCCGAGCGTCTCCGCCACCAGCTCGCTGCCCTGCATGACGGAGATCGCCTCGTCCAGGCTCTGCGGCAGCGGGTCGATGCCGAGCGCGCGGCGCTCGGCCGGGGTGAGCGCCCACACGTCGTCCTCGGCGCCGGGCGGCAGCTGATAGCCCGCCTCGATCCCCTTCAGCCCGGCGGCCAGGATCAGCGCGAACGCCAGGTAGGGGTTGCAGGCTGAGTCCAGCGACCGGAACTCGATCCGGGTGGCGTTCCCCTTGTGCGGCTTGTACATGGGCACCCGGACCAGTGCCGAGCGGTTGTTGTGCCCCCAGCAGATGTAGGCGGGCGCCTCCCCGCCCGCCCCGGCGCTGCTCCCGGCCGCCCCCCACAGCCGCTTGTAGGAGTTCACCCACTGGTTGCAGACGGCGGTGATCTCGGCGGCGTGCCTGAGCAGCCCGGCGATGAACGCCCGGCCCACCTTGGAAAGCTGGAACTCCGCGCCCGGCTCGAAGAACACGTTGCGGTCGCCCTCGAACAGCGACATGTGCGTGTGCATGCCGGAGCCGGGATGGTCGGTGAACGGCTTGGGCATGAACGAGGCGTACACGCCCTGCTGGAGCGCCACCTCCTTCATGACCAGCCGGAACGACATGACGTTGTCGGCCGTGGTGAGCGCGTCCGCGTACCGCAGGTCGATCTCCTGCTGGCCGGGCGCGCCCTCGTGGTGGCTGAACTCCACCGAGATCCCCATCGACTCCAGCATCTGGATGGACACGTGCCGGAAGTCGTGGGCGATGTTGTGCGGGGTGTGGTCGAAGTACCCGCCGGAGTCGATCGGCACCGGCTTGGCGCCCGCCTCGGGCCGCTCCTTCAGCAGGAAGAACTCGACCTCGGGATGGGTGTAGAAGGTGAATCCCAGCTCCGCGGCGTGGCTGAGCGCGCGCTTGAGCACCCACCGGGGATCGGCGTAGGACGGGCTGCCGTCCGGCATCAGGATGTCGCAGAACATCCGGCCCACCCCGGACTCGCCGCGCCAGGGCAGCAGCTGGAACGTGGACGGGTCCGGCTTGGCGATCATGTCGGCCTCGTAGACGCGGGCGAACCCCTCGACCGCCGACCCGTCGAAGCCGATCCCCTCCGCGAACGCGCCCTCCAGCTCGGCCGGCGCGACCGCGACCGACTTGAGGAAGCCGAGCACATCCGTGAACCACAACCGGACAAAACGGATGTCACGCTCCTCAAGCGTCCGGAGCACGAACTCTTCCTGCCTGTCCATGATTGCCCTATCCCCTCGGAGGTGCGGCGGCTGGGCCGGGGCAGCGGGGCAGCTGCGCGCACACGGTACCCCCACCGGCCAGGCCGTTGTTTCCCTTCAGTCTCCCGCCCGTGTGTTTCCGGCGGGTTACACACCCCGGCCCGCGGGTGCGGCGTGCCCGGCGGGCCGTTCGACTCGCACCTGCTCATCCCCCGCATACCTGGATGAGAGACCCAGCGGCTGGCTGTGTCTTCTGAGGTCTGGGCCTGGCCGCGCCGTAATGACGGCCCGGCGGTGGCCAGTACCGGGCTGGGCCCGGGGTGGCGTCGGTGGCCCGCATAGGCTGGCAGGGTGCCCAGGCTCAGGATCGCCCTCGCCCAGATCAACTCGACCGTGGGGGACCTGGTGGGGAACGCGGCGGCGATCGTGGAATGGACCCGCCGCGCCGCGGACCGCGGCGCCCGTCTGGTGGTCTTCCCCGAGATGATGCTCACCGGTTACCCGGTGGAGGACCTCGCCCTGCGTGCCTCGTTCGTGGACGCGTCGATCGAGGCGCTGGACGCCACCGCAGTCCGGCTCGTGGGCGAAGGACTTGGCAGTATCGCCGTCGTCACCGGGTATCTCGGCCGCCACGTCGGGCCCCCGCCACGGTACGGCCAGCCGGCCGAGGGCGCGCTGGACGCGGCGGCGCTGCTGCACGGCGGCCGGGTGCTGGCTACCACCGCCAAGCACCACCTGCCCAACTACGGCGTGTTCGACGAGTACCGCTATTTCCTGCCCGGCGACCGGCTGCCGGTCGCCCGCCTGCCGTGCGGCGAGCCCGGGCAGGCCTTGCCCGCCGTGGACGTGGCCACCGCCGTCTGCGAGGACCTGTGGCAGGACGGCGGCCCGGTGGCGGTCACCCGGCAGGCGGGCGCGGGGCTGCTCGTGGTCCCGAATGCCTCCCCCTACGAGCGCGAGAAGGCCGACACGAGGCTGGAGCTGTGCGTGCGCCGCGCCCGCGAGGCGGGCGCCACCCTGGCCTACGTCAACATGATGGGCGGCCAGGACGAGCTCGTCTTCGACGGCGACTCCATCATCGTGGACGCCGACGGCCAGCTGCTGGCACGCGGGCCGCAGTTCGAGGAGGCGCTGGTCGTTGCCGACCTGGACCTGCCCGATGCCGGCCCCGGCGCGCTGCCAGCCGACGCCGCCGCCGACGCTGGCGACGGCACGGCGATGACGATCCACTGGGTGAGCGTGCCGGCCGGGCCCGCCGGGGCGGACGGCGCTGGGCCGGGCAGCGGGGCACCGGAAAGCGCGGAGCCTGGCCGCGTGGCGGCGGCAGCCACCGTGACCGCCCCCGGGACCGGCCCTGGCCCGGTGTGGCCACGGCTGGCACCGATGGCCGAGGTCTATGCAGCGCTGGTGACCGGGGTGCGGGACTACGTGCGCAAGAACTGCTTCCGCTCGGTCATCCTCGCCCTGTCCGGCGGGATCGACTCGGCGCTGACCGCCACCATCGCGGCCGACGCCATCGGCCCGGATCTCGTGCACGTGGTGCTCATGCCCAGCAGGTACTCGTCGGCGCATTCGGTGACCGACGCCGAGGACCTGGTCAAGCGGCAGGGCCTGCACGGCAGAACGGTGCCGATCCAGCCGGTGGTGGACGCCTTCCAGGCCGACCTCCAGGTGACCGGGCTGGCGGCGGAGAACCTCCAGGCCCGGGTGCGCGGCGTGATCCTCATGTCGCTGTCCAACGCCGAAGGCCACCTGGTGCTGACGACCGGCAACAAGAGCGAGCTCGCCACCGGCTACTCGACCCTGTACGGCGACTCGGCGGGCGGGTTCGCACCCATCAAGGA
>Ga0335077_10002176_pt1 | contig 23384 bp, 21 predicted proteins | sample Lox_Sample_31_FD_207151 | JGI IMG/M metagenome (GOLD analysis project Ga0335077, IMG submission 207151) | Soil microbial communities from Loxahatchee National Wildlife Refuge, Florida, United States - Lox_Sample_3.1 | ecosystem: Environmental > Terrestrial > Soil > Wetlands | place: USA...
GGGGCTGGCCAGCGTCGCCGTCTACTCCGAGCCCGACCTGAACGCGCTGCACGTCACCGTGTCCGACGAGGCCTACGCGCTCGGCGGCACGTCGGCGGCCGAGAGCTACCTGGACATCGGCAAGATCCTCAAGGCCGCGGCCGAGTCCGGCGCCGACGCCGTGCACCCCGGGTACGGTTTCCTCGCCGAGAACGCGCACTTCGCCAGGGAGGTCATCGCCGCCGGGCTGACCTGGATCGGACCGCCGCCCGCCGCGATCGACGCGCTCGGCGACAAGACAGCCGCGCGGGTGATCGCCCGCACCGTCGGGGCGCCGCTGGCTCCGGGGACCCAGGGAGCGGTGTCCGGGCCGGCCGAGGCGGCCGCGTTCGCCCACGAGTACGGGCTGCCGATCGCGATCAAGGCCGCCTACGGCGGCGGCGGGCGCGGGCTCAAGGTCGCCCGCACGGCCGAGGAGATCGGTGAGCAGTTCGAGTCGGCGGTCCGCGAGGCGGTGGCGGCGTTCGGCCGCGGCGAGTGCTTCGTCGAGCGCTTCCTCGACCGGCCGCGGCACGTGGAGACCCAGTGCCTGGCCGACACCCACGGCAACATCGTCGTGGTCTCGACCAGGGACTGCTCGCTGCAGCGCCGCAACCAGAAGCTGGTCGAGGAGGCGCCGGCGCCGTTCCTGACCGCCGAGCAGGAGCAGCTGGTGCGCAGGTCGTCCAAGGCGATCCTGCGGGAGGCCGGCTACACCGGCGCCGGGACCTGCGAGTTCCTGGTCGCCCAGGACGGCTCCGTGTCGTTCCTCGAGGTCAACACCAGGCTGCAGGTGGAGCACCCGGTGAGCGAGGAGGTCAGCGGCATCGACCTGGTGCTCGAGATGTTCAAGATCGCCGACGGGCAGGCGCTCACCTTCGACGACCCTGACCTGCGCGGGCACTCGATCGAGTTCCGCATCAACGCCGAGGACCCGGGCCGCGGGTTCCTGCCCGCGGCAGGCACGCTGGCAGTCTGGCGGCCGCCGTCCGGCCCCGGAGTGCGGGTGGACGCGGGGTACGAGCTGGGCATGACCGTGCCCCAGAGCTACGACTCACTGATCGGCAAGCTGATCGTGACCGGGGCCGACCGGCCGCAGGCGCTCGCAAGGTCCAGGCGCGCGCTTGGCGAGTTCGAGATCGGCGGGCTTCCGACGGTGCTGCCGTTCCACCGTGCGGTGGTGCGCGATCCGGCCTTCACCGGTGAGCCGTTCTCGGTGCACACCCGGTGGATCGAGACCGAGTTCGTCAACACGCTGCCGCCGCAGGACCTCGATCTGGCGGCCGGCGAGTCGCCGCCCGAGCGGGAGCGGATCGTCGTCGAGGTGGACGGCAAGCGGCTTGAGGTCGTGGTTCCCGCCGTGATCGGCGTCGGCGCCGGGCTCGGCGCCCGGGCTGCCGACGGTGGGCGGGCGGGCGCTCGGGCCAGGGTCGGGCGGCCGGGGCGGCGGGCTGGGCGCGGGCCTGGCGCCGGCGGCACGTCGTCGGCCGCCGACGGCGACGCGCTGACCAGCCCGATGCAGGGCACGATCGTCAAGCTGCTCGCCGCCGAGGGCCAGCGGGTCGCGGCGGGCGAGACCGTCGTGGTGCTCGAGGCCATGAAGATGGAGCAGCCGCTCACCGCGCACAAGGACGGCGCCGTCGCCGACCTGGCCGTTGAGGTGGGGCAGACCGTCACGGCCGGGCAGGTCATCTGCCGCATCGCGGACTGACGGACCGACCAGTGGCCCGGATAGCTGGCGACCCAGGACCGATCCGGTGGATGGCGTTCGCGCTGGGCTTCCGTCTGCCCGAGGAGAACACCGACTGGGTGCGGCACGAGCTCACCGACGCGGGCTGGCGGCTGCGTACCGTGATCAGGCACCTGGCGATCATCGGCCCGATCTGCATCATCGTCGCCGTACTGCTGCTGGCCCTGTCCCCCGCGCCGGTCTGGCTGGCCGGCATGATGGTCGGCCTGATCCTGGCCGGCAGCATCTTCACCGTCGCCGCCTACGGCGACGACCTCCGGACCTCACGCCTGCGCCAGCACGACCTCGAAGTCCCCGACGACCCCGACCTAGGCCACCCCGCCCACTGACCCCATATCGGCTGGTCGGGCGCGGGCAGCCGGGCCCTAGATCGCGTCGGCGGGTTTCATCAGCTGCCGGGCGGCCTCGGTGACGCTGCCGGACAGGGACGGGTAGACGGCGAAGGTGTGAGCGATCTGGTCGACGGTCAGCTGCTGCTCGACCGCCAGCGAGACCCCGAGTATCAGCTCGCTGGCACGCGGCGCCACGATCACGCCGCCGAGCACGATGCCAGTGTTGCGCCTGGTGAACAGCTTGACGAACCCGTCGCCGAAGCCGTCCATCTTGGCCCGTGCGTTGGTGGCCAGCGGCAGCTTGACCACGCGCGCCGACCGCCCCGCTGTCCACGTCGGCCTGGGTGACGCCGACCGTGGCGATCTCTGGCTCGGTGAAGATGGTGGCGGCTACGTGGCCGAGCCGCAGCGGGGCGACGGCCTCGCCGAGCGCGTGCCACATGGCGATCCTGCCCTGCATGGCGGCGACCGAGGCCAGCATCCACACGCCGGTGCAGTCACCGGCCGCGTAGACGCCCGGCGCAGAGGTGCGCGACACCTTGTCGACCGTGACGTAGCCGCGCTCGTCAAGCTCAACCCCGGACGCGGTCAGCCCGATCCCTTCGGTGGACGGGACCATGCCGACCGTCAGCAGGCAGTGCGACCCGCGCACGGTCCTGCCGTCGGCCAGCACCACCTCGACGCCGCCGTCGGCGGTCCGTTTGGCGGAGACCGCGCGCGACTGCCCGAGCACCGACATGCCGCGGCGCCGGAACACGTCCTCCACGACCATGGCGGCGTCGGTGTCCTCATGCGGCAGCACGTGCTGGCGAGAGGAGACCAGCGTGACCTGGGATCCGAGCGCCTGGTAGGCGCTGGCGAACTCGGCTCCGGTGACGCCGGACCCCACGATGATCAGCTCGCCGGGGATCTCGGCCAGGTCGTAGAGCTGCCGGCAGGTCAGCAGCCGCTCGCCGTCGGGGACGGCGTCGGGCAGCACCCTGGGGTGCGCGCCGGTCGCCACGAGCACCGTGTCCGCCCTGATCTCGCGGTCGCCGACCGCGACCGAGCCAGCGCCGGCCAGCCGGCCCCACCCGGCGACAACCTCGACGCCCTCGGCCTCGAGCCGGGCGGCGACGTCGGCGGACTGCGCGTGAGCGAGGTCGCGGATGCGGGCGTAGACCAGCGGAGCGTCGGCACGGGCGTGCCCGTGCAGCGCGGAGAACGAGCGGGACGGCCCTGGCTCATGACGCTGGCGCTCCGCGCCAGCGTCATGAGCGAACCTGATGCCGAGGTCCGCCGACCCCTCCATCGCCGTCATCAGGCTGGACGTGGCGATCAGCGTCTTGGACGGGACGCAGTCGGTCAGCACGCAAGACCCGCCGAGTCCGCTGTCCTCGACGACGGTCACCTCGGCGCCAAGCTGCGCGGCGACCAGGGCCGCCTCGTAACCGCCCGGGCCGCCGCCGATGATCGCAACGCGCGGTTGGCTCACGCTGTCCCATTGTGTCGCATCGGGCCGCCGGGCCGGCCGCCAGCCTCGGCCGGCCGACCGGCCGAGCGAACCTGTTCACTCCCGCCTCCCCAGACTCGTACGCTAATCAACTGTGGCGTTGTACGCGGCTTACGGCAGCAACATGGACCCGGCGCAGATGGCCGAGCGCTGCCCGCACTCACCCCGGGCGGGCACCGGCTGGCTGCACGACTGGCGGCTCACGTTCGGCGGCGAGCACATCGGCTGGGAGGGCGCCCTGGCCACCGTGGTCGAGGAGTCGTCGGCCAGGGTGTTCGTGGTGCTCTACGAGGTCTCCGACTCCGACGAGCTGGCGCTCGACCGCTGGGACGGCGCGACGCTCGGCTACTACAGCAAGCTGAAGGTCAGGGTCACCACGGCCGACGGCGACGCGCTGGCCTGGCTGTACGTGCTCAACGACTACGAGGGCGGGCTGCCGTCGGCGCGCTACCTGGGCATCATGGCCGACGCCGCCGAGGCCGCCGGGGCGCCCGACGAGTACGTGGCCGGCCTGCGGGCCAGGCCGTGCACCTCGATGGGCGCCTGACCAATCACCCCCTGACCGGTCACCCTTGACAGGTCACCTGGCCGCGGGCGGTTACCTGAGGATCTCGCTGAGCGCGAAGCCGATCGCCGGCAGCAGCACGCTCGCGACCGGAATCCAGGCCCAGGTCGACCTCATCGCCGCTCCAGGCACCGCGATCGCCGTGCCGTCGCCGTTGGAACTTGCGGCAGCGCGGGCGTTGGACGTCTCGCCGCCGCTGCCCGACTTGGCCTGGTCGGACAGCCCGGCAAGCTCCCTGGCGATCACCTCGGCCTGGGTCATCTTGGCGATTTCCTTGCCCTGCCCTGGCAGCCGGTCATAGCCGGATGGCCGGCCCCGCGAGCCCTGGACCCACTGCCGTGCCCGAAGCTGCTGCTTGGCCCTGGCCCTGCGGGGCGCCGACAGCGCCCAGCTGAACACGGTCTTGTCCTTCTTCTCCGCCCCCCGCGCGCAGCGGACCTCGACCGAGTCGGCCAGGAAGATCCCGCTGACCGCGCCCCAGGGGATGTCGTGCCTGCGGAACGGGTTGAACACGGTGATCCCGTCGCCGTCGGCGACCACCCTGGGCCACACCGTGCAGGCGAAGACCATGGCGGTCACGGTCAGCGCGCCGAGGGCGAACTGCAGCGAGACGAACTCGTGGCCCTGGATGACCAGGTCGCCCGCGCTGAGCATGAGCAGTCCGATCCAGCTCCACCAGATGACCAGCGGCGTCGTCATGCGATAAACCCGCCGGCCGTCGGCGGTCAGCTTGCCGGCCGAGCCTGATCCGGTGACCGGTGGCCTGGCGCGCTCATTCGGTAGGGACACGGTAGCGGCAACTCCGATACGCCTGAGGGAGCGTCGGTGAGCCGGGGCTCAGGACGTGCTCTCCCAGAGTATGCGCTGCGAGGGCGGCATGGCCCGCCGCCGGCGTGCCGGACGCGGCGGCCGGCCGGGCGGCTGGGAGCGGGCACGGCCGCTTGACCCGGAGGTTGGCCCGCCCTGAGCTAATAACGGGCCGGTCAGCGCGATGTCGTCGGACAGCGGGACCACCGGACCGACCGAGCCGACCGGACCGACCGAGCCGACCGGACCGATCGCGGCAGGGGATCCCAGCGCGCCGATCGAGTCGGCGTCACCGATGCATCCGATCGCGGTCAGCGCGGTCGCGGCCATCACCTTCACGCCGACTTCGATGCAGCGCTCGTCCACGTCGAACATCGGCTGGTGAATGTCGAAGTCGTCGGCCGATCCCGGCCGACGGGTGCCGAGCCTGAACAGGCTGCCGGGGATGGACTCCAGGTACCAGGCGAAGTCCTCGCCGCCGAGGCTCTGCGGTGCCGCGGTGACCGAGTCGCCGCCGAGCACCCGCTCGGCGGCGCTGGCCACCATCGCGGTGCAGGTCGCCTCGTTCACCGCCGGGGGGACGCTGCGCTCGTAGCTGAGGTCGGCCGTCACGCCGTAAGCGCTGGCCACCGACTCGACGATGTCCTTCAGCATCTCGGGCACGGCGTGCCACGCACTGTCGTCCAGGCAGCGCACGGTGCCCTCGGCCACGCCGAAGTCGGGGATCGCGTTCGACGCCGAGCCCGCGCTGACCCGGCCCCAGACCAGGCTTAGCCCGGACCTCGGATCGATCCGGCGAGAAAGCGCCGCCGGCAGCTCGGTGATGATCTTCCCGAGGCCGTAGACCAGATCTGCGGTCAGGTGCGGCCGGGCGGTGTGCCCGCCAGGGCCGCTGAGCTGGACCTTGACCTTGTCGCAGGCGGCCGTGATCGGCCCGGTCCTGGTCCCGATCTTGCCGACGTCCAGCTTGGGATCGCAGTGCAGCGCGAACACCCGGTCCACCGAGGAGATGCCGCCCGCGGCCAGCACGTCGAGCGCGCCGCCCGGGACCTCCTCGGCGGGCTGGAAGATCAGCCGCACCTTGCCAGGCAGCGCGCCGGCGGCCGCCGCCCTCGCCAGGAACAGGCCGGTGCCGAGCAGGATCGAGGTGTGCACGTCGTGCCCGCAGGCATGGCAGGCGCCGACGTTGAGCGACCGGTAGGGGACGGCCTTCTCGTCCACGATGGGCAGCGCGTCGATGTCGGCGCGCAGCGCGACGGCCGGGTCGTCCTGCGGCAGGCCGCCGATGTCCACGATCATGCCGGTGCCCCTGGGCAGGATGGCCGGCCTGAGCCCGGCGGCCTCCAGCCTGAGCGCGACCCGCCGGGTGGTCCGGTGCTCGGAGTAGCCGACCTCCGGGTGCGCGTGCAGGTCCCTGCGGAACTCGACCAGCTCGCCCTGGTGGCCGTCGAGAAACGCGTCGAGCTCTCCTACCAGGTCATGTTCAGCCATTCGTCGCCTCCGCGACAACGATCAGAACAAAGATCCGCAGCAGCTTCCCGATCGCGGCCCGACCATTCCCGCGGGCAGGCCGAGCCATCTGACTGACGGCATCCCGGGCGCTCGACCGGCTGGTCAGCGGCGGCCGGGCGGCGCCGCGCGCCAGGCGCGGCGCACGCTGCCCCCGCACCCGGCGACCCTGCCGGATGCGGAATACGCAGAGCGTTCCCATTCGGTCCTTCAAGCTATCGTCGACGCGTGACACATCGGAGCAACCTGACAAACCGGCGCATGGACGGGCGATGAATCCGCAGCGCCCTCACTGACCTGGCGGGTCATTTCCCCTCTGCCGGACTCTCCGGCATCGCCAGCAAGGTCCCCTAACCGGCTTTCCCGCTCATGCCGCGGCCTTCGCATTTCCCGCCGGCACTGTTACGAGGCGTCCGCGCCGCACCACACCGACCTGGCCAGACGCGTTTCCGGTTACAGGTATGCATCGTAGCGCCCGCTGCGACCGGGCGCTGGCGTTGCCCGATTGTAGCCGGGCCACGACTACCGCGCGTGTCGGCGCCCAGTCTGCCACTCTCCGGCGTCAGCCGAGGTCAGCGGGCTCGTAGCTGCCCCACACGTCACGCAGCGCGTTGCAGGCCTCGCCGACGGTCGCCCGTGCCGCCAGCGCCTCCCGCAGCGGGTGAAGCAGGTTGTCTGAGCCCTCGGCGGCCCGGCGCACGGCGTCGAGCGCGCGGGTTACCTCCGCCGCGTCCCGGCCAGCGCGCAGCGCCGCCAGCCGCTCGGCCTGCTGCTGCTCGATCGCCGGGTCGACCCGCAGCGGCGCGTAGCTCTCCTGCTCGGAGATGGCGAACTTGTTCACCCCGACCACCACCCGCTCGCCGGCCTCGATCTGCTGCGCGACCTGGTAGGCCGAGCGCTCGATCTCGGCCTTCTGGAAGCCCTGCTCGATGGCCGCGACGGCGCCGCCCATCCGCTCGATCTGCTCGATCAGCTCCGCGGCCTGGTTCCTGAGCTCGGCCGTCATCGACTCCACGGCGTACGAGCCGGCCAGCGGGTCGGCGGTCGCTGTCAGGTCGGTCTCGTAGGCGAGCACCTGCTGGGTCCGCAGCGCCAGCCTGGCCGCCTTCTCGGTCGGCAGCGCGATTGCCTCGTCGTAGGAATTGGTGTGCAGCGACTGGGTGCCGCCGAGCACGGCAGCGAGCGCCTGCACCGTCACCCTGGCCATGTTCACCTCGGGCTGCTGCGCGGTGAGCTGGACGCCGGCCGTCTGGGTGTGGAACCGCAGCATCTGCGACCGCGGGTTCACGGCACCGAACTCGTCGGCCATGATGTGCGCCCAGAGCCACCGGGCGGCCCTGAACTTCGCCACCTCCTCGAGCAGCGTGGTCCTCGCCACGAAGAAGAACGAAAGCCGCGGGGCGAAGTCGTCGACGGCCAGGCCGGCCGCTATCGCGGTGCGCACGTAGTCCTTCGCGTTCGCCAGCGTGAACGCGATCTCCTGCACCGGCGTGGCGCCGGCCTCGGCCATGTGGTAGCCGGAGATGGAGATCGTGTTCCACCGCGGGATCCGCGCGCCGCAGTAGGCGAAGGTGTCGGCCACCAGGCGCAGCGATGGCCCCGGCGGGTAGATGTAGGTGCCGCGGGCGATGTACTCCTTGAGGATGTCGTTCTGGATGGTGCCGGTCAGCGCGCCCGCGGCGATGCCCTGCTCGCTGGCGACGAGTTCATAGAGCAGCAGCAGCACGGCGGCCGGGGCGTTGATGGTCATCGAGGTCGACACGGTGTCCAGCGGGATGCCATCGAACAGGGCCTGCATGTCCTGCACCGAGTCGATGGCCACCCCGACCTTGCCGACCTCGCCGCGCGCCTGCGGAGCGTCCGAGTCGTATCCCATCTGGGTCGGCAGGTCGAAGGCCACCGACAGCCCGGTGGTACCCGCCGCGATCAGCTGCCGGTAGCGGCGGTTGGAGTCAGCGGCCGTGGAGAAGCCCGCGTACTGGCGCATGGTCCACGGCCTGCTGACGTACATGGTCGGATGCACGCCGCGGGTGAACGGGTACTCGCCGGGCTCACCCAGGTCGCGATCGGGGTCGAAATCCTGCAGCGCCTTGGGCCCGTAGACGGGCTCGATGGGATCCCCGGACTCCGACATACGCGCCATGAGTCAAGGTTACGACCTGCCGCGGCGGTGCCCGCGGGCCAAGCATGCCGGGCAGCCTGACGACATTATGTAATAAGCAGCTATTTTCATCACATACGCTGCATAACCTCGCAACCGAGAAAGCGGGCGATGCCGGACGGAAGCCGACGATCCGCCCGCGAGGATCGAGGGCCACATGCGCAGCGAGACATCTGCGAGGGCGACAACGGCGGCCTGCCTGGCCGCCGCGTTCGCGGTCACCGGCCTGGCCATGGCCGCCTCAGGCCTGCCGGCCAGAAAGGCGCTTGAGAGCCGGATGGCCGCCCGTGCGGCAGGCCAGGCCGCCGCGGCGGCCGGCTCCAGGCACAGGCCGGCGCCCTCGCGCCCGGCGTCCCGGCCGGCCGGCGATGCGGCGGTGAATCGGCCGCGCGACGTCGGCGGCGCACGGCTGGCCGGGGGCGGCATCGTGGTGTCGGGGGGCGCCCTGCCACTGCCCGCAGTTCCCGCCTCGGCGTACGTCATCGCCGACGCACGGACCGGCGCCGTGCTCGCCGCCAAGGACCCGCACGGGCTCTTCCCGCCGGCCAGCACGCTCAAGGTACTCACCGCGATCACGATGCTGCCCAGGCTGCGCCCCGGCGCCATGATCACGGCGAGCGGACTCGCCGCCTCCGTGCAGCCGAACATCATCGGCCTGATTCCCGGCCGCAGGTACCGGGTAGCCGACCTGTTCCGCGCGCTGCTGCTGATCTCGGCCAACGACGCGGCCGTCGCCCTGGTGCAGGCCAGCGGGTCGTATCCGGCCGGGATCGCCCTGCTCAACGCCGAAGCGCACCATCTGCGGGCCTACGACGTGGTGGCCAGGACGCCGAACGGGCTGCCCGCGCCCGGCCAGGTGGTGTCCGCCTACGATTTGGCGCTCATCGCCAGGCAGGCGCTGGCGATGCCCGCATTCTTGCGCTACGACCAGACACTCGCGGCGACCTTCTCAGGCACCAGGTTCGGCCGAGTGGCCATGGTCAACCAGAACGCGCTGCTGACTCAGTACCCCGGCGGCATCGGCGGCAAGATCGGCTGGACAGCCCGGGCCGGGGCGACCTACATCGGCATGGCCAGGCGGGACGGCGTCACGCTGATCGTGACGATCCTGCACGCCGTCCCGCTCACTGAGATCCACTCCGCCGAGCAGTTGCTGGACTGGGGGTTCGCGATGGACGGCCGGGTGCGCCCGGTCGGCGTGCTCGTGCCGCCGCTACGCTAGCCCGCGCCTAGGGCCAGCCATCGGGCGCGAGATGACCAGCGGGCGCGGTGCCGAAGCCTCGTGGCCGTCGGCTTGGGCTCTCGTGGGCGAAGCTTTGCCGCCCGCTCGCGCCGATGGCCCTGGTTGCGCCGCGATCGCGGTGAAGTGCGGCCGGAGTATCCGCGCCGGAACGCGGGAAGGCCCCATCGCGCACAATCAGGTGCCGGCCGGCGCAATAGCCCACCCGACCTCGCCAGCAGCGATCCGGTGGCAGACTGACTCCGGCCTTGTCCGAACGTGGGATCGGGGAACCGGATGCAGGACCGGACGCACCACAGGGCGCAGGCGAGCACGCGGCCCCCGGCGCTGGCCATGGCAGGGATCCTGGCCGCCGTGTCGACCGCCGGCCTGGCAGCCGTCTGCACGGGGACCGGCCCCGTCACCGGCGTGCTCGCGGTGCGGCTGACGTCGGCAGCGGTCAAGGCCGGGCACACGCCGGTTCCCAAGGATCAGGTCGGCGGCAAGCAGCTGGCCAGCCACGGCATCGTGGTGAACTACCCGCCGCGCGGAGCGCCGCGGCTGCCGGAGGTGCCCGCGTCGGCGTACGTGATCGCCGATGCCACGACCGGGGCGGTGCTCGCGGCCAAGGACGCGCACGGGCTCTACCCGCCGGCCAGCACGCTCAAGGTGCTCACCGCCATCACCATGCTGCCGCGGCTGCGCCCGAACGCGACCGTCCTGGCCACCAAGCGGGCCGCGTCGGTCGAGCCCAACATCGTCGGGATCATCCCCGGCCGCAGGTACGAGGTCTCCGACCTGTTCAACGCGCTGCTGCTGATCTCGGCAAACGACGCCGCGGTCGCCCTGGTCCAGGCCAGCGGGTCGTTCGCTACGGGGATGGCCCTGGTCAACGCCGAGGCGCAGCACCTGCAGGCCTACGACGTGGTGGCCAAGCAGCCGAACGGCCTGCCCGCCGCCGGCCAGGTGGTGTCCGCCTACGACAACGCGCTGATCGCCAGGCAGGCGCTGGCGATGCCCGCCTTCATGAGCTACGACTCCCGGCTCACGGCCAGGTTCCCGATCACCAAGCACAAGATCGTCACGCTGGTCAACCAGAACTACCTGCTGACCCAGTACCGAGGCGGCATCGGCGGCAAGATCGGCTGGACCATGAAGGCCGAGGCCACCTACATCGGCATGGCCAGGAGGAACGGGGTCACGCTGATCGTGACGATCCTGCACGCCAGCCCGCTCACCGAGATCCACTCCGCCGAGAAACTGCTCAACTGGGGCTTCGCGATGGACGGCAGGGTGCGCCCGGTCGGCGTGCTCGTGCCGCCCCTGCCCGACGCGCACGCCAGCACCACATCGACGAAGACGGCCGACCACGGTGTCGCTAACCACGGGGCTGCGAACCACGGGGCCGCGAACCACGGGGCCGCGAACCACGGGGCCGCGAACTCGGTGGCTAACGCGTCTCGCGACCCGCAGCGCGGGATCACCGCGGGCACGGGACTCGCCGCCGGGCTCGCGGTCGGGCTGGTCGGCGTGCTTGCCTGGGTCCGCCGCCGCACCATGCTCGGCAAGCGCTCGTCGAGCTCGCCGACGGGCCGCCGACCGGGTAGTCGCAGCGCGGGCTAGCGGGCAGGCAGGAAGCCGACGCGGTCCCTGACCAGGCTCATCGTCGCGCTGGCCACCTCGCGGGCACGGGCGGCGCCGACGGCCAGCATGCGGTCGAGTTCGGGCTCGTCGGCGAGTATCTCCTGCGTACGCTCCCTGATCGGGGTCAGCGCGTCCACGACCACCTCGGCGAGGTCCTTCTTGAACGCGCCATACCCGGCTCCGGCATACCGCCGCTCGAGCTCGGGCACCGGCGTGCCGGCCAGCGCTGAGTAGATCCGCAGCAGGTTCGTTACCCCGGGCTTGGCCTCGTCGTCGGCCCTGACGTCAGAGCCCATGTCGGTCACCGCCCGGCCGATCTTCTTGCGTACCGACGCCGGGTCCTCGAGCACGTCGATGATGCCCTGCGGGGTGGATGCCGACTTGCTCATCTTCACCGCCGGATCCTGCAGGTCGGCGATCTTGGCGACGTCCTTGACGATGTACGGCCCCGGCAGCACGAACGTCGGACCGAACCGGTGGTTGAACCGCTGGGCGAGGTCCCTGGTCAGCTCCAGATGCTGGCGCTGGTCCTCGCCGACCGGGACCTGGTCGGTCTGGTACAGCAGGATGTCGGCGGCCTGCAGGATCGGGTAAGTGAACAGACCCACGCTGGCCTGGTCGGACCCGGACTTGCTCGACTTGTCCTTGAACTGGACCATCCGGCTCGCCTCGCCGAACCCGGTGATGCAGCTCAGCACCCAGGACAGCTCGGCGTGCTCGGGAATGTGGCTCTGCACGAACACGGTGCACCGCTTGGGGTCAAGTCCGGCTCCGAAGAGCTGAGCGGCGGCGACCCTGCTCCGGCGGCGCAGCAGCACCGGCTCCTGCGGCACCGTGATCGCGTGCAGGTCGACGACGCAGTAGAACGCGTCGTGCGAGTCCTGCAGTGCCACCCACTGCCGGATCGCGCCGAGGTAGTTGCCAAGATGGAAGGAGTCGGCCGTCGGCTGGATGCCGGACAGCACTCGTTGGGCGGGCATGCGGGGAAGTCTAGTTGCCGCCGGGCACCGGATACTCGGCGTCGGCCCGGACCTGTCCGGGGTCCTGGGTGACGGCATCCCGGCTGCGGCCGGCCCTGCGGCCGCCGGTCTCCGCCGGGCTGGTCCCGGCTCCCGGGGCGGTGCCGGCCAGAGCCTGGCTCGGCGGCGGCTCGCACACCACGGGCACGATGTCCGGCGCTCCTAGCCTGATCGCATCGGCGTCGGTATCGGTATCGGCCTCCTGCGACTTGCGCTCGGCATCGACGCTGGCACGGTAGTTCTCAAGCTCCCTGGTCACCTGCTTGTGCCGCCAGTTCATCGGCCCGGCCATCAGCGCGGCGACCTCCTGCGCGGCGGACACCCCTCGGTCCCAGGTCTCGATCGAGATGTGGGTGCGCCTGGCGAGCACGTCGTCCACGTGCCTGGCGCCCTCGTGCGTGACGGCGTAGACGGCCTCCACCCGCAGGTAGTCCTCGGCCCCGGCCAGCGGCCTGGCCAGGCTCGGGTCGGCCGCGATCAGGTCGAGCACCTCGCTGATCAGCGAGCCGTACCGGCGCAGCAGGTGCTCGATCCTGGCCACGTGCAGGCCGGAGGACCTGGCCAGCGCCTGCCGGGAGTTCCACAGCGCCTGGAAGCCGTCGGCGCCGGCCAGCGGGATCTGGTCGGTGCAGGACGGCGCCACCTTGCCGTCCAGGCCGTGCGCGACCGCGTCCACGGCGTCGCGCGCCATCAGCCGGTAGGTGGTGTACTTGCCGCCGGCGATCATCACCAGGCCGGGCACCGGGTGCGCCACGGTGTGCTCGCGTGACAGCTTGGACGTCGTGTCGGACTCGCCGGCCAGCAGCGGCCGCAGCCCGGCGTAGACGCCTTCCACGTCGTCGCGGGTCAGCGGGACCGCGAGCACCCGGTTGACCTGGTCGAGCACGTAGTCGATGTCGGCCCGGCTGGCCGCGGGGTGTTCCTTGGACAGTGCCCAGTCGGTGTCGGTCGTACCGATGATCCAGTGCCTGCCCCACGGGACGACGAACAGCACGCTCGACGCGGTGCGCAGGATGATCCCGGTGCTCGACTGGATCCGGTCCCTCGGCACCACCAGGTGCACGCCCTTGGAGGCACGGACGTTGATCGAGCCGCGGCCGCCGACCATGGCCTGCGTCTCGTCCGTCCACACGCCGGTCGCGTTCACCACCTGCTGCGCCCGGATCTGGAGCTCCTGCCCAGTCTCCAGGTCTACCGCGTGCACCCCGGTGACCCGCTCGCCCTCGCGCAGGAACCCGGTGACCTGGGTGCGGGAGACGATCCGGGCGCCGTACCCGGCCGCGGTCCGCACCAGGTCGAGCACGTACCTGGCGTCGTCGACCTGGGCGTCCCAGTACAGCAGGGCTCCGGTCAGCGCGCTCTTGCGCAGCGCGGGCGCCAGCCGCAGCGCGTGCCGCCTGGTCAGCTGCCGGTGCAGTGGCAGGCCCCTGACCTGGCCACGGCTGATGCCGAGCACGTCGTACAGGGTGACGCCGGTGCCGAGGTAGGCGCGCTCCCAGCCGTAGTGGCTGAACGGGAACAGGAACGACACCGGCCTGACCAGGTGCGGCGCGATCCGCTGCATGAGCAGCGCCCGCTCGCCGAGCGCCTCACGCACCAGGCCGATGTTGAACTGCTCGAGGTAGCGCAGCCCGCCGTGGATCAGCTTACTCGACCGGGACGAGGTGCCAGAGGCGAAGTCCCTGGCCTCGACCAGGCCGACCGACAGCCCCCTGGTCGCGGCGTCAAGCGCGACCCCGGCGCCGACGACGCCGCCGCCGATCACGAGCACCTGAAGCTCGGTGCCGGTCAGGGCCGCGATGGCCGACTCCCGCTCGCCGGGGCCGAGCCTGGCCGCTCCTAGCGCGTTCATGGTCACAGTCAATCGCTACCCAACGAGACGAGAGTGGATGCCGGGGACCGCGGGCCGCCGAAGGCGGCCCGCGGCAGTGGCGGCGCGGCGATCTGGCTGGTCATCGGACGGCTGCTCCTGGTCCGGCCGTGACGCCGGCCGGCGTCACGGCCACCTCGACCCGCTGGAATTCCTTCAGGTCCGAATAGCCGGAGGTGGCCATGGTCCGGCGCAGCGCCCCCATCAGGTTCATCGAGCCGTCCGCGACCGTGGACGGCCCGTGCAGGATCTGCTCGAGGGTGCCGATCGTGCCGACCCACAGCCGGTTGCCGCGCGGCAGTTCGGGATGGTGCGCCTCGGATCCCCAGTGGTATCCGCGGCCAGGAGCCTCGGCGGCCCTGGCGATCGGCGAGCCGACCATGACCGCGTCGGCACCGAGCGCCAGCGCCTTGGCGACGTCGCCGCTGCGGGTCATCCCGCCGTCGGCGATCACGTGCACGTACCGGCCGCCCGACTCGTCGAGATACTCCCGGCGGGCGGCGGCCACGTCGGCGATCGCGGTGGCCATCGGGACCTTCACGCCGAGCACCGCGGCCGTGGTCTGGCCCGAGCCGCCGCCGAAGCCGACGAGCACGCCGGCCGCGCCGGTGCGCATCAGGTGCAGAGCGGCGGTGTAGGTGGCGCAGCCGCCGACGATCACCGGCACGTCGAGCTCGTAGATGAAGTGCTTGAGGTTGAGCGGCTCGGCCTGGCTCGAGACATGCTCGGCCGAGACCGTGGTGCCGCGGATGACCACGAAATCGGCGCCCGCGTCGATCACGGCCTTGTGGTAGCGCAGCGTCCGCTGCGGCGAGAGCCGGGCGGCGATGGTCACCCCGGCCGCGCGGATCTCGGCCATCCGCTGTCCGATCAGCTCCTCCTTGATCGGCTCGGCGTAGATCTGCTGCAGCCGGGTGGTGGCCGCCTCGTCGTCCAGCGTCGCCACCTCGGCAAGCAGCGGCTCCGGGTCGGAGTACCTGGTCCAGACCCCTTCCACGTCAAGTACGGCGAGGCCGCCGAGCTTGCCGATCGCGATCGCCATGGCCGGCGAGACCACGCTGTCCATCGGCGCGGTCACCAGCGGCAGCTCGAACCGGTAGGCGTCGATCTGCCAGGCGATCGAGACATCCTCGGGGCGCCTGGTGCGCCGCGACGGCACGATGCCGATCTCGTCGAGCGCGTACGCACGGCGGCCGCTCTTGCCTCGGCCGATCTCCACCTGAGTCATCACCGAAGGCTACGCCCTGGGCACGCCGTAGTTCGGTGCCTCGGTCACCATGTGCAGGTGATGCGGATGGCTCTCGACCAGCCCGGCACCGGTGATCTGGACGAAGCGGGCGTCGTGCAGGTCGGCGACGGTCCTGGCGCCGCAGTAGCCCATCGCGGCGCGCAGCCCGCCGGCCAGCTGGCCGACCACCGCGGCTACGGCGCCGCGGTACGGTACCCGGCCCTCGACGCCCTCAGGCACCAGCTTGTCCTCGCTGAGCACGTCGTCCTGGAAGTACCTGTCCCTGGAGAAGGACCGGCCGCCTTCCCGGCCGCGCATCGCGCCGATCGAGCCCATGCCGCGGTACAGCTTGTACTGGTCGCCGCCGATCATCATCATCTCGCCAGGCGCCTCCTCGCAGCCCGCGAGCAGGCTGCCGAGCATCACGGTGTCGGCGCCCGCTGCGATCGCCTTGGCGATGTCGCCGGAGTACTGGACGCCGCCGTCGCCGATCACCGGCACGCCGGCCGGCCCGGCCGCCTTGACCGCCTCGTGGATCGCGGTGATCTGCGGGACGCCGACCCCGGCCACGACCCTGGTGGTGCAGATCGAGCCAGGGCCGACCCCGACCTTCACGGCGTCGGCACCCGCGTCGATCAGCGCCTGCGCACCCGACCTGGTGGCCACGTTGCCGCCGACGACCTCCACCCTGGCGTTGGCCTTGAGCTGGCCGACCATCGCGAGCACCGACTGGGCGTGGCCGTGCGCGGTGTCCACCACGAGGAAATCGACCCCCGCGTCGATCAGCGCCTGGGCTCGCCGCTTGGCGTCCTCGCCCACCCCCACGGCCGCGCCGACCACCAGCCTGCCGTGCGCGTCCTTGGTCGCGTGCGGGAACTTCTCGCTCTTGGTGAAGTCCTTGACCGTGATCAGGCCGCGCAGCACGCCCTGGGCGTCCACCAGCGGCAGCTTCTCCACCTTGTGCTCGGCAAGCAGCCGGAACGCCTGCTCGCGCGCCACCCCGACCGGCGCGGTGACCAGCGGCATCGGCGTCATCACCTCGCCCACCCCGCGGCTGTGGTCCTGCTCGAACCTGATGTCCCTGTTGGTGATGATCCCGAGCAGCACGCCCTCGGGCGAGACGACCGGCACGCCGGAGATCCGGTACCTCGAGCACAGCTCCTCGACCTCGGCCAGGGTGGCATCAGGGCCGCAGGTCACCGGGTTGGTGATCATCCCGGCCTCGGACCGCTTGACGACGTCAACGTGATGGGCCTGATCCTCGACCGGCATGTTCCTGTGCAGCACGCCCACGCCGCCTTGCCTGGCCATCGCGACCGCCATGGTCGAGCCGGTCACTGTGTCCATCGCCGAGGAGACCAGCGGCACCCGCAGCGAGATCCGGCGGGTCAGCCTGCCGGTGGTGTCCGCCTCGCTCGGCAGCAGCTGCGAGTGCGCCGGCAGCAGCAGCACGTCGTCGAAGGTGAGCGCTAGCGGTCCGAACTTGGCGTCGTCGGTCATGTCACTCCGCGATGCTTGACCTGGCGGGTTGCTCCCCATCCTAGTTGTCCCCGGCATGCCGCCCTTGCCGCGGCGCGGAGGCGGTCATGCTCGACGACGTGCTCGGCTACCTGCGCTGCCCGGTCTGCGGCGCGGCGCTGGCCAGGGCGGGCGGCGCCGTGCGCTGCCCGGCCGGGCACAGCTTCGACGTGGCGCGGCAGGGGTACCTGAGCCTGCTGCCGCCCGGCCCGGCCAGGACCGCGGGGGACACCGCGGCCATGGTGCGCGCCCGCGGCGAGTTCCTCGGCGCCGGTCATTTCTCCGGTCTGGCGGCGGCCGTCGCCGCCGCGGCGGCCGCCTGCGCCGGAGAGGCGGGCTGCGTCGTCGACGTGGGCGCGGGCACCGGGTACTACCTCGCGGCTGTGCTCGGCCGGCTGCCGCGCCATGTCGGGCTCGCGCTCGACGCCAGCAGGTACGCGCTGCGGCTGGCGGCCCGCGCGCACCCGCGGGCCGGCGCGGCGGGCTGTGACGCCTGGCGACCGCTGCCGGTCGCCGACGGGGCGGTCGACCTGGTGCTTAACGTGTTCGCTCCGAGGGACGGCGGCGAACTGCGCCGCATCCTGCGCCCGGCCGGGCACCTGCTGGTCGTCACCGCCGCGGCCGGCCATCTCGGCGAGCTGACTGGCCCGCTCGGGCTGCTGCGGGTGGACGAGCGCAAGCGGGACCGGCTGGCGGCCAAGCTCGGCCCGCACTTCGACGTGGTGCGCGAGCGCGAGCACCGCGAGGTGCTCGCGCTCGACCACGCGGCGGTGACCGACCTGGCAATGATGGGTCCGAGCGCGTGGCACGCCGACCCCGGCGACCTCGCGGCCCGGGCGCGGCGGCTGCCCGAGCCGGTCTCGGTCACGCTGGCGGTCACCCTGTCGCTGTACCGGCCGAACCGCGAGCGGTGACCGGCCGCGGGGAGCTTCGATACCAGCCAGGGGTGCGAACCCGCGGCGAGCAGGGCTAGGCTTCGCTGGGTGCCGGAATCGGCCTGGTCTGCCCGCGGCAGAGCGTCGCGGCGGCGGCTGGCTGCTGGCCGGCCGCAGGCCGGTCGGCCATCCCCGGGCCGGCAGCCCCTGCCCGGCGGGAGCCGGCGGGCGAATGCGTTCGGACCGAAAGGCAGTTACGTGGAGCAGCGCGTCAGCCTGATCACGCTCGGCGTGGCCGACCTCGCGCGAGCCAGGAGGTTCTACGAGACGCTCGGCTGGACCTCGCCCAGCCAGGCCGACGAGGGCGTGGTCTTCTTCCAGGCCGGAGGGATGGTCCTCGGGCTCTGGGACCGGGCGATGCTGGCGCAGGACAGCGCGGCCCGGGACTCAGGCGGCTGGGGCGGGGTGACGCTCGCGCTGAACGTGCGCTCGCCGGCCGAGGTCGACGCGGTCATCGAGGAGGCCAGGGCGGCGGGCGCGGCCATCGGGCGCGAGCCGGCGCCGACGTTCTGGGGCGGGTACTCCGGGCTGTTCACCGACCCGGACGGCCACCCGTGGGAGGTCGCGCACAACCCGGGCTGGACGCTGCTTGAGGACGGCAGCATCCGGCTGGCCGGCTGACCGGCTCGGACCGAAACGGCTCCGGGCCGATGCCGGAACCTCGCCGGCCCGGTCGGCTGCTGCTCGCCACGCTGATCGGGCTCACCGTGATCAGCGGCCTGGTTGACGCGGTGAGCTATCTGGGACTCGGGCACGTGTTCACCGCGAACATGACCGGCAACGTCGTGCTGCTCGGATTCGCCGCGGCCGGGGCCAGCGGGTTCTCTGCCACTGCCTGCCTGACCTCGCTCGGCGCGTTCCTGCTCGGCGCGCTCGCCGCCGGGCGGCTGGCGCGCCGGCTCAGTTCGCGCCGCGCGCTGCTCATGCTGGCCATGTCCACCGAGGCGGTGGCGACCGGGACCGCCGCGGCCATCGCGTTCGGGGTGGCCGCCGTGTCTTCCGGCTGGCCGCGCTTCACGGTCATCGCCGTACTGGCTCTTGGCATGGGCGTGCGGAACGCCACCATCCGGCGGCTGTCGGTGCCTGACCTCACCACCACCGTGCTCACGATGACGCTGACCGGCCTCGCCGCCGACTCCGCGCTCGCGGGCGGGACCGGCGCGCAGAGCACGCGGCGGGTCGCCGCGGTCCTGGCGATGCTGGCGGGCGCCTGCGCCGGGGCCGTCGCCTTCCTGCACGTCGGGGCCGGGCCGACGCTGGTGATCGGCGCTGCGATCGTGCTGGCGGGCGGGCTGGCGTTCTGGCAGGCGGGAGAGTCACGGGACCTGGACCGGGTCACCGCCTGACCGGTTCTGCCGGCTCGCGCCACCGTCGGCCGTGCCGGGGCCGGCCCGCCCGCGGCCGGCGGCCTACGCCTTGCTCAGCACCAGCAGGAACTCAAGTATCCCGTGATTCTGGGTCGTCACGAAGCTGCCGAAGCTGGGGTTCGGGATGCTCCAGTCGGCGAACGCGATCTGGATGGTGCCGGAGACCTTGATCGCACTCGCCGTCCGCTCGGCCGACAGCAGGAACGTGACCGGCCTGGTGTGCCCGTGCAGCGTCAGGTTCCCGGTCGCGTGGTACTGCTTGATCGTCCCCACGGCCGCCAGCGGCGCGAGGCTGATCGGGTGAGTCAACGTGAACGTCCCGGTCGGGTACGCCGACACGTCCATGATCCGGCCGTCGAACTGCACGTCCCGCTCGCTCTGGTCGCTGTGGATCGTCGCCATCTGGACCGTGAAGGTCGCGGCGGTGACCGTGTTCCCGCTGATCGTGAGGTGACCGCTGACCGAGTGTGACCGGCCGACCGCCAGGTTGTTCTGGCCGACCAGCACCTCCTTGACCCGGTAGCCCACCACCGACCCGGTTCCCACGTTCCAGGTGCCCGCCACCGATCCGGCCGCCGAGCCGCCGTTGCTCGTGGTTCCGGCGCCGGTGGCCGTCGCGCTCGGTGCGGCGCCTGGCGTGGTGCTCGACTTCAGGCCGAGCGGCGCGGGCGCCTGGCCCTCGATGAAGTGGATGTACACGAACGGACCGCCTACCGCGAGCACGACAATCGCCGCGGCGGCCGCGATCACCCACCTCAGCCAGCGCCTGCGTCCAGTCACAGTGCCACTCTCCTCGCTACCCGACCGCCCCGAGCACGGAGGCGCTCACCCGACCATGCCACCCACCCGGGCAGCACCACCTCACGCCATCCGGCCAGCAGCGTCCGCCCAGAGGCCAAGCCGTCTGGGCCGTGGCGACCTAGCTCGGCCGCACCTTCCCGCAGTCAGCCCCGGACCCGAGCCCCGGACCCGAACCGCGGACCCCGGACCCGGACCCCGGACCCCGGACCCCGGACCCCGGACCCGAGCCACGGACCCGAGCCGCGGCCCGGCCGGAGGTTGAACGGAGACGCCGTCCGGCCAAACCGCGAAAGGACTTGAGCTGTCCGGCCGAACGGCGGCAACCACGAGTCTTACAGCATCCGCTCGGCGATCGCTCAGTACTTCCTCTGCACTCCCTCTGAAACCGTCCACGGACGCTCACCCCGACTCCCCCCCGGCCGCCCACGCACTGACCGCGAACCGCCGCGGAACCCGACCCTGCCACGACCGCCTCCCCGCACCGACATCAACACCGACTCCACCCACACCGGCCCGAGAGCCGGTCCACCAAAACCGTCATACACGCCGATTCCCGGCGTCCAAGTCTGGCCTTGGCCTTCAACTCACCAAGATGATCTTGATGGATGTGAAGAAAGTCCCAGAATACGCAGTGAATGTGGCATTCAGTCCAGCTGCCGCCCGAGAAAGCGCCGCCGGCGGGCGCGGAAGCCCGCACCAGGGGCCACGAGCCACGCTAAAGCCCCAACCGCCTCGCTTGCCCCAGGCGTCGCAGGCGACCGCCGCACCGGCGCGCCGCGCGACCTGGCGCAAGCGCCCTAATGGCCCGCGCCGCGAACCCACGCCGCCGCCCGCCGCCTTCGGCAGCACCCGTACGACGCGCAAGCGCCGTAACCGGCCAGCACCGATCCGCGCCAGTACCTACGCGACCGCGCCAGCACCTACGTGGCCCGCACCAGCACCTACGTGGCCCGCACCAGCACCTACGTGGCCCGCACGAACCCACGCCGACCGGCGACCTTCTCCCGACGCGAGCGGCCGACGCGAGCGGCCGACGCGAGCCGCCGGAACCGATCCGCGAGTGCCGGGCATATGGGATATTAGGACCTGAGTCTCTACGGTTCGGGCGGCGGGAGCTAACTGTGGCGGAGCTGACATACCCGAAGTTTCCGTTGCGGCCGCTGGCGGCGATCGGCGTGGTGACCGTCGCCCTGGGCGTCGGGGCGATCCTCGTCAACCGCTCGGAACGCAGCATCAGCGCTTGCGCGACGGCGGCCGGGCGCTTCATGGCCAGGCATGACTTCTCGCTGAACCAGATGCGGGCGGCCGGGTCCGGCCCGGTCCCTGCCTGCCACGGGCTGTCGGCCGAACAGTTCGGCCAGGCGCTATTGGACGGATACGCGAACGAGTACGGTCCGAGCCTGCCGCGCGCGCCCATCCCCCGCGACGTGCCGCCTTCCAGCTATAAGGCGACCAGCGCCCGCTCGTTGTTGCGCCAGGCCGGCACCCCCGGCCACCCCGGAGGCCTCGGCCGCCTCAACCACACCGGACGCCTCAACCACGCCGACCGACCCGGCCACACCGACCGCCTCAACCACGCCGACCGACCCGGCCACACCGGCGGCGGACCCGCTCACACCGACCGCCTCAAGCACGCCGACCGACCCGGCCACACCGGCCGCCTCAACCACGCCGACCGACCCGGCCACACCGGCCCACCCGACCGCCTCAACCACACCGGCCACACCGGCCTCCGCGGCCGCCACCGTGCGGCCCGGCCGGGTCAGGCTGTGGAGCCGTAGCGTTCCTCGATGGCGATGGCGCGCAGCCTAGCCAGGGCCCGGTGCTGCGCCACCCGGACCGCTCCTGGCGACATGCCCAGAGCCTGGCCGGTCTCCTCGGCCGACAGGCCGATCAGCACTCGCAGGCAGAGCAGCTCCCGCTGCTGCCGTGGCAGCCTGGCCAGCAGCGTCCTGGCGCGCTGCGCCTCCAGGCTGGCGACGACCGCTTCCTCGGGCCCCGGCTGCTCGTCGGGTCCGTCCGGCAGGCTGTCGGTAGGGATCGCGAGCCGAGCCGCCATTCGCCGGGCGTCGGCCACCTTGTGCGAGGCGATGCCGAACACGAAGGAGGCGAATGGCCGGCCCATGTCCTGGTACCTGGGCAGCGCGGTAAGGACCGCGATGCACACCTCCTGGGCCACGTCATCGGCGACCTGGTAAGGGTCGGCCACGTGGCCGAGCCGGGCCCGGCAGTACCGAACCACCATCGGCCGGATCTGCCGCAGCAGCGAGTCGATCGCGGCGGGCTGGCCACGGACCGCCCGCGCGGTCAGGTCGGTAAGGTCGGTCAGGTCTGCGCTGGTGGAAGGTGCCCCGCTACCGCCGACAGCCTGCTGAGTCATGCGCTCCCCCTTCGGCGTTCTCCGCCACGCATCAAGCGGTCATGCAGGCATGATGCCCAGGTAAAGAGCTAGCTTAATCATGGAATGAAGGATCAAAAAAACGCGACCCCATTAGGCCGCACCATTTGACGGCAATTCGGCCTGGCAAATGGCGTGCAATGTTAGCGAATTGCCAAAGTAACCCGACAGCCGCCAGATCCCGGACTTTCCGGCCCACGCCAGGCACGCCGGTACCCGCCACGCAGGGCCGCCGCCGGCGGCATCCGATGGCAAGGCGGCGGGCCGGGACCCTCATGAGTCCCGGCCCGCCGCTGCGAACCGCTTAAGCCCCGACCACCCGCGCCCGGGCCGCCTGGAAGCCTAACCGCCCAGACCTAACCACCCGCTCCCCGGCCGCCCAGGCCGAACCGCCTAGTGCGTGTGGCCGTGGCCGCCGTGGCTGTGGCCGTGCCCGTTCTCCGCCTGCGGCTTCTCCGGCTTGTCGGTGACCAGCGCCTCGGTGGTCAGCAGCATCCCGGCGATCGACGCGGCGTTCTGCACGGCTGACCTGGTGACCTTCACCGGATCGATGACGCCCTGCGCCATCAGGTCGCCGTACTCGCCAGTCTCGGCGTTGTAGCCGTGGCCGGCGGGCAGGTCGGCGATGGCCGCCACCACCACGCCGCCCTCGGCGCCCGCGTTGAGCGCGATCCACCGGGCGGGCTCGAGCAGCGCCCGCCGGACGATCTCGACGCCGGTCGCCTCGTCGCCGGAGAACCCGAGGTCACCG
>Ga0335077_10002177_pt1 | contig 23382 bp, 16 predicted proteins | sample Lox_Sample_31_FD_207151 | JGI IMG/M metagenome (GOLD analysis project Ga0335077, IMG submission 207151) | Soil microbial communities from Loxahatchee National Wildlife Refuge, Florida, United States - Lox_Sample_3.1 | ecosystem: Environmental > Terrestrial > Soil > Wetlands | place: USA...
AAGATCCTCGTCGCGGACGAACCGACCGGCAACCTGGACACGAAGGCCGGCGAGGCGATCATCGAACTGTTCCAACGCCTGGCGCACGAACAAAGACTCGCCATCCTGCTGACAACGCACAATGCGGCGTTCGGCTACCGGGCGGACCGGGCGATCACCCTTTCGGACGGCCGGATCGTCACGGAAGAGCCGGGGCAGGCCGGAAACCTGCCCCACGTTCATCCGTTCCTGCGGCCGGTTCGATAGGCGTGGCGCTCGGCGGTCCACCGGGCCTCGCCGTATTCGCCGAGCGCGACTGTCCCGCTGATTTTGCCGGAGGCGACTTCGCCGTTGAACTGGAACGAGACGCGCGTGCCCTCCGTAGGCAGCGAACTCTGGAACGTGATGGTGTTGCCAGCCACCGTGCCGGAAAGATCGCCGGCGGCGAATTCACCGTGGTGCGTGCCCATGAGCCGCCCACCATCCTGCTCCAGGACAATGCTGTGATTTGCGGAACCGTAGTTGAACTCCAGGCGAACGTCCCACTGGCCCGCGACCGTCGCGGGCGTACCCTGCGGGGGCTGCGGCCGATCGACCTTCGGGGGTTTGGAGAGCAGCGCGTAAAGGCGGTCGGCGATTACCTTCTCATCGCCCGCGGACATCTGGTAGGGCACGATCGAAATTGAGGTGCCCCGGGCGCCGGCAAGCACGATGCGGGGTTCCGTGTCGAGCAGCACCTTGGCGATTTCGGGCCCCGTGATGCCGAGGTTCGCATCCCACTGGATGCTGAGGTCGGGTGAGCGGTTCGAGAGGCCCTCCGGCCCCTGCGCCATCTTGGTGGTCACGCCGTTCACGCGCTTCACCGAATCGGAGATGTGGTTGAGCCAGGATTCCCACTGCGCCCACTCGGCCTTGTGGTCGCGCTTCATCCACATTTCGACCGCGGCGAGCATGCCCATGATTTCTTCCTTGCCGGCTTTTAGCGAACGGCCGAAAGCGTGGTGCGGTGCGCTGTTGATCCAGGCGCCTTGCAGGAGTTTCTTGTCGCCCAGCAGCAGGCCGGCCGCCTGCGGGCCGCGGATGCACTTGCCGCCGCTATAGGCCACGGCGTTCGCGCCGCGCTCCAGGTGCACGTTGGGCTTGACGGTGAGGATTTCGGCCGCGGCATCGACGACCACGGGAACATTACGCTTGCGCGCGACCTCGCTGATGGCGCGGGTGCCGAGCGGGCCCTCGTCGCCCGGGCCGCCTAGAATGTAGACCATGGCGGTGCGCTCGTTGAACGCCGGTTCGAGCTCGGCGCGATCGCGCACCACCACCAGCTTCACGCCCAGCATGCGCACGGCGTGATCGTAGACGTTGTGCGAGTAGGCGGGTACGATCACTTCGCTCTTGAGGCCGGCGAGATTGGGCAGGCGCTGCATGCGCTCGGGATTTCCGCCGGCGATGGCGGCCGCGGTGCAGTGGGTGACCGCGGCGCAGCACCCGGCGGTCACGATGCCCCACTCGGCGCCGGTCAGCTCAGCGAGGCGCTTACCCACGCCGTCCATGAGCTCGTCCATGTTGACGAAGCCGCGCGAGGCCTGGTCCATCGCCTTTTTGACTTCGGGCAGCGTGGTGGAGCCCGTGATGATCGTGTAAGTGCCGCGCGCGTTGACCATCGGGCGGACCCCGATGGAGCGGTACATGTCCGGGCCGAGATCGAGCGGGCCGGCGACGGCGTTCTTCACGCTGCCGCCGAAGGCTTGGGCGACGGCGAGCAGGCCTCCCCGGCGGAAGAGATCGCGGCGGCTCACGCCGGACCAGGGCTCGGCGATGCGATTCCAATAAGAGTTCGACATAGGTTCTGTTCCTAGGCTGAGGCCGCCTTGCTCAGTACTTCTTTCAGGCGGCGGGCTACGATTAATTCCTCACCGGGCTGCAGCATCCAGACGCCTACGACGATCGTGTTCTCGTCGTTGGGAAGGCCGGCGCCGGCTTTCTGCCCGGTGAGCGGGTTCAGCTCGATACTCGGGGTGCCGTGGCGTAGCTCATTGGCGACTGCCGTCGGCGACATCTTGACGCGCTTCGGGTCGTAGCGGACCAGGAGATGCGGGACAACGTTGGCGGGGACGGTGGGGATCGCGATCGAGGTCTCCAGGGTCGGGATGCCCTTCAATTGGGCGGCGATGCGCTCGGCCCGGCGCCGGAACTCGGATTCCATGCCGGCGTCGGTCTGCGTGAGGAACCAATCGAGCGCGGCGACCATGCCGACGATCTGCTCTTTGGAGACTTTCATCCCGCGGCCGATGGAATCCGAGTTCGGATTATTGTTCATCTGGGCGGCGGCGATGAGGTCGGCGCGGCCCAGCAGCAGACCAGCGTTTTGCGGGCCGCGGATACCCTTGCCGCCGGAGAAGGTGACCAGGTCGAAGCCCATCTTGGTGTAGTTCCAGAGGTTCGAGACAGGCGGCACGTCGGCGGCCGCGTCGTTGAAGCAGGGCACGTTGTGCGCGTGGGCGACGCGGATCCAGTCTTCGCGCGAAATCTGGCCGCTCTCCGCTGCGTTGAAGAAGTGCGCCATGACGGTGCGTTCGTTGAAAGCGGCTTCGTACTGGCCGAGCGTTTCTACTTCGACGAAGCGGATGCCGCAGTTCAGCAGCGCGTGGTCGTACCCGTAGCGGTGGCCCTTCTGCACCAGGACCTCGGTCTTGAGCCCGGTGAGATCGGTGGGGATGCGCCGGACCGCGCCACGATTATTGAGGGTCATGCAGGCGGCCGTGCCAAGCGTGAGCGCCGAGGCCGCGCCGTCGGTGACCAGCGCGGCTTCCGAGTGCACGAGTTTGGCGATGTACTCCCCGGCCGCCTTCTGCAGTTCGTTGAGGCGGACCGGATGCTTCGCCGCGCGCGCGACTGCCGCCTGCACGGACGGCGGCATGATGGACGCGGTGAGCGCCGTGTAGGTGCCGGCAGCATTGATGATGGTCGGGACACCGAGCTTCGCGTAGTAGTCTTCGCCTTTGGCTTCGGGGAGCGTATCGGCGGCAGGGAGCGCGGTGGAGACCCCGGCAGCGGCCAGCAGGCGGTTGCCCCAGGTGAGGAAGGTTCGTCGTGTGCCTTTCATGACAGCCTCACAGACACGCGATGACGTCGATTTCGACCAGCGAGTTGCCGGGGATGCCGCCCGCAGCGGCGATCGTGGTCCGCACCGGCGGCTCGGGTCCGAAGCTGCCCTGGAAGACCTCGTTCATGCCGGCGTAGTCTTTCAGGTCGTTCAGGTACACGTTGCACTTGAGCACTTTCTCCATGGAGGAGCCGACGCTCTCGAGCTGTTGCTTGATGGAATCGAGAACGCCCTTGGTGTGGACCTTGATATCGCCTTCGCGGTGGTAGCCGACACCGGCGATGAAGATCAGGTTGCCGTAAGCGACGGTGCCGTTGAAGAGCGGCGTCTTCTCGGGCTTTCTGCCGTTGCGATAGATGACGCGCTTTTCCGGCTTCTCCTGCGCCTTTCCGGCGGCGGCCACCACCGTGGCCGCCGCGGCGCCGGCCGCTCCGCGAGTGAAAAACTTCCGTCGATTCGTTCCCGCCATACAACCTCCTTGGATTGGAAAAGTCCGTTCCAGTTATCGTACCCCTCCCGGCGAAAGAATGGAACTTACAGGGCGCCAAGGAACTCACTCGCCTCAGCAGAGGGGCCAGGTCGGGAATCTGCACCACGGAACTAGCGGAGGGTCAGGTTGGTGAACGACCAGTTCCTGGTGTTGGCGAGACCGCCGGGGGCCTTGGCTTCGATATCGATGTCATGCAGGTCGAAGTCCTCCAGCGGGGAAGCGGCGTACGAGCTGACCGCGAACGCGCGCTGGGCGCCGGTGGCTTTCAGGCCCGCGATGGTGACTTTGCGGAAGCGGGGCAGGCCCTTTTCAGGGGGAACGGGCTCGGTGAGGACGCGCCAGTAATCGGGCGGGTCTTTGACGTTGTCGGGCATTTTCGCGTAGCTATAGGTGGGGTTCCAGTTGAGCGTAATGCTGAGCGGCGTGGCCACCCCCGTAAGCTGCACGTTGCGGACGACGATGTTCTCGATAGTCCCGCCGCGCGTGCTGGCCGACTTGAAGAGGATGCCCGCCGGGACTGGGTCGAACGCGCGGAGGCCGTCCACGAGGACGTCGCGAATGCCGCCCGAGGTCTCGCTGCCGATGGTGATCCCGGCGGCGCCGGCCCGCACGGTGTTATCGAGGATGCGCACTTTCTCCGACGGGCGGTTGACGCGCAGGCCGTCGGCATCGCGGCCGGCCTTGAGGCAGATGGCGTCGTCGTTACACTCGATGTCGCAATGGGTGACCAGGATACCGGAGGACGAGTCGATGTCGATGCCGTCGGTGGAGGGGCCGCGCCCGCCGATGTTGTTGCGGATGGTGAGGCCATCGGCGGTGACTCGCTCGGAGTAGCAGATGTGGACCGTCCAGAAGCCGGAGCGCTTCAGGGTGAGCCCTTCGACAGTCACATCGCTGGATTTGAAAACCTGGATCAGCCGCGGCCGGCGGCAATCGTAATCGACGGCCCAGCGGAGGCCCTTGGGCTCGTACTCTTCGCGGCGCATCCGCCAGTATTTGTCCCACCAGACGGAGCCATCGCCATCGACGGCGCCTTTGCCGGAGATTTTCACGCCGGACTGTTCGTAGACATTGAGGAGCGCGGCCGGCCAGGGCATTTCGATGCCGGCGATGCGTGTGGCCATCACCGGGTATGCGGCGAGATCCTGCACTCCGCGCAATTCGACGCCGGCATCGACGCGGAATTCCACGCCCGATTTGAGGAAGAGCGCGCCCGTAAGGTAGACACCCGGCTGGAAGGTGACGGTGCCGTGCGCATTGGCGGCCGCGTCGATGGCGGCCTGGATGGAGCGCGTGCTGATGGTCTTGCCGTCCGGAGCGGCGCCGTAGCGGGCGGCGGGGAAGTCGGCGGCGAGCGCCGAGGAAGCCAGGACGGCCAATGCGAGGGACCGATGCATGATGCCCATAATGTAAGCCAAAGACCCTAAAGTTGCACGAGCGGGCGGCCGATGAATGGGCATGCCAACTGATCCCATCATCATCATCATCGGCGGTTCGGTCGCCATGGAGGTTCTTGCATGGCTGTTCATCTGAGAATATAGAAGGCAGGTTTGAGGGCACTCATCCAGATTCAGAACGCCGATCGGGAGTTCCTCGGCAGCCTTGCCGGGACGATGGCGGAAGCGGCGCGTCGAAGCGGCGAGTGGCTCGTCTGCCGCCCGGGGTGCACCGAGTGCTGTATCGGTCCGTTCGCCATCACGCAGCTCGATGCTTTACGTCTGCGCGCGGGGCTTGCCGGGCTGGCGAAGACGGATCCAGTCCGCGCGGCGGCAGTGCGTGCCAGGGCGGTGGACTACGTGGCCGCAATCGCGCCGCTGTATCCGGGGGATCCAGCGACTGGAGAACTTCGAGACGAGAACGGCCTTCCGCCCGAGATGGACGAAATGCCGTGCCCGGCGCTCGACCCGGAGACCGGCTGGTGCGATCTTTACGATGCTCGCCCGGTCACCTGCCGCACCTTCGGGCCGGTGACAAAGGTCGAGGAACAGACCCTAGTGGCGTGCGAGCTGTGCTACGTCGGCGCCACGGACGAGGAGATGGCGCGTTGTGCCGTCGAGTTCGACACCGACGGCCGCGAGAATGAGCTGTTGGACGCCCTGGAGGCGGAAGGCTGTCAGGGAATGACCATCGTCGCTTGCGCGCTGGCAGTGCCCGTCACTTAGATGGAACGGCGTGCTGCTTGATGTAAGCGTCCACGCGTGGATCGCGGTCCGCGCCGGCAGCACCCGGCCGCACGTAGTGGAACACCTCGGCGTACTCGACCCCGTATTGCTTGCCCAATTCCCGGCTGTGGGCCATGGAGAATTCACGGATATAGTTCCGGTCGGCCGTGACGTCGTCATCTCCCAGCAGCGGCAGACGCTGGTTGCGGGCCGCGAGTTCCGCCCGCAGACGCGAGCCGAGATGGCCTGCCGGTCCTTTGGCCACGTTGGCGCGGTTGGCGTCGATCTTCTTGTCGATCTGCCGGCTGATGTCCACCACGCGAGTGATCTCGGGCCGGCGCGCGAAGTAGTACTTGTCCTGGACCGCCTTCGGCGCAAGACCCGCGGCGAAATGCTCGGGGTAGTCATGGGCGCGGCCGGCCATCCAGCACGCGGCTTCGACGGCGCGGGCGACCATGTAATGATCGGGATTCTCTTCGTCGTGCGCCCATGGGTCCCAGCAGACCACGGTGTCGGCCTTGACCAGACGAATCAGGAAGATGATCCGGCAGATGAGCTCGTTCAGCGAAACGTCGGCCATGCGGTGGTTGTTGTAGTTCAGGTCGAAGTGGCTTTTGCAGCCCAGGATCCGGGCCACTTCGGCGTTGTCGCGTTCGTTGCCCAGCACGTTCTCGCCGATGGTTCCCGGGGTACCGAGTCCGGGCGCGTCGCCCATGTCGTCATTGGAGGCGCGGACGAGATAACCGGTGTAGCCCTCCTCGATCAGTTTGGCCACGGTGCCTGCCGCGGAGAGCGGGATATCGTCGGAGTGCGCCTGGACCGCGAGCAGTACCTTTCCCCGGTGAGGCTGCCCGTCGGCGGGGCGCTCGATGAAGACTCCGCCTGCAGCCGGAGCCGGCTGCTGCTGAGCACGCTGCAACCGCGCCATGGCGGCGCCGGCCAGCATGCTTCCAAAGAAATTGCGGCGCAACATGCGTCCGATTATACTCTCGGCAAGGCTCGAACGATGAAGATTACCGGGATCCAATCGGCGGGGTTGCGCCACGGCACTCCGGAAGGCGGCTGGTCGAACGAGATCCGGCCCGAAGACTGCGTCCACACCCTGATCGCGGTGTCCACCGACGAAGGAGTCACCGGGTGGGGCTCGGTATTCACCAACGATCAGCTCGTCCGCGGCGCGCTGGGCGTGCTGGAGCCGCTCTATCGCGGCGAGAATCCGCTGGAGCCCGAGCGCGTGAGCGAAAAGCTGCATGCCAACACGTTTTGGATGGGGCGCGGCGGGTCGATCACGCATACCATCAGCGGCATCGATATCGCGATGTGGGACATCCTCGGCAAGGCCGCCAACCAACCCGTCGGGCGGCTGCTCGGCGGGAGGTATCGCGAGCGCGTGCGGCCGTACGCGTCGCTGCTGATGCAGGAGCCGCGCGCTCTGGCGGACCATCTGGCGGAAGTGCGCGCCCAAGGGTTTCGCGCGTTCAAAATCGGCTGGGGGCCGTTCGGAAAGCACAGCTTCGCCTACGACGAAGAGATCGTCTGCGCGGCGCGGTCGGCGGTAGGGGCCGAATCGCTGCTGATGGTGGATGCGGGCGCCAGCGACGCGTTCTGGTCTCAGGGCTTCAAATGGGCCACGCGGACCGCCCGAATGCTCGCCGATCACGACGTGTACTGGTTCGAGGAGCCGCTTCCGCCCGACAATCTGCACGATTACGTGCTGCTGCGCAACGGCTCGCCCCTGCCCATCGCCGGCGGAGAGGTGCTGACCCGCCGGCAATCCTTTGCGCCGTGGCTCGCGCAGCGGGCATTCGACATCGTCCAGCCCGACGTTACGAAATGCGGAGGCATCAGCGAAGAACGGCGGATCGCGTGGATGGCCCAGGATGCCGGCGTGCGGTTCATCCCGCACGGCTGGAACACCGCGCTCGGGCTGGCCAGTGATCTGCAACTTGCATCGGCGTTCCCAGGGACCGACCTGGTCGAGTACCTGACCGGCTCGCCTTTCATCGACGACCTGGTGGAAACTCCGTGGAAGCTGGATTCCGAAGGCATGTTGCCGGTGCCTGCCGGCCCCGGGCTCGGCGTTTCCGTCAACCTGGACGCGGTTGAGAAGCACACGGGACAGCGGATCGGGGGCGCCTGACATTGGAGGGAGACCTACCTAGAAAGCTGGGGGTATGGGACGCGACCGCGGTGGTGATCGGGATCGTCATCGGGTCCGGCATCTTCGTGCTTCCCAACCTGATTGCCAGGAGCCTGCCCTCAGGGGCGGCAATCCTGTCGGTCTGGGTGGTCGCGGGCGTCCTGTCCTTTTTCGGCGCGCTGGCGTACGCGGAGTTGGGTGCGATGATGCCGCAGACCGGCGGGCAGTATGTGTATCTCCGGGAGGCGTACGGGCCGCTGTGGGCGTTCGTGTGCGCGTGGACCTTCATGCTGGCAGTACTCGCGGGCGGAAGCGCCTGGCTCGCGGTGACCTTCTCGATCTACGCCGGGTATTTCGTCACGCTGACTCCGGGAGCGAGCAAGCTGCTCTCGGTTGCGCTGATCGCCGTGCTCTCGGCGGTCAACTACGTGGGCGTGAAGGAAGGCGCGCGCGTGCAGCGCACGTTTACGGCGCTCAAGATCGCCGGGCTGCTGGTTCTGATCGCGGCCGCGTTTATGGCCCCGCGGAACGGTGCGGCGGCGCCCGCAGACCATACGGTCTCGGCGGCGGGGATCGGGGTCGCGATGGCCGCATGCCTGATGGCCTACAACGGGTGGAGCTACGTAAATTTCGTGGCCGGCGAGGTGAAAGATCCACACCGCAACCTGATGCGCTCGCTGGTTTTCGGAATGGCGGCAGTCGGTGCTCTGTATGTCTTGGCCAACACGGCCTATCTGAGAATCATGACGATTCCGGAGATCGCCGCGACGGAGCGCGTGGGCGCGGACCTCGCTAACCGGACCATGGGGCGAGGCGGCGGGACCTTCGTCTCGGTGACGGTGCTGCTTTCGATTATCGGCGCGGTGAACGGGTGCATTCTGACAGCGGCTCGCATTCCGTTTGCCCAGGCGCGGGACGGCCTGTTCTTCGCGCGCTTCGGCAAGATCCATCCGAGCTTTCAGACGCCCGGAACGGCGATCGTATGGGGAGGCGCGTGGACCGCGATTCTGGTCCTCACGGGCTCCTATGAAACGCTCTATTCGTACTCCATTGTGGCCGCGTGGATCTTCTACACGATGACCGTAGCGTCGGTGTTCGTCCTGCGCCGCAAGATGCCCGGCGCGGAGCGGCCGTACCGAATGTGGGGCTACCCCTGGACTCTGTGGCTGTTCGTGGCGGTATCGGCCTGGTTCATTGCCAACGAGTTCGTGGCGCAGCCGCAGCCGTCGCTGATGGCCTTTGTGATCGTGGCGAGCGGCATGGCGGCCTATTGGATGTGGACGTCGTCATCGCGCGCGAATTAACCAGACTTCGGAAACCTGCACGAAGCGGCCGTTCCCGGACTCCTCGGGCGACGGCTGCCATTCCAGCATGAGGGAGCCGCCGGAGGTCGCTTCGGCCGGAATATCGAACTCGAGCGGCTTGACCTCGGGGTCCTTCTTGCGGAACGGGTGCACTTCGAACTTGCCGTTGGCGACGAGGCGGGTGAGGCGCGGGGCCGAGTCGCCGCCTTGGGTGAAGCGGACCTTGTAGCGCGCCGCGGGGTCGAGGCCGGTGTAGCGGAGCTGCAGCGTGTTGCCGTAGAGCGCCTCGGCGTGCCGGTACCACGAGGTCCTCCACGGGACGTTCCGGCGGCTGCCGAAGCCGGTGCGGATGGTGTGGAAGAAGGCCGGGTCCTTTTCGAAGCCTTCTCCGGGGACGAGGTGGGGCCGGTTGGCCGGGTCGCCGAGATCGTCGTAGAAGCCGCCGGGGCCGGGATTGGTCCAGTTGACGATCTCGTCGATGGCGGCGCGGCGCGCGGCCTCGGTATCGAGCGCGCGGATAGCGGCGAAGCGGCTGAGCAGCCACGGGACGTTGGTGATGGGCCGGTCGATCAGGTCGAGGTTGGCGCCGCGGCCGGGGTCGATGGCGAAGTATCGCGGAACGCTCAGTTGCATGCGGACGCTCTGGAAGAGCGCTTCGGCTAGCTCGAAGACGCGTGCGCGCAGCGGGGCTCCGGCGCGGGAGACGGCCGTGAGTTCGGCTTCGGCGGCGGCGAGGGCAGGGAAGCTCGGGCCGCTGAGATGTTCGAGAGCGCGGCGTTCGCGAGCGGTCTCGTCGGTCAGCCGTGCGCGCAGGTAGGCGTCGTAGTAGGCGCGGTAGAGCGCCTGCTGGAATCGCCAGTTGAGTTTCTGCTGCGGCGCCGCGCGGCGCTCCATCGTCTGGAATTGTGCGAGGGCGACGTCCACCGACTGATTGCCGAGCAACGGCCCGCGCCAGTTGCGCTCCAGAGCCAGGAGGCCCTGCGCGAAATCGTCCGCCATATCGGGGCCAATGAAGTAGCGGCCGTAGTCACGCAAAACCTCCGTGACGTCGGCTTCGGGGTTCCAGGAGAGCGCGCTCCACACGGCCTTATTCACGTCGTCGTTGCAGCCTTCGGAGTAGGCCAGGAAGCCGGCCTCGGCGTATGGTTGGAGAACGCGGAAGATGCGGGCCTCGTCGAGCGGGCGCGGGTTGATGACTTCGCGCTCCTCGGTTTGAGCGAAGGCCACGTCCCAATCGTTGACCGTGAACTCGGCGTTGGTGCTGTGGGTGATGTCGGGGTAGAAACGGATCGGGTACTGCCTGGGGACGCGGCTGCGCAATTCGGGCAGATTGACGCGCACCTGCGGGCCGAAGACGATCCCGGTGAGCCAGGTGGGACGCTGCTTCATGAGCGTGAAGAACTGCTCCATCCAGGCGGCGTTGAATCCCTGTGGCGAGACCCACATGGTGGCCTTCGGGTGGTACTTGCGGAGATTGGCGGTCTGCTTCTCGAGCAGCGCGAACAGGTGTTTCGGTTCGGTGTGGCCGGGGTCGCCGCCCGGAACGAACACGGCGTCGATGCGCGGAAGCTGCCGGAAGACGTCGCCCCATTCCTGGATCGCGGCGGAGACCGTGGCCGGGTTCGAGTAGTCCGGATCCATCGCCGGGTACCAGATCCAGCACTGAAGTCCGTACTCCTGTGCCAGGCGCGACATCTCGATCATCATCTGCATCGGCGGAAGCGGGAAGAGCGGGCTATCGGCGGCATCATCGGAGCGCGGCGGGATGAGCTCAATGGCATTGGCGCCGAACACGGCCAGGTCGCGGATATAGCTTTCCCACATGGGCACCGTCCAGCCGTCGTAGGAGTTGGTTTTGGGACGGTATCCGAGCTGGTGGCCACGGAGCGCATACTTGGGTGCGGTGCGGACGTTGAGTTCGCGGGGCAGCGTGACCGAATCGCGGCGCATTTCGAGGGCGCGCAAGAGGCCGCCGACTCCGAAGAGGATGCCCCGCTCGTCGTTGCCGGCGATCTCTATGGCAGTGGCGGAAGAGCGAAGCTGGTAGCCTTCGGGCGGTCCGCCGCCGGTACGGTGGACGCGAATCACCGGCGTGCCGGGAGCGGGGTCGGAGGAGGCGACCGGCCACGTGATGCGGGCGCGCTCGCGGACGGCGTCGATGAGGAGAGAGACTGCTTTGCGCTCGAGCCCGGTCAGGCTCGAAGGCGCGACCACCGTGGCGTGCGTGAAATCGGCGCCGACGGCGAGGCACGGGGCGGCGAGAAGAATCATGATGCGGGCTTGCGGCATGGTCTCTTTCAGGCGGTGGCCGAGATTCCGAACGGCTGCAACACGTGGCGCGCGCCGAGCTCCATGAGTCCGATTTCGGTAGGCATCTGAAACAGCAGAAATCCCTGATTCATGAACTGCCGGACCATTTCTGGTCTTGCGGCGGGCCGGCCGAGAAATTTGCCGTGGCGGCGCGCGGCATCGGCGATCCTGGCGATGGCGCGGTCGAGCTCGGGGGCGTCCTGACGTCCGCGCAGGCCGAGCGAGAACGACAGGTCGCTGGTGCCGATGAACAGCACGTCGATGCCGGGAGTGGCGGCGATGGCGTCAATCTCGTCGAGGGCGGAGGCTTCTTCGATGACGCAAATGGTCATGATCTCGCAGTCGGCGGAATCGTAGTAATTGCCGGGTTGCGGCCACGTGCGGATGGCGGTGCCGGCGCCCGATCCGCGGCGGCCGGTTGGCGGATAGCGGCACGCGGCGGCCGCAGTGGCGGCCTTAGCGGCGCTGCCGGTAAACGGAAAGATCACGCCGTGGACGCCCTGATCGAGCACCCGCTTGGCTGTCCACAGTTCGACAACGGGCACGCGCGCGAAGACGGCGGCCGGCAACCCGCGGGTAGCGAGAACCATCAGGCGCAACGTTTCGAGCGTGACCGGCGAGTGCTCCATCTCCACCCAGAGGAAGTGGAAGCCCAGCGTGGCGAGGTGGGCCGCCGCTTCCACGCAAGCCGAGGTGATGGTGACGGCGAAAACGGGCTCTCCCGCGGCAAGGCGCGTGCGCACGGGATTGGACCAGGCGGGTCGATCGGACATGATTAATGATTCTACGCCCGCCGCTCATCTGGCCGCGTGCGGGACCGGGATACGATGCGGGCGGCCGTCGTCGGGGATGCGCACTTCTGCAGCGCGGCGGATGGAGAACACCATGGTCCGGCGACCGGGATCGAACGAACCTTGCGGGGCGCTGAGCTCGATAACCCCACGGCGAAGAGTGACGGTAGTGCGGCGGAATTGGCCCTGCCGATAGCTCTCCGTGAGGCCATCGTCCTCGTAGAGGGTGGCGAAGGCTTCGCCTTGCGAATCCGGGTAGACCTCGAAGCGCAGAGGATCGGAAGGTTTTTCGCCGACGTAGTTCATGTCGGGGCCGGTGGGCAAGATGGCGCCGCCCCGCACGAAAAGCGGGACGGTTTCGAGCGGAGCTTCGACGCGGACCATGCGGCCGCCCTGCTGAGCGGCGCCGGTCCAGTAATCGAACCAGAGGCCTTTGGGCAGATACACCGGGCGCGAGGTCCGGTCCGCTTTGAGAATGGGGGCGGCGAGGAGATCAGCGCCGATCATGAACTCGTCGTCGATGCCGAGGGCGTCTTCGTCCTCCTGATAGTTGAGGAGAAGAGGCCGCACCACCGGCATGCCGGTGCGATGCGCTTCTTCGAGAGCGGTGTAGAGGAACGGCAGCAGGCGGTAGCGGAGCTTCAGGTACTTGCGGATGATGTCCTCGTAATACTTCCCGAAGCGCCAGGGCTCGTGATCGGGCGAGGTCATATCCGCGTGGTTGCGGCAGAAGGGCGTCAGAAATCCGACCTCGTACCAGCGTACGAGCAATTCGGCATCGGTGCGTCCGGTGAAGCCGCCGATATCGGCCCCGGCGAAAGGCTCGCCCGAGAGGCCGAGACCCATGAACATCGGGAGGCTCACAGCGAGGGCCTCCCAGGTGGCGCGGTTGTCGCCGGTCCACACGGTGGCGTAGCGCTGAATGCCGGCGTACCCGGCGCGCGTGATCAGGTACGGGCGCTGGTTCGGCAGAAGCCGGTGCAAGCCTTCGTAAGTGGCGCGGGCTTCGTTGAGCGCGAACAGGTTGCGGTTCTTGGCGTAGGGTGAATTTTCGCCGCCGTCGTATGTGACCACGTCCATCTGCGACTTGCCGGTCTGGTCGTTGAAGTCGGACGGCTCGTTCATGTCGTTCCAGATGCCGGCGACCCCGGCATCCGTATAGGCGCGGTGGAGATCGCCCCACCAGCGCGCGGCGGCGTCCTTGGTGTAGTCCACGAAGACGGAATCGCCGGGCCAGACGCGGGCGACGTACGGGCGGCCATCGGTGCGCTTCAGGAAGAAGTCCTGCGCCGCGCCCTGCTCGTAGACGGTATAGCCCGGGTCGCGGTACTTGATGCCCGGATCGACGATGGTGACCACCTTCACGCCCTGCGCCCGAAGCTTGTCGGTGAAACCTTTCGGATTGGGGAAGCGCTGCGGGTTCCAGGTGAAGACGCGGAAGCCATCCATGTAGTGGATGTCGAGATGGAGCGCGTCGAGAGGAAGGTCTTCCTGGCGGTAGCGGCGGACGATCTCCTCGGCAAGCGTGTCGGGATAGTAGCTGTAGCGGCTCTGCTGGTGGCCCAGCGCCCACATCGGGGGCATGGGCATGCGGCCGGTGAGCTCCGTGTAGCGCGCCAGGATCTTCTTGATCGACGGACCCTGGAAGAAGTAATAGTCCATCTCGCCGCCCTCGGCCGAGAAGGCGGCGTACTCCTGCGAGGAGGCGCCGAAATCGAAGTGGGTGCGATAGCTGTTGTCGAGGAAGATGCCGTATGCGGCGCCGTGCTGCCAGCCGATATAGAAGGGGACGCTCTGGTAGATGGGGTCGGTGCCCTCCTGGTAGCCGAACGTGTCGGAGTTCCACATGGTGAACTCGCCGCGGCGCTTGTCGAGTCGCGCGGCCTTCTCGCCGAGGCCGTAGAAGTGCTCGTCGAGGCCAAGTTTTCGCGCGGCGGCGACGGTGCCGGATTGCGGATCGAATAGCATCGGCTGCTGATCGGCGTTGATTGTGCGGTGAGTCGCGGGGTCGCGGAAATCGAGCTGGAGCGGGGACCGATGCATAATCAGCTCGATCTCGCCGGTCGCGATGCGAAGGGCGCCGGACTCCTCACTAAGGCTCCAGCGGGGCGCGGTCCAGGAGGTCTTCTCGATGGCCCAGGAGTGATCGCGGCCGGACAGCTTATGGAGAAATGCCGCGCGCACGCGGATCAGATCGGGCGCGAGCACGACGATTCGCACTTCAGACCCGTCGGCGCAGGCGAGTACGATGCCGGCGTCGGTCTTGACGAAGCTCGCAATGTCGCCGACGTGACGCAGGCCGGTGAGATCGATGGCCGCGGCGCGGCTGCACAGGAGGATCGCGAGAACTGACAGCTTCGTCATCTGGTCACTCGGGCTTGAGCGCCTGGCCCTCGGTGCACTGCCAGGCGCCGGCGCGGACGTTCTTGAATTCCTGGGTGGCGCCGCTGGGCCACTCGATCACGACACGGGCGGCGGTGTCGCGCCTGCCGAGGCCGAACGTCAGCGGCAGTTCGGATTGCGAGAGATAGCTGGATCCCGACTTCACCCGGCGGGATTGCGTGCCCTCGGGGCCGAACACGCGCGCGACGGCGCCGATGGCATCGCGATTCGACTTCGCACCCGTAAGGCGAAGACGGAGACTGCGGTTGGGAACGGCAAGATCGTTGCGATAGAGCAATGCCGGGCCCTGATTGGTGGTGAGGAGCAGGTCGAGGTCGCCATCGCGGTCGAAGTCGGCATAGGCGAGCCCGCGCGCGACCTTGGGCGCCGCGAAGCCTCCTCCCACCTCGCCCGCGATGTCGCGGAAGACGGCCTTGCCGTCGTTGAGGAAAAGGTGCGGCGGTTGAGCGTAGCCCACGTTGCCGTGAATGCGGCGCACGGTTTCGTCGATGTGACCGTTGACGGCGACGATATCGAGAAAGCCGTCGAGGTTGATGTCCAGGAAGGCGCACCCGAAGCCGAGGCTCGATTGCGATGCCGGACCGATCCCCGACCGCTGCGCGATGTCCTGGAATGCGCCTCCGCGGGCCGGGCGGTAAAGCGCCATCATCTCGTTGTCGAAGTTGGTGATCGCGATCCCTTCGGCGCCGGAGTTATCGAAATCCGCGGCATCTATTCCCATGCCGGCGCGCGCTTTGCCATCGTCGCTGAAGGCCACACCAGCGCGCACGGCGATCTCCTCGAACGTGCCGTTGCGCAGGTTGCGATAGAGCTTGTTGGGCTGGGTGTCGTTGGCGATCAGCAGGTCGGGCCAGCCGTCGCGGTCGAAATCCAGCAGAGCTACGCCGAGCGATTTAGAAGTACTGTCAAAGATGCCGCTTTTGGCGGTGACGTCCTCGAAGGTGCCGTCGCCGCGGTTGCGAAAAAGCCAGCAGGTCTCGCCGTGATAGGCCTCGGGCGTGCAGTAGGACTTGCGCTTGCCATCGACGCTGCAGAAGACATCACGCTCGGGCGACCACTTGACGTAGTTGCAGACCAGCAGGTCGAGCAGGCCGTCGCGATCGAAATCGAACCACATGGCCGACGTGCTGAAGGAGCTTCGGCCGGCCAGGCCGGCCTTCTGCGTGACATCGATGAAGGCGCCCCGGCCGTTGTTTTGGAAGAGGCGGTTCTGGCCGACGGCGGTGACCAGGAGGTCAGGGAAACCGTCGTTGTTGTAGTCGCCGATTGCCACCCCCATGCCGTAGATTTCGACCGCGAGGCCGGCGCGCGCGGTGACATCGGTGAACGTGCCGTTCCGGTTATTGCGGTAGAGGCGCATGGTTGTCGGGTGCGGCTCGCGATGGCCGGGCCACTCCATGCCATTCACCAACAGGATGTCGGGCCAGCCATCGGCGTCGTAGTCGAAGAAGGCGCAGCCGGGGCCAAGAGTCTCAGGCAGGCGCTTGGCGCCATAGGCGCCGCTAGTGTGGCGGAAATCGATTCCGGCGGCGGCGGTGACGTCCGTGAGACGGAGATCGGGCGCCGACGCGCGGGCGAGCGCGGCGCCGGCGAGAAAGGTCCGGCGGGTCACGTGATACTCACCAGTCCCTGCCGAATCGCGTAGACCACCAGCTCGGCGGTGTTGTGGATGCCGAAGGCCTGCATGATGTTGGCGCGGTGCACGGCGACAGTGTTGGCGCTCAGGCCGAGCACGGCGGCGATTTCCTTGTTCGATTTGCCGTGGACGATCAACTGGAGCACTTCGAGCTCGCGCGTACTCAGCTGCTGCGAGGGCGCTTCGACGGACTCGGCGAGCGCGCCCAGCCGCGGATCGAGCACCTGTTTTCCAGCCGCGACCTGTTTGACCGCAGACACCATCTCCAGGTCCATGGCGTTCTTAAGCAGATAGCCGCGCGCGCCGGCATCGAGGCAGGTGCGCACGTAGGCGGGCTCGGAATGCATGCTGAGGACGAGCACGGCGGTCTCGGGGACGGCGCGCAGGATGTGCCGCGCCGCCACGGCGCCATTCATGCTGGGGAGCGCAAAATCCATCACGATGACGCGCGGGCGGAGCTTCGCCGCCAGCTCGATCGCCTCCGGCCCGTCTTCGGCCTCCCCCACGACGCGGATTTCGGAGTCGTCCTCCAACATGCGGCGGAACCCGCGCCGCACGAGGCTATGATCGTCCACCAGGAGCACGGTGATGGCTGGCTCAGACATGGGCTTTCTCCGGCACCGCAGGAACGGTCAGGCGCACCAACGCCCCGCCCCTGCCGCCCTTCTCGAACTCCAGCGTTCCGTGCAGAAGGTCCGCCCGTTCGCGCATGGAAACAAGGCCCATCCCCTGGCCTTGGGAAGCGCCGAAACCGACACCATTATCTTCCACTTCGAGCACCACCGACGCCGGCAGATACCGCAGCCGCACTGCCGCCTCGCTGGAATGCGAGTGACGGGCGATATTGTTCAAGGCCTCCTGGAGAACGCGATATACGTGGACGGTGACCTCGCGATCGAGGTCGCGGGCGGCGCCCGATTTTTCGTAGCGCACCTCGATACCGGTCTGCTTCTGGAATCCCGGCAGGTACTGGCCTACGGCGCTTTCGAAATCCATTTCGTCCAGGATTACCGGATGCAGCGATTGGGACAGCGTGCGAACCTTTTCGAGGGTGGCCTGAACGATCTCCTGGACCTCGCGCAGGTCGGCGCGAAGCGGCTCTTCGATCCTCCTCGAGGTTCGCTGGAGCATAGTCCCGACGGCCGTGAGGATCTGGCCGAAATCGTCGTGCAGGTCGCGCGAGATGGAACGGAACGTGCTCTCCTGCATCGCGATGAGCTGCCGGGCAAGCTCGCTGCGGCGCGCGGAAAGAGCCGCGACCTCGCGGAACATCCGCCGGTTGTATTGCACCAGGTACAGGCTGGTGAGCAGGATCAACAACAGCATGGCGCCGACGAAGACGTAGAGATTGCGCTCGACCCCGGCATAAATCCCCCGCGTGCGCGCGGCGGCCTGCTGCTCCGATTCGTTGTTGCGGACCAGCAGGCGCGCGACGGCCGCGGTGAGAGCCTCCTGCCGGGCCTGGAGCGACAGGCGAATGAGGTCTCGGGCTTCGCCCTGCCGGCCGCTTTCGGCAAGCGCAAATATGCGGTCAAGCGCGTCCCAGAATTCGCGGAAGGAAGACGCTAGATACTCACGCTGGCCGGGATCGCGGTCGGCGAGCGAGTAGTGGCCTTCGCGTGCAAGGGCATCCTCGAGATCCGTGCGGATGCGCCGGAACTGAGGTTTCCATGCCGTCGGGGGATACGGCTCGGTGCCATCGAGCATGTCGCGCATCGCGAGGCCGAGCCCATTGAGATTGTTCTGAATGCGCAGGAGCAGGAGGGAGTCGGCTCGGTTGCGGTCGATGATCTCGTCCTGGAGGCGTTCGAGCCCACGGAGCTGGGTGACAGTATAGCCGGAGTAGAGAGCGACGGCGCACAGGGTGACGGCCAGTCCGGCGACGAGGCGAACTGTGGGAGATCGGCTCATGACGACAGCGTTACCAGCGTACTTGCGCGGGAGTGTGGTTGCAAATGGATAATACATCTTATGAGCCGTGGGAGAGTCATCGTAAAGCTGCTTGCAGCTCTCGTGGCAGTGGCGGCAGCGTCCGCGCAAACGCGACCTGCCTTCGACTCATTCGAAGTCGCGACCATCAAGCCTACCGCACTCGATTGGACCGGAGGCAGATTCATCCGCATGCAGACCGCTCACCAATTGATCGCGCGGAATCACACGCTCAAGACGCTGATCGCCGCGGCATACAACCTGAACTTCAAGTCGATTTCGGGCGGCCCGGCGTGGGTGGACTCCGATCACTTCGACATCCTCGCCAAGGCGCCGGGCGAAGCGCGGCCGGCTCTCGATGAGCAGATGGCGATGCTGCGCAAGCTCCTGGCTGACCGGTTCGGGCTCGCGTTTCATCGCGAGCCGAAGGAAATGCCGATCTACGCACTTACCGTGGCGCGCGGCGGATGCAAGCTGACGGAAAGCACGGTATCTCCCGATGCGTCGCCGGAGGGGCCCCCTGCGCTGGTCTTCGTAGTTTCGCCGCAGCTTGTCCGGCTTCCGGGACGCAGCGCTACCGTGGCGGAGATCGCCAGCGTGATGCAGCGGGCGGCGCTCGATCGCCCGGTCGTGGACAGGACCGGTCTCAGCGCAAGGTACGATTTCGACCTGGAGTTTATGCCCGACGAGACGTTGTTCGGCGGGATGCTGGGCAAACCGCCCGCCGCCGGCGAGTCCACAAAGCCCGGCCTTTTTGCGGCCATTCAGGAACAGCTCGGGCTGCGGCTGGAAGCCACGCGAGGACAGGTGGATTTGTTTGTGATCGACAAAGCGAAGCAGCCTTCTGAGAACTAGGTCCGCACGCGAGTAGTATTTTCCTATTATTGCGGCCGGCGCCCCTGCGTTATATGCTGGCCCCACTTCAGCCTCTAGAGGGTATGCATCCATTTCGAATTGTGCTCCCGGTGCTCGGGGCGAGCGCCCTGGCGTGGATTCTGCTGGCGCAGCCCGTGCGCCCGGATCAAACACAGCTCTGGCATCACAGGAACCTGGGCAAGGCGTTCTACGAGAATCCCACTACCCAGCAGCAGGCGGTGGATGAGTTCCGCAAGGCCCTGACGCTGGCTCCCGGCTCGCTTCGCGAGCGCGTCAACTATGGGCTTGCGCTGGTGCGGGCGGGCGACGTGCCGGGCGGCATCACCGAGTTGCGCAAGGCGCAGCAGATGGACCCCAAGCTGCCCCACACCTGGTTCAACCTGGGAATCCAGCTCAAAAAGCAGGGCGACCTGGACGGTGCACTCGAGCAACTCGAGGGAATGACGCGACTGGTACCTGACGAGCCGGTGACGCACTACCAGATCGGGTCGATCCGGAAGGCGCGCGGCGAACAGACCGCGGCGGTCCAGGAATTCGAGACCGCGCGGCGCCTGAATCCTTTGCTGGCCGCGCCGCATTTTCAGCTCTACGGTCTTTACCGGCAGATGAACCGGGCCGCGGACGCGGCAGAAGAACTCCGGGTTTTTCAGGAGCTGAAAAAGCAGCAGGAAGGCGCGGCCGTCCCCGAGGACATGGAGTGGAGCTGGTACGCCGAGATCTACGACCCGGCCGACGCGCCGGGGCTCCCGCCGCCGGGTCCGCCTGCGTACCGGAGCGAGCGCATCGCGGACGGGTTCGACGCCGGCACGCCGGGTGTGGCGGCGATTGCGCTGGATGGCGGGACGCGGCCCAGTCTGGTGGCGTGGTCCGGCGGGCGTGTGGCGCTGTTCCGCAACGGCAAAACTCCCGTGGCCGATTCGGGCCTGGAAGCGCTGCGCGACGTGGTGTGGATCGCGCCCGGCGATTTCGACAACGACGGCCTGCCCGACCTGTGCGTGATCACCTCCCAGGGCGCCGCGCTCTATCGCAACGTCAATGGCCGGTTTCGCAAGCACGCGGATCTCGCCGCTGGTTCGTTCCGGCAGGCACTGTGGCTGGATTTCGATCACGATTACGATCTCGACCTGTTTCTGTTCGGCGACAATTCGAAGCTGCTGCGCAACAACGGCAGCGCCGGGTTCAGCGACGAGACGAAGAGGTTCCCGTTCGCGGACGGGCGGGCGCTGAGCGCGACGCGGTTCGATCTCGAGCCCGACACGCCGGGATTCGACCTGGCGGTCTCGTACCAGGACCGGGCCGGCGTGCTCTACCGCGACAAGTTGGCCGGGACCTATGAGGCAGTGACGCTGGACGCATTACCACCGGGAACGGCGGATCTCGCGGCGCGCGACGAAAATCACGATGGCCGCACGGACTTAGTCGCGGGACGGCCGGGGTTGCTGCTGTTGAATCGGACGGGCGGCTTCGAGCGGTCAGCCGGCGGTGGGCCCCTGACCGCCGCCGACTTCGACGGCAACGGCCGCTTGGCCCGGGCGCGGATCGAGGGCGGTGTCCTCTACGTGGATCACGACACGGCCGGCGACTATGGCAACTGGATCGAAGTCGCGCTGACGGGCGTGAAGAATCTGAAATCGGCGACAGGCTCGAAGGTCGAAGTAAAGGCCGGAACGGTTTACGCGAAACAGACCTACGAGGGCGTGCCGCTGGTGTTCCGGCTGGTCGGGCAAAAGGAAATCGAGACCGTGCGCATCACGTGGCCGAACGGGCTGATTCAGAACGAGCTGAATCAGCCGATCAACAAGGTGGCCGCAATCAAGGAAGCGCCGCGGCTTTCGGGATCCTGTCCGATGATCTTCACGTGGAACGGCGAGCGGTTCAAGTTCATCACCGACGTGCTGGGCGTGGCGCCCCTGGGTGCCAGCTCGGGAGACGGGCAATTCTTCCCGGTCGATCACGATGAGTACGTTTCCATTCCCGGCGAGTTGCTGCGCGAGCGCGATGGAGCCTACGAGGTCCGGGTGACCGAGGAGCTGCACGAGGTTTCTTACCTGGATCAGATCCAATTGCTGGCACTGGATCACCCCGCGAATACCGAGATCGTCACCAACGAGAAGTTCAAGTCGCCGCCGTTCCCGGAATTCCGTCTCTTCGGGGCGGAGAAGCGGGCCTACCCGGTTCGCGCGCGAGACGACAAGGGAACGGATGTTCTGGCCGCGCTCCGCCGGCGCGATTTCGCGTATCCCGAAGCATTCCGCCGCAATTCGGCGGGCGTGGCGGAAATGCACCGTCTGGATCTGGATTTCGGCACGGCAGCGGCGTCCAATCGCGCGGTGCTGGTGTTGAACGGTTGGGTGGATTGGGCCGACGGCAGCACGTTCCTTTCCGCCATGCAGGAGCGGCGCGGCCTGGTGTTCCCCTATCTCCAGGTGAAAGACTCGGCGGGCAACTGGAAGACCGTTGTCGAGGACATGGGGATCCCGTCCGGCAAACCAAAGACCATGGCCGTCGATCTCGCGGGCAAGTTTCTTTCGGCGTCGCGCGAAGTTCGGATTGTTACCAACCTCTGTGTTTATTGGGACGAGATCTACCTGCTTGAGGACAACCGTGCGCCTGCAAACCACCTCACCGCGGCGGGGCTGCTCTCCGCCGATCTGCATTATCGCGGGTTCTCGAAAGCCAGGATTCACCCGCAGCGTAAGCAGCCGGAACAGTTCGACTACCAGACCGTGAGCCCGACTTCGATGTGGAACCCGACTCCGGGAAAATACACGCGGTACGGCGCGGTGGAGGAATTATTGCGCGAACCGGACGATCGCATGGCGATCATGGGATCGGGCGACGAGGTGAGCCTGCGATTCAGCGCTGCGAGCCTGCCGCAGCTTCCTGCCGGATGGAAGCGCGATTTTCTGCTGCTGGTGGACGGGTGGGCGAAGGACGCGGATGCGAATACGGCGTTCTCGCAGACTGTGACGCCGCTGCCGTTTCATGGGATGAGCAGCTATCCGTACCTGTCGACGGAGGCGTATCCGCGCGATCAGGCTCATCAGGACTATCTGCGGGAGTACAACACGCGGCCGGCGTTGCGGTTGATCCGGCCGCTGATCCGGGGGACCGAATGAGAAAGGCCGCCAAGTTCGCTCTGGCGCTGCTGATCGTCAACAGCGCGTACCTGGCCGCGTTTGCCCATGCCAGCATTTTCTATGAGGCAAACGTGCTGCTGCACCTCGCGCTGGGGCTGGCGCTGGCCGCCTTCGCGATCGGATGGGCGCGGCGGTATCCGGGGGAGTGTGGCGCCTTCATCGCATCGGCGGTTGCGGCGATGTACCTGGTGATCCGCGGCAACCTCGTAGAGCACCGCTGGGCGCTCGGGCTGCACATCGCGCTCGCGCTGGCGGCGCTGGTGCTCATCGGGCGGCGCTATCGCATCGCCTATGCCGGCGTAGCTTGCGTGCTGGTTGGGTTGGGTGCCGCGGCCACCGTGAACCGCCCGAACGGGCGCATCCAGAACCCTCCGACCGCGCCGCTCTCCATGGACGAAGAGGGCGCCGGGGCCAAATCGCCTTTCGCGCCGTCCTCCGCTCAGACCAACACGGGGAGCATCATCCCTGCGAACTTCTTCATGGACTCCGAAGCGTGCGGGCAGTGCCACAAGGACATCTACGAGCAGTGGAAGAGCTCGATGCACCACTTCGCTTCGTTCAACAATCAGTTCTACCGGAAGTCGATCGAGTACATGCAGGACGTCGCGGGCACGCGGCCCAGCAAGTGGTGCGCGGGCTGTCACGATCATGCAGTGTTCTTCAATGGCCGCTTCGACCGGCCGATCCGCGAGCAGATCGACACGCCGGAAGCGCAGGCGGGACTGGGATGCATGTCATGCCACGCGATCGTACACGTGGGCAGCTCGATGGGCAACGCCGATTTTCGCGTGGAATACCCGCCGCTGCACGAGCTGGCTTCCAGCAAGAACCGCTACATCCTCGCACTGGATTATTTCCTGACGTATCTCAACCCGAAGCCGCACAAGCGCACTTTCCTGAAGCCGTTCATGACGGGACAGAGCGCGGAATTCTGCGCCGCCTGCCACAAGGTGCATCTCGACGTTCCGGTGAATAACTACCGCTGGCTGCGCGGCTTCAACGACTACGATAACTGGCAGGCGAGCGGCGTCTCGGGACAGGGCGCGCGGTCGTTCTACTACCCGGCGAAATCGCAGACTTGCGCCGATTGCCACATGCCGCTGACGCCTTCGCGGGACC
>Ga0335077_10002178_pt1 | contig 23368 bp, 20 predicted proteins | sample Lox_Sample_31_FD_207151 | JGI IMG/M metagenome (GOLD analysis project Ga0335077, IMG submission 207151) | Soil microbial communities from Loxahatchee National Wildlife Refuge, Florida, United States - Lox_Sample_3.1 | ecosystem: Environmental > Terrestrial > Soil > Wetlands | place: USA...
ACGTCGGCGCCCTCGCGCCGCGCGCGCTCCAGGCGGAAAGCGGCGCTCAGCCCGCTGATGCCTCCGCCGATGATGGCAACCTTCATAGGGAAAAACGCCACGGATTTACACGGATTATCACAGATTCATATCCAATCCGTTCTGATCCGTGGGAATCCGTGGCGCCCTGACTATCCGATCTGCACAATCTTCTGCTTCGGCTCGCCCGCCGGCTCCAGCCGCGAGCGCGCCACATCCGCCAGCGCGGCCACCAGGATGCGCGATTCGTTCAGCGACTCCGCCCGCGAGAGCCGCATGCCTTCCTTCTCGGCAAACTGGCGGAAGGCGATGTCAATATCGTAGAGCACTTCCACGTGATCGCACAGAAAGCCGATGGGCTGCAGGAAGACGGCGCGATGACCTTTGGCCTTGAGCCCGCGGATCGTGTCTTCGACCGTCGGCCCCAGCCACGCCCCGCCTGACATCCCCTGGCTCTGGAAGGCGAACCGCCAGTCATCGACGGTCAACGACGGCACTTCCATCGCAACCAGTGACGCGGTTTCTTTCGCCTGCGCCTCGTAGGGGTCACCTTCAGTGATGGTGCGCTCGGGCACGCTGTGGGCGGTGAAAATAACGGGCACCCGCGACCCCGTCTTCTCGCAGACACGCTCCCATCCTTCCTCGAGCTTCTCGGCGAAAGCCCGGATCAGCAGCGGATGGTCATGCCAGTTCTCGACAAAATCAACCTCAAACGGCGCCGCGCCCGATTCGCCGAACAGTGCCTGGCGATAGAGCCCGACGCTGGTGCGCGAATTCTGCGGCGCCAGACAAATCGCGACCACGCGGGTGACGCCGTCGTGCTGCATGCGCTTCACCACGTCGCCGATCAGCGGATGCCAGTTGCGCATGCCGACATACACCGGCAGTTTCAACTCGCGCTCGAGCAGCTCGCCCTGCCGCAGCGTAATGCGCGTGAGCGGCGACGAGCCGATCAGCCCGTAGCGATGCTCAACTTCCTTCACCACGGCATCCGGCAGGGGACGCCCGCCGGTCACCAAGCGCAGGAATGCGGGGATGTCTTCCACCCGGTCGGGGCTGCCGTGGGCGAGCAGCAGGACGGCGGATTTCGCGTGTGAGCTCATGGGTTTCTCGGAACCGCAACGTCCCGGCTCGCGTACTCCTTCACGAACTCCACCAGCGCGAGCACATTCTCCACCGGCGTGCCCGGCAGGATGCCGTGGCCGAGATTGAAGATGTGTCCGGGGCGGCCGCCGGCGCGATCGAGCACCTCGTAGGTACGCTCGTGCAGCAGCTTGCGATCGGCGAAGAGCAGCGCGGGATCGAGGTTCCCCTGCACCGCTCCCGCAAAGTTGAGGCGGTTCCACGCCTGGTCGAGCGGCACCCGCCAGTCCACACCGATCACCTCGGCACCGGTTTCCTTCATGTGCGGAAGCAGCGTGGCTGTCTCAGTGCCAAAGTAGATCACTGGCACGCCCGTGCTCTGCAGCTTTCGCACCAGCTTGGTGACGTGCGGCAGCACGTAGCTGCGGTAGTCCTCCACGCTCAGACAGCCCACCCAGCTATCGAACACCTGCATCACATCCGCGCCGGCGCGCACCTGCTCGATGCTGTACTCGGCGAGCACCGCGACCAGATTCGCCATCAGTTCGTCCCACACCAGCGGCTGGCGATACATCAGGCGCTTGCTGTTGATGTAGCTGCGCGAGCTGCCGCCTTCGATCATGTAGCTGGCCAGCGTGAAGGGCGCGCCGCAGAAGCCGATCACCGGCAGCTTGTCGCCGAAATGCTTCACCACGTGGCGAATCGCTTCAGCGACGTATCCCAACTGGCCGGCGCGGTCGGTGCGCAGCGCTTTCACGTCGGCGGCTTCGCGCAGCGGCTTTTCGATCACCGGGCCTTCGCCGGCGGCGAAGTGGAAGGGCAAGCCCATCACTTCGAGCGGCAGCAGCAGGTCGGCGAAGATGATGGCCGCGTCCACGCCCAGCCGCTCGGCGGCGGTGATGGTAACCTCGGCCGCAAGCGCCGGCTTCTTGCAGATTTCCACCAGCGAGTGGTGTTGGCGCACGGCGCGATATTCGGCCATGTAGCGTCCGGCCTGGCGCATGAACCACATGGGAGTGCGATCTACTGGCAGTCCCCGGCAGGCTCTCACAAAGCGGGATTCTGGGGCAGACATGCTCTAGGAATGTAGCATTTCCGCGGCGCGTGAGCGAGCGCGGCTGCGGATAGAATGTTCCGGCCCGGGGAGGTGCCCATGCAATTCTCATATCGCTTGCTCTCAGTCGCGACTCTGAGCTTCATTCTGGGAATCGCGGCGCCGCTTGATTCACAAAAACGTCCGGCCCAGAAGCCAACCCAGCCGGCGGCACAGGCCCAGGACCGTGAAGGCATCGCGGGATTGCAGAAGCGCGAAATCGCAGCGACCATGGCCTTTGACGTTAACGGGCTGCTCGACCAATGGACGGACGACGCCGTGCTGCTTCCACCGCGCCATGAGCCCGTAGTGGGCAAGGCCGCGCTCCGGAAAATCCTGGAAGAGACCAAGGACCGCTTTGCGAATTACGACATGCTGGCCTACAACCAAGAGTGGAACGAAGTGATGATCGTCGGTGAGTACGGCTATCAGTGGGGCACGGTTACGTATCGTATGAAACCGCCCACGGGCGACGAGATCGGCGGCGCCGTCCACGCCATACGCATTATCAAGCGCGAAGAAGGCGGATATTGGCGCGTTGCGCGCGCGATCTGGAATGAGGCGCCCATGTAGGCCCGGCCGCCCCCTGCTGGGCGGGCCAGCGAGCTCGCCTTTCAGGCTACACTACCTCGCGTCGACTCCCAACCGCATGTTTGCGCGCCGCGAAGCCCTCCATCGTCGCGCGCGCTTCCTTGGGCAGATGGTAGGACTCTTCATCCGCGGGATACGCGCCGGTCTCCACGTCGCGCTTGAACTCCTTCACCGCGTTCGAGATCAGCGATGCGGCATCGGCGTAGCGGCGCACGAACTTGGCCGCAGGCGCAAACGTCAGGTTTAGGATGTCATGGATCACCAGCACTTGGCCATCGCAATCGGGGCCGGCGCCAATGCCGATAGTCGGCGCCTTCACCTCGGCGGTGATCATGGCCGCGACCTCGCGCGGAATGCCTTCCAGATACATGCCGCACACGCCGGCGCGGTCGATGGCCACGGCGTCGCGCATGAGCTGCTCGATGGCGCTGAGCGTCTTGCCCTGCACTCTGTATCCGCCCATGGTGTGCACCGACTGCGGTGTGAGCCCGATGTGGCCGAAGACGGGAATCTCCGCGTCGCGCAGGCGATGGATGAACTCCACCCGCTTCTCGCCGCCTTCGAGTTTCACCGCCTCGACGCCGCCTTCTTTGATGAAGCGCGCCGCGTTGCGCAGGCCTTCCTCGTTGCTGATCTGGAAAGAGCCGTAGGGCATGTCGGCGACCAGCATGCCGCGCTTTACGCCCCGGCGCGCGGCGCGGACGTGGTGCAGCATTTCGTCCATGGTAACGGGCATGGTGCTATCATAGCCGAGCATGACCATGGCCAGCGAATCGCCAACCAGGATCACGTCAATGCCGGCTTCGTCCACCAGGCGCGCAGTGGGATAGTCGTAGGCGGTGATGGACGTAATGCGCTCGCCGCGCTGCTTCTTTTCAAAAAGTGTGGTGGTGGTGATGCGGGGAGAGGAATTGATCGAAGTGACGCTCACGCTGCCTCCAGTGCCGCTCCGCCCATCGGCGGATACAGCCTGTTACGCGTATAGGATGCTCCCGGAATGGGTCGGAAGCAAGAAAAAAAGGGGCAGGAGGCAGGGGGCGGGAAAATCGCCGAAATCGCGCGTAATCGCCGGGATCTCAGCAATAGCGCGCGTAGCGCGCGCCGGAACATAGCCCACGGCGTAAGCCGTGGGGAAACAATCAAGGGAAAACGTCAGCCTGCGAAGCAGGCGAAAGAAGCTGGCCTCGGATTTCTTACGCCCGCTTCGCGGGCTACGTGAATGTGCTCCCTAGTCCCACGGCTTGCGCCGTGGGCTACGTTCTTTTGCCCGCTACGCGGGCTGGTTCACGCAACCAAAATGTCCTTGGAAATGGGGCAGGTGGAAGCAAGGAGAATCGCCGAAATCGCGTGTAATCGCCGGGGTGGCCGCAACCGGTTAGCAGATTACGGGGGTTGTGGCGATGTCGGCGAGTTCGGCGTTCTGCTCACGCGCTTGCCGACTCTGCCCCCAGCGGCAGGAAATACTGCGTCCCCTTGATAGGCTCGGTCAGGCGTCGCAGCAGCTGCTGCAGGTCTTCGTGGCGCTCGACGAAATCGATGTCCGAGGTGTTGATCACCAGCAGGTCGGACGCCGAGTAATGAAAGAAAAAGTGCTCGTAGGCCTTCACCACCTCGCCGATGTAGTCCTCGTTGATCGCCGCCTCGCTCGCCGCTTTCTTCTTGCGCAGGCGCTTCTTCAGCACCTCGGGCGTAGCCTGCAGATAAATCACCAGGTCGGGCGTGGGCAGTTGCTCGCGGAAAATGTCGAAATAGCGGTTGTAGACGGCCAGCTCGGCGTCGGTGAGGTTGACGCAGGCGAAAATCTTGTCCTTCTCGAAGATGTAGTCAGCGATGATGGTCTTGTTGGAGTTGGGACCGGCTTCGAGCGCCCGCAACTGCTCGTAGCGCTCGACCAGGAACGAAAACTGGGTCTGGAAGGCGGCGCCGCGCTCGCCCTCGTAGAAGGCGCGCAGGAAAGCGTTGTCCTCGGGCTCAAGCACGCGCTGCGCGTGCAGGCGCTCGGCGATGATGTTGGCCAGTGTCGTCTTCCCCACCCGGATGGGGCCCTCGATGGCGATGTAACGGGGGAGCTCGAAAAAGTTGGCCATGACCGGACATCGCGAGCATAACACGAGAAATCGGGTGATCGGGGAAGGCCCTCTGTGGAAGCCCGCGCCTTCAGGCGCGGGAAAAATATCCACAACGATACAGGTGAAGGGGCGAGGCTTCCATCTCTGTCATTCGCATGGGGAGCAGAATCGCCGCTGTATCTCCCCACCTCTGTGGTGAAATAAGCGTCGATGATCGGACTGCTCATCGGCGCGGCGGCTCTCGGCTATGCGGGCTATTCCGCCTACTCGCCGCGTTCGCAGCTCTACGGACGAACTTATCTCGGCGCCGCGCGCGGCTCGCGGCAGATCGCGCTTACCTACGACGACGGCCCCAACGACCCGCATACGCTTCGCCTGCTGGAAGTGCTGGCGCGACATGATGTCAAAGCCACGTTCTTCATGATCGGGCGATTCGTCGCCGAGAAGCCAGAGATCGCCCGCGAGGTGGCGCGTGCCGGCCACGTGATCGGCAATCACACCTTCAACCATCCCAACCTGATTTTCTGCTCAGCCGCGCGTGTACGCAGCGAACTCGAGCGGTGCAGGAAGATCCTGACCGACACCGTCGGCGAGCACTCGACGCTGTGGCGTCCGCCGTTCGGGGCGCGCCTGCCGCACGTGCTGAGCGTCGGCCGCAAGCTGGGGCTTCAGCCGGTGATGTGGACGGTCAGCTCGAACGATTGGAAGATCTATACGGCCGACGGCATCGAGCGGCGCGTGGCAGAGCGCATCCGCGGCGGCGATGTGATCCTGATGCACGACGGCAGCCACGTCCGCATGGGCGCAGATCGCGCGCGGACGCTCGAAGCCACAGATCGGCTAATCCGGCGATTAAAAGATCAGGGGTACGAGTTCGTGACCGTGACGGAGATGATGAAGCAATCGGGTGATCGGGAGATCGGCTCATCGGGTCATCGTCTTTGAAGTTAGATCACCCGATCACCCGATGGCCAAATCTCCTCCGTGTCTCTGTGGCTATTTCTTGATAGTCGCGAAGGCTTTCTGCGCCGCCACGACCGTCTGGCTGATGTCGTCCATGGAGTGGGCGGCGGACAGAAACGCGGCTTCAAACTGCGACGGCGGCAGCCAGATGCCTTCCTCCAGCATGGCGCGATGAAATTTTCCAAAGAGCGCCGTGTCGGATTTTGCCGCCGAATCCCAATCCGTGACCGGCTCGCCGGTGAAGAACCAGGTAAACATTGACCCAATGCGGTTGGCAGTCACGGCGACGCCGGCCTGGTGCGCGGCGTCGGCGATCATGTCCACCAGCGTGGCGGCGGCGCGGTCGAGGCGTCCGTAGAGCTCGCGGTTGTCGCTCAGGTGCCGCAGGGTCGCGAGACCGGCGGCCATCGCCAGCGGATTGCCCGACAGCGTTCCTGCCTGATAGACGGGCCCTAGCGGCGCGACCTGGTCCATGAACTCGGCCGGACCGCCGTAGGCCCCCACCGGCAAACCGCCGCCAATGATCTTGCCCAGCGTGGTCAGGTCCGGACGCGTGCCATAAAGCTCCTGCGCTCCACCGAAGGCCACACGGAAGCCGGTCATCACCTCGTCGAAGATCAGCAGCGCGTCCTCGCGCGAGGTCAGGTAGCGCAGGCCGTCGAGAAACTGCGGCGCCGGCGGCACGCATCCCATGTTGCCCACCACCGGCTCGACGATTACACACGCGATCTCGCCCTTGAGGCGATTGAACGCATCCTTGACGCGCTCAATATTGTTGTAGGGCAGCGCCAGCGTGAATTGCACGAACTCCTCCGGCACGCCCGCCGAACCCGGGATGCCGAAGGTCGCGACGCCCGAGCCCGCCTTCACCAGCAGCGCGTCGGTGTGGCCGTGATAGCAGCCTTCGAACTTGATGATGTACTTGCGCCCGGTCACGGCGCGCGCCAGCCGGATCGCCGACATCGTGGCCTCGGTCCCGGAGCTGACGAAGCGCAGCTTTTCCATCGACGGGAAGGCCTCGAGCACGGCTTCGGCAAGGTCGGATTCGAGCGGCGTCGAGGCACCGAAGCTGGCGCCGTCGCGGTTGGCTCGCTCGATCGCATCGACCACTTCGGGTGCGGCGTGGCCGAGGATCAGCGGTCCCCAGGAGCCGACATAGTCGAGGTATTCGTTGCCGTCGGCGTCCCACATGCGCGAGCCGCGGCCCTTGACGATGAACGGCGGATCGCCTCCCACCGCGCGAAACGCCCGCACCGGCGAATTCACGCCTCCGGGAAAGAGCTTTTCCGCGCGCTGCTGCAGCTGATGGGAGCGATCGCGCTTGCGTGTGGCCGCGGGTTGCATCGGGACTGATTACTATAGCAGTCCGACTGGGTTACCGCCGTTACTTGCGGCTGAGGTTGCGGCGGATAAAAGCCGGTGTAAGATGCGCTCACTGTCAGTTTCCCCCGCATCTCAAATAGGGGGATGAGGATGTCCACCCGACCGGCCATCGATCATGCTGCGCTCGAACAGGGGCGGGCCATCAACGTGCGCAACGCGATCGTGGCTACCCTGTGTGGCTGTGGTCCGGCGGCGGTGCTGGCTTTTTTACGGCCGCCTAGCCCGATAATGTGGCTGATCGGCCTGGTCGCCGGCTTCATCTGGGCCAACTTCTTCGAGTACGCCCTGCACCGCTGGATCATGCACGTGCCGGGGACGTTCGGCTTTGAAGGCCACCTGCTGCATCACTCTTCCTTCGAGACACCCATCGAGCCGCTGCACGTCAACCTGGGCGGAAAGGCGAGCTACGTGGTGGCCATGTTCGTCGTAAATGGCGGGCCGGTGATCGTAGCTGACTGGCTGCTGCGCGCGGGCTTCGCCCCGGGCATGCTGGTGAGCTTCAGCCTGTACTTCTTCTTGACCGAAGAGATTCACTGGCGCTTCCACATGGGGGGATGGCTGCCCGCGTGGCTCGACCGCGCTCGCACCCGCCACATGGCCCACCACGACCGTCCCGACCGCGATTACGCCATCTTCTGGGCGCTGTTTGATCGGGTGTTTAGGACCGCGTCGTAGAAATCTGCTCGCCGAAACATCTTAGGCTCGGATACAGACCGTCGAATCGCCCGGACACCAGCCCGCAAGGGCGGAATTGGTTTGAGCCCAGCGCGTAAGCGCTGGGTAAGGAGTCCAATGATGAGGAAACCGAGCCGCTTTCAGGGGCGACACTCGTGTGCCGCCCTCCGGGCTCCATCTGTCCTGGCAACCGTACCCAGCGCTTACGCGCTGGGCTCGACCAAATATCGCCCTCTGGGCTTGCGTATGCCACGGTAGACATCCAGCACGCCTCGGAAATCAAGGACTTGAGGACCTTGGAAACCGAAGCGCTGCCCCCTGGCAAGACAAAGCTGGCCTAGGCGCGACGTTCCGCCACCCGTTCAGCCCAGCAACAGCCTGCTACAATCAAGTCTCCATGGTCCTGCCGTTCGTCCGCGAACTTTTTGCGGACGTGGAAAAGATTGAGGCCCTGGCGCGTGCGGCTACCCACCTAAAATCCGGCGCGGGGCGGATACGTGTCTCTGGTCTCACCCCAACCGCTAAATCTCTATACATGGCGGTGCTGGCGCGGCTGGCGGCGCGGCCGCTCTTCGTGCTGGTGCGCGATAACCGTGCCGCGGAAGAGATGCTGCCGGTGGTCGCCGCATTCTGCGACCTGACCGGCGGCCCGGCTTCCGGATCCGTGGTCAAGCTGCCCTGCTACGACGTGCTTCCGTTCGAGAATCTTTCTCCGCACCCTGAAATCCAGGAAGAACGCGCCACCGCGTTGTGGAAGATCGCGACCGGCGCGGCCTCCATCGTGATCATGCCTGCGGTCGCCGCGCGGATGCGCATGCGCGACGCCGGCTTCTATGCCGAACTTGCGCGGGTGGTGCGGCGCGGCGAGAGCATCGACGTCGAGCGGTTGGCCGAGCACCTCGGTACCGTCGGTTACGCCGCGGTCGATGTGGTCGAGATGCCCGGGCAGTTCGCGTCGCGCGGCGGCATCCTCGATGTCTATTCCCCGGAAATGGACCGGCCCGTACGTATCGAGTTCTTCGGCGACGAGGTCGAATCCATGCGCAAGTTCGATCCGGCCAGCCAGCGTTCGTCCAATCCCGTCGAGGAGGTGGTGCTGCTGCCGCTGGCGGAAACGCCGGTCACGGAAGAGATCCTGGGCGGCATTCACGCGCGGCTCTCCGGCGCGCGCATTAGCGGGGCCGAAGGTGCCATCGCCGAGGCCGTGGCCGCCGGCGGCGCGTCGGTGTTTCCGGGATGGGAGTTCTATGCGCCGGTAGCTGGTCAAGACTCCCAGCCTTCGAACCCCGCGAAGGGAGGAGCATCGGTATTCGATCTGCTTCCGAAGGCGGCCGTTCTCGTGGATGAACCGGAGGATGCCGGCCGGGAGATCGAGCACTGGTGGGAGGGGGTGCGCGAAGCCCACGAGCGCGCCGGAATCGGACGACTGGTCCAACCCGAGGACCTGTATTTCTCTGCGGAAGAGTTTGCGGGCTCGCTCGCTACCCGCCCTGGGGGAAGCCTGGAGCACCTTGGAATCGAAACCGGCTTGCCGGTCGACAATATACTACACTTGTCGTTTGTGTCCCAGCCTACCACCCGCTTTCACGGCTCCATGCCGGCTATGGCGGAGGAGGTTCAGCGGCTCACGGCGGATGGCAAGCGGGTCGTTTTCGCCGTACCCACGATGGGCGAAGTCGAGCGTCTGGCGGACGTCTTCACGGAATACAGTGTGCCCTTCCGGCTGGGCAGCCGCACCCCCACGCCGGGCGGAGAGAGCTACCTGGACGAGACTGCCTACTTCGCCCAGGACATGTCAACTACGATTGTAGTAAAAGCGAACGTCCCCGACGGTGTAGCCTTGCCGGAAGCCGGCTTGATTGTCTTCGGCGCCCGCGACCTTTTCGACGAGTCCGAGGCGGTACTTACTCGGCCGGTGCGCAGCCGCTCGAAGGTCTCGGCCTTCCTCTCTGACTTCCGCGACCTGCAGGTGGGCGATTATGTGGTGCACGTCGAGCACGGCATCGGCCAGTACCAGGGTTTGAAAGAGATTACGCAGGGCGACACCAGCGGCGAGTTCATGGTGCTGGAGTATGCGGAGGGCGCGCGGCTCTACGTCCCGCTCACCCGGCTCGACCTGGTGCAGAAGTACCGCTCCGCCGAAGGGCAAAAGCCGGCGCTAAGCCATCTGGGCAGCACCGCCTGGGCGCGTACCAAGGCGCGGGTCAAGAAGGCCATGCAGGACATGGCCGAGGAGTTGCTCAAGCTCTATGCCGAGCGCCGCCTCGCCGAGGGCCACGCCTTCCCGCGCGACACCGATTGGCAGCGCGAATTCGAAGACGCCTTCGAGCACCAGGAGACCGAGGACCAGGAAGAAGCCATCGTGGACGTGAAGCGTGACATGCAGGCGTCCACGCCCATGGACCGCCTGCTGGTCGGCGACGTGGGCTACGGCAAGACCGAGGTCGCCATGCGCGCGGCCTTCAAGGCAGTGAACGACAACCAGCAGGTCGCGGTGCTCGCGCCCACCACGGTTCTCGCCTTCCAGCACTTCGAGACCTTCAAGCAGCGGTTTGCCGCGTATCCCATCCGCATCGAGATGCTCAGCCGTTTCCGCACCGCCCGGCAGCAGAAGGAAATCGTGCAGAAGGTTGAAGCCGGGCAGGTGGACATCCTGATCGGCACGCACCGCCTGCTCTCGAAGGACATCAAGTTCGCCGACCTTGGGCTGGTGGTGGTGGACGAGGAGCAGCGCTTCGGCGTCCGCCACAAAGAGCGGCTCAAGCGGCTGAAGAAAGAAGTGGATGTGCTGACGCTCTCGGCTACGCCCATCCCGCGGACGCTGCACATGTCGCTGACCGGGCTGCGCGACATGAGCGTGATCGAGACGCCGCCGAAAGACCGCATCGCCATCCAGACGGTGGTCGCGGCCTTCGACGAAAAGCTGATCAAGACGGCCATCGAGCACGAGCTGGAGCGCGGAGGACAGGCGTACTTCGTACACAACCGCGTGGAATCGATCTACGAGATCGCCGCCAAGGTGCAGGAGCTCACGCCGCGAGCCCGAGTGATCGTGGGACACGGGCAGATGTCAGAAGCGGAGCTGGAAAAGGTGATGCTGAAGTTCATCCGGCACGAAGCCGACGTGCTGGTAGCCACCACCATCATCGAGAACGGGCTCGACATCCCGCTCTGCAACACCATCGTCATCAACCGCGCCGACCGCCACGGGCTTTCCGAGCTCTACCAGTTGCGCGGACGCGTCGGGCGCTCGAACCGCCGCGCCTACGCATATCTGCTGGTGCCGCCGGATGTCGAACTGACGCCGCTGGCACGACGCCGGCTGGCCGCTCTGAAGGAATTTTCTGATCTTGGCGCCGGGTTCAAGATCGCTGCCCTCGATCTCGAGCTGCGCGGCGCCGGCAACCTGCTGGGCGGGCAGCAGAGCGGACACATCAACTCCGTCGGCTTCGAACTCTATACCAGCATGCTCGACCGCACGGTGCGCGAGATGAAGGGCGAGGTCTCGCGGGAGGAAGTCGCGGTCCAGCTCAATCTCGGCATCAACATTCGCATTCCCGCCGAATACATAAAAGAAGAGAACCAGCGGCTCAGGATGTACAAGCGCGTGGCCGGAGTCGAGAGCGAGGCCCAGCTCAAGGACGTGCGCGAGGAACTTTCCGACCGCTACGGCGAGCCGCCGGCAGCAGTGCGCAACCTGCTGGAGTATGCGACGCTCAAGCTGGCGGCGCAGCGGCTGGGAGTCGCCGCCATCGACCGCCGCCGCGACCAGGTGACGGTCCGCTTCACCCAGGAGGCAGCGGTCGATCCCGAGAAGCTGGCGCACTTCGTCGCCGGTCAGGTGGGAGCGCAGTTCTCACCGAGTGGCGTGCTGAAGTTTTCTCTCAAGGCGACCCAGCCCGAGGAAGTACTGGAACGGTTGAAGCGGCTGCTGGAGGAATTGGCGGCCAAGGAAAAGACGGTGCCAGCACAGCCGTAGGGATCGGTTCTACGCTCCCTTCGCGCTAACACGCGGTCGTGGTACCTTACTTCGCTGCCGAGGTGCTGATGAGACATTCCTTCCGCGGTTTCCTGTTGAGCTTTTCGATTTTGGCGGTGATGATGGGAACGAGCATGGCGCAAGCAGGAAGAGAAGCACAGGCTGAGCCGCCGGCTGGGTGGAACCGGCAGGTGGACCAGTACTTTGACGACTACTACTTCCCGTTCCATCCCACCGCAGGCACGGCCGCCGGGTTCCATCGTTACGACACACAGCTCGAAGATTATTCGCGCGCCGGGGTTGAAGCCGAGGCGAAGGCGCTGAAGCAGGCGCGAGGGAAGATCGAGGGCTTTGGCGCGAGCGGGCTGACGGCCGAGCAGCAGGCCGACCGCGAGCTGCTGCTGCATGAGATCGACGGACGACTGCTCGAGCTGGAGCAGATCCGGCGCTGGGAGACCAATCCGGACCGCTACATGGGCGGCCCCACCTACAGCGTCTTCCTGATCATGAGCCGCAAGTTTGCACCGCCGGAAGAGCGGCTGCGATCGGCCATCGCACGCGAGCGGCTGATGCCCAAAGTGTTCGACGCGGCGCGCGCCAACCTTAAGAACCCACCCAGGATATATACCCAGATCGCGCTGCAGCAGGCGCCGGGGATCATCCATTTCTTCCAGCAGGACGTGCCTGGGGCATTCAAGGAAGTACACGACCGCAAGCTTCTGGACGAGTTCCACCAGAGCAACCAGGCGGTGATCGACGCGCTCGGGGCTTACCAGAAGTGGCTGCAGGACGACCTGCTGCCGCGCTCCAACGGCGATTTCCGCATCGGCGCCGAGAACTATCGCAAGAAACTGCTGTATGACGAGATGGTGGACACGCCGCTCGACGAACTGCTGAAGCTCGGCTATGCCGACCTGCACCGTAACCAGCAGTGGCTGAAAGAAACCGCAGCGAAAATCGATCCCAACAAAACTCTCGACCAGGTGCTGGCGGACGCGCAGAAGAATTATCCGCCGCCCGACCAGTTACTGCGGACCGTGCGCGATATATTCGGCGACCTGCGCGGCTTTATCGAGCGCGCCCACATCGTCACCATCCCGTCGCCGGTGCTGCCCATCGTGGAAGAAACGCCGCCCTTCATGCGCGCGCTCACCTTCGCTTCCATGGATACGCCCGGCCCCTACGAGCACACCGCAAAAGAAGCGTTCTTCAACGTCACCCTGCCGGAGAAAAGCTGGGCACCGGAACACGTGCGCGAATTCATGGCGCAGTTCAACTACGACACACTCACTTCGGTAGCCACGCACGAAGCCTATCCCGGCCATTACGTGCAGTTCCTCTGGGTGCAGAGTGCGCCGTCGAAGGTGCGCAAGCTGGTGGGCTGCGGGTCGAATGCCGAAGGCTGGGCCCACTATTCCGAGCAGATGATGCTCGACGAAGGCTACGGCAAATCAGCCAACGCAGGCAGCGATGAGAAGCATCTGAAGCTTCGCCTCGGGCAGTTGCAGGATGCGCTGCTGCGCAACGCGCGCTACATCGTCGGCATTGAAATGCACACCGGCAAGATGACCTTCGAGCAGGCGGTGGACTTCTTCGTCAAGGAAGGCTATCAGTCCCGCGCCGTGGCCGAAACCGAAACCAAGCGCGGCACGTCGGACCCCACCTACCTCGTCTACACGCTGGGAAAGCTCGAGATTATGAAGCTGCGCGACGACTACAAACAGAAGATGGGCGCGAAGTTCAACCTGGAGCAGTTCCACAACGAGTTCCTCCAGCAAGGCTTTCCGCCGGTAAAGATCATCCGCAAGGCGATGCTGGGGGATGACACTCCCGTGCTGTGAGCTTCCGTTGGTCGTTAGTCGGCGGTCATTGGCCGTCGGCCGCTATGTTCTTGCTGAATGCTGACTGCTGAGTGCTACTGCATGACGAAGATGAAAGTCCGCAAAGCCGTCTTCCCCGCCGCCGGTCTGGGCACGCGCTTCCTGCCCGCCACCAAGGCGCAGCCCAAGGAAATGCTGCCGCTGGTCGATAAACCCATCATTCAGTACGGCGTCGAAGAGGCGCTGGCCGCGGGTTGCGACCAGATCATCATCATCACCGGCCGCGGCAAGAGCGCCATTGAGGACCACTTCGACGTCAGCTACGAGCTGGAGAAGATGCTGGAAGAGCGCGGCAAAACCGAGCTGCTCTCCGTGGTGCGGCAGATCTCGGACATGATCCACGTGGCCTATGTCCGGCAGAAAGAAGCGATGGGCCTCGGCCACGCGGTGCTGATGGCGCGCGAACTGGTCGGCTATGAGCCTTTCGCGGTGCTGCTGGCCGACGACGTGATCGACGCACCCGTCCCCTGCCTGAAGCAGATGATCGATGTCTTCAACGAAACTCAATCGTCGGTGATCGCCACGCAAGTGGTCGAAGGGCCGGCCATCTCGGCCTACGGCGTGATCCAGGGTAAGCCGGTGGAGGGGCGCTTTGGAGGCAGGCTCCACGACATCACCAACCTGGTGGAAAAGCCGAAATTCGCGGACGCGCCCTCCAACCTGGCCGTCATCGGGCGCTACGTGCTCACGCCCACCGTCTTCGAGACGCTGGCGCAAACGCCGCTCGGCGCCGGCGGCGAACTCCAACTCACCGACGGCCTGCGCCTGCTGCTGCAGCGGGAGAAGCTCTACGGATACGTCTTCGAAGGCAAGCGCCACGACACCGGCGACAAACTCGGCTTTCTGAAAGCCACCGTCGAGTTCGCGCTCAAGCGTCCCGACCTGGGCGGAAGCCTGCGCGAGTGGCTGAAGGAGCTGAAGCTCTGAAGGGAATTATTTAGAACTCAGTAATCCCCTCCGTTAAAGCACAAACGCCTCTCGCCCAAGTTCCATCAGCCCCCTCCTTCTACGAAACTCCTCCTACGGGTTTTCCTGTATGCCGCAAACTCATTATTGCTGCTAGGCTTTGCCGGGGGCTCTCACATGGGGGTACGGGGGCGGCATTTGCGCACCACTACGCACAGGAAGTTGACTGAGCTGGCTGGCCGGACTCTTGAAACGAATGCCGGTATACGACAAGGGGCGGAAGCGCACGGCGTTCAGTTCTACACTGACGATGGGGCGTTGCTGGTTGCGTTGCGCCGATTTATCGGCGGAGCTGTTGCGGCGGGCGATCCAGCGATTGTGATCGCCACGCAAGCGCACCACGATGCGCTGGACCAGCAGTTAAGAGACCAGGGCCTGGATACCAACCGGGCAATCCGCGAGGGACGATACATGGTGGCGGAAGCGGATGAAACGCTCTCGCGCATCATGGTGAACGGCTCGGTGGACGAGGCGCGCTTCAACGAGACGATGGGCGGCTTGCTGGCGCAGGCCCGCAGCGCTGCGCAGGGCAAGGGCTCCCGGGTCGCTGTCTTCGGGGAAGTGGTGGCCCTGCTGTGGGCACGCGGGAAATCGCAAGAAGCTCTTCGACTCGAACGGCTTTGGAATGATCTCGCCCGGCAGCACTCTTTTTCACTGCTGTGCGCCTACCCGGCCGACGGCTTCGACCACGACCGGAACCTCGGGCCATTTCTGGAAATGTGCGGGGAGCATTCGGAGGTCGTCTCCAGCAAGAGCCCGGCCGAGATGGGACTCATCGAGAAACGCCTGGGGGCCATCGCCGAGCTTCAGCAGCGAACTCAGGCGCTCGAAATCGAACTGAAGCTCCGGCGCAGCGAGGAGCGATTCCGCCTGTTCGTGGAGGCGGTGCGGGACTATGCCATCTTCATGCTCGATCCCGAGGGGCGCGTCGCAAGCTGGAACAACGGAGCGCAGCGCATCAAGGGATACGAGGGTCCGGAGATCATCGGCAAGCATTTCTCGTGCTTTTACCCGCCCGAAGAGGTGCAGCACGGAAAGCCGCAATGGGAGTTGCAGGTGGCGGCCCGCGAAGGCCGCTTTGAGGATGAAGGCTGGCGGCTTCGCAAAGACGGTTCCAGATTCTGGGCAAACGTGATCATCACCGCCGTTAGAGATGATACCGGGAAGCTGATCGGCTTCGGAAAAGTCACCCGCGATGTCACCGAAAAGATGCTGGCCCGGAACGCGTTGCAGCAGGAAGTCGCCTCGCGCTCCCTGGCCGAGCGAAAGTTGCAAAATTCGGAGCAGTCACTGCGCCGGCTTTCGCTTCATCTGCTCCGCTCGCAGGACGAGGAGCGCCGGCGGCTGGGACGTGAACTTCATGACAGCCTCGGGCAATACCTGGCCGCTATCAAGATCATCGTGGATTCGCTGTCCGTTCTCGTGGGGCCGGAGCAACGCGAGGCCAGAGGCCTGCTGGCAGAGTGTCCGCCGTTGATAGAGAGCGCCATCAAGGAAGTGCGCACGATTTCCTACCTTCTGTATCCCCCGATGCTGGATGAGATGGGGTTGAAATCGGCGATCTCCTGGTACCTTGATGGATTCGCCGCGCGCAGCGGAATCCAAAGCACCCTTGACGTGCAGGCGGACTTTGGCCGGCTCGGCCGCGATGCCGAGGTTGCCCTGTTCCGCGTCCTGCAGGAAAGCCTTACCAACATCCACCGGCACTCCGGCGGTTCGACCGCAGATATTCGTCTGCGGGTCGACGACGGCATGGCGATCCTGGAAATCAAAGACAACGGAAAAGGTATGGCGCCGGCACTCTTGGAGCATTCCTCGCCGGATTGGATGGGCATCCACGGCGTCGGGTTGCGGGGCATGACCGAACGCATGGAGCAACTGGGAGGCAGGCTCGAACTGCTGTCGTCCCCATCGGGCACGACGGTGCGAGCCACCATTCCAACGGCGGAAGGCGTTCCTGGCTTTACCAATCCAACATAGGTCGACCTTTGAGCTCCTCTCCCGTCCTGGGCAACTGAACCGCCGATTTCCGCACCCAACCTCGGTTGCGTCAGAAGGCGACTGCGCCCTGCGCTCCGCTTCCGCACGACCAACTTGATGCTTGAGGACCGCCGCTATGCTTTGGACAATTTTTGTAATCCTTCTGGTGCTGTGGCTGCTGGGAGTCGTGAGTTCGTACACCCTGGGTGGCTACATCCACCTTCTGCTGGTAGTCGCACTGGTGGTTCTGGTGATTCGCGTGATCCAAGGGCGCAGGGTCGTCTAAGAGGAGATTTCCATGAAGGCTATTGCCCTGGTCGGAATTTTGCTGCTGGTGCTGGGAGTGCTGGCTTTTGTCGTGCCGGTACCTCACGGCGAGAACCACAGCGCCAATATCGGAAATACCAGCATCGGCATCCATACTGAGCATAGCCAGAAGCTGCCCCCGACGGTCGGCATCGTACTTCTGGCTGGCGGTGTCGTTGCTCTGGTTGTGGGCGCGGTTCCTCGCCACTAAACCTGAAGGATGGATTGCCTCACGTCAACGCATCCGCAAACAGAAAATCATGGTGCCAGTCGGTCTTGTGGCCGCGGCGGCGCATTTCGGTGGTGAGTTGCGCCCAATGCCGCAGACTGTGGATGAGCGCGTGGCCGAGCACCTTACGCCGCGTCGCCGTCTGCTCTCCGGCAGAGAGCGTGGGGAACGTTATCTTCCCGTTCAGGTCGGCTTCCGACGCTGTCTTCAGATAAGTCTTCATCTTCCCGTGCGCCGACGCGGCGATAGTAAAGATCTCATCCAAAGTCCCGGTCGGGAGATCGGCGGGCTTCGTCAGTGTGCCACCCGCGATGCGTTCGGCGTACTTCAACTCCACCCCGAAGATATGCAGCAGCAGATCGCGCACAGTTTTGCCGCCGGCCAGATCGATGGGCAAATCCAGCGCGTCCGCGCCTTGCTTGGCCAGGAACTGATGCCAGCGCTCGGTCTCCTGCTCGTCAAAGCGCAGCAGCTCGAAGAATGAAAGTCCGATCATGTTCGCCCCCTTTGTCGTTGGTCGGTGGCCGTTAGTCGGTGGTTGATTGCAGACGGCCCTAAACGACCGACGGCTAACGACCATCGACCCAGCTCAGCGGCCCTGCGATTTCAGCTTATTTGACTTCTCCTCCACTCCGCGGGCGAGTTTTTCTTTGTGCGTGGCCATTTTCTTGGCGATGGCCGGGTCGCTAAGCGCCAGGATTTGCGCCGCCAGGATGCCGGCATTGGTAGCACCGGCTTTGCCGATGGCAAGCGTGGCGACGGGGATGCCAGCAGGCATCTGCACCGTGGCCAGCAGCGCGTCGAGTCCCTGCAGCGACGACGACGGCATGGGCACGCCGATCACCGGCAGCGTGGTCTCAGCAGCGATCACGCCCGCCAGGTGCGCCGCCCCGCCCGCGCCCGCGATGATGACTTTGATCCCGCGGCCGGCGGCCTGGCGCGCGAACTCGCTGGTGCGCGCTGGCGAGCGATGCGCCGAGGTGATATCCATCTCGTAGGTGATGCCAAAGTCATCGAGCGCCTTGGCGGCCTCGCGCATCACCTCGAGGTCGGAATCGGAGCCCATGACAATCGAAACCAGTGGTTTGCTCATGCCTTCCTTACCGCCGAGCTGGATCTCAGCGCGCGGGCAGCGATGTCCTTGCGATAGTGCATGCCCTCGAACTGGATGCGGGCCACGCCGGCGTAGGCCCGCTCGACTGCCTGCGCCAGATCGCCACCACGCGCCGTGACGCCCAGCACCCGCCCGCCTGCGGTGTAGAAAGCGCCATCGCACGCCACGGTCCCGGCGTGGAAGACTTTGACGCCCTCCAGACGATCGGCTTCCTCGATCCCGCTGATCTTCTTCCCCATCTCGTAGGCGCCGGGATATCCGCCCGAGGCCAGCACCACGCACACCGCCGGTTCGGGCGACCATTTCAGATCGCCGTCGCTGACCCGGCCTTCGATGGACGCGATGAACGCGCCGAGCAGATCGCTTTCCATGCGAATCAGCACCGGCTGGGTTTCCGGATCGCCGAAGCGGCAATTGAACTCCAGCACCTCGGGGCCGCGCGCAGTCATCATCAGCCCGCAGTAGAGAATGCCCTTGTACGGCGAACCCTCCGCCTTCATGCCCTCGATGACCGGGCGCGCCACGTGGGTGAGCAGCCACTCCTGCATCTCGCCATCGAGCAGCGCGTCGGTGGAATACGAGCCCATGCCGCCGGTATTGGGACCGGTATCGCCATCGCCGATGCGCTTGAAGTCCTGCGCCGCGATCAGCGGAGCCACCCGCTCGCCATCGCTCAGTACCATGAAGGAAAGCTCTTCACCCTCGAGGAATTCCTCCAGCACCAGGCGCTTCCCGGCGCCATCCAGCACCTTGCCGCTCAGCATTTCGGCTGCGACCGTGGCCGCCTCCGCCTTGTTCTTGCATATAGCTACGCCCTTGCCTGCCGCCAGGCCATCCGCCTTTACCACGATGGGAGGTGAAAAATGGACGAGCGCTTCGCGAACGTCATTCTCGCTGACACACACCGAGTATTTTGCCGTGGGGATGTTGTAACGCTGCATGAACTGCTTGGCGAAGGTCTTGCTCGATTCCAGCCGCGCGGCAGCGGCCGTGGGTCCGAAGATGCGATAGCCGCGGCGGCGAAACTCATCCACCACTCCCAGGCTGAGCGGCAACTCGGGGCCAACCACGGTCAAGTCAGGCTGGATGCGGCCGGCGGTTTCGAGCAGACTGTCCGTATTCTTCAGGTCGCCCGGCAGGCACTGGGCGTCGGCCGAGATGCCGCCATTGCCCGGGATGCAATACACCTGGGTGACACGCGGGGACTGGCGCAGCTTCCACACCAGCGCGTGCTCGCGTCCGCCACTTCCCAGGACCAGGACTTTCATTTGTCGGCTCCGCGGTTCGTAGGGAACAGAATAGAAAAGGTTAGGTGGGAGCAGGCAATGGTGTCAAACCGGCCCGGAGGCGCATCGCGGGGCCGAGCGTTTAGAATCATTGCCAGTGCCTGTTTCCAAACGCATCCGCCCCGCGGAAAAAGCATCGCTGGTCTGCGCTGAGCCTTTTGCCCGCATGCGCTGGCTCGTACACGGTTTTTCCACCCGCAACGGCGGAGTTTCCGAAGCCTATGGCGGGCACGCCCTCAACCTCGGCTACACCAAGCAGGACACCCACGCCGCGGTGGACGAAAATCGCACCCTGCTGTTGCGGGCGCTGGGAGCTATGGATACCGATGGTAAGTCGTGGCCGCTGGTCCGCCTGCGGCAGATTCATTCCGACATTATCCACCGCGTCGATCATCCGCCGGAGCAGCTTCTCGCCGGCGATGGCTTGGTGACCGATACTCCGCGCCTGGTGCTCGCGGTGCAGACCGCCGATTGCCTACCGGTGCTACTGGTTGATCGCAAGCGCAAGGCAGTGGGCGCATTCCATGCGGGATGGCGAGGCACGCTCGCGCGCATCGCCGAGAAAGGCGTGGGGGCCATGCGGCTGCATTTTGGCTCTGAACCCGGAGACCTGCGCGCCGCCATCGGGCCGGGCATCGCCTCCTGCTGTTACACGGTCGGTGAAGAGGTCCGCGAGCGCTTCCACGCGCAGTTCGCTTTCGCCGCCGACTTGTTCCGCGAGGTTACCGAGTCGGACTCGGTGCACGAACGATATCCGTTGCTGTTCCTGACCGCGCGCGCCCCGGGGCACAGCGATGTTGGACGCATCCTCTACCTTGACCTGCGCGAGGCCAACCGCCGGCAACTGCTCGCCGCCGGCCTTGCCAGAACCAGCATCACCGTGCTCGATTTCTGCACCGCCTGCCGCACCGACTTGTTCTTCTCCCATCGCGCCGCGAAGGGAGTGACGGGCAGGCAGATGGGGGTGGTGGGGATTTGTGATCTGTGACTCGTGATTTGGGGACCGGTGCTAACTCAACCACTCGGCCTCCGAAAATCACAAATCAGAAATCGCAAATCGCAAATTCTGCTATCCTTCCCGCACTCCCTCGGTCTATCTCCCTATGCTGCGAAATGAAGCCATCGCGATGGCTCTGGATGCGCTGCGGGCGCACAAGCTGCGCTCCTTCCTCACCGTCCTGGGAGTGATCATCGGAGTAGCCACGGTGATCGCGGTGGTGGCCGTGCTGCAGGGCTTCAACCAGTACATGACATCGCGGGTCATGGATTTCGGCTCTACCTCGTTCAGCCTCTCGAAGTTCACCCAGGGCATCCGCTCGATGGAGGATTTCCTGCGCGAGAACCGCCGGCGCAACCTCACCTATGACGACTTCCTGGCCGTGGAGCGGGGCTGCGCGCACTGCCAGCTCGTCTCCGCCAACTTCCAGGACACCAAGACGGTCAAGTACAAGAACCACTCCATCGACACCACCCAGTTGCGGGGCGTGACCGTGCAGGCCGCCTTCATCGGACAGGCGATGGAGCTGGAATCCGGACGCCACTTCACCGAGACCGATATCGACCACGCGCGCAACGAGGCTGTAATTGGAGGCGACGTGGCCGACCGCCTCTTCGCCCACGAAGACCCGCTGGGCAAGGAGCTAATCGTGGACGGCAACGCCTTCACCGTGATCGGCGTGGCCAAAAAGTCGGGCGACTTCCTGGGCCAGCCGCAGGACACCTTCGTTCGCATTCCCATCAGCGTCTACATGAAGATGTACAACGTAGCCAGCCAGTCGATCGTGATCCAGGCGCAGGCCGCCACGCCACCAGACATGCAGCTTGCCATCGATGAGTCCCGCATGGTGCTGCGCAACCGCCGCCATCGCATGTACAACGACGAGGACGACTTCGCCATCGCCACGGCCGACACCATGCTGGACATGTGGAGCAACATGACCGGCGCGGTTTTTCTGGTGACCACGATTATCGCCGGCATCGCGCTGGTGGTCGGCGGAATCGTCATTATGAACATCATGCTGGTCTCGGTGACCGAGCGCACCCACGAAATCGGCGTGCGCAAGGCGCTGGGTGCGCGCCGCTCCGACATCCTGCGGCAGTTCCTGGCCGAGTCGGTGGCCCTGGCGCTGGTCGGCGGCGCCCTGGGCGTGGCCATCGGGGTGGCTTTCTCGCTGACGGTTTCTTTTCTCTCATCGCTGCCGGTAGTGATCCGCCTGTGGTCGGTAATTCTGGCGCTGGGAGTGGCTTCGACCATCGGGATTATTTCCGGCATCTATCCCGCCAACCGGGCCGCGCGCATGGACCCGGTGACGGCGCTGCGGGCGGACTGAACATGCTGCTGCAACTCATTCGCGTCGCCTTCGATAATTTGCGTGGCAACAAGCTGCGCTCCGGCCTCACCATGCTGACCGTCATCATCGGCGTGATGATGATCGTGGCCATGGCGGCGGTGATCACTGGCCTGAACACTTCGGTCGCGCGGCAGATCGCCAGCCTGGGCTCCAACATCGTGACCGTTTCCCGCATGCCGTCGTTCGCTTTCCGCTTCCCAACCGAGGAAGAACGCCAGCGCAAGGAGCTGACCCGCGACGATGCGGAAGAGATCCGCCAGAAAGCCCAGGACATCGCCATCGTCACCTCGCGCGTCTATCTCGATCCGCTGAAGTTCCCCAACCCGGATGTGCGCTACGGCAACATCCATGCTTCCGGGGTCGCCATCCTCGGCGTCGAGCCAGACTACATCAACGTTTACACGTCTTACGTGCGCGAGGGCCGCTTCTTGAGCGATGGAGACGTCCGCCATCGCACCAACGTGGTCGTGCTCGGCGCCACCGTGGCCGAAAAGATGTTTCCTCACCAGGACCCGATGGGCAGAACCGTTTACTTCGAGAACGACGCCTTCGAAGTGATTGGAGTGCTGGAGAAACGAGGATCACTTTTCGGCTTCGATCGCGACAACTTCATCTGGCTGCCCATCACTACCTTGCTCAAGCTCCATCCCGACGCCAAGGACGGCCTCTACATCGACATCAAAACCAACGCCCAAGCTGCGATGCCCCCGGTGAAAGAGCAGGTGACGGAGATCCTGCGCCGGCGCCGCCACGATGCGCCCAAGAAGCCGAACTCCTTCGACGTCGGCACGCAAAACCAGTTCATCGAGTTCTACCAGCAGCTCACCGGAGGCATTTACGTGGTGCTGCTGGTCATCGCCTCCATCAGCCTGGTGGTGGGCGGCATCGGGGTGATGAACATCATGCTGGTGTCGGTGACCGAGCGCACTCGTGAGATCGGCGTGCGCAAGGCGGTGGGCGCGCGCAAGCGCCACATCCTGGTGCAGTTCCTGCTGGAGGCGATGGTGCTGACGGCGCTGGGCGGCATCCTCGGCATCCTGGCGGGCGGCGGCATCAGCCTGGCCGTGGACGCGCTCTCACCGCTGCCCTCGCGCGTGTCGATGTTCTGGGTCGTGCTGGCGTTCACCGTCGCGCTTTCGGTGGGGCTGTTCTTCGGCATCTACCCGGCTGCGCGTGCGGCACGGCTCGATCCCATCGAGTCGCTGCGCTACGAGTGAGCTGTCGTTGGGAAGGGCACGACTTCAGTCGTGCCGAAAGCACAAGAAAAGGAGAGGGCTTAGCCCCTGCGTCTCAGCGGCTGAAGCCCAAATCTTAGAGAACGGCATAACGGCACGAGTAAACTCGCGCCCTGACACGTGATCACACAAGAGAAAGTGCTACGGCGCAATTATCCGCAGGGCCT
>Ga0335077_10002180_pt1 | contig 23343 bp, 18 predicted proteins | sample Lox_Sample_31_FD_207151 | JGI IMG/M metagenome (GOLD analysis project Ga0335077, IMG submission 207151) | Soil microbial communities from Loxahatchee National Wildlife Refuge, Florida, United States - Lox_Sample_3.1 | ecosystem: Environmental > Terrestrial > Soil > Wetlands | place: USA...
GCCGTGTCCTCGATGCCGGAACCGGGCACACTGTCGATCTTTCCAGCGGCGGTATCCTCTTCGATGCCGGGCGCCCTCTGCCCGAGGGCTTGAACATCGAACTCGCCGTCACCTGGCCGGTGCTCCTTCACAATATCGCCCCCATGCAGTTGGTCGTCTACGGCCGGATCAAGCGCTCCAACGGACGCATGGTCGCCCTCCAGACAATCCAGCACGAATTCCGTACCACCGGGTCAACTCCCGATCAGCGTGGACTCGTCAACCCGTCCCGCACGCCCACGCTCCTCAGCAGCCGTGCCCTCCTCGGCGCCCTCGGCAAGCTCTAAGTGGGGCAGGCTCCGGCCTGCCCGCCCGATCCCGATTTGATGGAACTCGTGAGTCCCGGTACTCCCCGTGCTTCTCTCCCCCCCGCTGCGTTCGCTAAACTTGAACAAACGCCGCCTCGGAGGGGTGGGCTCGTTATGCAAGTTACTGTCATCGGAACCGGCTACGTCGGAACCGTAACCGGCGTCTGCCTCGCGTACCTCGGACATCAGATCACCTGCGTCGACACCGACGCCGCGAAAATCGAACGGCTCGCTCGCGGCGAATCGCCCATCTACGAGCCTATGCTCGAGGAGATGATCGCCCTCGCCGCCGAGCGCGGAGGCGTCTCGTTTACCACGGCGCTCCAGGATGCCGTTGCCGCGAGCGACGTTATCTTCATCGCCGTCGGAACGCCCCCGCTCGCGTCTGGCGAAGCCAATCTCACTTTCTTGGAAGCCGCCGCCAAGGCCATCGGCCATGCCATGGACAACCGCCGCTTTCGCGTTGTGGTCAACAAGTCGACCGTCCCCGTCGGCTCCGGCAACCTCGTCGAGACCCTGGTCCGCGAAGGCATCCGCGATGCCGGACGAACGGGGCCGATCCACTTCGGAGTCGCCAGCAACCCCGAGTTCCTGCGCGAAGGCTCCGCTGTCGCCGATTCGCTCTACCCGGACCGCATTGTCGTCGGCGGCGATCCCGAAACCCTCGCTGTTATGCGCGAGCTCTACGAACCCATCGTCGCCCAGTCCTTCTCTCCCCCGGCCGGCGTCCCCCGGCCGGCGTCCATGATCTCGGTGCCGCTCCTCGCTACGTCGCTCACCAGCGCCGAAATGATCAAGTATGCCGCCAACGCCTTCCTCGCCATGAAAATTGGCTTCGCCAACGAGATGGCCAACATCTGCGAGCGCGTGGGCGCGGAAGCGCCTGAAGTCATGGCGGGCATTGGCCTCGATTCCCGCATCGGGGCGCGCTTTCTGAACCCGGGCGTCGGCTGGGGCGGAAGCTGCTTCGGCAAGGACATCCACGCCCTCATCCACACCGCGCGCGAGTACGGCTACTCCAGCCGGCTCCTCGAGGCCACTCTTGAAGTGAACGCCGCGCAACGCCAGATGGTCATTCAGAAACTCCAGGAAAAACTCTTCATCCTCAAGGGCCGCACCGTCGGCCTCCTCGGCCTCGCCTTCAAACCCGATACCGATGACCTCCGCGACGCTCCCAGCCTCCACATCGCCGAGCGCCTTCTCCAGATGGGCGCTCGCGTCAAGGCTTACGACCCCGTCGCCAATGATGCCTGCGCCCAGCAGCGCCCCGACCTCAAGATCCGCTTTTGCGGCACCGCCCAGGAACTCGCCGCCGGCAGCGACGCCCTGGTTCTGGTTACTGAGTGGCGCCAGTTCCAGGAGCTCGACCTGCCTGCTCTCGCTTCCGTTATGAGCTCGCCCGTGCTGGTCGATGGGCGGAACTTTTTCACCCCGGAGACCGCGCGCGCCGCCGGCTTCGATTACAGCGGCATCGGTCGCGCTGCCCGCTCCCGCGCCAACGCCCTGGCACAGGCATGACCGGCTACCGCCGCAGTCTGCCCGCCCTGGTTCTCGCGTGTTGCCTCGCTGCGTCCGCCTTCGCGGTCGTCTACCCCGTCTATGTGATCCGGCCGTTCCGCGCCCAGGGTGCTCGTGAGCTCGCGGCCGCGCTGCTGGTCCTCCAGGTTCGGCCCTGGTTCACGATTCTCCTGGCGCTCGCCGCCACCGGGGCCGCGGCTTGGTACTGGCGTCTCCGAGGCCGGGTCTGGGTTCGCGCCGTGGCGGCTGGTGCTGCCGCGCTGACCGTCATCCTGGTATTTTTGGCGCGCGTCAATATCTACGAGCTCATGTTTCATCCGGCCGGCCGGCCCTCTTTCGGCTCCGCCGCGGAAAGTAAGCTCGACGCCCGCGAAAAAGTGATTGCGGTCCGCATCGGGCCTCAGGCGCGCGCCTACCCCGTCCGTATCGTCTCCTATCACCACATCATCAACGATGTCGTCGCCGGGTCCGCCATCGTTGCGACTTATTGAACGCTCTGTCACACCGGTCTGGTGTGGAGCAGAGAGATCGGCGGCCTGTGGCTCACCTTCCATCTCGCCGGCATCAACAATCAGAACTTCCTCATGCGTGACGACGAGACCGGCACCTTTTGGCAGCAGATCAGCGGCGCCGCCATCTCCGGGCCGCTCATGGGCCGCCGCCTCGCCGCGATCCCATCCGACGAGCTCAACTTCTCCACCTGGAAATCCGAGCAGCCGGAAGGCCTCATCCTTAGGGATGTCCCCGGCTATCAGTCCGGCTATGCCGCAAAGGATTGGGACGTACGCATGCAGCGCGTCCCCACGGTCATCGACTTTCCAAGACCCGGACTTCACGCGCGCTCCCTGATGCTCGGCATCGAATCCGGTGGAGCCAGCCGCGCCTGGATCTATGAACAGGTCCTCGCCGCGAAGCTCGTCAAGGATTACGTCGGCGGACAGCCCGTTCTCCTCGTGGTCGGCCCCGATGGCGAATCTGTCCGGGCCTTCCGCAGTCGCATTCCAGGAGTGAACGGCCCGGCCGACTTCTACCGTCTCACCGCCTCCTCGCCCGGCCTGTTCCTGGATAGCGCCACTGGCAGCTCCTGGAATTTTCAGGGCTGCGCCGTATCCGGCCCCGCCCAGCCCTCATGTCTCGAACCCGTCGTCGTCCTCAAGGACTACTGGTTCGACTGGCGCAATTACCATCCGGGCACTACCGTCTCAGGGGCCGCCACGCCTTCTCCTTATTGATTCCCCGTCACCTTGCTTGAGCCACATACCCTCATCTTCTAACTCGTCCGGGAGAAAGTAAGTAGCGGTACAGTCCCTTCTGAGAGCTCCGCCGCCTGACAAGAATGTGACCTGAACTGCAATCGGCCTGAGTTATACTGACTCGTTGCCGCGAAAAAAAACCCGCGCCAGGTCCCAAACTCGTATCAGTCTACGTTCTCTTGAAGCGGCTGGCTCGCGGCTGCCGGCGTTGCCCAAGGCCCGTACCGGGATCGCCGGATTCGACGAAATCACCCTCGGAGGCCTCCCCAAGGGCCGTCCCACCCTGGTCTGCGGCGGCGCTGGTTGCGGCAAAACCGTGTTCGGAATCGAATTCCTCGTGCGCGGCGCGACCGAGTTCCGCGAGCCGGGAGTCCTCTTGTCGTTCGAAGAGTCTCCCGCGGATTTGACTGCCAATGTCGCCTCGCTGGGCTTCGACCTTCCCAAGCTTCAGGCCCGCCGCAAACTCGCCATCGATCACGTCTCCATTGACCGCAGCGAGATTGCCGAAACCGGCGAGTACGACCTGGAAGGCCTGTTCATTCGGCTCGGAAGGGCCATCGATTCCATCGGTGCCCGCCGCGTCCTGCTGGACACTCCGGAAGCTCTCTTCGCCGGACTGTCCAACACCGGTGTGCTGCGCAGCGAGCTGCGGCGCCTCTTCTACTGGCTCAAACAAAAGGGTGTGACCGCGGTCATTACTGGCGAGCGCGGACATGGAACCCTCACGCGGCACGGCCTGGAGGAGTACATCTCCGACTGCGTCATCCTTCTCGATCACCGCTCCCAGGAGGGCAGCGTAACCCGCCGGCTCCGCATACTCAAGTACCGGGGGTCGACCCACGGTACCGATGAATATCCCTTTCTCATCGATCAGGAGGGCATCTCGGTTCTGCCGGTCACTTCGCTCGGCTTGGCCCACAAAGCTCTGAACGGCCGCGTCTCCAGCGGAATCCCGGCGCTCGATAACATGCTGGGAGGCCCCGGCTTTTATCGCGGCAGCACCATCCTCTTGACGGGCACCGCCGGGACGGGCAAAACCAGCATGGCCGGACATTTTGCCGATGCCGCCTGCCGCCGCGGCGAGCGCACTCTCTTTTTCGCCTTTGAGGAATCCCCCAGCCAGATTGTCCGCAACCTCAAATCGATTGGCCTCGATCTCGGGCGATGGGTTGGGGAAGGGTTGCTCCAGATCGAGGCCGCGCGCTCCACCTCGTTCGCTCTCGAAATGCACCTCGTCCGCATACATAATCTGATCGAGCGGCACCGGCCTCGGGTGGTCATTCTCGATCCCATCACCGGCTTGGTCCCCGGCAGCGCGGAGCGCGAGATCACTGCGCTCGTGCTGCGCATTGTCGATTTCATCAAGCAACGGGGCGCCACCGCGTTCTTCACCGCGCTAAATACCGACGACAACGCCCAGTCCACGTCCGTCAGTATTTCCTCGCTCGTCGATAGCTGGATCCTTTTGCGCAATATCGAGGTCAACGGTGAACGAAACCGTGTGTTATATATCCTTAAGTCTCGCGGAATGGCGCACTCGAATCAGGTGCGCGAGTTTCTCCTGACCGACAAGGGCGTACAATTGCGAAAGGTCTATCTCGGTGGCGGAACTGTGCTCACCGGTTCCGCCCGGATCGCCCGCGAAGCGGAGGAACGCCGTGAGGAACTTCGAAGAGGTATCGAAGACGGTCGGCGAGAGATGTCGATGCGCGCTGGCCTTGCGGCAATCGATGCCAGAATCGCCGCGCTGCATGCAAAGCGCGAGCGTCACACCAGGGAACTGGCTCAACTCAGCGAAGAGGTCGCCGCGCGCCGTCAAGCCGTTTCCAAAGAGAGCGAGGAGTTGAAACGGAGTCGGGGCGATGCGTGAGACAGGCGACACCGGAAAACGGCCGGTCCGGGCAGAAAAGAAATCCATGAAATCCACAACTGCAGTCAGGGCAAAATCTCGCGCCGCCGGCGGCGCCAAGCCCGACGTCAAGTACAGTTTACGCTTGTACGTTGCCGGACAGACGCCGCGGTCACTCCAGGCCATCAGTAATCTAAAGCGCATTTGCGAGGAACATCTGGCGGGAGACTACCGTGTAGAGGTGATTGATTTGCTGCAAAAACCTCAGTTGGCTGCGGGCGATCAGATCCTGGCAATTCCTACTCTGGTACGCGCGATCCCCAAGCCCGCGCGCAAAATCATTGGCGATCTTTCCAATACCGAAAAGGTTCTCGTAGGCTTGGATGTTCGCCCGGCCACGTAATTCGTTCGCAAGAGAAAGAAAGGAGGAGAATCCCCTGTCCGGCGAGTCCGCCGAATCGAATAGGCGCTCGGGCGTCCCGCACCGGCTCCGGTTATATGTCGCCGGTAGTACGCCCCGGTCGCTGCGCGCCATCCATAATCTGAAGCACATCTGCGAGACAGAGTTGGCCGGCCGGTACGAATTGGAGGTCGTTGATATCTATAAGGAGCCGAAGCGCGCTCTCGAAGACCAGATCATAGCCATTCCCACTCTTATCAAGTGCGCTCCGGGCGCGGTTCGCCGCTTGATCGGAGATCTCTCCGAAATCGCGGCCGTGCGTAGGGGGCTGGAACTGAGGGGCATTTCAGGTTAAACCGCTCCCCTGGATCACACTCGTGGATCTGACATTGGGTCTTGGTCTGCTATGAATGAGCGCGAACTGACCACAGAGGAGTTGCACGACCGCCTCGTCGCGGCGGAAGATACCATCCGCGCGATTCATCTCGGCGAGGTGGATGCGGTCGTCGTCGAAGGCCCGGGAGGTCCCCATGTGTACACCCTCCACGGCGCCGACCACCTGTATCGCGTTCTGCTAGAGCAGATGCAGGAAGGCACCGTCAGCCTGGACGACGAAGGCCTCATTCTCTACGCCAATCCCAAGTTCTTAGCGATTTTGGGAATGTCCGCCAGTTCCGCCATCGGTTCCTATTTCCGCCGGTATGTCGCGCCCGCAGACCTGAGCGCTTTTGATTCACTCATCGACACCGCCGCACGGCACGCTCACATCTCCGGCGAAGTGAATCTCCGCAGCCACGACGGCACTCCCATCCCCGTCCGCCTTTCCGTCACCAGGGTCGATTGCTCGGAATTGCAGTGTGTCAGCCTCCTGGTGAGCGATCTTCGCGAACAGATCCGAAATCAGGCCATCGTGAAGGAAGAGCAGCTTTCACGTCTGATTCTGGACCAGGCCGGCGAGGCCATTGTCGTCATCGATCAGGAAGGCACCATCCTCCGTCGCAGCGAGTCCGCAAGAAAACTCGTCGGCGCCTCTGTGATGCTCGACCGCTTTGACCGCGTGTTTCCGCTGACCGTCTCCGGCGTCCCGTTGGACGCAGCCGACATCCTGTTCCGCGTCCGCCGCCGCGAGTCCATTCGCGGCATCGAAGCCTCCATGTCCCATCTCGACGGCCGTACCTTGGCTCTCCTCGTGAGCGCCGGCCCTCTGTGGAATGGGGAAAAGGAGTTGCTTGGATGTGTGATCACCCTCACCGATATCACCGAGCTGAGACGCGCCCGCGACGAGCTGGTTCGCCAGGCTCAGGAGTTGGCAAGGTCCAATAGCGACCTGCGCCAGTTCGCCTACTCTGCCAGCCATGATCTCCGCGAACCCCTCCGCCAGCTCGCCGTCTTCAGTGAGCTGATCCAGAAACGGTTCGGAACCGCCCTCGGCAAAGAGGGTGGAGACCTCATCCAGCACGCCGTCGATGGCGCGCACCGCATGGAGAAATTGCTGCAGGATTTGCTCGCCTACATCCAGGCTGCCGACGCGCCGCAGGAGGAGCCGGCCCAAACCGACGCCAATGAAGTGGTCCGAAAGGTGCTCGCCAGTTTCGAAGTGGAAGCTTCTCGCATGGACGCTCAAATTCACTACGGCCCTCTGCCCGTGCTCGGCGTCCACGAGATCCATCTCGTGCAATTGTTCCAGAACCTCATCGGAAACGCGCTCAAATACCGCGCCGAAGGCGCGCCGGAGATTCGCATCGACGCCGAGCCCGAAGAGGGGCTATGGAAGCTTTCCGTCGAGGATAACGGGATCGGAATCGGCCCGGATTACCAGAAGCAGATCTTCGGATTGTTTCAACGCCTGCACGGGGGAGGAAAATATTCCGGCAGTGGCATCGGTTTGGCCATCTGTCAGAAAATCGTGCAGCGCTATGGTTGCAAAATCTGGGTCGAATCCGAGCCCGGGCGCGGATCCAAATTCTATTTCACGTTGCCCGGAGGCAATACCCGGTGAGCGTCGACCAGATCGCCGTCACACTCCTTCTGGTCGAAGACAGCGCGGCGGATGTGTATCTGGTCCGGGAAGCTCTTCAGGCCGAGGGCCTGCGGTTTCGCCTCGAGGTCGCCGAAGATGGCGAGGTGGCCTCCCGCATTCTCGACCGCGTGGAGGCGGAAATCGATCCGCCGCCCCACCTCGCTCTCCTCGATCTCAACGTTCCCCGCAAGGGCGGGATTCAGGTCCTCGAACGCATGCGCCGCATTCCCCGGTGCCAGCGCGTTCCCGTAATTGTAATCAGCTCCTCCGATTCGCCCGTTGATCGCGAGCGCGCCCTCGCCGCCGGCGCCGCCGAGTACTTCCACAAGTCGTCCAGCCTCAACGAGTTCATGCGGCTCGGACGGCTCGTCCGCGCCCTCTCTGGATGCTTCAACTCCGAGCCCGGCTCTTGATCCAACCGTAGACCGAAACGATGCTGCCGATGATGCATACCGCGATCAATCCTACAAGCAATCCTTGCACCACGGGATTTTCCGCCCATTTCAAAATCCGTCTTCCGAACTGCAGTGCCAGCATTCCCACGACTATGAAGCGGATCAGACGTGTGGCGCCGATAATCCCCAGCAGGCGTGTCCGCGAATACTGCAGTGCCGCGGCTGCCATCACGAATGGTGTGAACGGAAACGGCGGCGGAGCCAGCGACGCCACCGCCAGCGCGCGCCCCGCGTTCTGGCCGATCTTGTCGTGTACGCGCTTGAGGCGCCGCGGCGAAAGGTAGCGCTCGAGACCTTTCGCGCCCAACGGCCGCAGTGTGAGGTCCAGTAGCAGGCAGCCCAGCACTGAGCCTGCCGCGGACATCGCCGCGTAATACAGCATCCATAACAGGCGCGGATGGCGGGTGGTCATCGCCACCAGGAGAAGATCGTTCCCCCACGGCGCAAAGAGAAACGAGGAATCGAGCACACCCAGCACCAGCAGTCCGACCCCGCCGAACTTCAGCACCAGCCCGAATACAGCGGACGCTGCGGCGCGCATGCTCGTTTCTCTCCATGCACCTCGCCTGCCACGCTTACCCGCGCCCCCGCCTGGTCGGCCCCCGCATGACTTTGGCACTCCGCACGCTCTATCTCGGGCGTGGCGCAGGCCCCCGGTAATCCCAAGCGACATCCGTGTCCAAGCTCACCCCTCCTGTCGATTCTCTGTGTTCTCGCTGCTCGAACGCTCTGTGCGCAAATGGGCGCTCCGCCGGCCGGCGCGCCGCAGACCACGGTCCGGCTCCCGCCGGCCCCGGGGGACAACGGCTCCGTAATGACTGCAACCACCTCCGCCCCTGGAACCTCGATACAAGTCCAGGGCGCATACCAGGGTAGCGTTCCCAACGGTGCGGTCATCCCCGCCCGGCTCATGTTGTCCTTGCCGGACGCCATCCGCCGCGGCGTCCGGTACAACCTCGGAGTCGTGGTCTCAAACCAATCCGTGCGCCTTGCCCGCGCCCAGCAGCTCGCCGCCGCCGCTCAGTTGCTCCCCGATCTCACCGGCGGCGTCACCGAAACCGTGCAGCAGATCAATCTCGCCGCGGAGGGTCTGCGGTTTCAACTGCCTGTGCCCGGCTTCCACTTCCCCGGCGTCGTCGGACCGTTCAACTACTTCGATGCCCGCGCCGCCATGGTCGAAAACTTCAGTGCCACCGGTCTCTACAACCACGCATCCAGCCGCGCGGGCCTGCGATCGTCGGAGCTGTCGGTACAAAACAGCCGAGAGCTGGTCACTCTGGCAGTGGCTGGCGAGTACCTCCAAATCATCGCATCCTCGGCGCGCGTCGCCACCGCCAACGCCCAGGTCGAGACCGCCCGTGCCGTCTACCAACAGGCCGCCGACCGCAACCGCAGCGGTATCAGCGCGCGCATCGACGTCACCCGCAGCCAGGTCGAGCTTCAGACTCAGCAGCAGCGGCTCACCTCCTTAGTCAATGATTTGGAGAAGCAGAAAATCGCTCTCGCCCGCCTCATCGGCCTGCCGCTAGCCCAGGAATTCGCTCTCTCCGACACCATCCCGCGCCGCGAACTCACGCCCGCCGATCTCGAAAGCCTCATTCTCCAGGCCGTCTCCACGCGCCCCGACGTACAATCCGCCGAATCGCAGGTGAAGGCCGCCGAGCTCGCTCGAAGAGCGGCCGTCGCCGAGCGCTTTCCCTCGCTCGAGCTCAACTCCGACTATGGCGTCATCGGGGTCAATCCCTCGCAGTCCCACGGCACCTTCACCGTGACCGGCGGAATCCGCTTCCCTATCTTCGAATCCGGCCGCATCCGCGCTGATGTCGATCAGGCCGATGCCTTGCTCGCGCAGCGGCGCGCTGAGTATGCCGATATCAAGGGCCGCGCCGAACAGGATGTCCGCACCGCGGTCCTCGATCTGACCACGGCGTCGCAGCAGGTGCGCGTCGCCGAATCCAACCGCGCTCTCGCGGCCGACACCTTGCAGCAGTCGCGCGATCGCTTCCGCAGCGGCGTCGCCGACACCGTAGAGGTCGTCCAGGCCCAGGAAGCCGTGGCCTCCGCCGAACAGGACTTCATCAGCGCGCTCTTCGCCTTTAACCTCGCCCAAGTTACTCTCGCCCGGGCCACCGGGCGCACCGAACAGGGCGTTATCGGTTTGCTCCAGGGGAAATAAACTATGCCCGAGACCGACAGCCGCTTCGCCTCGCAGCAGGAAATCGAGCAGTTGCGGGAGGAAGTGCGGCGCCTCCGCGAAGAACAGGAACGCCGCGATCGCGCGGATTCCGACGGGCACGAACCGGGCGCGCAGGACCAGCAGGAGGAGTCCGAGCCCAAGAAAAAGCCCCATCCTTTGCGCAAGTGGATCATCGGGGCCGTCGTCCTCCTCATCGCCGTTGGCGTCCTCTTGTACTGGCTGCACAGCCGCCGGTTCGAAGGCACCGACGACGCCTACGTCGAAGGGCACATCAGCGGAGTCGCCGCCCGCATCGCCGGTCAGGTTACCGGCGTATATGCCGAGGAGAACCAGGCCGTCAAGGCCGGCCAGCTCCTCGTCGATATCGACCCCCGCGACTATCAGGCTGCCCTCGCGCAAGCCCGCGGACAGTTGCTTCAGGCCCGAAACCAGGCCCTCGCCGAACAGCCCAACGTGCCCGTAACCGAGGTTACCAGCCAAACCGAAATCGCCACCTCCGGGTCGGCTGTCGCCGCCGCGCGCGCCGGGGTTGCCGCTGCCGAACGCAACTACCAGGCCGCCGTACAAAAGTTGCGCGAGGACGAGGCCAACAATCGCAAGGCCCAGGCCGACGTCGATCGCTACCGGCCTCTCGCCGAGCGCGACGAGGTTCCGCGCGAGCAATTCGACCAGGTTCAAGCCACCGCCCAGGCTCAAACGGCAAAGGTGGCCGCCGATGACGCCAGCGCGCAAGCCGCTCTCCAGCAGGTCGATCAGGCGCGCGACCAGCTCGTCCAGGCCCAGCAGCGCGCCCAGGAGGCGATTGCCAATGCCCCCCGGCTCGTCTCCATCCGGCGCGCCAACGTCAACAGCCGCCGCGGCGCTACCGATGTCGCGCGCGCCCAGGTGGAGCAGGCGGCCCTCAGTCTCTCCTACTGCAAAATCTTCTCGCCAGTGAACGGAATTATCGCCCGCCGGATCGCCGAGGTGGGGCAGAACGTGGCGCCCGGCCAGCAGGTATTCCTCGTTACGCAGATCGATGACCTCTGGGTGACCGCCAACTTCCGTGAAACCCAGCTTCGGCAGGTTCATCCCGGCCAGAGCGCCGCCATTCACGTCGACGCCCTCGACACGGATTTCGAGGGCTATGTCGAGGGCATGCCTGCCGCCAGCGGCGCCGTCACCAGCCTGCTCCCGCCCGAAAATGCCACCGGCAATTTCGTCAAAATCGTGCAGCGCCTGCCGGTGCGAATTCGCTTCCGCAAGAACCAGCCCGGCATGGACCGCCTCCGCCCCGGCATGTCCGTCGAGCCCAAGGTGCGAATCCGTTAGTTATGCCCGCTACCAAAACTAAATACTGGGATTGCGGCCATAACCCCTGGGCCGTGGCGCTGACCGTGACCATCGCCACCTTCATGGAGGTGATGGATACTTCCATCGCCAACGTCGCGCTCCCCCACATCGCCGGAGGCCTATCCGCCGGGCAGGACGAAGCCACCTGGGTCCTCACCAGCTATCTCGTCTCCAATGCCATCGTGCTGCCCATCTCCGCCTGGCTCAGCGACCGCATGGGACGCAAGCGCTTCTACATGACCTGCGTCGCCCTCTTTACCGTAAGCTCGTTTCTTTGCGGACTTGCGCCCAACCTCTCGGCTCTCATCCTGTTCCGCGTCATGCAGGGCGCCGGAGGAGGCGGGCTCGGCCCCAGCGAGCAGGCCATTCTCGCCGATACCTTTCCGCCTGAAAAGCGCGGCATGGCTTTCGCCATGTACGGAATGGCGGTGGTGCTGGCGCCCGCAATAGGGCCCACTCTCGGCGGATGGATCACGGACCAATATAGCTGGCGGTGGGTCTTCTACGTCAACATACCCTTCGGCATTCTGTCTCTCTTCCTCACCAACATCATGGTTTGCGACCCCCCGCAAATGCAGAAGGCCCAAAAGACGGCCCGCCGCACTCCCATCGATTTTCTCGGCCTGGTGCTGATCGCCACCGGCTTCGGCGCGCTTCAGGTGGTGCTCGATAAAGGCCAGCGCGACGACTGGTTTCACTCGCCGTTCATCACCTGGATCTCCCTCGTCTCAGCGGCGGCGCTGGCGATATTCATCGTCCGCGAATGGCAGTGCAGACATCCCATCGTGCAGTTGAAGCTCTTCCGCAATCGCAGCTTTGCCGTCGCGTGCATTCTGATGTTCATCATTTTCGCTGTTTTGTTGGGCACTACTGTGCTCATTCCCCTCTTCGCCCAGATCGAGCTGGGGTACACCGCCCAGAAAGCGGGCGAGCTCCTTTCACCCGGCGGATTCGCCATCCTCCTGCTCATGCCGCTCGTCGGCTACCTGGTGTCGCGCGTGGACGCCCGCCTGCTGATCGTTTTCGGGCTCTTCGTTCTGGCATTCGCCGCCTTTGAACTCACCCACCTTACCGCCGGCATCGACTTTCAAACCCTGATGCTCTGGAGGGTCATCCAGGCCAGTGGCATGGCGTTCATTTTTGTCCCCATCAACACCATCTCGTACAACGACATGCCGCCGGGCGCCAGCAACCAGGTGTCGGCCATGGTCAATCTCATGCGCAACCTGGGCGGCAGCGTGGGAATCTCCGCCGTAACCACTTTGACGGCCACCCGCCAGCAGGCCCACCTGGCCTACCTGGCGCGCAACACGTATGAGTACAATCCTCGCCTGCAGGGGCTGATCGCGCAGTTGCAGAGTCACTACGCAACTCGTACCGGCAGCGTCGATGCCGCGCGCCAGGCCTACGGACAGGTCGAGACTGCCATTGGCCGCCAGGCGTTTGTGCTCGCCTACATCGATACTTTCTGGATTCTCTGCGGCCTTACCCTGCTGGCGATCGGGCTTGTCTTCCTCGCCAGGCGGAGTAAACCCGGCCAGGCGGCAATGGCGCACTGATATTCTGATTCGGGAATCCGCTGGAAAAACTCGGGCACATGAGAAGGTTCATCATCACCGGCGCGCCGGGTGCGGGGAAGACCGCGATCATCCGCCAGTTGGAGCTGGACGGGTTCAGTGTGGTCGAAGAGGCAGCGACTGACGTCATCGCCGCCGAGCACGCCCGGGGCAGCGCTCACCCTTGGGCGCATCCCTCGTTTATCGATGCCATCGCCAATCTGCAAAAGGACCGTCAGATTCGAGCGTCGTGTCAACCCGATGAGGTTCAGTTTCACGATCGTTGCGTGGTGTGTACCGCGGCATTGGCAGTCTATCTCGGGTACCCGTTCTCACCAGTTCTGGCCGCTGAGCTCGAACGAGTCAAGAACGAAGCAGTCTACCAGAGGCGGGTCTTCTTCATCCGCAATCTTGGCTTCATCACTCCTACCGAGGCGCGGCGAATCACCTTTGAAGAAACACTGCGTTTTGAGAAAATCCACGAAGAGACTTACCTGGACTTCGGCTTCGAGCTGGTCTCGGTCGAGGCGGGAAGTCTGTTGGAACGGGTCGGCAGGATCAAGGCCGCGATTCGTGAGTAGACGCGGGCAATTGGTTAGCGCGAGGCCGCGCGCTCCCGGTGGCGGTCGAGCCACTGCGCCGCCCCCTGCTCGTCGCGAACATCTCCCCGCAGGATCGCCAGCACCAGGTCTTGGGTGAGCACCGCGTGCCACCGCTGACGGTATACCGCCCCTTCTTTCTGAAACGCCATCTTCAGAATGTACGGAATCCGCGGGTCGGATTTGCCGTCGATTCCTTCCGCCTCCCGGTACGGATGGTCCGAAGTGAACAGAACGGTGCTCGAGTCCCACGTCCCCGCCTGCTCCATCGAGCGCCGGATCGTGCCCACCGTGCAGTCGAGCAGAGCCAGGCTGTCGATGTAGCCGCGAATCGGCGAGTTCTTCAGCGTAAACTGCCCCGACCGGCGATCGTAGGCGTGCGGTGCGTGCGGAATCGGGAAGTGAACGAACAGAAGTCCCACGCTGGGATCGTTGGCTTCGGCGAGGCCGCGGTTCAAAATCTCATGAAACGTGATGGCCTGCTGCCGCGCCGCCAGCGACTGGCCGAATACGGAAAACAAGGTTGTCTCGAACAGGCTTCGCGTCTGCCCTGTCAGTTGGCTGCCGAACGTGCGGCCCATGCTGTTGTACTGTAGCGGCATTTCCCACCACTCGCAGGAAGTCAACCCGCTCAGCACGCGGCACGACGGGTGGAACCAGTCCACCAGCGCCGTGTTGAAGCCGAGGTCCCGCGCCTTCGTGAACACGCTCGGCTGCTGGCTCCACGGCGCCGCTGCCGGCGCCTGCGGAAACCAGATCAGGAGCTCCCGCGGGCCGTCGTATTCCACCGCCGACACCGTCCTGCCGGTGAAGTATGCCGGCATCGAGATCGGCGTCTCCGGACCGGGCGGCAGCGTTTGTTCCGTAACCAGCGCCTCCCGGCCAAGCCGCTCCAGTTCGGGGAACCGAAGCCCGCCTGGTGGGTCCACAAACGTCAGGCGGTAATCCCACTCGTCGAACAAAATCCAAATTACCCTCGGCGAGCCCTTCGTGCGGGCCAGCCGCGGCGCGAGCGGCCTCGCCGCGAATTCCTCCGCATGGTAGGCGGCTATCTTGTACAGCGCCTGGCCGTAGGTGACTGCGCAGAACGGCAGAAACGCTGCCAGTACCCTGCTCGCATTCGCCGCCAGCTTCTGGTGCCGCCTCCAGATCGCGAATCCGCCAGCCGCCGCCAGAACAGCTCCGGCCGCGGCCACCCCCCGCGGCCCCAGAATCTCGAACAGAGGCGACCGCAGATAGGTCAGATAGTGCGCCGCCACCGCCCTGAGCGCGTTCAGCGGGACGATCAGGAAAACCAAAAACCCCGCCTCCGCCCAGCCAAATCCTGCCGGCGAGAGCAGCTTCCGCGCTGCCGTCGCCAGCGTCCACAGCAGCGCCGCCAGAATCAGCACGTTGGCCATCACGGCGCTCAGCGCGGCCGGCCCGGGCGGCATCTTCATCAGGTATGTGTCGCCGCGGCTGTAGGTCAATAGCTCCGACCAGACGCGCAGGTAACAGAAATTCGCCAGGGAAAGCGCGACCGCGGCATCCCGCAGCCTCAAACGCGCTTCTTTAGTGCGTACAGCCACCGAGTTCCGCCTTCCGGATGGTGCGAACGCACAATCTCAAAATGCCGCTGGCACGCCGCTTCGAATACCTCGTGGGTCAGGCCCCGGTGTAGTTCTTCGCGCCCGCGCACGATGCGCTGAAACATCGCGTCCTCCGGCGACACGAACTCCACCACCAGCAGATTGTTCGTCAACTCTGCTGCCAGGTTCACGATCTCGGGAAGTGGCACCCGCTCCGTTACCAGCAGGTGATGAACTACCGCCAGCATCAGCACCCCGTCGAAAGTGCCTTGTGCGCGCTTCAGGAAAGATGGCCATTCGCGGTTTCGCCAGCCGGCGCTGGGCGTCGGCCGCGCCAGGTTCACTGCCAGCGGCTGTATGTCCAGCTTTTCCGCGCGCGCCCGGCGCCACACGTCGCCCAGAACCACGGGATCGTAGTCGATGGACACGACCGATGCGCCCCCGCGCGCCGCGATCCTGCTGAAATGGCCGGTATTGCAGCCTACGTCCAGAACCCGCTTGGGCGCGAAGTCGCCCAGCGCTTCCGATACGAAGCGCTCCTTCGCCGAGAAGTCGTCCGCGGTGTAGTTGAGGTTCGCCGCCATGTAGTCCGACCACGCCGATTTTCCGCCGGGTTTCGGCGCCACGCTGGCGAGCTGACGGCGCAGGCGGCTCAGCAGGCTGCGCAAGATATAGTCTGCCTTGGCCGGGTCGTCCAGCACCGTCCGCTTGTAAAGAGAACTGTCTGCAGCTTCCTTCTGTCTGCTGCCGAGCCAGGACGGCATCGACACCAGGGAGAGAAATGGCGGCTTCAGCCGCTGGATCGGCCCAGTCCAGCGATACACCTCTTCCGGCTCGAGCCCGTCGCGGCGGGTGCCGAGAATCTGGTCCAGACCGAAACCGAAATGTCTGTGCGCCAGCAGCGGCAGGAGAAAAGTGCGCACGAACTGCGCGTACGGCAGCCACATGGGATCGCCGGGAACCCGCCGCTCGAACGACAGCACATCGACGAAGACCGGTTCCGGCCCGCGGAAGAGAACGTTGTAAGGCGTGCCGTCCTTCAGCCCCAGCCCGTCATCGAGCAGCGACTCCGCCAGGTCCAACGTCAGCTCGCCGGCCGCGTGCAACATCTCCGGGACCCACTCGTATGGGAAGCTCGGAAACGGGATCCGCTCGTGTTCGAGAATCATCTCCCCCGAGATGCCCTCGAAAAAGTCGCTCACCTCCGCATGCGCCAGCACGGTGCGCATCTCCCTGGCGGAAAGCTCGCGCGTCCCGGTCACCAGGCCCTGTTGCATTGCCCGCGTTCCGGACTTGGAGCTTAGGAAGGCGTTGAGGTCCGCGGCGCCCGCGCCGTTCACGGCCCGCAGAATCCTGCCGTCCCATTGGAATACGGCGCCCGCCGGATCGCGGAAGGAAGCCGCAAGCCCGGCCGCGCGAGACTCGGTCCCGGTTTCCATTGGGGTACCTGCGCGTTACTCCTTGCTGCTGCTCCGGTTCTTAAGCCAGAGCTTGATACGGCGGAACTGGAAGAGAAGTCCCGCGATCGCCGCAAAGATCGCCTGCAGGATCAGAGCGCCAGAACCCGGATCGGTATAGGCGTGCGCCTGCCGTTCCGTGGCCGCCAGCAGAAGGAGCGCCAGCAGTATGCCGCGCAATATGATGGAAATTCTTTTCATCTTTAAGGCCCTATTTTCCATCAGGTTACGGAAGAATTCATGCGCTTGTCAAGGATCTGTAACCAAAGCTAGTAAGAAACGGGACTAACGGAACTGCTTCTTGTACAGAAACCGGATACTCACCAGTCCGTTCTCGTCTCTCCCGGCTATCGCCGACCATTGCGGGTTCACATCCCACTGCACCCGGATGATCTGCGCGTTCGGATCGTTGACGGCGGTAACGTAAGTAAACGTCATGTTGCTTGAGATCCGTTGCCTCAGGGAAACCCTGGCCTGCGGCAGGTCGCTGCCGCTGGTGAATGTCGGGTCGATGCTCAGTTGGCTGACCCCGAATACCCGCTGCAGACGGTTCGCGAGCGGGTCGGCAAGCGCTTTGCTTAGAATCGCCGATTCCCCCATCTGCTGGAACGTCTGCGGCGGTTGGGTCGGCTGGTTCACCAGGATGTTTGGATCCGATGTCGGCGTCTTCCCTGCAGCTAGCAAGCCGACGATCTCCTGAAACTGCAGGGGAGGATCCGAGGTGTAGCTGAGTTTCATGTTGTCGATCGGCCCGGTCACTTTCAGTACGACGTCCACTCCTTGCGCCTGGGTCTCGAGGCTGAGGTTGAGAATCGGGTCGATACGCACAGGGTTATAGAACGAGATAGTCCCCGAGTTCACCGTGTACGTCGAGCTGAAAAATAGCAGCTGGCCTTCGGTGATCGTGATCCGCCCCAGGACCCCGGGCCGCGAGGCCGTGCCTCGCACTTGCAGGTTGGCCTGTAACTCCAGGTTCTCCGCCATCGAAGCCTGCACCGTCAGCGATGGCGACGTTCGCACCTGGACGGCGAGCTTCATATTGTCCAGAAGCGGCGACGGCGTGCTCGCGTTCTGCACGGGAGGCGCCGCACGCGAAAGGATCGATCCGAAATCGCTCGTCGGCGCGTAGGAAATTTCGTCTATCGTCACCGTGCCGCTGATCAGGCTCGACCGTAGCCCCCCCGTCAGTTGCAGGTTCGCGCCCGCCACCGCGCTCAAGCCCTCCTGCGGCCGGACCCGCACGTTGTTCGCGGTCGCACGCAACCCGAACCGGGGCGTGTCGCCGTAACTCGCGAATCCGTTCACCGCCAGTTTCCCCCCGCCAACCTCGCCCGTCAGGTTCTCCACTACGGCCGTATTGCCGTTGAACTGAATCACTCCGTTTGCATTGCTGATACCGTTGGGAATCTCCGTGTAATTCAGCGATGCGTTGTGTAATTCCACGCGCCCGTTGATCAACGGCTTCGCGGTGGTGCCGCGCACGTCCGCGGAGAGAACCACATTTCCCGACGAAACCACTTCCTGGCTCAGACGCTCCAGTACCGCCAGGTTGCTGTTCGCTTTGACACTCGCCGTGATTGCCTGGGTCGCAATCGCGTAGCTGCCGCTCGCCTGAAGGTCCGTTTGCGGGCCGCTCAGATGCACGCCCTGCAGCCTCACGACGCCACCCTCGAGCGTGGCCGTAATCGGCCCTTGATTCTGGATTTCGAGCCGCTGAGTGCCAGGCCCTGGCGCCGGCGCAAACCGCAGACGCTTCACTTGCAAAGAGCCATGCAGTTGATCCGTCTTTGCTGCCGGACCGTTCACCTCCGCTTCTCCCGCCGCTTCCGCCTCGAAGCCCGGACCACCGCCGCCTTCCACCAGGGGCTGCAATCGCGACCACGCGACATTGTCGAACGTAAGCTTCGCCGTAACCGGGTAGTCGCCGGCGAGCTGCGCGCTCCCGCTACCGTGGATCGCCGAGCCCGCCAGGTCGGAATCCAGGGCGAAGGCCAGCCGCCCCCCGGCCGTGTGCGCGTTTAGGGCCAGGTCGCCGTAACTTCTCCCCTGTGCCGCAATCCCTTTCGCCGAAACGTCGGCGTTCAAGTCCCGGAACGCCACGCGAGCGCCTGCCGGCTTCACCGTGCCCGCTCCGCTGGCGGCAATTTGCAGCACTCCGGCCAATCCCGGCCGGACCCTTTGCAGATTCCGGATGTGCGCCAGGTCGAGCCGGCTGCTATCCACGCGGAACTGAAAGTCGCCGGACTGCAGGTTTCCCGGCGCGTGATCGTAGCGCGCCGTCAGGTCCAACTGCCCCTGCCCCGAAAGAATTTCGAACTGCGGGATGCTCACGCTGTTAGCGGCATAGGCCACGCGGGCCCGCACATGGTCGACAGGTTCGCCGTATACCTGGCCGTTGGCAAGATCGAAGTCCGCTTGGCCGCCTGGATTGTCTATCGTACCCGTAATGTGGGCCGTGCCGGAGAGGCTCCCTCTCACTGGAGTATCCTGCTTCGCCAGCGCGAGCACCCGCCCCACCGGCAAATGCGCCAGCGAGGCGTCCGCCGTCGTTGGGTAGCCTGGCGCGAACCGAGTGTTGCCGCTCACGCGCAGGTTCGAGCCTGCGAAATCCGAATTCACCGTGTAGTTCACTACTTGCCCGTTCGTCACCGCCGAGGCGGTGAGGTCGCCGTAGTTCTGTCCGTCGGCCTGCAACCCGCGCGCCGAGATGTTGCCATTGATGCGCGAGGGTGCAAAACCGGTGCCCGGCGCCACGTCGCCTGCAAGATCCGCGTCGATCTGCACCTGGCCCGACGTTCTCGGCCGCTGCGCTTGAATGCTCCGCAAGCGCGCCAGGTCCACCTGGCTGCTGCCCACGTGCGCGTGCAGCTGCCCGGATGCGAAACTGTCCCGCGGATGACGAAATTCCGCCGAAAGGTCGATCCTCGCCGGCGGCGCGCTGATAAACGCCACGGGCACCGAGACCAGTTGATCGGTCATTTCCACCCGGACCTGCGCGTTGTCGAACGCCTCGCCTTTCAGAGTCCCCTGCGCCACCTGAACCTGCGCCGAACCGTTCGGATTGCCTTGCGTGCCCGACACCGCTGCGTCCGCCGACAGCGCGCCCGAGTAGCCCTCGCTCGGCTCCCCCGCCAGCGCCAGCGCATCGGCCAGGTCGGCTCCCCGCACCGACGCAGTCAGGCCCAATGGCTGGTTGGGCTCCGGCTTCCAATTGCGTAGTCCCGCGGACCCGCGAAACTGCGCCTGCAAAGTCCCCCGGCTGAGGTTTCCGTTGGCAATCGCTGCCCCCGTGCTCGCAGCGCTCACGTCCATCGCCAGCGCATCGAACCGCCGTGCTTCCACCTGGAACCGGCTCACCGCCAGGTGCCCGCTGACGGCAGGAGACGCGAGCCTCCCCGTCACCAGCCCTGTGAAACTGAGCTGCCCGCCATCCAGCGCGATTGGAGGCGCTTTACCGCCGGGTATGGCGGCGAAAAGGTCCCGCAGGTCGCGCGAGGTCAGGACCACACTTAGCCTTCGGCCCAGCGAGCCCTCGACTTCCAGGCGCGTGTGTGGCAGCGCCAGGTAGGAGTTCCTGACCTCCACGTCGTCGGCCGCGCCGTCGTATGCCGCAATGAGCCGTCCGGAAACCGGAATGCCGCCGCGCCCGGGCGCGAGTGACAGCCGCGCGCTCGCCGCCATCGCCTTCGTGCCCGGCGCTTTCAGATCCCCCTGCGCCGAGATCGGTCCGGAGACCACCGCGTCGTAAGGCAGGTTCTGCCCGGCCATCCGCGCTGCCTCCCGGAGATCCAGGTGGCGCAGGTCGCCCTCCACGCGGAAGCGCGCCAACTCCTCCAGCGATGCATTGGCCGCCACCTCGGCCCCGTACGCCGTCAACCGCAGATTCTGCAGATCGAGGCGGTGCTGATCCATGCGCACCGCGGAGACCACGTTCAAGTTGCCCGTGCGCTTCGAAGCTTGCTGCACCGAGATATTCCTGCCCTGAAGCTGGCCGGTCACCAGGTAGTTGTTGCCGGCATCCAGCCGTGCGGTGCCGTTCCAATCCACCGTGCCCTCGGGTCGCGCAGCCAAACCCGCCAGCCGGCCAAGCTCGTCCAGGGCGAGGTGTACCCGGGCATCGAGCTGGCCCGCTCCCGAGCCGTCCTTCAAATTTCCCGAAGCCTCGACCAGCGAATCTCCCAGTGCCAGACGCAAACCGGAGACGCGGATGGCGTCGCCGGCGGCGCTTGCATCGGCATACACCTCCACCACCTGCGGCGCGCCTCGCGCCCCGCTCGCGAGCGGTAGGTCTGCGGCATTTTTCAAGTCGGCCACCGCTACATGGCCGCTGACACGCGCTTTGGTCTTCGGGTCGCGCAGGTTCTCCACCGTTCCGCTGATCGTGATCTCCGAAAGCGCTGTGGCGATCCTGGCGTTCTGCACGTCGATGCGGTCGCGCTGCAGAGTCACTGGTACCGTGATCGCGAAGCTCACCGGCGTGTTCCGCCCCGATGCCACGTACAGCGGCTCCAGGGAAACCTGCCCCCGGTAACCCTCCTTGAGCATGTCGTAGGCAAGTCGAAGGCGCACGTTGTTCGCGCGGACGTTCACCGCCTGCGGGTGCGAATTGATTAGCACCAGCCCGTTGGCAAGGTCCACGTGTCCGATCGCGAGGTCCACCACGGTAGCCAGCGGCGTATCCTTGGATTCGGTTTTGCTCTTAGGGGACGGAACATTGGTGCTCCCGTCCGCGAATACCATAATGTTCGCCTGAGGAGTATCCAGTCCGAGGTACGAGATGTTCCAGATATGTTTCAGGCTCGTCAGCAGCCGGACATCCACCTCGACGCGGCGCGCGCTCAGGTAAGGAGGAGCGCCGGCGGGCTCGTGCCCGTGAACCACCAGGCCGGTGATCACCGCGCGGAGTCGCCTCGGATCCAGTTGGAAGGAGCCGATCTCGACTCGTCCGCCGGTACCCTCTTCCAAAGCCGCGGCAATCTTCCCTGCCGCCAGGTTCCCGAACCACCGGGTTTGCACCGTCACCATGGCGGCTACTACCAACGCCACGATCAGCACTGCCGCGCCGATCGCGATATTGCGAATGATCCGTGCGCGCCTGCTCATTGAAAAGCCCCCTGAAGGTATTCGATGTGGGTCTGCTGCCGGGTTTCGTTGAGCCACTGCTCGAAGTTCCGGTTGATCCGCTCGCCCTCGATCGACTCGCGGATCTTAGGTGCCAGCGCTTCCAACCCCGGCGTGCGCGGATATTGGCGCACGAGCTCCGCCCGGTGCTGTTGGTAGTATTCGCGAACTTCGTCGTCCGTCACCAGCACGCCGGGACGAAAGCGCTGATCGATGAATTGCAGGACACAGCTCTCCCAGGCGAGGTGCGCTCGCAGCGCGTCTTCCGTGAGCCCGTACCCCGAGAGCGCCTGCCGCAGCCGCTCGTCCGATCCGCTGAAGCGGTCTCGGCGCAACCGCTCCACCAGCCCTCCGGCGCCCGCGTCACCCGCCTGACGGAAGCCGGCCTGTGCCATCTCGTCGCGGATCAGTGCCTGGTCGATCAGCCGCTCCGCCGCCTTGCGCCGCGCCTCGCGTGCGAGATTCAATGGCTCCCGGTTCAGAAATTCGGTCACGCGCAGGTCACGCTCGATCTCGCTCAGCTTGATCGCGTGCTTTCCCGCGATCGCGGCCAGCCGGTCCACCACGACAGCCCCGCTTGCCATCCCTCCCCAGACTGCCACCGCCAAGATGAGCCGCCTCATAATTCAAAATGTCTGGCCGATCGAGAAGAAGAACTGAAAATGGCTGACGTTCTGCTTGACCCCGACACACGGACCCTGCGGCGGCAGATTCGGATTGCACTGCAGGAGCTGCTCCGGAGTGCCGTTGAAACCGACAAACGAAGGCGGATTGATGCTGTACGCGAGGTCCACCCGGATCGGCCCGACCGGGGTCCGGTAGCGGATACCGAACCCCGCCGCGTGCACCGTGTAATCGAAGTCCTGGAGATCTTTCTGGTGAAAGCGGAATGACATGTTTCCCAGCGTGCTGAACACGTTCCCCATGTCGTGAAAGAGAACTCCCTGAATGTTCGGCCCGATGAACGGGAAACGCAGTTCGACGTTGTTGAAGAAGAGCGCATTGCCGCCGAGCGGGAAGCCTGTCGGCTCGGACGACGGGCCGCCCGGCACTACCGGAGCTCCCGTGTCCCGCGGGCCGGCCTGGTTGAACGGGAACGCGCGCAGCGAGTCGGCGCCGCCTCCGAAAAACCGCTCCGGCAGGGGGACCGATGCCTGCGCCGTCAGCCCGGCGGGCGCCGCAAAGGGCGCGATCACGCCAAACTGCGTCTGTCTGGCCAGAACCAGGTGGCGCCGCAGAGGATGATAGGTCGCGTTGCGAACCAGCACGCGCCCGAAGCTCCGCTCGCTCCCCAGGAACTTGCCTGCCAGCCCGAGATCGGCGGTGTTGAACATGCCCCGGTGCGGATCGGCTTTATCGTCCCGGCGGTCGTGCACGAAGGACGCGGAAACCATACCGAGCCGCACCGGCGCCAGCAGCTCGGGAATTAGCAGCACCGGAATCTCCACGCTGCTCACACTGACACGGCGGTAGGTGAGCAGAAACGATCCGGTCAGCGCCTTCGAGAAACGGTTGGAGAGCTGTACCGATGCCTCTTCGCGCCGCGACGCAAAGGTGTTGACGTTTAGGGAGTTGTCATATAAGACCGTGAAGGTCAGATCCCGTCCCTGGACATCTCCCAGCCGGGGAATCAGATAGTTGATCGACGCCCGCTTTTCGAGCGTGGACGCG
>Ga0335077_10002182_pt1 | contig 23337 bp, 19 predicted proteins | sample Lox_Sample_31_FD_207151 | JGI IMG/M metagenome (GOLD analysis project Ga0335077, IMG submission 207151) | Soil microbial communities from Loxahatchee National Wildlife Refuge, Florida, United States - Lox_Sample_3.1 | ecosystem: Environmental > Terrestrial > Soil > Wetlands | place: USA...
CCACCCAACTCTCCTTTCACCAGAACAATGTCGCCGCCCGATAGCAGGGCGCTCTTACGGGCAATGGAAAGCCCCAGGCCCATACCGCGCTTCTTAAAAGAAATGGTGGGCTGAAACAGTGATGCCTGGGCCTGTTCGCTCAGGCCCGGGCCGGAGTCGTGGACCTCGATCGCGACGTGGCCGTTCTGCGCCGAAGTCATCCCCAGTATTTTGCCGCCTTGTCCCGCCGCCTCAGCCGCGTTTTCCAGCAGGTTGGTGAGGATGCCTTTGATCAGGTCCTGATCGGCCACCACGCGCGGCGATTGGCCGGCCAGGCGGCAATCGTATGCCACCTCAGGATGTGCGGTCTTCAGGAATGCCATGCGCTCCTGCAGCAGCGAATTCACATCCACCGCCGCCGGGCTCACGGGCGGCTCAGCGGCGAATTGCGAGAATGCCCGCACTCGCCGTTCGAGCGTTTCGATCTCGTCCACCACAATCTGCGCGGCCTGTTCCAGGAAGGCCCGGTCCGAACCGCCCGCGCGGGCCAGCATCTCTTCGACTGTCAGGCGGATCGGCGTCAGCGAATTCTTCACCTCGTGCGCCGTTTTTTGCGCCAGCGCCTGCCAACTGGCGAGCTGCCGCAGATAAACCAGCCGTTCCGTCGATTCCTGGAGCCGCTCCGCCATATTGTTGAACGCTCCCACCGCGCGGCCGACTTCGTCATTGCGCCGCACCGCCACTCGCACGCCCAAATCGCCCGAGGCGAGCTTCGTCAATCCGTCCGTCAACTCCAGGATGGGCCGGCTGATCCGATGCGCGAAGTAAACCAGCAAGCCCAGCGAAGCCAGCCACACCGACGCGGCCAGCAGCACATACACCAGCTTGAAGCCGCGGCGGAGATCCAAGCTGTTCGCCTGCTCCACCGCCGCGCGCGACTCGCCGATCTGCCGCGCCAGCCGGTCCATCCCCACTTCGCCCAGCCCGATCTCATAAACCCAGATGTCGCCGTCCCGCCGTACGAGGTAATCCAGCCGGTTGCCTTCGTTCCCGGTGAGCGCGAAGCCCTCGGATTCGTTGCCGGCCGCGAAAGCCTGCACGGTTTCCGGCCACCGTGTCCTCGCGGCTGCGAGGTATTTCACCGGAGCCAGGCGGCCGGACTCGGCCTGCGCCTTCAGATCGTCGCGCATGTGCCGGTAGAATTCGTGCCCGGTCAGCTCCGCCGATTTCGAAAGCGAATCGAGTTGCGAAGTCGACGAGTATTCGAGGCTCCGTTCCAGCAGCGAATTGCTGATCCACACGGTGAGCGCCAGGGGCGCCAGCGTGGCAGCCAGAAAAATCAGAATGAGCCTGTTACGAAGCCGGTTCACTGTTTTCGGTCCGCTGCGCGATCCTGCGTGGTAATTCCGCAAGACGCAGCGGGCCCGCCTCCAGTGTGAAGTGCGCCTGATCGGCGCTCGGTTTGCGCGCGAACCGTTCGATCAAACTGCGCAGGCTGATACCGGGATCGCCCATCAGGGCGGCGGATTCGCGCGGGTCCTCTTCCCGCAGCTCGAAGCGCAGCCAGAAAGGGCGGCCCGGCGGCAAACCCAGCGTGCTGATGGCGAGCTTGTCCAGGCACCACGTTTCAGCGCCGGCCAGCGAAAGCCGGGAAGCCGAGCGCCGGTCGACTGCCAGCACTACCTGGAATTTCTCCTCCCAAATGTCGTAGCTGATGGTGAGGCGCTCGAGAGCGCGCCGGAAAACCGTGCTGTGGTCATCGCCGAAGATGGTGAGCTGGGAAAGAAAGACCACGGTATTGGCGTCCTTCAAGCGAGCCAGCGATTTCCCGGACAAGAAATGCAACTGCGGCGCAGACACGCGCAGCGTGTCGCCATCGAAAATTACCGAGAGGTTTTCGTTCGCTCGTGCGCGGAACAGAGGAATCGTCAGGCCGGCCAGAAGCCAGCTCCTGCGGCTCATCTTTTCGCGCGCGAACTGCGCCATCAATAGTTCATGCCCACCATGAAAATCGGGTCAACGCGACCCTCCCTTACCGGAAAGGCCACGGCCACAAACAGCGGGCCCTGCCGCAAGCCCGTTCCAATCGAGTGCCGCAACACGGCAGACTGGCCGCTATCCCACGCGGCGCCCGCGTCGTAGAACATCTCGAAGACCCCGTATCGGTACTCGACGGAATTGTGGACCATTCGGTTTCCACCCAAAGGGTCAATTTCAAACTTGTTCCAACCACGCAGGGTAGTACTATTACCGAGCACGAAGCGCTCAAAAAGCGGCGCACGCCCGGTCAGCATACCCGCCGTCAGATCGTCGATCACTACGTGCTTGCCGTGCGACCATTCGTAACGCAAGTTCCAGTGATGGCGGCCGTAGACGAAATCACTGTCCAGCATACGGGTAGCCTCGCGCAGGTCGTAGGCTGCGTCCAGATTCTGCTGCTGCTCGGAGCCCTCCCAGGTCCTTTGATATCGCAGCCCGGTGAGGAACGCATTGGCCGCCTCGGTCTGGGTATCCGGGCCTTCATCCTGGAAGCGTTGGAAACCGAAGCCTATACTGAGGGTCAACGGCTTGGCCAATACCACCGTGGCCACGGGCTCAACATCCTGGCGCGTGCGATAAAATTCCGAAGTGTCATCGGGCAGGACCTCGCTCCGCGATGCGCCGTTCCACTGTTCATGATAGCTGGCGAACTGGAAGCGAAAGTGCAACCGGTCCGAGCCCAGTTGCGTGTTCTCATAACGGGCTACGACGCCGCTGTACCGCTCAGCCAATTCGTCGCCATCGCTCACTATTCCAACCGTGAAGCCATTGTGTGCCACCGTGGCAGTGCCTTCCACCGCCCCGTTCCACCCTTCCCTGCCGCTATACAGGAACTTAGGCACCGAGAGGTCGAAGTGCGAGGGCCGCAGCGAGATGTCGAAAACTACTTGCACGTATTCAGGCGCCGCGCCCCGCAGAATACGGTGCGTCACGGTGCGGGCGTGGAATTCCTTGCGCAATTTGCCGGCTAGATCGTCCAACGCCGAGGGGCTCAACTTATTTCCGATCAGATCGGTGATCTGGTGGCGCAACCCGGAACTGATCCTGTGGTCTTCGCCACCCGACGCCAGATTGGTGGTCCAGCCATCACCCGAGACAATGACGCTTTCCACCGTGTAGCGGCTGTTGACGTTGGTTTCGGAGTCCTCTGTTCCGGCGATGAGGAGGCTGCCAAAAAACAAGCAGCCGAGCCAGGCAAATTTCATGCGCACCTCGCGTGCAACCCGCATGCCAGCTGTATTTCATTGATTATAGAAAGGATAACCCACAAGTGAACGTGACGTACGTTCACAGGTGTGCCGGGTAGTACAGTGGGGTGCGGTGTCACACCGCGGTGAACAGAGAGATTACAGAACCTTTGCCAGTTCGGTTGCAAAGGCGCTGCGCGGGGTTCGCTCCCGATCCTTACCGCCACGCTTGCGGCGAGGAGGCCGCTGCATTTGAGCCGTCGTCTGCTCCCCATTTGGCGCAGCAGGAGCGGCAGCCGCTTGCGGACTGCGGCCATCTTTTCCTTTGGGCGGTTGAGCGGGGTTGGCTCTGAGAAGCCGGTCTTCCAGAGGGGCGCGGTCGAAGCGGCGGATGATGGCTTGCATTTCATCGGCGGTGGGCGCTTCTACAAACGCGAAACCCTTGGATTCTTGCGTTTCGTGATTGCGAATCACTTTGACGGCATCAGCCACGAGGTCTTCGGCGGCTAGCCATTGCTTGATATCGTCAGCGGTGACCCACGTGGGCAGATTGCCAAGAAATACAGTGAAACTCATTCAGTTGATTGCTTACTCCGTTGGTTGGTTTGGTGATGCAGCTTCAAGGAGGAGGTCCGTAGCCTCATAGATGGTAGCACTCCCTCAAAGCGGATTGCAAACCTTGCAATGCAGTTTGCGTGCAGTAGTACCAGCCCATCATCGAGCTTTCGGAACCCGTCGGTAGACCACACTTTGGCCGGACTGGGCCACCTCGCGATACTCGCCACTCCACGCCCGCAAGTCGTCATATTTCGTGATCGCTAGAGCAGGATTATATAGACCAAGCCCATCCACAAGAAAGGTGGGATGCGTGCCAGCCAGCTCGGCCCGGTGTTTCTGCGCGGCGCCCTCATCGAGCGGTGTGGATTCGGTCAAATGCCGGTCGGCCGGAACGCCCGTCAGCGGCTGCGAATCCAGAAAACGGCTGGCCGCCGGAAGCCCCGTGTACACGTACATCTCGGGACGGAAGCCCCACACGAACAGCGTATCGCCAGGCCGCGCTTCGCGCCGGATGAGCGCTGCCACCGCGCGGCTGTCACGATCCATCGCCGTGTCGTTCCAATTCGTCTGCCCTGCTGCCAACATCACATAACGCGGTCCGAACCGGCCCAGTGGGAGGAGCAGCAGCAAGACAGCGACCTTCCACCACCGGCCCATCGTGGTGAATCCGCGCGCAGCCACTATCACCATAGGCGCCAGGAGCAGGAAGTAATAGCGCGGGAAGAAGCGCCATCCTGCGGCCACGCCGGCAAGGCAAAGCAGGCACCAGGCAGCCCACTGGAGAGATTTGTGGGGAAGCCCTTCCGCGCTGACGTCGCGCTTCCGCGCCGCGTCATAAAAGAAGCCGACCGCTGCGACCACTAACGCCGCATGGAACCCCGCCCAATCCGCCGTCCGCACTAAGCCGCTTCGCAGCGGATTCTCCATAAGCGGCACGCTCGCATACAGCCGGCCCCAGTGCCAAACCTCATCCCAATAACCCGGCCACGCCCCCGCCAGCCACAACCACACCCCCGCCATCCCGCTCACTACGGCGAAGCCCGCTACGAGCCACGCAAGTCCCGCCGGATTCCACAGCGCACAAGCTGCCGCAACGAACGCGGCGCGGGGATTGATCCAGAAAGCGATGCCCACCAGCACGCCGCTCCAGAAGGGCCTTCGTTTCCACGCCAGCCACACTGCCCCCAAATGCGGCGCCAGCATGAGCCAATCGGACGCCAACGGAATCACCGCAGAAGGCACATCGAAGGTTAAAAAGAAGGCCAGCAGGCCCGCGGCCCAATATCCCTCGCGCTCCGACCACACCTCGCGCGCAAAGCGATACGCGATCCAACAGGCCAGCAACGCGAATAGCGCACCAGCCAATCGCAGCCGCCATCCATCGCCCGCTCCCCACACGAGCGGCCAGAGCGCGACCAGCGGCGGCTTATCAAACCAGATATCGCGGTAGAGCACCTTTCCGCGCAGCATCTCGCCGGCAGCCGCCAGCGGCAGGCTTTCCTCGGCCCACAGGATGCCCAGGTGACACAGACGCGTTACCACAAGCAGCGCGGCCAGCGCCGGAAAAAACAATCGAGGCTTGAAATGCACGGTGCACACCAATTATAGTGGAGGGCGAAGGAAAGGCGAAGTGGAGGACGTCCAGGAACAACTCGCCGCGCTCCGGCGCCAGATCTCGCGCATCGACCGCAAGTACGCGACGCCGGGAATCGAGGGCCTGCGAACGCCGCCGCCAAATCCCGGCCGTTTCGTCGAAGACCTGCTCTCCGGCGAGGTCGTGCGCACGCCGCTCGGCGAACATTTCGAAACCGAGAAGTTATGGGAGCGCCACCGGCGGCACGGCAGCATCGGCATCGGCGACCTGGCTGAGTTGCCGGAGGATCTGCTGGCTTCACTTTCCGAAGGATCGATCCCCAGTGCACATCCTGCCAAATGGGCCTTCCTCGACACCGAAACCACGGGCTTGGCCGGCGGCACGGGGACATATGCCTTCTTGATCGGAGTGGGATCGATCGACTCCGCGGGGTTCCGGCTGCGCCAGTTCTTCATGCGGGATTACGGCGAGGAGCCCTCGCTGCTGGCACGGCTCGCCGAATACCTGGCGCAGTTCGATGTCTTGATCACGTACAACGGCAAGGCCTACGATCAACCACTACTCGAGACACGTTTTCGCATGGCGCGGGCCCGCCATCCCTTCGCCCGACTGGAGCATCTCGATTTGTTATTCGGCGCGCGCCGCCTCTGGAAACTGCGCCTGGAAAGTTGCCGCCTGGTCGACCTGGAGAATCAGATCCTCGGAGTCGAGCGGGAAGGCGATCTGCCGGGAGCCATGATCCCGTACTACTACTTCGACTACCTGCGTACGCAGCAGGCGATGCGCCTGGTGCCCATCTTCCATCACAACGCGCTCGACATCCTTTCGCTCGCCTGTCTCACGGCTATCGTCCCGTTGGCTTTCCGTTCGCCGGAGGAGACCGCATTCCTGCACGGGGCTGATCTGATCGGCCTGGCGCGCTGGCTGCTCCAGGCAGGCCAGCCTGCACAGGCTCTGCGGCTGCTCCGCCGCGCCGTGGATCTGGGGCTTCCGGATGACTTGCTGTTCCGCACGCTATGGGATGTGGGCGCTCTCGAAAAGCGCCTCGACCGGCCCGATGCCGCGCTCTCGGTCTTCCGCGATCTCACGGCCTCGCGCAACCCGTATCGAGGGCGGGCCTTCGAAGAGCTGGCAAAGCACTACGAACACCGTGAGCGGGATTTCGCAACAGCGCTCGAGATGACGCACAGCGCCCTCGCTATGGCCGACACCCCGCAACTGCGGCGGCGCGAGCGCCGTTTGACCGGCCGTCTTGCCAAATCCTGCCTATAGTTCTGTTCCGGTTCCGCCGATCCTCTTCACTAGCGGGAAACGGGCTTACCCTCCCCGCGTAGAGGTAGACGATGGATTTTGACAGCGCAATTAAGGCACACGCCAATTGGATGCTTCGATTGTTCGGTTATTGTAAGGGCACATCGCAGGAAAAACTCGATGCCGGAACGATTCAGAAGGATAATGTCTGCGATCTGGGGAAGTGGCTGCACGGGGATGGCCGAAAATTCGCAGCGGACCCGGAATTCAAGACCCTGGTCGAGACTCATGCCGCGTTTCACAAATCGGCGGCGTCCGTGGTGGTCCTGGTGGATCGCGGCCAACGGCCAGAGGCAGAGAAGCTCTTGTCTTCCGCTGATTCCGAGTATATGCGGCGGTCAACCCAGGTTGTCGGGCTTCTGAAAAAGTTCCAGCGACGGTATGCGGCCGTGAAGTAAGCAAGCGGAGGCCGATTAGCAGCCAAAACGGCCCGAACGAGAACGCCAGGTTAGCGGCGGTTCTTCCGGATACAGGCACAACGGCCGCGCGCGATCCACCTTTCCGGTGGTGGCGTACGAGGCGATCATCTTCAGCGACCGCTAGGCGGCGATCTTCCCGAATTCAGCGCGGGCCAAGCGAAGGAAAGCTTTCGCCGTCGGCGAGGGTGGTTCGTGCCGCCAGCACGCGGTCACCAGGGTGCGGAGCTGATGCAAGGGACGATACGCGACGCCCGCCCAGCGGAACCGTTCCACGCAGCCCGGCGCTAACGAGACTCCCATTCCCGCTTCCACCAGGCAAACCACGCTCTGCCATTGCGTGGCCTCTTGCACCACGTCGGGCACAAAACCGGCCTGCGAACAGAACGAGATCAACTTGTCATAAAACGCCGGGCCGAGCCGGCGCGGAAAAAACAAAAATGGCTCATGGCGCAGCGCGGCTAGCGCGACGGTCTTGCGCGCCGCCAATGGGTGCGATGCGGGAAGAACCGCCACCACCGGTTCTTCGAACAGAATTTGCGATTCGAGCGGCGGCTCCGGCCTGGTTTCGCGCAGAAAGCCGACGTCGATCTCGCCCGCGCGCAGCGCGTTCTCGATAGCGCTGGTGGAAAGTTCCCGCAACGTGAACTGCACCGCCGGAAACTCCTGACGGTACTTGCGAATCACCGCCGGCAGCGCCGACAACATCACCGAGGGCGGCGCGCCGACTACGAGTTGCCCCTGCTCGCCGCGGGCGGCACGCCGCGTCATTTCGGCCGCGCGCTCCGCCTGCTCCAGAATCCGCCGCGCCTGCTCGAGTAGAGTGTTGCCCGCTTCCGTCAACACCGTCTTGCGCCCGCGCACGAATAACGGGCAGCCCAGCTCGCTTTCGAGTTTGTGAATCTGCTGCGTGAGCGGCGGCTGCGCAATTCCAACGCGCTCCGCCGCGCGCCCGAAATGCAACTCCTCGGCCACCGCGAGGAAGTAGCGCAGCCGCCTGAGATCCATATGGAAATCATATCAAGATCCACAATTTCCGATATTGGACATATGGACCGCACCACCGTACGCTGGCCCCATGAGGGAAAAATATCTGCTCGAAAACTATGACCGCTACTCGCTCATGGTCGATTCCGGAGAAGGCTGCTATGTGACCGCGGCCGATGGCAAGCGTTATCTGGACATGATTACCGGGCTCGGCGTCAACGCATTCGGCTACGCGCATCCGCGCATCACGGCGGCAATCGTGAAGCAGGCCGCGCGGTGCGTCCACACTTCGAACCTGGTGTTCCACCGGCACCAGGGAATGCTGGCGGAACGGCTGTGCCACCTCAGCGGGCTCGACCGGGCCTTCTTCAGCAACAGTGGTACCGAGGCCATGGAAGCTGCGCTCAAAGCCGTGCGGGCGCGCGCTTATCCCCGCCCGGCTCGCTTGGTGGCCCTCCGCGGCTCGTTTCATGGCCGAACCCTGGGCGCGCTCGCCGTCACGGGACAGCCGGCGTTACAGCATCGCTTCGAACCGTTCGGCGTGGAAGTCGATTTCATCGAACCGAACGATCACGGCGCCCTGCGCGCTGCAGTCAACGAGCAGACAGCTGCCGTGGTGCTCGAACCGGTGCTGGGCGAAGGAGGAATCTATCCGCTCGAAACCGGCTTGCTCCAACAAGCGCGCGAGTTGACCGAACGAGCCGGCGCCTGGCTGGTGGCTGACGAAACCCAATGCGGACTAGGCCGCACCGGCAAGTACTTCGCGTATCAATGGGCCATGATTCGTCCCGATATTGTGGTTACCGCCAAGCCTCTGGCGGCGGGCTTGCCGCTTGGGGCTACTCTGTTCACCGAGCCGGCAGCGCAATTCTTGCCGCCGCATTCGCACGGAACCACGTTCGGCGGTGGTCCGCTCGCCTGCCGGGTGGCGCTCGAATTTCTGTCGCTGCTCGATGAAGCTCTGCCGCGCATCTGCGAACTGTCGAACCAGATGCGCCAGCGTCTCGATGGCCTCCGCGAACGCCACGGTGTAATTCGCGAGATCCGCTCCAAAGGGCTGATGTACGGCATCCAGCTTGCCCGCCCGGGGCGGCCTTACGTGGACGCCGCGCTCGAGCGGGGGCTCCTGGTGAACTGCACGCAGGAAACCGTCCTGCGGCTCCTGCCGCCATACATCATTCAACTGGAGCAAATGGATGAAGCCGTGAAAATCCTGGACGACGTGCTTAGCGAGGCACCTTAGGATCGGCCACTTCCGTTCCCAGGCCGGCGTACTCGTCCTTGACCTTGACCACTTTGTCGCCATGGAACGTCACGAACGAGATTTTCCCCGGAGGCTGGCCAAACACCCAATCCTCTTCTTCGTTGCCTTCCTTGTCCGTCTCGCGCGATTTGTGCGTCGGCCGCCCCACGGCCAGCAGCACCTGCTCGTGCGTCATCCCCACCGTCACGCGTTTTTCCGAAATGGCCTGCTTGACTTCGGGCGGCAGCGTATCGACATACAATTCGGTGGCGCTGTGGCGGTCGAAGTCGAAAATCGGGGCTAGTATTTTCTTGACCTCGGCCGATTTGATCGGGTCCAGCGGCTTATGAAACTCCAGCGCGATGTAGGTGCCGGCCGAGCCGGTGCGATCGCCGTGCGGAACCGGATTCGTGGTCCCGACTCCCACCTGTATCCCGTCATACCACTTCCTGCCGCTCTTGATTCCCCCGTTGATTTCGAAGACGATCGCATCGTCTTGAATGGCGATCCGTGTGATCTGGATCTGGTCGCCGTTGCGTGCGGCGGCGCCGAATTGCTTGGCAGCCTCCTCCCACGCCTTCTTGTCCCAGGTCCCATTCACGTCGAAATCGAGCGGCTTCTTAGAGCGCGGCAGCAGTACCTTCACATTGGCGAACTCCGACATCAGGCCGCGGGTCAGCTCAATCCGGTCTTCCACCGTCAGATTGTTGCTGGCCAGGGAAATCGAAGGCAGCAAACCGAGAATGGCGAGAGTGGCACGAACTCGCATCAGGCGTTCTCTGTGGGCGGGTCGACGAGCGCGGAGTGCTGCCGGCGGAGTGGAGCCTTCCAGACATAGACGAAAAGGACGACCAATACGGCGGAAGTCAGAATGCTCGCTTCCGGGCCGTAATCGCCGCCGCTCCAAAGCTTGCCGGCGGTCCACGCCATGTCGTGGCCCGTCACCCTCATTGTAAACCCACTTAAATTGGCCCCAAACAGCGGGAGCGCAAAATTCCACCCGAAGTGCAGGCCGATTGGTAACCACAGATCCCGGCTGCGCAGAAACGCATAGCCAAAAAGCACCCCGAACCCGGCAGTGTTCACCAGTCCGGGCCACGTTGCGTTCAGGTTTCCTCCGTGTAATGCGGCAAATAGGATGCTCACCGGCAGGATGGTGGCCCAAGGCCCTAGAGCGGCGAGCAGGATTTGGAAGCCATACCCGCGGAAGAGCATCTCCTCGGCCACGGCGCCGGCAATGAGCAGCAGTGTAATGAAAGGAAGAGTGCCAGGGGAAGGTGGGTCAGCGCTGCTCGTCCAATGAGCTGCGCCCACCAGGAGCGGCGGGGCCAGCACCAGACAGGCCGCTCCCATCCCGCCGAGCAGGCCGAAACCCAGGTTCTCGACGGCCCCGCGATTGAGCGGCAGGCCAACGGCGAGCAAGGTACGGTTTTCGAAGATGCGCAACGCGAGCCAGTTGGCGAACCCTGCCGCCAGCAGGCGACCGACCGTACCAGCCATTAGCAGGCCGCCCACCCAGTACAGAAGCGGCTCAAATAAGTAGCCGGCGATGGCATAATACATCACCGCGTAGGCCAGGACCGCCAGCGCAATCCGCGCCGGATCTTTGCGCGTTGTCATGAATCTACAGGCTACCGCGGGCGGCGGGATGCCGCGGGCCGCACGCCGAGCGCACGTCCACCCTTCACCTGATATCTTCAGTAGCATGGCCGCCCGCCGCATCCTCCAACTCGGCGACCCGATGCTGCGTACCGTTTCCGCTCCGGTTTCCGCCTCGCCCGAGACGGATGCGATTTTCCAGGACCTGCGCGACACGCTCGCCGAATTCCGGCGCGCTCACGGGTTCGGGCGCGGCATCAGCGCCGTGCAGATTGGCGAGCCGAGGCGCTTAATCTATATCGAGTTCGATGGCCGCGCCTACCGCCTGCGCAATCCCCAGTACCTGTGGCAGAGCCCGGAAAAATTTCGCCTTTGGGACGACTGCTTTTCCTTTCCCCATCTAATGGTATGCGTGGAACGCTCGGAGAAGGTGCTCATCCAGTACAGCGACCAGAGCGGCGAGGCGCACACCTTCGAAGCAGCCGGCCCTATTTCGGAATTGGTTCAGCACGAAATGGATCACCTCGATGGGATCCTGGCCATCGACCGCGCTCTGGACCGCAACAGCTTTTCGACGCGCGAAGAGTGGCAGCGGCGCTACGCGGGCGGCGTTGCGGGGACCGGCGTATAGCCATGCCCGGCCGCCTCTATGTGGTCGCCACCCCCATTGGCAATCTGGAGGACATCACCTACCGTGCCGTCCGGGTATTGGGTGAAGCGGACGCGATCGCCTGCGAAGACACCCGCCAAACCCGCAAGCTTCTGGACCACTATGGCATCCGAAAACCTACCGTCAGCTACCACGAGCACAATGAGGCCGAGCGCAGCGCGGAACTGGCCGGGCGGCTGCTGGGCGGCGAAGTGATCGCGCTCGTCTCCGACGCCGGCATGCCGCTGGTTTCCGACCCCGGATATCGCCTGGTCAAAGCGGCAGTGGATGCGGGAATCGTGGTCGAGCCGATTCCCGGGCCCTCGGCCGCGCTCGCCGCGCTCGCGGCCTCCGGCTTGCCCACGGACGCGTTTCATTTTGGCGGTTTTTTGCCGGCTAAGCCAGGCCAGCGCCGGAAAGCCTTGGAGGCTCTGGCGAACGAGCCGGCCACGCTCATCTTTTTTGAGGCGCCGCACCGGATTCTGGAAGCGCTCGAAGCCATCGAAGAGGTACTCGGGCCTCGGCCTGTGGTGATCGCCCGCGAACTCACCAAGATCCACGAAGAGTTTCTGCGCGGCACGCCCAGCGAACTGCGCACGCAATTGACCGCGCGTATCGCAATTAAGGGCGAATGCACGGTGCTCATCGGGAAAGCCACGGAGGCGCCGGCCGACGCGACCCCCATCGAGGAAGCCGTAGAAGTCCTGCTGCGCAACGGCACGCCGCGCATGGACGCGATCAAACAGGTGGCCCGCCAGCGTGGGCTTTCCAAGCGCCAGGTCTATGACAAGTTGGTGAAAGCGCGGTGAGGCGAAACCAGCGTTACCGAACCGCGACCGGTTACCGCGCCGCGACCGCAGGGAGCGGAGCTTTCGCGCTCCGGTAATTACCCAAAGTGAACATAACCCCGGTTATCGTGACTCTTCTCGACGCGCTGTTGTATAGTCCAAAGCGCGAGTATGACTGCGCCCGCCGGCATCGTACCACCGACCGTCAAACACACCTCGCGGCCAGCTTTGCCCGATAAGGTGGATGACCTGGGCATTCCGCGCTCCATGGTCTCCGACCTCATCCTGCGCTACGTGTGGCTGCACGGTTCCGCCAATCTGGCAGCGTTGAACAAGTCGTTGAAGCTCTCCTTCCCGGTGCTCGAAGCCATGTTCCACCAGTTCCGCCAGCAGCAGCTCCTGGAAGTGAAGGGGATGATCGGCAACGACTACTCTTTCATGCTCACCACGCAGGGCCGGGCGCTGGCGTCCAACCGCAATGAAATCTGCCAGTACGTTGGACCGGCTCCGGTTTCGATCCAGGACTATCACAAGGTGGTGCAGGCCCAGTCCGCTCAAATTCGCCTCAGCCGCGAGAGCCTGCGCGCCGCATTTAGTGATCTGGTGCTCCCCGACAGCCTTCTCGATCAGCTCGGCCCGTCCCTCATTGGACATCAATCTCTATTCCTGTACGGCGGAACGGGTAACGGCAAGACCAGCATCGCGGAACGAATCCTGCGGATCTACCAGGATACGGTTGTGATTCCGTACGCGGTCGAAGTGGATGGGCACATCGTCGCGCTGTTCGATCCGGTAGTGCACAAGACGGTCCCCTCGAACGATGATCATCTGGACCCGCGCTGGGTCGTCTGCGAACGGCCTTGCATCACCGTGGGTGGCGAGCTCTCCGCCAGCATGCTGGAGTTGCGCTTGGACGACTCGACCAAGGTCTTCATCGCGCCGTGTCAAATGAAGGCCAATAATGGCGTCCTCATCATCGACGATTTCGGCCGCCAGGTGCTCTCTCCACGCGAACTGCTGAACCGTTGGATCGTGCCTCTCGACCGCCGGGTGGACTACCTGACCCTGGCCTCCGGAATGAAGTTCCAGGTTCCTTTCGAGATGATGGTGGTTTTTTCCACAAACCTCGACCCGCACGACCTCGCCGACGAAGCCTTCCTGCGGCGCATTCAGACCAAGGTAATGGTGGAGAGCGTGACGGCCGAGGTGTTCGATCAAATCTTCCACCGCGCCATGCACAACGCCGAGGCCCCCTACGAGGCCGGCGCCGCCCAGTATCTGCGCGAGCGCTGCCAGGCTGCCGGCACCAAGTTCTTGCGTGCCTGTTACCCCATGGACGTGTATCGCCTGGTCAAGGCCATCAGCGAATACGAAGGCCGTCCCGTGCGCATGAGCAAAGCCAACATCGATCGCGCCGTGGCCCTTTACTTCGCGCGCGAGAAGCGCGCTGAATAAACCTACCCTTAAGACCCCAGGACTTCCGTAACGGTACCTCGCAAGGGGCTCGAAGATAGTCCTAAAACTTGCCCGTAAACTGCTGACTTCCGGAGTACAATTGTTCTCTGATTTTGATCGGCCGGGTTGAACGCCACAGGAGGACTCCCTTGCGACGTGCCGCATTCTGGATTGCGACGATGACGGCGATGGTGCCACAGCTTCTGGCACAAAACTGCAGCGGCAACCCCTCGGCCCCACTCCCCGATGCGGTTTTCACGGTAACGGTCAACCCGTCCCCGTTATTTTGGGGGCAGAACGCTTCAGTGTCTGTGAATGTGTCGGGTATCTGTGGAGCCGGCACGGGCGCCATCGAACTGGAAGTTGATGGCGAGATGTGGGGTAACGTGTATGATTTGGACGTCAACGGCAATGCCACGATCCCCATACCCGATTCGACCAATGGCATTCCTGGCCCAACGGTTCTCTTCGGTTCGCCTGGAATCCATACCGTCGGTGTAGCGTACTCCGGAGACTTCCAGAGCTGCGGGATCCGATTCGGGAATGGCGGCCTGTCGCCACGCCAATGCATTCAGAACAACTACAATACGGCGACGTCACCAACGGTGAATGTCACCGTCAACCAGGCAAACACCACCACCAGTCTGACCGCCGCCACTAACGGGAGCTCGCTCACCGCCACCGTTACCGTGGTGGCGCCTGGATCAGGCACTCCCGTTGCCCCTACCGGTACCGTGAGTTTCTTCAACAATGGAACCTCCATCGGATCCGGGACTCTGTCGAACGGCCAAGTCTCGGTGAGTGTTTCTGGTCTCTTGGGATTCGTTACCGCAGATTACTCGGGTGACATCAACTTCGTTGCCAGCACCTCCCGCGCCATACGCGTGGGGCCCGCTCCTACCAGCGTAGTAACCATTTCGAGCGGCCTAAACCCGTCCACCATCGGGCAATCCGTCACGTTCACTGCGTCTCTCGCGGTCATGAATGGGATTTCGCCGCCCACCGGCACGATTCAATTCGCCGATGGCACAACGCCTCTGGGTTCACCCATTCCGCTCACATTGGGGCAGGCGACGTACACCACTTCCACCCTGACCGTTGGGTCGCATACCATCAACGCCACCTATAGCGGCGACAGCGAATTTCCGTCTGCGGGCGAAAATTTCGGGCAAGTGGTGAATCGAATTCCTACCACGCTCACTCTGTCCAGTTCCCCCTCAGCGCCTTTATCCAACCAGACCCTCACCGTCACCGCCCAGCTCGGACCGCAACCGCCCACGGGGCTGCCCGGACCTACCGGGCAAGTAACGTTCACGGAAGGGCTCACCCAGCTAGGCACAGCTTCGGTTTCCTCAGGCGCGGCGAGCGCCAGCTTGGGACCGTTGACGTCTGGAACACACCAGGTCACTGTCGTTTACAGCGGTGATGCCGATTGGTCGTCGGCGCGCGGCACGATCACCATCACGGTTGCGCCCGGCCCGCTCACCATCACCACCCAGACACTTCCCGGCGGGACAGCCTGTGCGGCATATTCGACCAGCGTAATGGCCTCGGGCGGCGCGCCACCGTACACATTCAGCGGCTCGCTTCCTCCCAATCTGGCGATCGATCCGGCCAGCGGCGCGCTCACCGGCGCACCGCAAACGGCCGGTAGTCTCACCGTCACGATACAGGTGACCGATTCGCAAAAGGCCACGGTGAGCAAGCAGCTTACGATTCAAGCGGCATCGGGACTCGCCATCACCACGCAAGCGCTGCCCAACGGAACGACCGGTTCGCCCTACTCGGCCAGCGTCGTAGCCACCTGCGGCTCGGCGCCGCTCATGTTCAGCGGCACGCTTCCCGCGAACCTGGCGATCGATCCGGCCAGCGGCGCGATTTCGGGGACTCCCACCGTCACCGGGAGCCAGACCGTCACGGTCAACGTAACCGACAGCGCGGGTGGCAGCAAGAGCGCCACTTATACCGTGACCTTCAGCTTGCCGCCAGTGCCCACCGTGACCATTACCGGAGGGAGCGGCGCCGGTCCCAACCAGCAGCCATTGTTGCAAGTGAGCCTGAGCGGCGGCTACCCCGAACCGATTAACGGAACACTGACTTTAGGGTTCAAAGCCAGTTCGGGCGGCGGCGATAACCCAGAAGTGCAATTTGCTAAGAGCGATTGCCCACCCGCTCCTCGCTGCGTGGGGTTTAGTGTGCCGGCCACGTTAACCGCCGCGACTTTCACAATAGGCACGCCGGCGCTCCAAACCGGAACTGTGGCGGGCACCATCACGATCGCCGCCAATATCACGGGCGCACCTACGAACCCGGTAGCGACCGAACAAATCACGATTCCGGCGGCTCCGCCCACGATTTCGGTGACGGCCGCTCACACGTCGACCGGATTCACCGTCACCGTCACGGGCTTTAGCACCACGCTCGATATGACCCAGGCCACGTTCCAGTTCACGGCCGGCTCGGGCACGAACTTGCAGACCAGCAGCCTGACCGTCCAGGTAGGGTCTCTGTTCAGCACGTTTTACCAGAGCGCCTTTCCCGGATCGACCGGCAGCCAGTTCGTCTACACGCAACCGTTCAATGTGACCGGCGGCGGAAGCATTACCTCTGTAACGGTAACGATGACCAATTCCAACGGCACTTCGCAGTCGGCCACGGCGACGATCCAGTAGTACTAAGCGCCAGCCCCGCTTTAGGTATCATGAAAGGCGTGATGTCCCCGCGGGAATCGACCGCTGCCCCGCCGGCCGGATTTTCCTCCCAAACCCTGGCCAAGCTCGCCGAGTTGGAAGCGTCCGTTGGATCGGCCATCCGTGGGAAGCCCGAGGTAATACGGCTGTCACTCGTCTGCGTGCTCGCCCGCGGACACCTCCTGATTGAGGATGTGCCCGGCGTCGGCAAGACCACTTTGGCGCAGGCCTTGGCTCGCTCGGTTTCGTGCCGGTTTCACCGGCTGCAATTCACCAGCGACATGTTGCCCAGCGACGTGCTCGGCGTCACCATCTATAACGCCCATTCGGAGGCATTTGAATTCAAGCCGGGACCGATCTTCACCAACTTCCTGCTGGCCGACGAAATTAATCGCACCACGCCCAAAACGCAATCGGCGCTGCTCGAAGCGATGAACGAGACCCAGGTTTCGATCGACGGCAAGCCGCACTCGCTGCCGCGGCCGTTTATGGTGATCGCCACACAGAATCCGGTGGAGCATCACGGCACGTACCCGCTGCCCGAGTCGCAGCTCGATCGTTTCCTGATGCGCCTGAGAGTTGGCTACCCCGACATGGCGGCCGAACGCCAGATCCTGCGGAATGCGGAGCGGGGGCTTCCGGAAGTGACGGCGTGCTCGCTCTCCGGCGAAGATATGGTTCGGCTGCAGGACGAAGTCCACACGGTGAAAGTGGAAGAGTCGCTGGTGGATTACATGCTCGCGATTGTGGAGAAGACACGCTGCCATGAAGCGCTAGCGCTGGGTGTAAGTCCGCGCGGGTCGCAGGCTCTGTTCCGCGCGGTGCAGGCGCTGGCGTTGCTCGAAGGCCGCGACTTCGCGATCCCGGATGATGTGAAGCGGCTGGCCGCTCCCATCTTCGCCCACCGCGTGGTGATCAACACGCGCACCACGCTGGTGCCGCGCCGCACCGACAGCGCCGAGCGCATTATCGAAGACATCCTCAGCCAGGTGGAAGTTCCGCTGTAAATCGCTCCTTTTATGAAGACAGCTATTATCGGCCTGCCGATGGTCGGCAAGACCTCGTTATTCACCATCCTGACCGGCGTGCATCAAGAGACGCACATCGGCTCGACCACTGCGCGCGTGGGCATCGCCCGGGTTCCCGATGCGCGCGTGGACGAACTCGCGCGCCTATACGAGCCGCCCAAGATTACGCACGCCACGGTGGAATACGCCGACATGCCGGCCATTTCCAAAGAGAACCTGCGCGACCCGAGTTACCTGGCCAGCCTGCGCGTGGTGGACGCCTTCGCCCACGTGCTGCGCCTGTTCGCGGACGAAACCGTTCCACATGAGAAAGGCTCGGTCGATCCGGTGCGCGACCTGGAAGACGTGGAAACCGAGTTGATCCTCAGCGACCTGGTGGTGGTGGAGAAGCGCCTGGAGCGGCTCGACAAAGACCGCAAGAAGATCAAGAACCCGGAGCTCGATCACGAATTCGATTTGCTCCAGAAATGCAAGACCATGCTCGAAGAAAATCGGCCATTGCGCGAGATGGAGCTCGATGCCGACGCCGAAAAGCGCATCCGCGGGTTCCAGTTCCTCTCGCAGAAAGCGATGCTGTACGTGCTGAACCTGGGCGAATCCGATGCCGGAAAACTGCACGAGCGCGAGAAGGAATACCGAGAAGGCCCGCTGGCCGGCCGCAAGCATACGTCGGTGGCCGCGGTGTGCGGCAAGATCGAAGCCGAGCTGGCCGAGCTTGCCCCGGAGGAACAGCGCGATTACCTCGCTAGTTACGGGCTAACAGAATCGGGCCTGGAGCGGTTGATCTCCGCGACCTATGCGCTGCTGGGGCTGATGAGTTTCTTAACCGCCGGTGAAACCGAAGTACGCGCCTGGACAATTCCGATGCACAGCACCGCTGTCAAAGCGGCCGGTGCCATCCACTCCGATTTCGAAAAGAAATTCATCCGCGCGGAAGTGGTGAACTGGAAGTCGCTGGTAGATCTGGGCGGATATCCGGGCGTGCGCGAGAAAGGCCTGCTGCGATTGGAGGGCAAAGAGTACATCGTAAAGGATGGCGATGTGCTGGTGATCCGCCACGGGTAGGTCTTGAGTCTTGGTAGGGCAGACGGTCAGTTTGTGCCGTCTGCCTTCCCCCGTCAAGATGACAGGCCGCAAAAAACGACGGCCTGTCCTACGCGTTTACCTACGACAACTTGAATTGCATGCTCACCGAAGCAAACAATTGTTTACCGGTGGGTGAATGGCGTCGTTCTGGAAAATAGCAGTACCCGTAACGTGCGTGGCCGTTATCGGCGCGGCGCTCTTTTGGCCGCTCTACCAAAAGAATGCCGCAGAGCGTAAGCTGGCTCAAGCTGCGCAGGGATACCGCTCGCGCGCCGAGCGGGGAGACGCCCAAGCTCAATACCGCCTGGGTGTCAGTTACGAACGCGGCCTGGGAGTGCCCAGGGACTATGCCGAGGCGGCCCGGTGGTTCCACAAAGCCGCCGAGCAGGGAGATGCGAAAGCACAGCACGGCCTCGGCTACAGTTACGCCCACGGTCAAGGAGTGCCACAGGACTTCGCTGAGGCTGTCCGCTGGTTTCGGAAGGCCGCCGAGCAAGGATTCGCGAAAGCGCAAGCAAGTTTGGGCACGAGTTATGCCGAAGGCCAAGGGGTGCAACAAGACTACGCCGAAGCTCTCCAGTGGTATCGCAAAGCCGCCGACCAGGGGGACGCGAGTGGTGAATACGCAATCGGCTTGATGTACCACTCTGGCCTAGGGCTGCCACAGAACTATGCCGAAGCTGTACGTTGGTTTCGCAAGGCGGCCGCGAAAGGCGACGCGTGGGCTCAACTCTACCTCGGCTATTGTTACGCCGACGGCCGCGGCGTCCCGAAGGATTCCTTCGAGGCCGTGCGTTGGTACCGCAAAGCCGCCGACCAGGGCGACGCCCATGCTCAATACGCTCTAGGCAACATGTATCGCCATGGCGAGGGAGTGGCGAAGGACGACGCCGAGGCCGTCCGCTGGTTCCGCAAGGCTGCCGAGCAAGGTGACGCGAGTGCGCAATATGGGCTCGGCTACATGTATCGTCACGGCAAAGGCGTCTGGAGGAATAACGCCGAGGGTATCCGCTGGTGTCGCAAGGCCGCCGACCAGGGATATGTGTTGGCTCAATACGTCCTCGGTTACGAATATCGCTACGGTGAAGTGCTGCCGCAAAACTACGGCGAGGCCGTTCGCTGGTATCGCAAAGCCGCCGACCAAGGTTACGAGAAGGCTCAGTTCGACCTGGCCTTCCTCTATTACCGCGCCCAAGGGGTGCCGCGGGATTACGTGCAGGCACACATGTGGATGAGTCTCGCCGCCGCAAGCGCCACTGGAGAGCTAAAGGAAAACAGCATCAGCGGACGAAATCTCGTCGCCAAGGAAATGACCCCGGAACAGATCGCCGAGGCCGAGCGACTGGCTCGCGAGTGGAAACCGCGCGAACACCCAAGTACCGATCAGGAGAACACGAGGGATCGCGACGCTTTGCGTTCCCTTGCCGTCCAGAGTTGGCGAGCGCCCCTGGCTCGCTGGACATTCGTTTTCGTGGTCTTGTTAGCGCTACCAATCCTATTCGTGCCTCAACATCGCTGGGAAGCGTGGGTTCAATGGACGGTGTGCGCTGCTTTTTGCCTGGCATTCTTAGCGCACGAACTGCTGCTCGCAAGGCACTCCTTTCTCATGGCGCTCGGTGGGGGCGGCTCGGCGATCTGCGCGGCCATGGCGGTTCGGGCAGCCGTGCGTGGGTCGAAGAGATGCGTGGGTCCCGGCTGAACTGGCAATGCCTGCGGATCAGTTTGATCTGCGTTTTGAAGCCAGTCTTGGTGGGGCAGGCGATCGTTTTCTGTCGCCTGCCTTGCCGTCCATCAAGATGACTGGCCACTGAAGAACGATGGCCTGTCCCACGGGGTCTGGACCAAGTTGGTCCGCCGTTCTGAGCTAAGTCCTTTCGATTCGCCTGAAATCGGCACAGATCTGTGCCGCCTTGACTGGTGTATGATGACGGACCAAGGAGACTCGTCAAAATGCCCCATCTCAGCCGCTGGTGTGCTGCCTTCATGACCGGAGGATTCGCGCTGGCGTTTGCGCAACCGGGCGGTCCGCCGGTGGATGTGCCGGTGCCGCAGATCCTGCGCAACTACCAGCCGGTGACGGCCGCGCGGCTGCTGAATCCCGAAGATAACAACTGGCTGATGATTCGCCGCACCTACAACGGCTGGGGCTACAGCCCGCTCGATCAGATCACGCCCGACAACGCCGCGCGGCTCAAGCCGGTCTGGGTCTTTTCTACCGGAGAAACCAAGGTCCACGAAGCGGCGCCAGTGATCAACAACGGCGTCCTGTTCGTCTCGACGCCCAACAACCAGGTGATCGCCATCGATGCCAAGAGCGGCAATCTTCTATGGCGATACCACAGGCCGCGGCCCGCGGGAGCACAGGTGCCGCATGACACCAGCCGCGGCGTCGCGCTGTACGGCGACAAGGTTCTGTTCGCGGCCGGGGAAGCCGTGTTGGTTGCCCTCGATGTGAAGACGGGCAAGGAAGTGTGGGCCACCACCGTGGCCGATAATCACTCCGGCTATTACATTTCGCTTGCGCCGCTGGTTGCCAACAACAAGGTCATGGTGGGTTGCTCCGGTGGAGAGTTCGGGGTCCGCGGCTTCGTTGCGGCTTTCGATCCCGATAGCGGCAAGGAGCTTTGGCGGACGTTCACCATCCCCGCGCCTGGCGAGCCCGGCAGCGAAACCTGGCCGAAGGGCGACCAGTGGAAGACCGGCGGCGGTCCGGTTTGGGTAACCGGAAACTACGATCCCGAGACCAACCTGGCCTACTGGGGAACCGGCAACGGCGGCCCGTGGATGGGCGACAAGCGTCCCGGCGATAACCTCTATACGGCGTCCGTACTGGCGCTCGATGTCGCCACCGGCAAGATCAAAGGCTACTTCCAATACCACCCCAATGATTCGTGGGATTGGGACGAGGTCTCGCCGCCGATCCTGGTCGATTTCCAGCGTGGCGGCCGCACCATCAAGGGCCTCATCGACGTGGCGCGCGACGGCTACCTCCGTTTCCTCGAGCGCACCGATGGACGCATTCATTTCATTGACGGCAAGCCGTTCGTCACGCAAAACGTCTTCAAGCGGCTCGACCCGGAAACCGGACGCGCGGAAGTGGACGAAGCTCATAAGCCCGGTACCGGCAAAGAAGCCACGTATTGTCCGTCGCTCTGGGGAGGCAAGAACTGGCCGCCGATCGCCTTCAGCCCGAAGACCCGCATGATCTACATCCCCGCCAACGAGAACTTGTGTCAGACCGATACCGGCGTCGAAGTCGAATACTCGCCCGGCAAGGGATTCGTGGGCGCATCGAACATGCGGATGACGATCCAGCCGGGCGCGAACCACATTGGCGAAATGCAGGCATGGAATGTCGATACCGGACAACGCGCCTGGACGCATCCCTACGCGAAGTCGGAAAACTGGGGCGCTGTGCTGGCAACCGGCGGTGGCGTGGTTTTCAGCGGCGGCACCAACGATCGCCATATCCACGCATTCGACGCCGCGAGCGGCAAGCTGCTATGGGAGTTTCCGACTAACTCGGGAATCCTGGCGCCGCCCGCTTCGTTCGCCATCGATGGCAAACAGTATATAGCCGTGCACGCCGGATGGGGCGGCGATGCGCGCGGCATGCAGGGAAACCTGGACCGTCTATTTCCTGGCGAGTATCCGGAAGTGCCCGAGGGGGGCGCGGTCTGGGTGTTCGCGCTGGAGTAAACAAAAAACACCGGCCGGGAGGCCGGTGCCACTTGTAGCACAGGCCTCCTGGCCTGTGTAGGCTCTTACGATGGAACCGCGCTGAAGCTCTCAATAGCCGATGCTTCGTCGGCGAACGTTTCGACCACCGAATCGATCTTCGTCATGCTCAAGATGCGCTTCACGGGGGCATCGGGGTGGAGAAGTTTCAACACTCCCGAATTCTTGACAGCGTGCGCGTAGCAGTTCATCAGCACGCCCAGACCGGTGCTGTCGATCCGGCTCACCCGGCTGAGGTCGATCAACACTTTCCTGTCGTTTTCAAGGCGTACCGCGTTGACCAACTCCTTCAGTTCGAGCGACGCTGCCTGTAGCCGGGCGTTGGGCTGGAACCGGATGACGGTGACGTCATTGATGCGCTGGCGCTCCACCACCGGTTCGCCCAGAGCGCGGATGAGCAGACGGGTTGCCTGCGTCTCTTCGAAGCATTCATCGCAGCCAAGATAGTGCGACTCGAAGGCTTCTGTCAGTTCGGGGCTGAGTCTACGGCTCAGGTAGCCTCGGATCAGCTCTTCCCGGTGAACTGGGTCCCGATGCAAATCCATGCTCATACCACCAAGTGACGCGAACCGCCCCGATGTTTCGCCTGCTGCTGATAAATACTGCGAAATCTTTCTTTGGCCCGGCAGAGCACGACGCGGAAGTTCTCGTCGCTCATTCCGGTCATGTTCAGGATCTCATCCTTTGTCTTTTCTTCGAGATAGAACGCAGTAAGGATCTGGCGGTCGCGGCTGCTCAGTTGCGACATGCCTTCCGCGATGGCCTGGCGCAGTTCCAGCAAACCGGCGTCCGGTATTCCCTTGGCCGGCGGCTCCGGTACTGTTTCAGGCATGGGCGCTTCCCGCGTCGACCGGCGCCAATACTCCAGGATGACGTTGCGGCAGATGCCATTGAGAAAGGGGCCTAAGGACTCCGTGTTCCGCACGGTCTCTTTTTGAACGGCAACCAGGAAGCGGGTCAGGGTCTCCTGCACCAGGTCGTCGATATCG
>Ga0335077_10002184_pt1 | contig 23317 bp, 21 predicted proteins | sample Lox_Sample_31_FD_207151 | JGI IMG/M metagenome (GOLD analysis project Ga0335077, IMG submission 207151) | Soil microbial communities from Loxahatchee National Wildlife Refuge, Florida, United States - Lox_Sample_3.1 | ecosystem: Environmental > Terrestrial > Soil > Wetlands | place: USA...
CCCCCGCCGGCCGCACTCCAGAGCGGCACCTGCTGCGCGCAGACGGCCACGGCATGGGGACAGCGGGTCCGAAACACACAGCCGCTGGGAGGGGCGGCAGGCGATGGCGGCTCGCCCTCCAGGGTGCGACTGAGCCGCAGGGGTTGCAGCTCGGGGTCGGGCAGTGGAATTGCCTCGAGCAGCGCACGCGTGTAGGGATGGAGCGGTTGCGCGTAGAGTGCTGCCGCGGGTGCCAGCTCCATCGCGCGCCCCAGATACAGCACGAGCACCCGATCGCAGAGCTGGCGCACCACGGCTAGGTTGTGACTGACGAACACGATCGCCGTGCCGCTCTCGCGGCGCAGCTCCGCGATCAAATGCACGATCTGCGCCTGAATCAGCACATCGAGCGCACTGACGGGCTCATCGCACACCAGGAGCTTGGGGCGCAGGATCATTGCGCGCGCGATCGCGATCCTCTGACACTGGCCCCCGCTCAGCTCGTGTGGGAAGCGTCCCGCCGTCGCTGCCGGCAATCCCACGCGGGCCAGCATCTCGAGCGTGGCGGCCATGCGCCGTGAGTGCGACATCGCGGGCCGATGCAGACTCAAGGGCTCCGCGACGCTCTCGCCCGCCGTCATGCGCGGATCGAGGCTGCCGGGAGGATCCTGAAAGATGATTTGCAGATCGGCGCGCGTGCGACGCAGCTCGGCGGCGTCCAGCTGCGCGAGCGGCGCACCGAGCCACACGATCTCACCGGAGCTTGCGGGCAGCAGCTGCAAGAGCGCCCGCACGAGGGTCGACTTGCCGGCGCCGGACTCACCGACGATGCCGATGCTTTCAGCGCGGTTCAGCGTGAGACTGACCGCATCGAGCGCCGTGAGCGCGGCGCGCCGCGCGCCCACGCCGCGCAAGCGATAGCGAACGCCAAGGCGCCTCACCTCGAGCAGCTCGCCCTGCTCGACCCCTGACGCGGGCGCGGCCGTCTCAACATCCGTATCGAGCCGCGGCATCGCCTGCAGCAGCTCGCGGGTGTGGGCATGCTGAGGCGTACTGAAGATGCGCCCGACCGGGGCAAGCTCGACGATGCGGCCTGCATGCATCACCGCGACGCGATCGGCCAGTCCCGCTACCACGCCCAGGTCATGCGAGATGAGCGCAATGGCCATGCGGCGCTCGCGCTTCAACTCTGCGAGCAGGGCCAGAATCTGCGCTTGGATGGTGACATCGAGCGCGGTCGTCGGCTCATCTGCAATCAGCAGCCGCGGCTCGCAGGCCAGCGCCATGGCGATCATCACACGCTGCCGCATGCCGCCCGACAGCTCGTGCGGATATTGTTTGAGTCTGTGCGCCGGATCGCTGACGTGCACCTGCTCGAGCAGGCCGAGCGCCTGCGCGCGCCCTGCCCGCCACGACACCCCCCGATGCCGCACGAGCACTTCGGCGATCTGATCAGCGATGCGCAGATGCGGGGTGAGCGCAGTCGCGGGGTCCTGGAAGATCATGGCCACTTGCGCGCCCCGCACGCGCCGGAGCAGATCCGGCTGCGCGCGCGGCAACCCTCCGAGCTGGATGTTGCCGGTGAGGCGCGCGCTTTGCGGCGTGAGGCCCAGAACCGCGAGGAACGCTTGGCTCTTGCCGGCACCCGATTCGCCCACCACACCGACGCATTCGCCTGAGGCGATCGTGAGGGAAAAGTCGCGGACGACCGCCACCTCCCCTGCAGCGCTCGGATAGCGAATGTTGAGCGCGTCGATGCGCAGCACGGGTGCGGCTGGCATGGAGCTGCGCTCAGCGCTCACGGGGATCGAGCGCATCGCGCAGACCATCACCGAGCAGATTGAATCCCAGCAGCAGCACCAGCAGCACGCCGGCAGGTGCGGCGAGCAACCACGGCGCCGCCTCCATCTCCTGGGCGCCATCGCGGATCAGGCTGCCAAGACTTGCGAGTGGCTCTTGCACGCCAAGTCCCAGAAAGCTCAGGAAGCTCTCGAACAGGATCATCTGTGGCACGGTCAGCGCCGCATAGACGATGACCGGCCCGATCACGTTCGGGATCACATGCCGAGCGAGGATGTGCGCCGAGCCGCCGCCGCTCGCGCGCGCCGCCTCGATGAAGTCCTTGTGTCTCAGCGCGAGCGCCTGGCCGCGCACGATACGTGCCATGCTGATCCAGCCCACGGCCCCGATCGCTGCGAACAGCGCGAGCGGATTGCCGCGGCCGAAGAGCGTCGTCAGCGCGATGACGATGAAGAGGTACGGCAGCGCATTGAGCACGTCGACGGCGCGCATCATCAAGCTGTCCGTGCGGCCGCCCAGATAGCCCGCTGTCGCGCCCCATGCGACGCCGATCACCACGCTCACCAGACTCGCCGTGAGTCCAATCGCCAGCGAGATGCGCACCCCGGAGAGTGTGCGCACGAACAGATCGCGTCCGAGCCGGTCGGTGCCCAGCCAGTGCCCCGTTGCAAGCCGTGGCGCAGCGGCGATGTGTTGCCAATCAAGGTGGTCGAACGAATAGGGACTCATGAGCGGCCCGAACGCTGCCGCGAGCACGATGAGCGTGAGCAGGGCGAGCGCCCCCAGCGCGCGGCGATTGCCGCGCAGCCGTTGCAGCGCAGCCGACCACAGACCCGGCATCACCGACAGCGCCTCATTCATGACGCACGCGCGGATCGAGCCAGCCGTACAGTAGGTCCGCGCCGAGGTTGGCGAGCAGCGTGACCGCTCCATACACGATGACCATGCCCATCACCAGCGTGTAGTCGCGGTTGATCGCGCCCTCCACGAGATAGCGACCGGTACCCGGCAAGCCGAAGACCGTCTCCACGACGAGCGAGCCGGTGACGATCGCGGCGATCGCAGGTCCGAGGAAGCTCACGACCGGCAGCAGCGCCGGGCGCAGCGCGTGGCGCAGGATGACCTGGGCCTCGGAGAGCCCCTTGGCCCGCGCGGTGCGCACATAATCCGCGCGCAGCACCTCGAGCAGCCCACCGCGCGTCAGGCGCGCGACGTGCGCGATCGCAGGCAACGCGAGCGTCACGACGGGCAGCAACAGATGGCGCAGGTCGGGCTGCCAACCCGCCACCGGCAGCCAGTGCATGTGCACGCCGAAGACGAGCGCGAGGAATGGTCCGACCACGAAGCCTGGCACGGCCAATGCGAAGCTGCTGAGCGCGGTAGCGGCGTGATCAGGCCACGCGTCGCGTCGCAGGGCGGCGCCGAGCCCAAGAGGCACGCCGAGGAGGAGCGCGGCAGACAGCGCTGCCACGCCTAGCGTCGCGCTGATAGGAAAGCCGCGCGCGATGAGTTCGGAGACCGAGACGTCCCGCAGCTTGAAAGAGGGTCCGAACTCGCCCCGCAGCAAGCCGCGCAGGTAGCGTGCGTATTGCACGGGCAATGGTTGATCGAGACCGTACGCCGCCTGCAGGTTTGCCTTGATCTCGGGGGCCATGCCCTGCTCGGCATCGAACGGTCCGCCGGGTGCGAGCCGCATGATGAAGAAGGACAGCGTGATGATCACCAACAGCGTCAGCGGCATGGCGGCGCAGCGCCGGACGGCGTACCTGATCACGGGCGGCGCACCACGCACGGCGCCGTCGCCGAATGGGGACGGTACGCGCGTTGGACAGCGGCGCGCGCCCTTTCTAAACTCTCGCACCCCTTGTCATTGCAATTGTCAGCCAAACTCATGGAATCGACCCGCCCCATACGAGCACTGATCCGCGGCCTCGAGGCGCTGGCGGTGCTCAACCGCTGCGACGGCGCAACGGTGTCCGAAGTCACCAGCCAGATCAAGCTCCCGCGCACCACCACCTACCGCATCCTGGAGACTCTGTGCCAGGCCGGCTACGTTTACCGTGACGCAGCCGACGATCGCTATCGTCTGACGGTCATGGTGCGTGGTCTCGCGGATGGATTCGATGATGAGGCGTGGGTCACGCAGATCGCCCGTCCGTGCATCAACGACCTGTGCAGGGAGATCGTATGGCCGATCTCGCTCTCCTCGCCCTCCGGCACTTGCATGCTCGTGCGCGATACGACGGATCACTCGAGCCCGCTGGCCGTGGAGCGCCTGAGCGCCGGCTTTCGCATCCCGCTGCTCACGACCTCGTCGGGGCGCGCCTATCTCGCCTTTTGCCCCGAGGAGCAACGCGAGTGCCTCCTCGACATCCTCAGCCGCTCACCGCACGAGGAAGACAAGCTCGCCCGCAGCAGGCCTGAGGTGGAGAAGATCCTGGATGAGACGCGCGAGCAGGGCTTCGCCACCGCGACGCGCGCGCGGCGCGTGTCCGAGCAGGTCGCCATGGCGGTGCCGGTGCTCATCGAGGACCGCGTGCTCGCAACCGTCGCCGTGCGCTTTGCCGCCTCGGCAGTGCCGACGAGCGTAGCCGTCGAGCGCTTCGTGCCGAAGCTGCGCGATACCGCGCAGAAGATCCAGCAGAGATTCGCCGAGCAGCAGCGGGATCCGCCGCATCGTAACGGCAGCGCAGCCCCCCAAGTCGGCCCGCCATGAGACGCATTCTCGTCGGCGTCAAACGCGTCGTCGACTACAACGTGCGCATCCGCGTGAAGCCGGATGGCAGCGGCGTAGTCACGGACGGCGTGAAGATGAGCATCAACCCTTTCGATGAAATCGCGCTCGAAGAAGCCCTGCGCATCAAGGAGCGCGGCCTCGCCGATGAAGTCGTAGTGGCGGCGGTGGGAGCTGCCGACTGGCAGCAGCAGCTGCGCACGGCGCTGGCGATGGGCGCCGATCGTGCCATCCTGGTGGATGCCGCCGGCGCGGACCTCGAGCCGTTGGCCACCGCGCGTGTGATGCTCGCTCTCATCGAGCGCGAGCAGCCCTTCATGGTGCTCCTAGGCAAGCAGGCGATCGATGACGACAACAACCAGACGGGCCAGATGCTCGCGGCCTTGTGGAATCGACCGCAGGCGACCTTCGCGGCCAAGATCGAGCTGTCCGCCGACAAGGCCGTCGTCACGCGCGAAGTGGATGCCGGCCTCGAGACTTTGGAAGTCGATCTGCCGGCAGTGTTCACGGCGGATCTGCGGCTCAACGAGCCCCGCTACGTGAAGCTTCCCGAGATCATGAAGGCGAAGAAGAAGCCGCTCGACACGCTGAAGCTGGAATCACTCGGCGTGACGCCGCGCTCGCGCGCAAAGGCGCTTCGCTTCGCCCCACCGCCGCAGCGGCAGAAGGGCGTGCTCGTCAAGGACGCCGCGGAGCTCGTGGCGGCGCTCAAGCAGAAAGGGTTGGTCTGATGGCGCGGGTTCTCGTCGTGGCCGAGCACGATGGTGCGACGCTCAATTCCAGCACCGCCAAGTGCGTGAGCTGCGCGCGCGGCATCGCCGGCGCGGAGATCACCGTCGCCGTGTGCGCGGTCGACGGCGCCGCCGTGGCCGCGCAGGCAGCGCAGCTGCAGGGCGTGCAACGAGTTCTCAAGGTCGAGCACGCAGCGAACCAGCACCCGCTCGCCGCGGTTCTTGCCCCGCAGCTCGCCGCAATCGCCGCCGACTACTCGCACGTGCTCGGACCTTCGACGACATTCGGCAAGGACCTCATGCCGCGTCTGGCCGCGTTGCTCGATGCGCCGCAGCTGAGCGATATCATGGCCATTGAGAGTGCCACGCGCTTCCGGCGGCCCATCTACGCGGGCAATGCCATCATCACGGTGGATGTCGAGGGGGCGGACAAAGTCGTCGCCACGGTGCGCACCGCCTCATTTGCGGCGGCATCCCAAGGCGGCTCGGCAAGCATCGAGGCGGTGCGGCCCGAGGTAGCGCTGCCGACCCACACGCGCTTCGTGTCCGTCTCCGCGGCCAAGAGCGATCGGCCCGATCTACAGACGGCGCGCCGCGTCGTCTCGGGCGGCCGTGCGCTGGGAAGTGCCGAGGGCTTCAAATTGCTCTACCGGCTGGCCGATAAGCTGGGCGCAGCGGTTGGGGCCTCGCGTGCGGCGGTGGATGCCGGCTACGTGCCGAACGAGCTGCAGGTGGGTCAGACCGGCAAGATCATCGCGCCGGAGCTGTACGTCGCCGTGGGTATCTCGGGTGCAATCCAGCACCTGACGGGCATCAAGGACGCCCGCACGATCGTCGCTATCAACAAGGACGCCGAGGCGCCGATCTTCGAGGTCGCCGATATCGGGCTCGTGGGGGATCTGTTCGAGATCGTGCCGCAGCTCGAGAAGCTGCTCGCCTAGCCGTCAGAGATTGGCAAGGATGTGTTCCGCGGCGGACACCTTGAATTCGCCCGGTCCCTCTACGTAGACCTGCTTGGCGACACCGTCGTCGACGACGATCGCGAAGCGCTGGCCGCGCGTACCCATGCCGAAGCGGCTCGCATCCATCGTGAGCCCGAGGGCCTTCGCGTACTCGCCATTGCCGTCGGCGAGCATCAGCACCTTGTCGGCCGTGCTCGAGGCCTTCCCCCAGGCATTCATCACGAAGACGTCATTCACGGCCATGCACGCGATCGTGTCCACGCGCTTCGACTTGAGCTGCTCGGCGAGCTGCACGAAGCCGGGAAGATGCTTCGCATCGCAGGTCGGCGTGAACGCCCCGGGCACGGAGAACAGCACCACCTTCTTACCCTTGAAGAGCTCGTCGGTCGAGACGTCCCTGGGTCCGTCCTTCGTCATCGTCTTGAGAGTGCCCGAGGGCATGCGCTCGCCCGACTTGATGGCCATGTACTGCTCTCCTTTGCGCGAAACCGTGTCCAGCCGCTGCTCAGGCCTGATGCGCGTGCAAGGTCCAGAGGTTGGCCAGGCGCTCGAGCGTCGGGTCACCCTTCACGGCGTGGAAGGATTTGCTGGCATCCTCCTTGTTGCCGGCCTTGAGCTGCGCGATGCCGAGCATCAAACGCGCCTGCGCCTCGTTCTTCAGGCCACCCTTCATGAGGCCCTGATTGAAGGCCTCGACTGCCTTCGGGTACTGCTGGTAGCTCAGATAGGCAACGCCGAGACCGATCGATTTGTCGCCGGTTGGGGCTGCGGCCGCTTCCTTTGCCTGCTTCTCGAGAGTGGCCTGGTCCTGCGCGGCGGCCTTCTTCGCGTTCTCGAGCAAGCGCGTGGCGCGGTCCTTCTCATGCTGATCCGTGAAGACGTTCTTCGCGAAGCCCTTCTCCAGAATGGCGCGCGCCTCGCCGGGTGAGCCTTGGTCGAGGGCCAGCTCGGCCATCTCGGAGTAGTCCTGGGGACGCTTGAGCACGTCCACGTCGGAGGCCAGCCGGTAGAGATCGAGCAGCGTGCGATCGCTGTTGGTGACTTCCTTGTTGTTGAACATCGAGTACAGCAGGTTCTGCCAGTACTCGGGCTTCGGGTAGTAAGTGACCAGGCGCTCGAGCGAATGGGTGACGCAGTCGTTGTCGCCCAGCTTGTTGCAGGAGTCGAGAATCAGCTCCAGCTGATTCTCCTTGGGCGTCTGCCCGTCCTTGATCTCGCTGTCGACCAGGCCCGCGGTGTACTTGTAGGCGCCCTTGTAGTCGCCCTTGAGGTAGTACGCCTGGCTGACGAGCGTCTTCATCTTCTCGTCGCCGCCGTAATCCTTCACCATGCGCGTGCCGTAGTCGATCGCCTTGTCGTAGTTCTTCGCCTGGTAGTACAGCTGCGCGAGCGTGCCTATGAATTGCGGCTTCTCCTTGTCGTCCATGTACTTCGAGTTGATGATCGTCTCGAAGGACTTGGTGGCGCCCGCATTGTCCCCGGTCTTCAGCTGCGCGAAGCCGAGCAACTTGTAGAGCACGTAGTCATCGTAGGGGGTCTTGCCCGAGAGCGACTCGGCGTCCTTCAACTTCGTAACGGCGTCCGAGTACTTCTTCGCGGTGATGTCGTCCTGGGCGGCCTTCAAGACTTTGGCGGCCGCCTTGCTGTTGGTCGGCTTCTCGGCCTTCTCGTCGGCAGCAACGGCGCGCGCGCTGGGCACAACGCCCAGCGCTCCGGTCAGCGCGGCCGCCAGCATGAGTGCTGCGACCAGCTTGAGTTGGATCTTCATGGTTTGGTGGTGTTCGAGCTGTGAGGGAATCGGTTGGTCGGCAGCAGCGGTCGCGAGGCGTGTTCGTGGGCTTCAGGAGCCGCTGAATTCGCCGGTATTGACGAAGCCGATGCGCTTCATGTGATTACGCTGCGCCGCGGCCAGCACTTTCGCCACGAAATCGTACTTCACGCGCTTGTCGGGGCGGAGGTGAATCTCGGGCTGCGGGTCCTTCATGGCCTCCGTGCGGAAGTAGCTCGCCAGCTGTTCGAGACTGGGTACCGTGTTGCCGTTCCACACCACCGTGCCGTCATAGTCGATCTCGAGATCGATGACCTCCGGGCGCTGCTCCTGTGGCGGCGGCGGATTGTTGGCGTTCGGCATGTCGAGCTTCACGGCATGCGTCATGATCGGCAGCGTCAGGATCAGCATGATGAGCAGCACCAGCATCACGTCGATGAGCGGCGTGGTGTTGATGTCGCACATCTCCTCTCCGCCGCCTCCGGTGCCTACGGTCATTGACATGGTAAGGGCTCTCCTACGAGATCAGTGCTCGAGCGACAGGCTCTGCATGAGGCTGTTCTTGTCCGGCTCGGTGATGAACCCGACCTTGACGATGCCACCGCGCTGAATTGCATAGAGCACCCGGCCGACCGCTTCGTAGCGCACGTCCTTGTCGGCGCGAATGTGGATCTCGGGCTGCGGCTTGCGCACCGCGACCTCTTTGATTCGATCGAGCAGGGCCTGCGCTGAGGCGAGTTTCGCGTTGTTCCAGTAGAAGTTGCCCTGCTGATCTACGGCGATCGTGATGTTCTCGGGCTTGGTCTGCGTCGGGATGTTCACCGCGTTCGGGAGCGTCACCGGTACTTGCTTGATGATCACGGGGATCGTGATCAGAAAGATGATCAGCAAGACGAGCATCACGTCGACGAGTGGTGTCGTGTTGATGGTCGAGTTGAGCGGAGTCTCGTCCTCGGACGAGGGTGCACCGACACTCATGGACATGATTGCTTACCTGCGGTTTGAAGCGGCGCTGTCCTGACCCTCACTTACGCCCTGCCGTTGCCGTCGCCGCCGCAGGGGTCGCCTGCGCCGTCGCCGGGCGTGGTGCAGTCATGTCGTTGCCGCCGACGCGCGCTCCACCTACGAGATAGGCATGCAGATCGCTCGCGAAGTTCCGCAGATTCTCTTGTACGCCACGATTGCGGCTCACCAGCCAGTTGTAGCCGAGCACCGCCGGCACGGCCACCGCCAAGCCGAGGGCCGTCATGATCAGCGCCTCGCCCACCGGTCCTGCGACCTTGTCGATGCTGGGCTGGCCCGAGAGGCCGATGTTGATGAGGGCCTGGATGATGCCCACCACCGTTCCGAACAGACCCACGAAGGGTGCCGTGGAGCCGACGGTGGCGAGAAACCCGAGCCCGGTCTGCAGCTTGGCGGTGACGTTGTTCACCGCACGCTGCAGGGACATGGTGATCCACTCGTGCAGATCGATGCGATCCGTGAGGCGTCCGTCATGGTGTGCCGCGGCGCGCAGGCCGTCCTCGGCAATGCTGCGATAGTCGTCACCTTTCTTCAGGCGCTCGACGCCATCCTTCACTGAGGGCGCAGTCCAGAACTGCTTCTCCACGACCTTGGCCGACTGTTTGAGCCGGCGCTGATCCCAGAGCCGGGTCAGGATGATGTACCACGAGAAGAATGACATGACCGCGAGGATGAGCAATACGCCGTGAGACAGCATGTTGCCGTTCTCCACGAGTGCCCCGAGACCATACGGATTGGATGTTGCTTGGACTGCTTGGTTTTCCATGGTTTCCTCTAACTAATCGCAAGGCCGCGCTCGAGGCGCGGCGTCAAAAGTGATATCAGCCTCTGAGTTGGAACTTGACGCGGAAGTTGGCGCACGCCGGTACCGGCTTGCCGTCTTCGGTTCCGGGCTTGTAGCGGCCGGAGCCGGCTTTGGCCAGTTTCAACGCGCCTTCATCAAGACGGGAGCTGCCCGAGGACTGCGCGATCGTTGGCGCCTCCGTAAGCTTGCCCGCTGTGTCGACGCACGCTTTCACGGTCGCCGTCCCCTCCTCGCCCAATCGTTGCGAAGCCGGGGGATAGAAATCCTCGGTGTTCGGAAAGCCTTTCCCCGGTCCGGGCGCTGTTCGATTCACCGCCTTCGGTGGCGGCGGCGGCGCGGCCACGATGTGACGATTGGTCACGTCGGTGATGGCCGTGGAGTTAGTCTCCGCGGGCATGTTGATGGCCACGTCGGGCGGTGGCACCTCTACAGGGGGCCGTTCCATCTTCGGTGGCGGCGGTGGTGGCGGCTCGTCGCGCTTCTGCACTTCCTGGACGATGTCTGTCTGAATCGGTGCCGACACGACCGCAATGGCCCGCTGCGCGAGCCCCGTGGCGAAACCGTAAATCAGCAGGACATGCAGGCAGACAATGGCTACGAAAGCGATTGCGCGTCGCGAGACATACGTTGAGTCGTGCTGTGCGTAGGCGGCCATGCGATTGTTACAAAGAAGCTCTGTAAATTGAGTCACCGGCGGGGGTAAGCGTCGCAAAGTAGCTACGTTTCAGCCCGTATGCAAGCCCAACCCGGACCATCGGTCCGCCGGTTTCCCGCCCCATGCCGGTTAATGTTCTACAACGCGCGACACGTCAGTCGGGTTCGCGCCGTTGCGATCTGTACGTCCCCTTTAATGATGTTATAGACGCTTCGTTGCTGCGTCGCGCGCCGCAATCCGGCGGGCAACCCGAGCGTGACGAACTGTACCGTTGCATCTCGCACCTGACAACTCCGCTCAAGCTCCCGATGCGGCATCTGGGGCCGGAGCGGCGGTGACCGCGCCCATGGAGGCGCTGCCCACGAGGCTCGCATATTTCGCGAGCGCCCCGGATGTGGCGTAAGCCTTGCGGGCAATCCAGCCCTTACGGCGCCGTCGCAGCTCGGTAGCCGACAATTGCACGTCGATCGTGCGCCGCACGGCATCGATCCTGATCCGATCACCCGTGCGCAGCAGGCCGAGCGTGCCGCCGACCGCCGCCTCGGGTGCGATATGTCCAACGACGAATCCGTGGCTGCCTCCCGAAAAACGTCCGTCGGTGATGAGTGCCACCTGGCCGCCGAGGCCGCGCCCGGCGATCGCGCTCGTCGGGCTCAGCATCTCGCGCATGCCCGGCCCTCCCTTGGGCCCTTCGTAGCGGATCACCACCACGTCCCCGGGGCGCACGACGCCCTTGAGAATGGCTTCTGTCGCGCGCTCCTCGCCATCGAAAACTCGCGCCCGCCCCTCGAAGGAGAGACCTTCCTTGCCGGTGATCTTGGCAACCGCACCCTCGGGTGCGACGTTGCCGTAAAGGACGACGAGGTGGCTGTCCTTTTTGAGCGGGTTCGCGAGCGGGCGTACAACGTCCTGTCCAGCAAGATATGTTCCGACATCTTTGAGGTTTTCCGCGAGCGTGCGGCCGGTGACGGTGAGACAGTCGCCGTGCAACAGCCCGCCATCTAGGAGCATGCGCATCAGAGGTTGGATGCCTCCTGCGGCAACGAGTTCGGACATCAAATAGCGTCCGCTCGGTCTCAAATCCGCGAGCACCGGGACGCGGCGCCCGATGCGCGTGAAGTCCTCGAGGCCCAACCGCACCCGCGCCTCGTGCGCGATGGCGAGCAGGTGCAGCACCGCATTGGTCGAACCACCAAGGGCAATGGTCAGCGTGATTGCGTTCTCGAACGACTTGCGCGTCAGAATGTCCCGCGGGCGAATGCCCTCGCGCAGCAGCCGCACCACCGCCGCTCCGGCGCGCCGGGAGTCCTCGCGCTTGGCATCGCTCACCGCTTCCTGCGCCGAGCTGTCGGGTAAAGAGAGGCCGAGCGCCTCGATCGCCGAGGCCATCGTGTTGGCGGTGTACATGCCACCGCAACTGCCGGGTCCCGGAATCGCGGTGCGCTCGATTTCGAGCAGCTCGGCAGCGCCGAGCTTGCCCGCGGCTTGCGCTCCGACCGCCTCGAACACCGCCACGATGTCGCGGCGGCCGGCGCCAGGGCGAATCGTGCCGCCATACACGAATACCGCGGGTCTGTTAAGGCGAGCCATGGCCATCGCGCAGCCGGGCATGTTCTTGTCACAGCCGCCGATGGCGACGAAGCCATCGAAGCCCTCGGCCGCGACGACCGTCTCGACGGTATCGGCGATCAACTCCCGGGACACGAGCGAATAGCGCATGCCGGGCGTGCCCATCGAGATGCCGTCGGAGACGGTGATGGTGTTGAAGAGCACGCTCTTGGCGCCCGCCCCGTCCGCCCCCGCGGCCGCCTCACGCGCCAGCCGATCGATGTGCATGTTGCACGGCGTTACATTTGCCCAGGTGGACGCGATGCCGATCTGCGGCTTCAAGAAGTCCTCATCAACGAAACCGACCGCGCGCAGCATCGCGCGTGCGGGGGTCTGCTTCGTACCATCGACGACGACGCGGGAATGAGCGCGGATATCGATGCCGGCTCGGGGCTTTTTCTTCATCTCATCTCCTCATCCAAAGCGCGCACGAATCAATCGATAGAGCGCGCGCACGCACTGCACCTCGGCGCCGATCGGCCGACCCGGACGATCCTTCGGGTTCCAGGCATACAGATCGAGGTGCAACCAGCTTCGGGTAGTGACGAAGCGCTGCAGGAACAATGCCGCGATCACCGAGCCCGCGAAGGGCGAGGCCGAGACATTGCCGAGATCGGCGACCTTGCTGGTGAGCTCGTCCTCATAGCCTGCCCAGAGCGGCATCGGCCACACCGGATCGGCTTCCGCCTCGCCGCATGCGCGCAGCTCGTTCATCAATCTGTCATCTGGAGAGTAGGCTGCCGGCAACTCGGGCCCGAGTGCGGTGCGGGCCGCGCCCGTGAGCGTGGCCATGTCGATCAGCAGCTCCGGCTGCTCGCGGTCGGCCTCGGTGAGCGCATCCGCGAGCACCAGGCGTCCCTCGGCGTCGGTGTTGCCGATCTCCACGGTCAGCCCCTTGCGCGAGCGCAGCACGTCCCCCGGCCGGTATGCACGACCATCGATGCTGTTCTCGACGCACGGTAGCAGTACGCGCAGCCGCAGCGGTGCGCGCAGCGTCATGAGCAGGCTCGCGAGTGCCAGGGCGCAGGCGGCGCCGCCCATGTCCTTCTTCATGAGCAGCATGGCCGCGGAGGGCTTGAGGTCGAGCCCACCGCTGTCGAAGCACACGCCCTTGCCGACGAGCGTGAGGCGCCGGGCGCTCGGCTCGCCCCAGTGCAGATCGACGAGCCGCGGCGCCCGCGGACTGCCCGCCCCGACGGCGTGGATCAGGGGGTAATTGGTTTCGAGCTCGCCTGCCTCGAGCACCTGGCAATGCGCGCCATGCAGCCGGGCCAGATCCACGGCTGCCCGAGCGAGCTCGGCGGGGCCGAGATCGTTCGCCGGTGTGTTGATGAGATCGCGCGCGAGCGCGCCGGCGGCGGCTGCCGCCCGCGCATACGCAAGGTCGGCGCCCGCGGGCGCAACGAGCGCCGCACGCGCTGGCGCCGGTGCGCTGCGATAGCGCACCATGCGATACGCGCCCATGAGCCACCCGAGTACCAAATGCGTGGCCGCCGGCGGCGCAAGTGGGCTCGCGATGCTGTACTCACCGGCCGGCAGCCGTTCGGCGAGCGCCGCCGCGTGCCATGGGGTGAGCTCATCAGGGGTCCTGAGTGCCCCAAGGCCGGCGAGCACACCGCCGATCGTGCCATCGGGCCCCGGCAAGATGAGCGTTTTGTGCCGCTCGGCCTGAAATGCATTCGCGCGCACCCAGCTGGCAACGGCCGCGGGCTGCGAGGCGAGCCACGCGCTGAGCTCCGACTCGGGGACGAGCCAGATGCGGCGCGCTCGCTGACTGTGCTCGATGAGTGGTGAATCAGGCATCCGGATGAAGCTCAGGCATCAGGGACAAAGTATTCCCGACGCGCCTGCGGCGCGCCACGTCATTGACTGCCTGTCATTGACAAAGTTGCGGCCGTTATGCTTTGTTATGAGCCATGGCGACCTCCGCACCCGTGAACAGCACCCCAGCGCCGGCCGGTGCCGCGCTGCTCGGACTGCTTACTCTGAGCCTGCTCCTTAGGAGCGGCCGGTGCGGGTCACTCGCGCGCTAATCAGCACACCCAGGCGAGTAGAAACACCACAGAACCCCGCACCGGCCCGAGCTCAAAGGGCGGGCGCGGGGTTTTTTTCTGCGTGCCGCGCTGTGGCGCGCAGGCAGTTGCAGACGGGAGCACACGATGAGGCTGTATTCGCAGAAGGATGTAGACAAGAAGGCGTTGCGCGGGGCACGCATCGCGGTGCTCGGCTACGGCAGCCAGGGGCGTGCGCACGCCCTGAATCTGAAGGATAGCGGCTTCGACGTGGTCGTCGGCGTGCGCAAGGGTGACAGCTGGAAGAAGGCACGCCGCGACGGGCTCGCCGTCGCAGAGCCCGCGCAGGCGGTCGCCGACGCGGACGTGATTGCCATGCTGGTGCCTGACTTGAGTCAACCGCAGGTGTACGAGGCGATCGCCACGCACTTGAAGCGCGGTGCCGCCCTGCTCTTCGCGCACGGCTTCAACATCCATTTCGGGCAGATCCGTCCGCGCAAGGATCTCGACGTGGTTCTCATCGCGCCCAAGGGCCCCGGCGATCTGGTGCGCCGGCAATATCAGCAGGGCCGCGGCGTGCCCTGTCTCATCGCGGTCGCACACGACGCGAGCGGCCATGCGCGCGCCCGAGCGCTTGCCTATGCGCACGGCATTGGCGGCACGCGCGGCGGCGTCCTCGAGACCACCTTCTCCGAGGAGACCGAGACGGACCTGTTCGGCGAGCAGGCCGTGCTGTGCGGCGGCGCGACCGAGCTCGTCGTCAAGGGCTTCGAGACGCTGGTCGAAGCAGGCTATCAGCCCGAGGTCGCCTACTACGAGTGTCTGCACGAGCTGAAGCTCATCGTCGATCTGCTCCACGAGGGCGGCATCAAGAAGATGCACGAGTTCATCAGCGAGACCGCCAAGTACGGTGATCTGACGCGCGGCCCGCGCATCATCGACGCGCACGTCAAGAGCGAGATGCGGCGCATACTCAAGGAGATTCAGCAGGGGAAGTTTGCGCGCCAGTGGATCGCCGAGAACGCCTCGGGGCGGCGCAACTACAAGAAGATGCTGAAGGCCGACATGGCGCGGCAGATCGAGAAGGTGGGCGCCCAGCTGCGCGCCCGCATGCCATGGCTCAACGAACGCCGGGCCTGAGATCTGGAGGAGATAAGGTTATGAGCGCGGATCCCGAACACGTCGTCATATTCGACACCACGCTGCGCGATGGCGAGCAATCGCCCGGCTGCAGCATGACTCAGCCCGAGAAGCTGCGCATGGCCCGCGCACTCGCCGAGCTCGGCGTCGACGTGATAGAGGCGGGCTTTCCCGCGGCCTCGCGCGGTGACTGGGAGAGCGTCAACGCCGTCGCGCGCGAGGTGCACGGCCCGATCATCTGCGGCCTCGCGCGCTGCAACCGCGACGACATCGAGCTTGCCGCGAAGGCTCTGCGCGAGGCGCCACGGCGGCGGCTGCACGTGTTTCTCGCGACCAGCGCCATTCACCGCCAGTACAAGCTCAACATGGCACAGGACGAGATCGTGCGCACCGCCGTGGAAGCGGTGCATATTGCACGCGAGCTGTGTGACGACGTCGAGTTCTCACCCGAGGACGCCTCGCGTACCGAGCTCGAATTCCTGGCGCACGTGGTCGAATCGGCCATCCAAGCTGGCGCGACGACCATCAACATCCCCGATACGGTCGGTTATACCGTGCCGGATGAGTTCGCGGAGCTGTTCCGCTACCTGCGCAAGAACGTGCGCGGCATCGAGCGCATCAGGCTGTCCGTGCACTGTCACGATGATCTGGGCATGGCCGTCGCGAACAGCCTCACCGCCGTGGTCGCGGGCGCCCGCCAGATCGAGTGCACCGTGAACGGCATCGGCGAGCGCGCCGGCAACTGCTCGCTCGAGGAGGTGGTGATGGCGTTGCGCACGCGGGCGACATTCTTCAACGTGCGCACCAACGTGCAGACGACACGCCTGTATCCGACCTCGCGCCTGCTCGCGAGCATCACGGGCTTGACCATCCCGCGCAACAAGGCCGTGGTCGGCGAGAATGCCTTCGCGCACGAGTCCGGAATTCATCAGCACGGCATGCTGCGTCACGCCTCCACGTACGAGATCATGAAGCCGGAGGACGTGGGGTTACCGGCAAGCAGCCTGGTGCTCGGTAAGCACTCGGGACGGCATGCGCTGCGGCAGCGCGTGCAGGAGCTGGGCTTCGAGCTCGAGGAGGGCGAGTTCAATCGGCTGTTCGCCGAGTTCAAATCGCTCGCCGACAAGAAGAAGGAGCTCTTCGACGGTGACATCGAAGCGCTGGTGCTGCGGGTAGAAGGCAGCGCGAGCGGCCCGTGGAGCCTCACCGGGCTGCGTATCCTCGCAGACAGCGGCGCTGATGCGGAAGCGGTCGTACAGCTGCAGCACAGCGACGGCCGACACATAGAGCAACGCGCGCACGGCGACGGGCCCGTGGATGCGGCCTTCAAGGCGATCGAGGCCGCGACCGGGCTCGATGTGTCGTTGCGCAAGTTCGAGGTTCATGGCGTGACGGGTGGCGAGGATGCGCAGGGGGAGGCGATCGTGTACGTCGAATACAACCAGCGCATGTACCGCGGCTCGAGCGTGAGCACCAATATCGTCGAGTCGAGCACGCAGGCCTTCCTCGAGGTCATCAACCGCATCGAGCTCGCGCAGCGGGCGGGCGGGCGCACGCGCGAGGAGCGCTCCAGCGCCCCGCGCATCGCGAAGGCAGCGATCTGAGCCCGGCTGGATAGACGGAGCGCGCGGAGCGGCCATGGCGAAGACGCTGCTTGAGAAGGTGTGGGAAGCACACGAAGTCGTGCCGGAGACGCCGGAGACACCGGCCGTGCTCTATGTCGACCTGCATTTGATTCACGAAGTGACATCGCCACAGGCCTTCACGGAGCTGGCGCGTCGCGGCCTGAGCGTGCGCCGCCGAGACCGCACGCTGGCTACCATGGATCACTCCACGCCAACCCGCACCGAGCAGGTGTTCGGGGGAGCGCCAATCGCCGTCGAAGCCGCGGCACAACAGGTGCGCGAGCTCGATGCCAACTGCACCGCCTTCGGCATCGAGCTGCTGGGTCTGCCCAGCCGCGAGCGTGGCATCGTCCATGTGATCGGTCCTGAGCTCGGCTTGACGCAGCCGGGCAAGACCATTGTTTGCGGTGACAGCCACACGAGCACCCACGGGGCCTTCGGTGCGCTCGCATTCGGCATCGGCACGACGGAGGTGGGCCACGTGCTGGCGACGCAGTGTCTGCTGCAGCGCAGGCCACGCTCGCTCGCGATCAACGTGGCGGGCGCTCTGGCCGCGGGCGTCACCGCGAAAGACCTGGTGCTTGCGATCGTCGGGCAGATCGGCGTCGCCGGCGGCACCGGCTGCGTGATCGAGTACCGGGGCGGCACGATTCGCGCCCTCGACATGGATGAGCGCATGACGGTGTGCAACATGTCTATCGAGGCCGGTGCGCGCGCCGGCATGATCGCGCCGGATGAGACCACCTATGCGTACCTGCGCGAGCGACCCCGCGCCGCGCGCGGCCGCGACTGGGAGCGTGCCCTCGAGCGCTGGCATGCACTGCCGACCGATGCGGGTGCGCGTTTCGATCGGGAGATCGACGTCGATGCGACGCGCGTCGAGCCGATGATCACCTACGGCACGAACCCGGGCATGGTGATGCCGATCAGCGGCTCGGTCCCCGAGCGCACCGCGGATCCGGCGTTTGCGCGCGCTCTGGCCTACATGGGCATCGAGGCGGGCGCCCCGCTACGCGAGCGCCCGGTGAACGTCGTCTTCGTGGGCAGCTGCACCAACGGGCGGCTATCCGATCTGCGTGCGGCCGCACACGTGCTGCGCGGACGCAAGGTGGCACAGGGAGTACGCATGCTGGTAGTGCCGGGCTCGCAGCAGGTCAAGGCAGCGGCCGAGTCGGAGGGTCTCGACCGGATCTTCATCGAGGCCGGCGCCGATTGGCGCGAGTCGGGATGCTCCATGTGCATCGGCATGAACGGCGATACCGTGGCACGCGGTGAGTACTCGGTGAGCACCAGCAACCGCAATTTCGAGGGTCGTCAGGGTGCCGGAGCGCGCACGCTGCTCGCGAGCCCGCTCACCGCAGCCGCGTGCGCTGTGCGTGGCCGCATTACCGATCCGCGCGAGCTGCTATGAAAATTCACTCGTGCACGGTCGTCATGCCCGCCGCAAACATCGATACGGATCAGATCATTCCGGCCCGATTCCTGACGACGACGACCCGCAGCGGGCTCGGGCGGCAGCTTTTTGCCGACTGGCGCTATGCGCCCGATGGGACGCCGCGCGCCGACTTCGTCCTGAATCGGCCAGAAGCGCAGGGCTGCCAGATCCTCGTGGCGGGCCGTAACTTCGGCTGCGGCTCCTCGCGCGAGCATGCCCCGTGGGCGCTCCGCGATTTCGGGATTCGCGCGGTGGTGAGCACGGAGATCGCAGACATCTTCCGTGTCAACTCCCTCAAGAACGGCTTGCTGCCGATCGTGATCGACGAGCCGACGAGCCATTGGCTGCTCGAGCACCCCGGGGCGGAGGTCTCGATCGATCTCGAGGCGACGACGCTCACCCTGCCCTCGGGCGCCGCCGTACGCTTTCCGATCGAGCCGTTTGCCCGCTACTGTCTGCTGAACGGCATCGATGAGCTCGGCTTTCTGCTCACGCGCGTGCCCCAGATCGAGGCGTACGAGCAGCGCACCGCGCGCTCCTGAGTGCGCGCTCATGAGAGCCCGCATCGCAGTTCTGCCCGGTGACGGCATCGGACCCGAGGTCATGGCCGAGGGTATGCGCTGTCTGACAGCGATCGCGGCGGCATCCGGTCATGAGTTCGAGCTGACGGAGCTCCCCTTCGGGGGCGGCGCCATCGACGCGCTCGGCGATCCGCTGCCGCCGGCGACGCTCGCGGCCTGTCGCACCGCTGATGCGGTGCTCCTGGGTGCGATCGGCGGCCCCAAATGGTCGGCACCGAGTGCGAAGCTGCGTCCCGAGCAGGGCCTGCTCAGGCTGCGTCGCGAGCTCGGCGTATATGCGAACCTACGCCCGGTCAAGGTGCATCCGAGTCTCGTCGATGCATCCACGCTCAAGCCCGAAGTGCTGCGCGGGGTCGATCTCGTGTTCGTGCGCGAGCTGACCGGCGGGATCTATTTCGGCGCCAAGTCCCGCGACAGCGACGGCGCGAGCGACCTGTGCAGCTACACGGTGAGCGAGATCGAGCGGATCGTGCGCGTTGCGGCGCGCCTGGCGCGCGAGCGCCGCGCCAAGCTCACCTCCATCGACAAGTCCAATGTGCTCGAGACCTCGCGACTGTGGCGCGAAGTGAGCGAGCGCATCGTCCGCGCGGAGTTCCCGGGTGTGAGCCTCGAGCACATGCTGGTCGATGCCGCCGCGATGCATCTGATCAGACGGCCGCGCGACTTCGACGTGCTCGTCACGGAGAACATGTTCGGTGACATTCTCACCGACGAGGCGTCAATGCTCACGGGCTCGCTCGGACTGCTGCCCTCGGCCTCGCTGGGCAGCGGGACGCGCGGGCTCTACGAGCCGATTCACGGCTCCGCGCCCGACATCGCCGGGCGCGGCATCGCGAATCCGTACGGCATGATTCTGAGCGTCGCGCTGCTGTTGCGGCACTCGCTCGGCCTCGGGGCCGAGGCGGCTGCCCTCGAGTCGGCCGTCGGCCGCGCGCTCGAGCGCGGTGCGCGCACGGCCGACCTGGCCGGCGTGGGTGTGCAAGCCCTCGGCACGCGAGCCGCCGGCGATGCCGTCCTGACGGAGCTGCGGCAGCGAGCCTGAGCGGCGCTCAACCCTCGGCGAGCTTCAGACGGGGAGCCGCGGCGCCGCGCCCCGCGCGCTCCAGCGCCGCCGCAAGGTCGGCACGCAGATCCTCGAGCGCCTCGATGCCGATCGACAGCCGGATGAGTCCGTCCGTGAGCCCCGCGCGCAAGCGCGCCTGCGGCTCCATGGCAGCATGGGTCATCGTGGCGGGATGAGCGATGAGGCTCTCCACACCGCCGAGGGATTCGGCGAGCGAGAAGCACTGCAGGCCCGAGGCAAAGGCGCGCACGGCCTCGTGCCCGCCGGCGAGCTCGAGGCTCACGACACCGCCGAAGCCCCGCTGCTGGCGACGCGCGAGCTCATGACCGGGGTGCGTCTTGAGGCCCGGGTAATAGACACGCGTGACACCGGGTTGCTCGCACAGCCAGTGCGCGAGCGCGTCGGCATTGCGCGCATGCTGCTCGAGGCGCGCATGCAAGGTACGCAGCCCACGCAAGGTCATGAAGCTGTCGAAGGGGGCGCCCGTCACGCCCAGGCAATTGGCCCACCACACCAGCTGCTCATAGTGCTCCGGGGTACGCGCGACCACAGCGCCGCCGACCACATCGCTGTGGCCGTTCAAGTATTTGGTCGTCGAGTGCACCACGAGGTCGGCTCCGAGCTCCATCGGGCGCTGCCAGAGTGGCGAAAGAAAAGTATTGTCGACGACGACCAGGGCCCCGCATTCGTGTCCCCATGCGGCACAGCGCTCGATGTCGGTGATGCGCAGCAACGGGTTGCTGGGCGTTTCTATCCAAAACAGTGCCGTCGGCTTGCTGAGCGCGGCGCGCACGGCGTTCTCATCGGCGCAATCGACGAATTCCACCCTGATATCACCCCTGCGATGCAAGGCATCGAAGAGGCGATACGTGCCGCCATAGCAGTCGTGCGGAGCCACGATGCGCGCGCCCGATGGCAACAGATAGCCGACCAGCGAGATCGCGGCCATGCCGGTCGCCGTGACGACCGCGCCGGCGCCGCCCTCGAGTTCGGCGAGCGCGGCGCCGAGAGCGTCGCGGGTGGGGTTTCCCGAGCGGGTGTAATCGTAGCCGCGCTTGTCACCAAAGCCGCGAAACGCGAACGTCGCGCTCAGGTGCAGCGGCGGTACGACGGCGCCCGTGACCGGATCGGACTCGAGGCCGGCCCGGACGGCCCGGGTGATGGGACTGCTCTTATCGCTCATGGGGTGCTTCCGAGCACGCTGGCAAAGACGGCGCGCAGCTGCCCGGTCTCCTTTAGAAAGGCGTCGTGACCGTATAAAGAGGAGATCTCGTGGAGGTGACCGTGCGGCAAGCGCGCCACCATCGCGCGCACATCGGCGAGCGGGACGAGCTGGTCCTCGCGCACGGCGACCGCGCAGGTCGGCACGAATATGCGCTCCGCGCTCACCCGATGCAGGTCGATCGATTCCGACAGGCAGAGGAACGATTCCGGACGATGACGGCTCGCGAAGGCGCTGCCTCGAGCCGCGAGATAGCGCTCCACCGGAAAGACGAACTCCCCGCCTTCGCGGCTCGGGGGGCCATCGAAGCGCGCTGCGAACTCCTCGGCCGTGCGGTAAGTGGTCATGGCGAGCGCGCGAGCAAGCTGCACCGCTTCGCGCGCATGGCCGCTCTGCAGGCCGAAGCGCACCAGCCGGCGCTGGGTGCTGCGCCAGGCCGTGGACATCGGATGGGGCCGGTCGGCGGCGCCGATCACGAGAAGTGCGCCGACACGATCCGGGTAACGCTCCGCAAAGGCGAGCGCCACCATGCCTCCATAGGAGCCGCCGGCAATCGCCTGCAATGATTTGATGCCGAGATGGTTCAGCAGCGCGAGCAGCACTTCGGCCTGGTCGTAGGTGGAGATGCTGGGAAAGGCCGTACCCGCGCCCGGGCCGGTCGACTCCCCGCTGCCGCCGAGATAATCGAGGCCCAGAATGCGAAACCGCTCCGCATCGAGCGGCTGGCCTGCGCCTGCAATCTCGCGCCACCAGCTCTCGCGCGCATCCGCGGTGACGCACACGCGCCGGTGGGCCGAGATGCCCCCCAGGGCACACACGACGGGCGCACCGGCCGGTCCGACCAAGCGCCATGCGATGCGCAGGTCAGGCAGCTGTCCACCATGGAAGAGCGCGAGACCCCGCGGCACGTGCACGATGCCCTCGCGCACACTGGGCTCGACCGCGAGTCGCGAACTGCTCGGGAGGGATTCGATACTGGCGCTCATCCGGTGCTCCGCAATGCAAGGCTCGTCTCACCGATACCCCTGCAGAGCACCCGCGCATCACTCGGCGGGCTCGTCGCGTCCATCGTCTGCTCGATCGCCGCGCGTCGAGCAGAGGCTACGCTGATCGCTCATCTGCCGGCCCGCATCAGCGGGTCGCAGGAGTTGGCACCTTTCCAGGCTGGTTGGGCCTGGCGGTTGCCCCGGCGTCGAAGGGCCTTTCCCTCAGCCGGTCTCGATGAGTGGCAGGAAGTCTAGGCTGCCCGCTCCCGCAGCGTCAAGGCGCTGCGGCGCTGCAGCACAACCGCACCGTCCCCCGCGTTATGTGCCGCGGGCAATTGGCTTGGGCGCGGCTCCTCGTGCATGTGCCCACCCGCCCCGAGCGCTGGCGGCGCGCCCGCGGTTTGTGATAGCGTACTAACGTACTGTTACACTGTTCGAAGGTGCACGGGCCGCCGCGCATGAAACTGCATCGCAACTTGAGTCCGCGCCAGGAAGCGCTCGCCGAGCGCAACCTGTACGTCGCGTTGGCGGCGCTGCGCAGCGCCGAGGAATGCCGCGCCTTCCTGCGCGACCTGTGCACGCCGGCAGAGATCCAGGCCATGGCGGATCGCTGGGCGGTCGTCGAGTGGCTGCAACGCGGCGTGCCCTATCGCGAGATTCACCGCGTCACGGGCGTGAGCGTCACGACGATCGGGCGCGTGGCGCGCTATCTCGCCGCGGGTAACGGCGGCTACGGGCTCGCTGCGCGGCGCCTCGAGAACGGCCGGCGGCCGGCGCCCGGGCGCAACGCATGAGCGCCATGGCCCGGGACCTGCGTCTGAAGCTCGCCGTGCAGAAGTCCGGGCGGCTGACCGAGCCGTCGATAGATCTGTTCGGACGTTGTGGTCTGAAGCTCTCACGCGGCAAGGATCAGCTCATGGGCTACGGCGAGAACATGCCGCTCGATGTGCTCTTCGTGCGTGATGATGACATTCCGGACCTGGTGCAAGAGGACGTGTGCGATCTGGGTCTCGTCGGCCTCAATGTGCTGGAAGAGAAACGCCTGGAGCTCGCCGCGCGCGGCCACCCTGCGCGCTTCGAGCGCGTGCGCTCGCTCGATTTCGGACGCTGCCGGCTCGCGCTCGCGGTTCCCGAGGGTGCCCCGTATGCGGGCCTGAGCTCGCTGCGGGGCAAGCGCATCGCAACGAC